>Ga0208752_100025_pt1 | contig 68265 bp, 66 predicted proteins | sample LakWasMet27_LOW6_2_FD_183871 | JGI IMG/M metagenome (GOLD analysis project Ga0208752, IMG submission 183871) | Freshwater sediment methanotrophic microbial communities from Lake Washington under simulated oxygen tension - Sediment Metagenome... | ecosystem: Environmental > Aquatic > Freshwater >... | reverse complement strand
CGCTGAGATTCATGGAATGCACCGAACCGGAGTCGGAAGGTGCGTGAATCTTAGTCGCCGGTAGCTATATCGTTCCGGCGTTTTATCGAGCGTGCTGTTTGCGATGGAAAAATGCAATCGGTCGATGCCGATAGCGTAACGTCATTGCTGCGATGTTTAGCCACCTTGTCGTGGATAAACGATATTGGAGCAGGACAGCCGGGGCTTGCGTAGCAATCTAACCGTCGCTAAGTTTTGATGATTTCACGCAGGAGCAAGGAAATTACCCTTCAAAACTTAGCGACTCGCTTGATTCGATTGGGAAAATTCAGTTCTTCGTCTGTCAAGACAATGAATCGGTAGCCATTTTCGGCCAGAAACTGGCTGGCAGCCTGTAGCCGCTCCAGTACTTTCGGCGTGAACAACTTGGATAAAGGCTTTACTTCGACATAACAAATTTCGCCGTTATGCAAGGTCAATTCAAAGTCCGGCGTATACCGGAACATTCCCTTTGATGCTGAGAGGTAGAGGGTTTGCGGCTGCTCTCGAAATGCCTTGACCACTGGGGAAAACTCGAAGTGGTAGCAAGCTTTTTGTTCCAGTTGCGACTCCCACGCAATCATGCAATTCATCTTGGTCGACGGGTGTTGACCTCGGACCAGTCCCCGAGAACGTGTCACGGGCTGTCTTGCCAGCTCGGCTTTAGGCTGAGGGGTAATATTCAGGCACAAATCGGCCCTCTGACCGAGGCTTTTACGCCGGCCATAATTATCGATAGACATAACGATTCCTTACCGAATTCGGTAATAAATTTTTACGTTAGTGGTGAATGTGCCAGAGTTGGCTTGACGAGAACTACAACCGGAGAGATACTGAGCTTTCCTACGGCGAGGTATCTACTTCGCTTGCAGTGCGGGGCAAGCCATCTGGTTTGTTCCGTGCTGCACTTTACATATCTATTCTCCTTGTTTTCAATTGCTTGCCATTGGGGTTATTCAGGGCAAGGACATCCAACATAATTGTGATTCGCCCCTCATCTAGTTTCCCAAGCTGTTTCCGTAATTCGTTGACCAACTGAAATTCTGACAACCGCATACCATCAGGCAGTTGAATTGACCTTTGCGACTGCTCCGCACTCTCCCATAACGCAGCCTGCTCGTCATCGCTCAAATCCAAGGCTGTAATTAGTCGTTCCAGGACTTGCCTGGATGGCGGTTCTTTTCGACCTGTTTCAAGGGCGCTGATATAGCTGGCATTGATCCCCAAGTCCACAGCCAATTGCTTTTGTCTCAACTGCCGGCTACGCCTAATCTTTTCTAAAAAAAGTCCGAATGGGGTCATGAAAAAACTTATCTCGAATAATTTTTTCGAATCATAATGAAAATATGGTAGGCAATCAAATAATTTAAACGTAAGCCAATGATATAAAAACCAAAATACTATATTTTGGCAACCAAAAATCACCAACTTTGAAACCAAATTGCAGCATTCGTGATACGTCATTTAAACTGATTCAGAGCACCTGATATCGAATCACGTCGAAGTTCTCTTCCTGTTGAGGCGCCACGAAGTAATTTGTAATTAATTCAAATTCGGTATCAGCCACAACGAAAGCGTGAGCGCCAGACTCATTTCTCGTATGTAAGCGAGTCAAGCAATCGTCGTCCGACACATCAAGAAAATGTAACGTATGCTTCGATCCGGCTTTGTCGATAATAGACCTCATCCATTTTCTACTTCCCTCAGTGTTGGCTGGAAAATCCAATACCACGGACACACCTATACGAAGTAAATCAATCACGTGCGGCCCGATCGCTCCACGTAAATTCGAAGCATTCCTAACATAGTCTGCAACAGACTTGATGTTGTCTGGATAAAGATGCGCAAGCCACACATCCTCGCAAATGAGAATCGTGTCTGGTGCCTTGGCCAGTTCGTTTGCCAATGTCGATTTACCGGATGCAATTTTTCCGCAAAGCAAATGCAATGTTGGTAGAGATTTCGACATTCACATTGCCCCAAGTAATTCAGTGCCATACGAATTATCAATAACGCAAAGCCACTTGCCGGCAGGGTCCTCCCGAAACACATAGGTAGCACGCCTTGACATGCAACTAGCCACGCCGGCGGCATCCGCCGTTTCCAGAACGGTTTCGATGATTACTAGAGCCGTATTCCCGCTCTGAATGACATGCATCGCGCCTTGTTTGACCACAAGACTATGATTGAAATATTCGGCAATTGCGAGGAACGCCTTATGGATTTGTTCCTTGCCTGTTGCAATTAAGCCTGGCTTGATGACAAGCGTTGCATCGTCTGCGTAGAAAGCCATCAATGAATCGAAGTCCTCTTCAGTGATTGCTTTGTCAGCAGCTTCGATAACTTGTTTAAGTGGATGGTATGCCATATCGATCTCCTTGGTAGGGTAAGTCACCAAGAGACAGGCAATAAAAAACCCGCCTCAGGGCGGGTTGCAGTAGAAAGTAAACGCGCTAACCCACCATTGGTGAAATGGTGGTAATAATAGCTAGCAAGGTTGGGAACACGTTAATCATGATGGGATATTAACAGAGGTCATAGTGCCGATCAAACGATAACGTACACCATTTCATAAATCATGAGATCTGACATTGACCTAGATGCCTGTCGATAAAAAATCATCGACAGGCCGTTTAATAAATTTTGAGATTTCGTACAAGAATTGTGAGATTTATTTAAGAAATTATGAGATCTGACACATAACCGCTAAACATCCAAATTAGTAACATCCAACGCATTCTTCACGATGAAATCCCGGCGCGGCTCAACCACATCGCCCATTAGCGTGGTAAAGATTTCATCGGCAGCAATGGCGTCTTCAATTCTGACTTGTAGCAATCTGCGGTTGTTAGCATCCAGCGTGGTTTCCCAGAGCTGTTCAGGGTTCATCTCACCTAGGCCTTTGTAACGTTGTATATGCTGACCTTTTTTGATTTCGCGCATCATCCATTCAAATGCGTGTTTAAAGCTGCTGACGGGCTGTTTTCTTTCGCCCATTTGCATAAACGAGCCTTCGTTAAACATACCAGCGGTTTCTTTGGCGTATTGCGCGATTTGTTGGTAATCCTTGCCGTTAAAGAAGGTACCCGGCAGCACAAAGGTTTTGGTGGTGCCGTGTAAACGTTTACTGACCACCACGGAGAACTCAGTCGCTGATTTGTAATCCAGCGTCACTTTAAATACTGCTTTGCTCTCGCACTCGTGCAGTTGTTGTTCCAACGTGGTCAGCCAAGCTTGCAGGAGCTCTGGGTCTTGCTTATGTTCGTCGCCGATAATGTCCAAGGCAGTAATACATTCCAGAAATACATCATCGTAGCGTCTGGCTAATCTGTTGATTACGCTGACAACACCGGTGAACTGTTTAGCCAGTTTTTCCAGGCCTTGACCTTGAATCGGCGGAGTTGTTTCTTCTGTAAATAACTGGGCTTTATCGAGCGCCAATTGAATGAGGTATTCGTTTAATTGCGCATCGTCTTTTACGTAATGCTCTTGCTTGCCTTTTTTGACTTTGTACAACGGCGGCTGGGCGATGTAGATGTAGCCTTTTTCGATGATTTCTGGCAATTGGCGGTAAAAGAACGTCAATAGCAATGTTCTGATATGCGAGCCGTCGACGTCAGCATCGGTCATGATGATGATTCGGTGGTAGCGCAGTTTAGCCAGGTTGTATTCGTCCTTGCCGATACCGCAGCCCAGCGCAGTAATCAAGGTGCCGACTTCTTCGGAAGAAATCATTTTATCGAAGCGGGCTTTCTCGACGTTGAGGATTTTACCCTTGAGCGGGAGGATCGCTTGCGTGCGTCTGTCACGGCCTTGTTTGGCCGAACCGCCCGCAGAGTCCCCTTCCACCAGGAACAATTCAGAGAGTGCTGGATCTTTCTCTTGGCAATCGGCCAATTTGCCCGGCAAACCGGCAATATCCAGCGTAGTCTTACGGCGGGTCATTTCGCGGGCTTTACGCGCGGCTTCACGCGCACGAGCAGCATCAACGATTTTGCCGACGATGGCTTTGGCTATTTGCGGTTTCTCCAGCAAAAACTCCTGCAGCTTTTCATTCATCGTTGATTCCACCAAGGGCTTTACTTCTGATGAAACCAGCTTGTCTTTGGTTTGCGAGGAGAACTTAGGGTCAGGTACTTTCACTGACAATACCGCAGTTAAGCCTTCGCGAGCATCGTCGCCCGTGGTTTGTACTTTTTCTTTTTTCGCTAATCCGCTGGATTCAATGTACTGATTGATGGTGCGCGTTAAAGCGCCTCTAAAGCCAGCCAAGTGACTGCCGCCATCGCGTTGCGGAATGTTGTTGGTGTAGCAAAAAACGTTTTCTTGGTAAGAGTCATTCCATTGCATGGCGACTTCTACAGTCACACCTTCTTTTTCTGCAACAAAGTGAAATACTTCTGGAAATAACGGAGTTTTGTTTTTATTAAGATGTTCAACAAAGGCGCCAATGCCGCCTTCAAATTCAAAGACATCCTTTCTGTCACTGCGCTCATCTTCCAGACTGATTCGCACGCCGGAATTCAAAAATGATAGTTCACGAAGTCTTTTAGCCAGTATGTCGTAATGAAATTCAACATCGGTAAATGTTTCAGTGCTTGGTTTGAAATTGATCTTGGTTCCAGTGCCTTCTGCAGGCCCAGCTGCCGCTAAAGGCGCCACCGGTTCACCCATGTGATAGCTTTGCTTATACAGTTGACCGTTTTTGCGCACTTCCAGGTGTAAGTCTTCCGACAAGGCATTAACCACCGATACACCTACGCCATGCAAGCCACCAGACACCTTGTAGGCGTTATCATCAAATTTTCCACCTGCGTGTAGTACGGTCATGATGACTTCAGCGGCAGAACGCCCTTCTTCTTTGTGAATATCAACAGGAATGCCTCGACCATCATCAGACACCGATACCGAGCCATTATTATGAATTACAACATTGACTCCCTTGCAGTATCCGGCCAATGCTTCATCGATGGAGTTATCGACCACTTCAAATACCATGTGATGAAGACCGGAGCCGTCATCTGTATCACCGATATACATGCCAGGACGTTTCCGCACCGCATCTAAACCTTTTAACACCTGGATATTGGTACTATCGTATTGATTGTTGTTACTCATGATGCTCCGATTTCCTGTTTAGCTTGAGTGTTCCACGTGGAACACTGCACTTGATCTATCGTTCCATGTTTCACGTGGAACATTTTAGAATTTTTAATATTTGTTAAGTCACCAAACTCAGCAACTTCTGTAGCTGTAATGAATGCCTGACAATCGATTAAGTTTAAATAGTCGAGCAATTTGCTACGATTGATTACGTCAAGCTCGGCCGAAAAATCATCAATTAAGATGCAGATACCGCGCTGCTGTTCGTTAATGATTAGTTGAACTTGGGCGAGCTTTAAACTCAGGACCAATAATTTCAACTGGCCGCGTGAAACAAAGTCTTTTGCCAACCTGTTATTGATTAATAATTGAAAATCGCCACGGTGCGGTCCGCTATGGGTAAAGCCGTAACGAAGATCTTTATCCAAGTCTTCAGTTAAAGCTTGCTCTAACAATTTAGACTCATCCCAACCTGATATAAATCTTAAGCCGATATTTTCTACGTCAAGAAACTTACCGATAATCTGCTTAAAAACGGGCAATAATTTATCGGTGTATTGCTGCCGATATTCACTGACTATTGTACCGTAAACAGCCAGTTCTTTATCCCAAACATTGATGTGACGGGCTTGCTTAGTTTTTAACAATGCGTTTCTTTGCGATAACGCTTTTTTAAATTTTCGCCAAACAGGTAGAAACTGTTCATCGTTGTTAAATACCCCCCAGTCCAAAAATTCCCTTCTTAACTGTGGACCGGCATCAAGCAATTCATAACTTTTGGGATGAATAATTTGTAAAGGCAATGCGCTGACTAAATCAGCGCGATTTGTAGAGGTTTGTTGATTAATTCGAGAAGAAAAATGCTTACCGTCCATTTGCACACCCAACTGACCTTGGTTGCCGTTGGCTAGTTCTATCTGTGAGGCAACAATTAGCTCAGTATGTTCAAAATGAATAACCGATTTTATAGACGTGGCGCGAAAAGATTTAGCTCGACCCAGAATAAAAATAGCTTCAATGATCGAGCTTTTACCGCTGGCATTATCGCCATAAATAAAATTAATGCCCGGAGATGGTAAAAAAGATTGTTTTTGGATATTTCTAACTGCGTAAATATCCAGCTTTAACAATGTCATGGTGCAGTGGTTACAGCCTCATCGGCATAACGACAAATTTGTAAATAGAATCATTGGGTTCATCAATAATGCAACTGCTGATGTTACTGGCAATAGTCAATACGGCAAGTTCAGAATCTAAGTTAGACACAGCATCCAACAAATACTGCGCGTTAAAAGCTATCGTTAACGGCTCACCTGTATATTCAATAATCAATTCTTCTTCAGCTTCATCATGCTCTGGGTTATGAGTGCTGATGCGCATGCTGTCCGACGTAATATCAAGCGTTACGCCTTTGAATTTTTCATTGGATAAAATGGCAACGCGAGTCAGGGCTTCTTTGAACAACTGTTTTTGAATGTGAATTTGGTTCAAAAATTCTTGGCCGAATACTTTGCTGAAATCAGGATATTTGGCATCAACCAATTTTGCAGAAAACACCAGGTTGTTGATAAAAATCCGCACATTGCTGCTGGAAAATTCAACTTTCAAATCAATATCGGGATTATCTAACAGCCGATTTAATTCTTGTACGCCTTTTCTAGGCATGATGATGCGTGCTTCAAATCCTGCCGGTTGTTCCAATTGATCTTCAAAAACGGCTAAGCGGTGCCCATCAGAGCCTACTAATTTCAATCTGCTGTTAGATATATTTAGTAACAAGCCATTGAGATAGTAACGAACATCCTGATTTGCCATGCAAAAAATGGTTTTTTCCAACGCTTTTTTAAGCTGCCCGGCATTGATAACAAAATGATGTTCCAATTCCGATTCGGAAAATTCAGGATAATTTTCTGCAGGTAAGCAACTTAAAGAAAAACGGCTCCGATTTGAAAGGATTTTGACCTTATCATCTTGCAGCTCCAGTTTTATATCAGCGCCGTTGGGCAATAATCGGCAAATATCTAAAAACTTTCTTGCCGGAACGGTTATTGCCCCAGGTGTAGCATTGGCTACATTAACTTTAGCGATGATCTGAATTTCCAAATCCGTGCCGGTTAACGTTAACTGATCGTTTTCCATTACCAAGAGCACATTGGACAAAATGGGCATGGTTTGTCTTTTTTCTATCACACTGACAATTTGCTGCAGTGGACTCAAAAGGTCTTCTCTATTAATAATAAATTTCATAAAAGAATATTTTCTATTTTTACTATTAGCTTGGCTAATTACTGTTAATAACTACTTTTTTTACTTTAAAATCAAAAAGATAAGTTGTTCATACTGATGTGTTAAACCCGGGAAGGTGCCTGTGTACAGGTTGTGGGTAAATAGTATTTGTTAACAACAAGTCCATTTATACACAGGTTGCTCAATGCTAATGTGACAGGGTTCTTAACAGGTTTGAATAATCTTCAGCAACCTTGCTGTCAGCCTCTTTAAGTTCTGCAATGCGTTTACACGCATTCATTACTGTCGTGTGATCTCGCCCACCAAAAGCATCGCCTATTTCTGGAAAGCTGTGTGAGGTTAGTTCCCTTGCTAAACACATGGCCATTTGGCGAGGACGAGTAATTGATTGTCGGCGGTTTTTAGAAGATAAGTCGGCAACTCTAATTTTGAAATATTCAGCAACCGTTTTTTGAATATTATCGATATTAACCAATTTATCCTGTAAAGAAATCAAATCATGCAACGCTTCTTTAGTGAATTCAGTGGTGATTTCTTTGCCAGTGAATTGTGCGTTGGCAATAACTCGTCTAAGGGCACCTTCAAGATCACGGACATTAGAAGGAATTCTTTTAGCCATAAAAAAAGCAACTTCTTGCGGCAGTTCCACGTTAACCAATGCCGCTTTATTCATCAGAATAGCCGCACGAGTTTCCAGGTCGGGCGGCTCAATAGATACCGGCAAGCCCCAGCTAAATCTTGATTTCAAACGGTCTTCAAGACCAACGATTTCTTTGGGATATTTATCACAGGTTAAAACGACCTGATGCTTTTTTTCTAAAAGCGTATTAAATGTATGAAAAAACTCTTCTTGTGAGCGCTCTTTGCCGGCAAAAAACTGAATATCATCAATTAACAGCACATCAATGCTTCGGTAATACTCTTTGAAAGAATTGATGGCGTTTTGTTGCAAAGCCCTGACCATATCCTGGACAAATTTTTCCGAGTGCAAATAAACAACCGTTGCAGAAGGATTATGTTGTAAAACAGCATTGCCAATAGCGTGCATTAAATGTGTTTTGCCCAATCCTGAGCTTCCGTATATAAGCAAAGGATTATAAGCCTTGCCGATATTCTCAGAGACTTGCATAGAAGCAGCACGCGCTAATTGATTCGATTTGCCTTCAACAAAATTATCAAAGGTGAATGCTTTATTTAAAAAATTGGGTCCCGCTTTTTTTCCATCTGCAGCTTTGGGTACCTTAGCAATCTGGGGAGTGACACTTCTCGAGCCTATTTCAAAAATCAAATCTAATCTGCCATTAGAAAATTCATGAATAGCGTCTGCAAGTTTTACAAAATAGTGCTCTTTTACCCAATCCAGTACAAAACGGTTGGGGGCTAGCAAGGTCAATTGTCCATCAGCTTCTTGGGCTTGCAGTGGACGGATCCAGGTACTGAAATCGGATGCGGAGATTTCATTTTCTAATTTTGCCAGGCAATTAGTCCAAATAGCGCTCATTAATAATTATAACTTTCTGATTAATTTGATTAAATAAACTGCGTGCAATCTGTGTAATGCAACCAAGCGGAAGCCTACGGAATTGACAGGGGTAGTGCTTTATCTTATCATCCGCTGTCTTTTTTATCCGTTTTTGTTAATGCCCGTTTTATCTCGTTTATTTTAAGGAACAAGTGCAATGAAAAGAACCTATCAACCCAGCAAAATCAAACGCGCTAGAACTCATGGTTTTCGCGCCAGAATGGCAACCAGAAATGGTCGTAAAGTACTTAATGCTCGTAGAGCAAAAGGCCGCGCCAAATTAACTGTTTAGTTGACAATGACCTAACCGAGGAGTCTTTTAGTTTTCCTCCAAGGTTAAGGTTAAAAAAACCTTTTGAATATAAAAGGGTATTTTCCAAGCCCGTAAAATCATCTGATCAGTATTTTACGTTGCTAGCCATCAAAAATGATTTTGATCATCCAAGATTGGGCTTGGCAATCGCCAAAAAAAACATAAGAAAGGCAGTACACAGGAATGTGATTAAACGAACTGTCCGGGAAAGTTTCAGATTAAAACAACAAAATTTGGGGAGTATGGATGTTGTTGTATTGGCTCGCAAAGAAGCAATTGACGCACCCTCTCAATTACTAAGACAGTCACTGGAAAAGCACTGGCTTAGGTTGGTAAATCGATGCGCTTCTTGCTCATAGCACTCTTAAAGTTTTACAAATACTTTATTAGCCCGTTGTTAGGCAATAATTGCCGTTTCTATCCCAGCTGTTCAAGTTATGCTTTAGAAGCACTCCAAGTTCATGGAGCCATCATCGGCTCCTACCTCACCCTTAAAAGATTATTGAGATGTCATCCTTTTCACGAAGGCGGCATTGATCCTGTTCCAGAAAAATTTGGTAAAAAAAATGGATAACATAAGATTTGTACTAATCGTAACTTTTGCAATGCTGGTCTTTATGCTGCAACAAGCGTGGCAAGCAGACTATGGTCCAAAACCTCAAGTTGCTGAAGTGGTAACTTCAGAAGCTGTCAGCACCAAAGAGGACCTTCCTGCTACTGCAGCCAATACTGCACAAACAGAGCAGCAAACTGGCGAAGCACCCACTGCTCCAAAAGTCGCAGTGTCAAATAATTTGATCACTGTAAAAACTGACGTTATTGCCCTACAGATAGACTTGCAAGGCGGCAGCATCACCAATTTGGATTTATTAAATTATCCTGTCGAAAAAGAAAACACTGTCGTAAACACTTTGCGCAGCTTGGTCGGGTTATCAGTTCCAGAAATCAATTCCGCACCGGTACGTTTATTTAATAATAACCAAGAAAAATTATTCCTTGCTCAAAGTGGTTTGATAGCTGCGCCAGGTCAAACAGCACCTGATCATTACACCCCCTTTACCAGCCAGCAAACCAGCTACAGCCTGCAACCCGGCCAAGATAGCCTGGTCGTGCCAATTACCTGGACTGATGGCAATGGCCTAGTCGTCACCAAAAGCTTTACCTTTAAACCGGGCAGTTACGAAATTACCCTGGCTCAAAAAGTAAGCAATCAATCGGGTAAAATCTGGAGTGGCAGACAATATAACCAACTGGTCAGAGCGCCTGATCCATCTAGCGGCGGCATGTTGACCGGCGGTATGAGAGCTTATACTGGTGGTGTTATTTCTACCCAGAAAGAAAAATATAAAAAGATCAGTTTTGATGACATGACCGATGAAAATCTGGATGCCAGCAGCCAAGGCGGTTGGACGGCGATCATTCAACATTACTTTGCTTCTGCCTGGATTCCGCCTGCCGAGCAAGAAAACCATTTCTATACGAAAGCGTTGTCAGACGGCCGTTATGTCATCGGTTCAATTTCACCCATGACAAATGTCGAGCCTAATGCCGATGTGCAATTTGTTTCTCAATTATTTGCCGGCCCAAAAATTCAGCCAATGATGGAAAAAATTGCTCCCGGCTTGGAATTAACAGTTGATTACAGCGTACTGACAATTATTGGTAAACCTATCTATTGGTTGCTTAACCAAATTCATAGCGTGACTAATAACTGGGGCTGGGCGATTATCGGCGTTACCTTAGTCATCAAATTGCTGTTCTTCCCATTATCGCAAGCCAGCTACAAATCAATGGCGAAGATGCGCAAAATTCAGCCGCGTCTTAAAGAACTGCAAGAACGTTTTGCCGACGATAGACCACGTTTCAACACTGAAATGATGGCTATGTATAAAAAAGAAAAGGTCAACCCACTGGGCGGCTGCTTACCGATACTGGTGCAAATTCCTGTGTTCATGGCCTTGTATTGGGTATTAAGCGAAACCGTTGAATTCCGCCAAACACCTTTTATTCTGTGGATTCAAGACATGTCCATCGAAGATCCTTTGTACATATTGCCGATTATCATGGGCATCACCATGAAAATTCAGCAAAGCCTAAACCCGGCGCCTATCGATCCGGTACAAGCTAAAGTAATGAAGATGTTCCCAATCGTATTTACCGTGTTCTTCCTGTTTTTCCCAGCAGGTCTAGTGCTGTACTGGGTAGTCAACAACACGCTGTCGATCTTGCAACAATGGTATATCACCAAACACGTGCTTGAAGACGATGCGCACGCTCATCATAAAGCCCATTAACAGGCTATGCTGATAAACGGCGGCACCATAGCCGCCATTGCGACACCGCCCGGTAACGGCGGTGTCGGCATCATCCGAATCTCCGGCCCTCTGGTTTCCCAGATAGCCACCCAACTGCTCAATAAAACCTTAACTCCTCGGCTAGCGCACTATTCATCTTTTGTGGATGAACACGGCGTAATTATCGATTCCGGCATTGCCTTGTATTTTCCCGGCCCCGCCTCCTATACCGGCGAAGACACCCTTGAACTACAAGGCCACGGCGGCTCAGTCGTCTTGGATATGCTGCTAAGACGAGTTCTCGCACTGGGTGCCAGATTGGCCAACCCCGGCGAATTTACCGAACGCGCCTTTCTTAACAACAAACTGGATCTGGCCCAAGCCGAAGCCGTTGCCGACTTAATCGAAAGCAGTACCGAGCAATCCGTGCGGTCCGCGCAAAAATCCATGCAAGGCGTTTTTTCGACGCAAGTAAACGAGCTGGTCGAAGAACTCACCGAGCTGCGAATTTACGTTGAAGCCGCCATTGATTTTGTCGATGAAGAAATCGACTTTTTATCCGATGGCGTCGTCGAAAATCGCTTAACCAGACTGCAACAAAAACTCACCCAAATCCAGGCCACCGCACAACAAGGCCGATTATTACGCGATGGCATGACGATTGTGCTGGCAGGCAAACCCAACGCCGGTAAATCCAGTTTACTCAATGCATTGGCAGGACACGAAGCCGCCATTGTCACCGACATTGCCGGTACCACTCGTGACATCTTAAGAGAGCGTATTCAACTTGATGGCATGCCCTTGCACATCATTGACACCGCAGGCTTGCGCGAAAGCGACAACGCCGTAGAAAAAGAAGGCATCCGCCGCGCCCATGCAGAAATCCAAAAAGCCGATAAAGTGTTATTGCTGATCGACGCCCGCGACCCTGAAACCCAATCCATCCTCGACACCCTGCCTCAAGATGTCGACATCGTCAAAATCTACAACAAAATCGACTTACTGGGCATCACCCCGGAAATCATCCAAACCGAACACAGCACCAGCATTCACCTATCTGTAAAAACCGGTAACGGCATGGAGTTGTTAACTCAATATCTCAAACAAAGCGTTGGCTTTAATGCCTCTGCCGATAACGTCTTCATCGCCAGAAGAAGGCATATCGAAGCCCTAAATAAAGGCCAAGAATTTGTCGAAAGCGCCATTGAGCAGCTAAAAGTCCAAGCCGGAGAACTGGTCGCCGAAGACTTAAGACAAGCCCAAAACAGCCTTGGCGAAATCACCGGCTTTGTCAGTTCTGATGATCTGCTTGGTAAAATATTCTCCAGCTTTTGCATCGGTAAATAACCCGTCTCAACTGACGCAAAACCGTTATAGACCATAGTTTGTATGGTGTGGATTTATCCGCACCTACAACCAAACCAATCCCAGAAAGGATTCCATGTTCGAACAAGCTTTCAAAAATATCGACGACGTACTTCGTAAAGAAGCCGGTTGTGCCAGCGAATTGGATTACACCGAACAAACTTCCTGGCTGCTGTTCCTCAAATATCTGGATAGTCTGGAACAAGACAAAGCCGTGGAAGCCGAGCTGGAAGGCCGCCAATACCGTTTTATTCTTGACGAAGCCTATCGCTGGGAAAGCTGGGCAGCACCCAAAACTGCCGACGGCAAACTAGACCACAATCAAGCGCTGACCGGCGACGACTTGCGCGACTTTGTCGATCGCAAATTGTTCCCTTATCTGCATGGCTTTAAGCAGCGTGCCGATGGCCCCAACACCATCGAATACAAAATCGGTGAAATTTTCGGCGAGATAAAAAACCGCATTCACAGCGGTTACAACCTGCGCGAAATCATCGACCACATCGACGAACTGCGCTTTCGCTCGCAAACCGAAAAACACGAGCTGTCGCATCTCTACGAAGCCAAGATCAAAAACATGGGTAACGCCGGGCGCAACGGCGGCGAGTATTACACGCCACGGCCCTTGATTCGCGCCATCGTACAAGTCACCCAACCCAAAATCGGCGAACGCATTTATGACGGCGCAGTCGGTTCGGCGGGCTTTTTGTGCGAAGCCTTTGATTACCTGAACAACCAGCCCAACCTGAGCACCAGCGATCTGGAAATCCTGCAAACCCGCAGCTTTTACGGCAAGGAAAAGAAGTCGCTGGCCTACGTGATCGCCATCATGAACATGATTCTGCATGGCATCGAAGCGCCCAACATCGTCCACACCAACACGCTGGCGGAAAACCTGGCCGACATTCAGGACAAGGATCGCGTCGATGTGATCCTGGCCAATCCGCCGTTTGGCGGCAAAGAGCGCAAGGAAGTGCAGCAAAACTTTGCCATCCGCACCGGCGAAACCGCCTTCCTGTTCTTGCAGCACTTCATCAAAATGCTCAAAGCAGGTGGCAGGGCCGGTGTGGTGATCAAAAACACTTTCCTGTCCAACACTGACAACGCGTCGGTATCTTTGCGCAAACTGCTGTTGGAAAGCTGTAACCTGCACACCGTGCTGGATTGCCCCGGCGGCACCTTTCAGGGCGCCGGTGTCAAAACCGTGGTGTTGTTTTTCGAGAAAGGCGCACCGACCCGCAAGGTTTGGTATTACCAGCTCGACCCCGGTCGCAACATGGGTAAAACCAACCCGCTCAACGATGCGGATTTGGCCGAGTTTATCGAACTGCAACTTACCTTTGCCGACTCGCCGAAAAGCTGGAGTGCGGATGTTGGTTCCCTGAGCGCCGCCGAAGGGTTTGACTTGTCGGTGAAGAATCCCAACGGTGGCGAAGAGATCGTCCACCGCAGCCCGCAGGCGATCATGGATGAGATTGCTGAGCTGGATGCACAAAGCGCGCAAGTCTTGGCAAAAATTAGAGGCTTGTTATGAAACATACCTCAGTCGATCAGACAACCGTATTAGTAGACATCCGCCAACTGATTGAACTTGCACGGCAACGCGCGGCGGCTGCCGTCAATGCAGAATTGGCTTTGCTGTACTGGCAAATAGGCAGGCGTATCCAGATTGAAGTCTTGCAAGGGCAACGTGCCGAATATGGCAAACAAATTATCGCCACGTTAGCCCAACAACTAACCGCCGATTACGGCAAAGGTTGGAGTGAAAAACAGCTAAGACATTGTCTCCGCGCTGCAGAGACTTTTACTGACGAGATAATTTTCTCCACAGTGCGGAGACAATTGAGCTGGAGCCACATCAAGACCCTGATGTACCTCGATGATTCGTTGAAGCGGGATTTCTACCTAGAGATCGCTCGGCTTGAAGGCTGGTCCTCACGACAGCTACAAGAACGCATCAATTCGCAATTATTTGAACGCACCGCAATTTCAAAAATGCCGGAAGAAACTATCCGGCATGATTTAGAGTTGCTGCGTAATCAAGGCCAACTCTCTGCCGATCTTGCCTTTCGCGATCCCTACTTATTAGATTTTCTCGGCCTAGCCGACACCTACGCCGAAAAAGACCTGGAAGCCTCCATCGTTGCCGAACTGCAACGCTTCATCATCGAACTGGGTAGCGACTTTGCCTTTATGTCCCGGCAAAAGCGTATCAGCATCGATAATCGCGATTACTACATCGATCTGCTGTTTTACCATCGCCGCTTAAAATGTCTGGTGGCGATTGATTTAAAAATCGGTGAATTTGAAGCTGCCTACAAAGGCCAGATGGAACTGTATCTGCGCTATCTGGAAAAACACGAACAACTGGACGGTGAAAATACGCCTATTGGCCTGATACTTTGCACCGGCAAAAATCATGAACATGTCGAACTGCTGCAACTGGATAAAAGCAACATCCGGGTCGCCGATTACTTGACCCTACTGCCACCCAAGGAAGTGCTGGAAGCCAAGTTACATAGCTCCATTGAGATTGCACGGCAACGGTTGGCGTTGGATGATGGGGATAAACTGTGAAAGCGGGCTGGCAAATAAAAACACTTAACGAGGTTTGCATTGTTGAAAGAGGAAGCTCTCCTAGACCCATCAAGAATTTTTTCACCGATGATCCAGACGGAGTCAATTGGATCAAAATCTCAGATACCGAACAAGACGGTAGATATGTGTATTCCACAGCCCAAAAAATCACATCAGAAGGTGCTAAACAATCTCGATTTGTGAAAGAGGGAGACTTCATTCTGACTAACTCAATGTCGTTCGGTCGGCCATACATAATGAAAATCAGTGGCTACATTCACGACGGATGGTTCGTACTTCGTCTAAAGGAGACTCTGGATACTGATTATTTTTATTATTTATTGTCATCCCCTTTAGTGCAGGATCAGTTTAAGAATCTTGCAAGTGGCGCTATTGTAAAAAACATAAGCGGTGATCTGGTTAAAAAAACGAAATTGCCAATTCCGACACTCACTGAACAACACCGCATCGTCGCCATTCTCGATGAAGCGTTTGACGGCATCGCCACCGCCAAAGCCAACGCTGAAAAGAACCTGAAAAACGCCCGCGCCCTGTTTGAAAGCCATCTGCAAGCGATGTTTAGTCAAACGAGTAAAAACTGGGAAAAAAAGCATTTAGCTGAAGTTGCTAAGGATTTTGGACGAGGAAAGTCAAAACATCGACCACGTAACGATCCCAAACTTTACGGTGGAAAATATCCGTTTATTCAAACCGGCGACGTGCGTAATGCAACTCATCTGATTAACACTTATAGTCAGACTTACAACGAAGTTGGACTAGCTCAAAGCAAACTATGGCCTAAAGGGACTCTCTGTATCACTATTGCCGCAAACATCGCTGAAACTGGCATTCTGGATTTTGATTCTTGCTTTCCAGATAGTGTAATCGGCGTAGTCGTCGATCCTGACGTAATCAGCATAAAATTTTTGGAATACCTCCTTCAAAGCTTTAAAACAATTTTGCAGGCAAAAGGAAAAGGTAGCGCACAGGACAACATCAATCTTGGCACTTTTGAAAATCAGTTATTCCCATTTCCAAGCGTGAAGGAACAACAACAAATTGTCTTTACGCTAGATAGTCTTAGTGGAGAAATTCAACACCTCGAATCCATCTACCAACAAAAACTCGCCACCCTCGACGAATTGAAAAAATCCCTGCTGCACCAAGCCTTCAGCGGCCAGCTTTGAATGATGACCTGTATAAAAAACCGGATTTTTTATACAGGTCGGTTAAACGTGATAAGAAAACTTCATTTTTTATACACGTTATACAAACATGTTAAGATAATTGTGTTTTCTTATCATGTTATGAGTAAAGGGTATGGTTGAATTAGAAATTCCCAGTAATGACCGCTTGGAAGTTAAAGCCGTTTGGCAAAACCTTGCCGAAGCACATCGTTATTTGGCTGAGCTAAAAGGTTTATGCGAATCGCTACCTAACCGGGCAATACTTCTGGATACGCTTTCTATTCAAGAAGCGAAAGACAGTTCGGAAATTGAAAACATCATCACTACACACGATGAGCTATACGCCTACGAACCCAACAATCTTTCATCACCTGCCGCTAAAGAGGTACAAAATTATATTGCTGCGTTAAGGGTAGGATTTTCTGATGTGCAAGAATCCGGCTTGATCCGCCTGAATACGATTTTACGGGTGCAAGAAGCTGTTGAACAAAATAACGCTGGTTTAAGAAAATTACCGGGGACGATACTTAAAAACCAAAGCACAGGCGCAACGGTTTATGAGCCGCCGCAAAACGCGCTGGTCGTTGAAAAGTTAATGGCTGATTTAGTGGGGTTTATTCATGCCGATGATGAACTCGACCCTTTGTTGCGCATGGCAATTGCCCATCATCAGTTTGAAAGCATCCATCCTTTTTATGACGGCAATGGCCGCACGGGCCGAATATTGAATCTGTTAATTATGCAACGTGAAGGTTTGCTGGATTTGCCAGTGTTGTATTTAAGCCGTTACATCACATCAACCAAAAGCCAGTATTATCAATTGCTGCAAGCAACCCGAGACGCACATGATTGGGTGGCTTGGTGCGTTTATATCGTTAAAGGCGTAGCCGTTACTGCTAAAAATGAAATTAAGTTAGTCAAACAGTTACGCGAGTTGATGCAAGCTACCAAGCAACGTTTACGCACTGAGTTGCCAAAACTTTATAGCCAAGAGCTGTTAAATAATTTATTCCGCCATCCCTATACAAAAATTGAGTTTGTAGAAAACGATTTAGGGGTTTCACGCATTACTGCGGCAAAGCATTTAGACGCCTTAGCCACTAATGGCTTTGTGCACAAGAAGAAAATTGGCCGTAATAACTATTATATAAACGTTCCGCTATTTAACCTTTTAACGCAGATTACATTAGACGATGAATGAAGCTGAAACCCGCGCCGACTATATTGACCCTGCTTTAGCCGCGGCGGGCTGGGGTGTAGTTGATGGCAGCCGGATTCGGCGGGAATATCCGATTACCCTGGGCCGTATCGAAGGCCACGGTAAACGCGGCAAGGCTTTAACTGCCGATTATGTGCTGGAATATCGCAATACCAAACTGGCAATCGTTGAAGCCAAAGCTTGGGATAAGCCACTGACAGAGGGCGTCGGTCAGGCCGAGAATTACGCGGGCAAACTGGCGATTCGCTTTACTTATGCCAGCAACGGGCAGGGCGTTTATGGCATTGATATGGATACCGGTGCCGAAGGTGAGTTCGTTACATTTCCTTCACCAGCTGAGTTATGGAATCGTACCTTTGCAGTGGAAAACTTCTGGCGTGACCGCTTTGCCGCCGTGCCGTTTGAAGACCGCGGCGGCTATTTTCAAGGTCGTTATTATCAAGACATCGCCGTTGAACGGGTGTTGCAGGCCATCGCCAACGGACAAGACCGTATCTTGCTGACCCTGGCAACCGGCACCGGCAAGACCTTCATCGCGTTTCAACTGGCTTGGAAATTGTTTCAGAGTCGCTGGAATCTGGCCGATTGGCGCTTCGACTGGCTCAGCGCGAACGAAAGTGAGCCAAGCCGCAGGCCGCGCATCTTGTTTCTGGCTGACCGCAATATTTTGGCGAATCAGGCGTTCAACGCTTTTTCGGCTTTTCCTGAAGATGCGTTGGTGCGCATTGAACCCACCGACATTCGCAAGAAAGGCAAGGTGCCGAAGAATGGCAGTTTGTTCTTTACTATTTTTCAGACCTTCATGAGTGGGCCGGTCAGCCAAACCGTTCGCCCTGAGCTGGTCGAAGGGCACACCTCATCCGTTCATGGTTCGACAAGCTCACCAAGAACGGATGAGAAACTGATTCAGCCCGAACGTAATTTCTATTTTGGCGAGTATCCACCGGATTTCTTCGACTTCATCATCATCGACGAATGCCACCGTGGCGGTGCCAATGACGAAAGCAATTGGCGCGGCATTCTGGAATACTTTTCACCTGCCGTGCAGTTGGGTTTAACTGCCACACCTAAGCGTAAAGATAACGTCGACACTTACGCTTACTTCGGCGAACCGGTGTTTACCTACTCACTAAAAGACGGCATTAACCAAGCGAGTCGCTAAGTTTTGAAGGGTAATTTCCTTGCTCCTGCGTGAAATCATCAAAACTTAGCGACGGTTAGATTGCTACGCAAGCCCCGGCTGTCCTGCTCCAATATCGTTTATCCACGACAAGGTGGCTAAACATCGCAGCAATGACGTTACGCTATCGGCATCGACCGATTGCATTTTTCCATCGCAAACAGCACGCTCGATAAAACGCCGGAACGATATAGCTACCGGCGACTAAGATTCACGCACCTTCCGACTCCGGTTCGGTGCATTCCATGAATCTCAGCGGATGGCTTCCTGACGCCGTTCCGCGTCAAGCAGATTGCAACAACCATGGATGATTATGTATTTACCTCCGACGACACGGTGGTAGAAGGCGAAATCGAGGCCGGCAAACGCTACGAGGAAAAAGACTTTAACAAGATCATCGAAATCAGGGAACGGGAGTTTAAGCGCGTGGAAATTTTCATGGCGCAAATCGATCAGCGTGAAAAAACCATCGTGTTTTGTGCCAACCAAAGCCACGCCTTATTGATTCGTGATTTGATCAACCAGGTTAAAACCTGCACTGACCCGAACTATTGCCAGCGGGTTACTGCTAACGATGGTGCTCTCGGCGAGCAGTGGTTGCGCGACTTTCAGGATAACGAAAAAACTATCCCGACCATTTTGACCACCTCGCAAAAGCTGTCGACGGGTGTTGATGCCCGCAATGTGCGCAATATTGTCTTGCTCAGGCCAATCAATTCGATGATCGAATTCAAACAAATCATCGGACGCGGCACCCGGCTTTACGATGGCAAGGATTACTTCACCATTTACGATTTTGTCCGGGCGCACCATCACTTTAACGATTCGGAGTGGGACGGCGAACCCGTTGATCCGGACGTGTGTAGTCAATGCGGCTGTTTTCCTTGTCAGTGTGAGAAATCACCGCCGAAACCTTGTGATGTCTGCGGCGAACAGCCTTGCCAATGTGAGCAAGAGCTTTGTGAAAAATGCACTCAACGTCCTTGTGTCTGTAAAAAGAAAAAAGCCAAAATCAAATTGGCCGACGGCAAAGAACGCACTATTCAACACATGACAGTCACCAGTTTCTGGCACCCGGATGGTACGCCGATGTCGGCAGCTCAGTTTCTGGAAGCGTTGTTTGGAAAGCTGCCGGAGTTTTTCAAGGATGAAGAAGAACTGCGCAATTTATGGAGCGAACCGGCTACGCGTAGGAAATTGCTGGAAGGCTTGGCAGAAAATGGCTTTGGTAAAGATCAACTGGATGAAATGCAGCGGGTGATTGAAGCTGAAAACAGCGATTTATTCGACGTGTTGGCCCATGTTGCCTATGCGCTAACACCAATCAGTCGTGAAAATCGCGCCGGTTCCGCCCGCATCGAAATTGGTCGTCATTTCAATTACAAGCAACAAGCCTTCCTGGATTTTGTGTTGTCGCATTACGTGAGTGTCGGCGTGGAGGAACTGGATCAAGCAAAGCTGACACCGTTGCTGCGGCTTAAATATCACAACTCGATAGCCGATGCGGTGATTGATTTGGGTAAACCGGAAGCAATTGGCCAAGTGTTTGCCGGTTTTCAGAAGTATTTGTATCAACAGGCTTAGCGCCAGCAAGATGATGAACTCTAAATACCATCACAAATTGCATAATCATTTACCAGCTATATAATTGAATCCGTGGTGTCAGCGAGAGCGGCGCTGTCCAGCCCCTCCACAATGCGGCCACATGACGCGGAATAGGCAGATTCCGCGTTTTTTATTTATAGGAACATCTAAAAATTATCTTATGAACACCGGCAAACTCTACATCATCTCGGCACCCTCAGGTGCGGGCAAAACCAGCTTGGTTAAACAGCTAATCGCCAGTCTTGATCGACTGACTGTCTCCATATCCCACACCACACGCCCGATGCGGCCTGGTGAAGTGGATGAGCAAGATTATTATTTCACTAGCGTCGCTGAATTCAAAACCATGTTGGCGGATAGAGCTTTTCTGGAACATGCGCAGGTATTTGATAATTTTTACGGCACGGCCCAGCACACTGTCGAAAAAAATCTTAAATATGGGCTGGATGTGATTCTTGAAATTGATTGGCAAGGCGCGCAACAAATCAAAAAGTTGCTGCCCGACAGTCTGTCTATTTTCATCTTGCCGCCATCCACAGATGTTTTATTGCAGCGTTTGCGCGGCCGTGGTCAGGATGATGAAGCGACTATTGCCCGGCGGATGCGCGATGCCGTCAATGAAATCAGCCATCATGAAGAATTTGATTATCTAGTGGTTAATGATGATTTTGATCAGGCGCTTACAGAACTTAAAAGTATATTCATTGCTAATCGTTTAATACATCGGCGGCAAAAGTGTCAGTTACAAAGATTGTTGGCTGGGTTATTGGGGCAGTCCCAATAAATCTTCAATATCGGATTATCCGTTCGCCCTGAGCCTGTCGAACCATGAGTGGTTATATCCAACCACTCATGGTTCGACAAGCTCTCGGCAACTGCTCCATGCGTTGCACTACCTCCCGCATCCCTGCAGTCGACCATGAACGGTTGAATTCTACTTAATCTTCGCCAACCAGCTAACAACTCGTTTACCCAGCAAACCCTCGTCATGCAGGTATTGATGGCCTTCGTCATTAATGGCTAATTGCCGGTAATCGGTATTTTCTTTGGTCGCCAAGCGCCGATCTCGCGCGCTTTCGGTGACATCCGGCAAATCCAGCGCGCCATAAACATCCAGCACCGGCACTTTGATATTTTTGATAAATGCTATCGTTTGAGCTGCTTTGTTGTTGGTTTCCGGCACCGGCAAGCTGATCGCAACAATGGCCTTAATATCAGCCGGTTGTTCACTTTGTGCATATACTGCTTGCAAAGCACCCAAACCGTAACCCACCACGGCAATGTTTTTGGCACCGTTGTCTTTGGCGTATTTAATACCCGCTTGCAGTCGGGCCAAGGTTTCAGGAAACAACGGGTAATAATCTTCGGCCCCTGCGCCTAATTCTCGTAACGGCAGTTGCAGCGATAATGTAGCCCAATTGTAAGCAGGCAATAAACGTCGTAACTGATAAATCACAGCCTGTTGATCGGGATGACCACCTAAGTCATGCAGCAAAATAACCGTGCCATTGCTGGCAGGCTTTTCAGTTTCCGCATACAGGGATAAAAATTTGGTCGGCCCAGCTTCTAGCCAGACTTGTTTACCGAAGCTCAACGTTTTATTGATGGTTTCGGCGACATCGGCTTCACGCTTGCCGTCGCCGGCGTGTACTTGGCTGACAGTAAGGCTGAGTAGCAGAGCTAAAATGAACCTGATTTTACCCATCCTGAATGTTACAGATACTTAAACAGGGACAGATTTTGCACTTTAGCAAACGACTGTTGCGCCGCTTGCAGCGAGGTATTTTGCAGATTGAATTTGCTAATCGCCGAGGCGTAATCCAAATCTTCTGTGTCAGACAGCACTTTGGTCATTTCTGCCGCGTAATCAAGATGATTTTCTTCTTGCCGGTCGAGTGTATTGAGCCTGACACCGACTGATGATTGTGTGGTGATTATTTTATCCAGGGCGGTTTTCAAATCGTCCAGTGATGCCGCATTGGGCGTGTTGTTTTTCATCGCAGTGGCGAATTTATCGATAGCTTCCAAGGTGCTATCGACGCCAGGTGTGCCAAAGACGCTGGTGCCTAAATCACCATCTGCCATTTGCCGATCGGCGCTTATTTGCAACACACGCGGACCGCTTGCGCTGCCGCCATAACTATAAAGTCCTGAGCCTGGAGCGGTTTCGGCAAAGCTTGGTTGGTTACTGTTAAATCCGGAAAATATGTATTCGCCGTTAGCATTTTGGGTGTTCGCCAATCCGGCTAATTGTTCATTAAGCGCACGCATTTCTGTGGCAATTGCAATCCGATCACTGGGTGAATTACTGCCATTTAAACCCTGAATCCCTAAGTCTTTGACTTTGTGCATCAAGTCCACAGCGCTCTGCAATACGCCATCTGCCAATCCTAAGCGTTGCCTGGCCGAGTTGATGTTGCTTTGATATTGCTCGGTTTGTTTAATCGTTTGGTTAAGATCAACTACCTTGGCAGCAGCCATTGGATCATCGGCAGGCGTCAGATTTTTTTTACCGGATGACAACTGCATCTGGGTTTTGTTCATCTTGGCTTGTTGGTCAAGCAATGAGCTGAGACTGGTTTGTTGAGTAAAAGCGGTTGAAATACGCATAATAATCTCCTAGCGCACCGCGCCAAGCAAAGTATCGAATAATGACTTGGTGATTGAAATTGACTGGGCCGATGCTTGATAAGCATTTTGAAATTTAATCAGATTGGCCGCTTCTTCATCCAAATTAACCCCTGCCAGATTTTCTCGCGAAGTTTGCGCCTGATTAAGCACGACTTCTTGTGCCTTACTGCTGATACTGGCGGCATGGGTTAAATCGCCAACGTTGGCAACCAATTGCCCATAAACTTCAGTAAACGATGATTTACCCCCCAATAAAGCGGCTTTGCTTTCCAGTTTCGCCATCCTTAAGGCGTTGGTGTTATCGCCAGGGCCAGCGGTTGGATTGCTCGCGGCGGCAATTTGTTTGGGATCGGTGATGGCAACAGTAAGCTTTTTCGCCGCCTCAAGCGTAGGTCTGACTAAAAAACTGTCGCCAGCATTCAAGCCGCTGGGGGTTAACGTAAATCCGGGGCCGGTAATGGGTGAGCCGGCATAAGTCGTTGTGGTGTTATCGCTTAATTGTTTTAACTGATAGTTAGTACCATCGTAGCTCAACAAATAATCACTGGCTGCCAAATTGGTGCTGGGGGCTGAATAGCTGGCAGTCAATGTGCCAGGACCTGCTTGATTGGCAACTACGGGGATCGACGGCGCACCAAAATTAAATAAAGCTGTGCCGGGGTTGCCGTTTAAATCGCGTCCGGATGTTTGCAGCGCATTAAATTCAGTTGCGAATCCGGCGGCGATTAAGCCCAATTGATTTTGTGCGGGATCCAACACCTCATCTCTAAACTTAAGCGCTCCTGCCAATTCACCACCAGTCACTTGGCTTGTTATGTTTTGGTTATTAATCAAAATGGTTTTTTGTGCAACATCTGTTGCTGAACTTCCTACCGACATACGTGAGGCATTGAGCCCCAGCACCAACGATTGGCCACTGCCGACAAACACACTGAGTGAGCCATCGGCTTGGGCCACTGTCGACACACTAATCTTTTCGGCAATTTTGGCAACTAACGCATCACGCTGATCAAGTAAATCATTCGGTAAGCGCTCAGTTGAAGACAGGCCGGATTCGATAATAATTTTGCCATTCAGTTCGGCGATATTTTTAGCGTAACTGTTGATGTCATCAGTCATTGACTGCATTTGGTTATTGGTTTGCTGGCGCAAAGCATCAAATTGAGTTGATAAACTGGAAAACTGGCCGGTTAAAGACTCCGCTTCAGAAAGCATCACCTGTCTGGCAGGTATCGAGGCCGGATCATTGGCCACTTCATTCACAGCACTAAAAAATGCTTTCATCGTCGGCGACAAACCGGTTGCTTGATTGGCAATCAGGTTATCGACTTGCGAGGCCATCTTGTAAAAGCCATTGGTTTCTGAAAATGCCGAAGTGGAGGTGTTTAGTTGACTGGTAATAAATCGATCATAACTGCGCGCCACCGTGGTGACATTAACGCCATTACCAATAAAACCGACGCCGGTATAGTCTGATTGGCGAGTCGCGTATTCGGTGCGCTGACGGCTGTAGCCTTCGGTGTTGACGTTGGCAATGTTATGACTGGCGGTTTCCAATGACCGTTGTGCGGCCATCAATCCAGATAAGGCGGTACCGATAATGCTGCTCATGACAATGACTCGGTTGAAGCAATTTTAATTTCGTCCATGGCACTCATAGAGTTGCTTTGGTAAATGCTCATTACTTTTTCCGCGTAACGAGGATCGGTAGCATAGCCTGCTTGTTGTAACTCGTGCATATAGCGTTGGGTATTACCGGCTTGTTTTAATGCCTGCTGATAACGCGGATTGCTTTTAATAAAGTCGACATAGTCGTTAAAGCTTTCTTTAAACGATCCATAAGTTCTAAATCCTGCGTTCACTTTTTGTGCGACACCGTGGTCAAATTCCAGCGTTGACACCTTGGCTTGCGGGCCTTGCCAAGATTTATCGGCCTTGATGTTGAAAACATTAAAACTGCTTTCGCCATCACGAGTTTTAATCAATGATTTTCCCCAGCCGCTTTCCAATGCCGCCTGCGCCAAAATCGCTTTAGGTTCAACACCCAGTTCTTTAGCGGCTTGCTCGGCATAAGGCTGGAGTTGTCGGACAAATTGTTCTGCGGTCGACTGCATGGATGCAGGAGGTAGAGCAACGCCTGGAGCAGTTGCCGAGGTTATCGGTCCGGTCGATTCACCCTTGGCTGTGATTGGAGTGATGTCTTGGTTTAACTTGCTGGTATCGTGCGGATACGAGCTGATAGTCACTGCGCCGTCTTGATATTCAGACACCGGTTGCACAGGTTTGGCAGCGGCAGGAGCATCACCTACATGGGTGTGTTGTATCGAGCCTTTATCGGCACTGGAAGATCGGTTGAGGAAATCTTCTGTTTCCAGTTTTTCTTGTTTATCTTCAGGCTCTTCTTTACGCATTTGTTTAACGATTAAATCAGCCAGACCAATGCCTGGTTTGCCGGCCAGATGCACGGCCAGCTGTTGATCGTACATGTCGTTATAAAACTTGCTTTGGTCATTATCCAGAATGCCTTCCGCCAATTTGGCTTCACGCATGCCCTTCAATACATTGTTGATAAATATCGATTCAAACTGCTTGGCAACTTCCTTGAGTGCTTCTGGCGATTCCTTTCTGGCATCGTTTTTAAGCTTGGCCAGCCCGTTAAAATCGGTATAGACATCGGCGTTATTGACGTTTTGCATGACCAACGCTCCTACTAAATAACAATTAACTCAGCCCGTAATGCGCCAGCTGATTTAAGCGCTTCCAAAATAGCCACCAAATCACTGGGAGCCGCGCCGACGTTATTGACTGCTTTAACAATTTGATCCAAAGACACGCCAGGATTAAATACAAACATGTGGTTTTTTTCTTCTTCGACTTTTACGTCAGAGCTAGGCGTCACCACGGTTTTACCATCAGAGAATGCATTGGGTTGGCTGACTTGCGGGTTTTCACTGATCGTTACCGTCAAACTGCCATGCGACACGGCCGCCGGTTGGACTCTGACTTTGCTGTTAATCACCACGGTACCGGTACGTGAGTTAACAATAATACGTGCCGGGGCGTCATCAGGAGATACGTCCATATTCTCAACCATCGATGCAAAAATCACTTTTTGGCCCGGATCAACAGGGGCATTAACTTTGATCGACGTCGCATCCAACGGTTTTGCGGTATTGGGTCCAAGCACTTTATTGATGGACTCGGCCACGCGGCTGGCAGTGGTAAAGTCAGACGCATGTAAGTTAAATGTTAAGAAATTGCTTTCTGAAAACGGCGCATTGACGGAGCGCTCAACGGTGGCACCATTTGGGATACGACCGACACTGGGATTATTAACGGTAACGCTGGAACCATCCTGACCGGATGCAGATAAACCGCTGACTACCAAACTGCCTTGAGCGATCGCATACACCTGACCATCCGCACCTTTGAGTGGGCTCATCAATAAGGTACCGCCACGTAAACTTTTCGCATCACCAATTGAAGACACGGTGACATCAATCTGCTGCCCAGGTTTGGCAAACGCCGGGATTTCGGCCTGAATTGCTACTGCGGCGATGTTTTTGGCTTTTGGGTCGACGCCGGGCGGAAAAGTCACTCCCAAGCGCGCCAACATGCTACGTAAGCTTTGTCCGGTAAATAAGGTTTTGTCGCCAGATTTATCTAAGCCGGTGACCAAGCCATACCCCACCAGTTGATTGGTGCGCACGCCTTCAATACTGGCAAGATCTTTAATACGCTCAGCATATGCTGAGTCAACACCGGCAGTGACAACCAAAACCAACCAGCCTAATTGCTTAAGTAACGTTTTCATGTCCAACTCCACCCTAAAACGGGAACCACGCACTAAAGAAAATTCTTGATACCCAGCCCATTTTGCTGGCATCGGCCATGGCGCCGTCACCGGTATACATCAAGGTTGCATCGGCCACTTTGTCGGATGAAATGATGTTGTTGGCGCTGATGTCGATCGGCCGGACAATGCCTGACAGCCGGATAAATTCATCGCCCTGATTTAAAGTCACGCGCTTCTCACCGCGCACTCGTAAATTGCCATTGGGTAACACCTCAACCACGGTGACCGAGATATTGCCCTTTAAGCTGTTGCTTTGATTGGCGCCACCTTGGCCTTTAAAGTCTTTTTCTGAAGAAATTTCGGTATCAAGATCTTGCCCAAAAATAGTGCCGGGGCTTACTCCCATCAACATCGGCGCACTGACTTTGATACTGTTTTCTTTTTTCGCATTCAAATCGTCGGCTTTTTTCGCCTGGGTTTGTTCTTGCAGCGTAATCGTCAAAATATCCCCAACCCGAATCGCTTTATTATCCTCAAACAAACGCATATCGTAGCCAGACTGGTAAATTGAACCGCTACTTTGTACCGGTGGTCTTAAGTCAGCCGGTGCTACCGGCGCAAAGGCAGGATCACGTTGCGGTAAGGGCGTGCAAGCTGCCAGTATTAATGGCAACAACAGCAGCAATTTGGATTTATTTAGACTCATTTTCGCCACCACTTAGAGTTGTTGAGTAACAAACGACAACATTTGATCAGTCGTGGAAATGGCTTTTGAGTTCATTTCGTAAGCGCGCTGGGTTTCGATCATGTTGACCAATTCTTCCACCACATTGACGTTAGATGTTTCTAACGAGCCTTGCAGTAACGGGCCATATTCGTTTTCACCGGGCGTTCCAACCACTGGCGCGCCGCTGGCAACCGATTCCCGATACAGGTTTTCCCCGACCGGTTCTAAGCCGGTTGGGTTGATAAAATTGGCAGTTTGCAATTGCCCCACCTGAGTTAACGCCGCATTGCCCGGTTGTTTAACTGATACAGTGCCGTCACGACCGATAGTGATACTTTCTGAATCAGCCGGGATAGTGACGGCAGGATTTAACAACAGGCCGCCGGAAGTGACTAATTGACCGGTGGAGTCCAGTTTTAATGAACCGTCGCGGGTGTAATTAATATCGCCATTGGGCATTTGCACTTGCAAAAAGCCGCGGCCGTTAATGGCAACATCCAACGAATTTTCGGTTTGTTGCACATTACCTTGGGTATGTAACTTTTCGGTGGCGACGGTTCTTACCCCGGTGCCTAGTTGTAAGCCGGACGGCAAAGTAGTGTTTTGGGTTTCTTGAGCACCGACTTGGCGAACATTCTGATAAATCAAATCTTCAAAAATGGCGCGGCCTTTTTTAAAGCCGGTGGTGTTAACGTTCGCCAAGTTATTGGCGATAACCGCCATACGAGTTTGTTGGGCATCCAAACCGGATTTTGCTACCCATAATGCACGTTCTGTCATGATGTTCTCCTTACTGCCAATTTATTGTCTTACTTAAGCTTTATTTAATATCAAGCACGGTTTATGCCAGGTTTTACGTCGCGGGCATGGCCCGCTCCTACAATGCCTTAACCCATCTGCATCAATTTGGCACTGACGCCTGAGTTTTCATCGACGTTTTTCATGACTTTAGTTTGCAGTTCAAAGTTTTTAGCCAGCTGAATCATTTCTACCATCGCGTTAATAGCATTGACATTGCTACCTTCCAGCGAGCCTTGGGCCAAACTTACATCGGCACTGGCCGTTAACGGCTGGTCGCCTTTAACGTGCAATAAACCATCAGTGCGTTTTTCCAGCGTCGCCGGATCTGGTTTAACCATTTTGATACGGTCAACTTCTGTGAGCGTTGTGGCATTGCCGGTGCCGAGCGGAATAATGCTGATGGTGCCATCGCTACCGATGGTTAGTTTTTCAGAAGGCGGGATGGCAATCGGGCTGTTTTGCCCCACTAATTGCAAGCCGCTGCCGGTTTGTAATAGACCTGCTGCGGTAACCCGCAAATCTCCGGCGCGGGTGTAGGCCTCTTTACCATCTGCGCCTTGGACAGCAAAGTAACCATCACCATTAATAGCAACATCCAACTCTCGGCCTGTGGTTTGGATCGAACCTGCAGACAAATCAGTGCCGGGCTTTTCGACCATGGCATACACCCGCGTCGGATAACCGGCACCAAACACCGGCATGCTGCGGAATTGCTCCAGATCAGATTTAAAACCGGTGGTTTGAGTATTCGCCAAATTATTGGCGTTGGCACCTTGTGCCAATAAGGTCTGTTTGGCGCCGCTCATGGCAATGTATAAGCTACGATCCATTTCCGCTCTCCTAAATTAAGACTTAACGGATGTTCAGAATGGTCTGAACAATACTGTTTTCGGTAGTAATAGTTTGCGCATTTGCCTGATAAGCTTGCTGGGCGACGATCAAATTCACCAGCTGCGCTGACAAGTCGACGTTAGATTGTTCCAGTGCACCGGCATTGATTAAGCCAAAATTGCCTGAACCTGCTTCACCCGGAATCGGCTCACCGGAATCCGCGCTTTGCGCCCAGTTGGTATCACCCAATTTTGATAAACCTTGCGGGTTAGGAAATCGAGTCATCGCTACTTTACCCAATGGGGTTGAACCGCCATTACTAAAGCGAGCAAAAATAACGCCTTCTTTATCGATAGCAATGCCGGTTAAACGACCCGCGGGTAAACCATCTTGTTTTAAGGCATCAACACTAAAAGCTGCCGATAATTGTGTGGAGCCAAAGTAATTATTCTTCATAACAATCGGTGCCGCCGAAGAACCTGGAGGCGCATAAGATGCCAATGGAACCAAGCCGTCGACTGGAGTGGTCAGTTTACCGGTCGAATCGAAGGTGAGGGTTGTGCCTGCTGCGGCAGTATCAACAGAGACCGGATTGGTTGGATCATCAGTAATGGCGTGATGCACCGTCCAGCTTCTTGAATTGCCCGACACTGCACCAGCAACAAAATAACTGGTCAAGGTATGCGCCACACCCAACGAATCAAATACCGTAGCCGAGGTTTGTTTGGTATACGAACCTGGAACGGTGGGATCAAACGTAGCTGTTTGTGGCAGAGCACTGTTACTGTCTAAATTAACCTTTATATCGACATTACTGGTAGCGGTAGGTAGTCCGGCCCCCACGTTAATTGATACTGTTTTTAATACCCCTTGGCTAAATCCATCAGTGACGCTTTTGCCGTTTGGCGCATAGGCCAGCAAAGCCTGCCCTTGAGTATTGGTCACCAGACCATCCTTATTCACACGAAAAGCGCCGTTACGGGTATAAATCAATGATTTTAAATCCGTCGGATTGGCGGCCATGGTAAAAAAGCCTTCACCGCTCACCGCTAAATCCAGACTGTTATCAGTAAAATCCAGATTCCCCTGATTAAACTGCTGAGCCACTTCAGAGACGCGTACCCCGGCACCGGGTTGGGTTTTGCTGACACCGCCGATACTGCTGGCGTAAACATCAACAAACTCCGAGCGCGATTTCTTAAATCCGGTGGTGTTGGCATTGGCAATGTTGTTGCCGGTGGTCGATAAGTTATTGGCAGCGGCATTCAAACCGCTTAATGCTGTTGTAAAGCTCATTGCTAGTCTCCTAAAAAACTTGTTTGATTTGATTAAAGCTAACCGGGGCTAGACCGGCCAGGTTGATTTTTACCCCACCGGTACCACTGCCCATGGACACGCTTTCAACCCGCGAGTCGACGTTTGCCTGCAATTCGGTATTCTTACCATCCAATAACGCTTCCGGCTGTATCTCATAAACACCGGGATGAGCCAGGGTGCCCGACTCATTCAGCCCATCCCAAACAAAAGATACTGGACCTGCCGGTTGCGCTTCTAAACTCACGGTTTTAACGACTTGTTTTGTAGTTGGATCAGTAATCCTGACCTTCACACTGCTTGAGCTGGAAGGTAAATCAAACGTTCCGGTAATTGCGCCACCGGCGTTTAATACCCCTTCTTTGGAAGGTGCCGATACCGTACGCCCAACCAAACTTGCTGCTTGTAAGGCTTGGTCTGAGCTGATTGATGTAGAAAATTCCTTAAATGAATCTTGCAGGTCTTTAATGCCGTTAACGGTCCCGAACTGCGCCATTTGCGATAAAAATTCGCCGTTTTGCATGGGTTTGGTTGGATCTTGATGGGTCATTTGCGTAGTCATCAACTTTAAAAACTCATCTTGCCCCAACGATTTTTTTGCTACGGTTGTGGCGGTTTCCAGCGTTTTCATGCCTAGTCCGCTAAATGCATTGACAGTGGTCATCAGTTATCTCCTATTGGCCCATTTTTAAGGTTTGCAACATCAGCTGTTTGGCTGTGTTTAGCACTTCCACATTATTTTGATACGAACGCGATGCCGACATCATGTTGGCCATTTCCTCCACGGTATTAACATTGGATTTAAATATGTAGCCTTTGCTGTCAGCCATCGGGTGATTAGGTGCGTATTCCATAACAGCAGGCGTTTGGCTTTCTACCACCCCCAGCACATTGACCTGACTGGCGGCATTTTGACTGTCTAAAATGTTTTTTAATTCCGCACCAAACACCGGCTGCCGAGATTTATAAACATCACCTTCACTGCTACTGACGGAATTTGCGTTGGAAATGTTGCTGGCAACCAGATTAAGCCTGAGCGATTGCGCATTCATGCCACTACCGGCAATGTTGAAAATATTGAATGCTGACATGACTAATCTCCTTTGATGGCAGTTTTAAGATCAGCAAATTTGCCACTGATAAACTGTAAACTGGCTTGATATTGCACGGCGTTTTCGGCGTACTTGGCTTGTTCAATATGGCTTTCAACGGTATTGCCATCCAATGACACTTGATTGGGATTGCGATACATCAGTTTGCCGCCTAAGAACATTTGTTCCGGGGCAAAATGCTTGTCTTGAGTACGTTCCAGAGTAGGACTGGTTGCCTGGGTTTTCTTTAAAATCGACTGAAAGTCCAGGTCCCGGGCCTTAAAATTAGGGGTGTCGGCATTAGCCAAGTTGGCTGCCAGGATTTCACCCCGCTTTTCTCGCAACGTTAACGCTTGAGGATGTATTCCTAAGGCATTAGCAAAATTGATGGTCATGATGGTGTCCTCATTGTCGTATACACAGACTAACAAGCACATCACATGCCATAAAAAAATAATGCATTAAAATCATAATGATAGCGACATATAGCTAAGCTATTCAGACCTTAACACGGCAAAAAGTAGCCGTTTCATGAGTATCCACCGGCAAACTACAGCTTATCGTGTCAATAATCCGCCACTTGCCAGAGCTTATCAGCCTTATTAAAGCTGGCATTGATTGTGCTTGTTTGATGTAAGAGTCATAAAACCGGCAGCATCGATGAAAAAATCTCAACTTACATTTCTGGTCATTGCGTTGGCGCTGATTAATATTGGCTATGCTGACGACGAGGCTTGGCAATCGCATGAATCAATTAACGCCGTGGTTAACGATTACCTAACTCAGCACATCACCTTGACTGGCGAATATGAAATTAGTTTGGTGCCATTGGATAGTCGGCTGCGCTTATCCCAATGCCCTGAACCGCTGGAAGCTTTTACCAATGGAGAAATAACCCACGCCGGCAGAGTTGCGGTGGGTGTCCGTTGTAATGCTGAAAAAAAATGGTCGATATTTACGTCGGGATTTATCAAGATCTATCAAAACGTAGTGGTCTTGGTGCGCCCGCTGCAACGTGGTGAAACTATTACTGCGCAACACTTGGCGGTGGAAAGAAGAGATGTGTCCAGTCTTAGAGAAGACTTTGCCACGCTTCCAGAGCAACTTGAGAACAAACAAGCGATTCGGAATCTGGATGCAGGGATGATTTTAAGCGCCAAACATGCCATCGAACCCAAGTTGATCAAGCGCGGTGAACTCGTGATGATTAATTCTGACAGCCCCGGTTTTTCAATACAGATGAGTGGTCAGGCGATGATGGACGGCACCAAAGGCCAACTGATTAGAATTAAAAACAACACATCCGGACGTATTATCTCAGCTACCGTTGTTGCACCAGGTCGAGTTGTCGTTATGAATTAACTACACATCAGTAATGATTGATTAACAAAGTATTAAAGTTTTTTGCTAGTCTGCCGATACCCGCTTTACATAGAAATATTGCAAGGAATTCGACATGGCTATCGACTCAATTACCGGCAGAGTAAACAATCTGACCACGCTCAAAACGGCCCCTAAAGCCGAGCTTGATGCGACTAAAAAACCGGCGGATAACAACGCTGAAAAAACTGACAGTGTTGCGCTAACCACCGCAACACAAGAAATTAAAAAGACCTTTGAAGCGTCTTCAGCGCAAGCACCGGTCGATTCAGAGAAAGTTGCGGCGATAAAAAAGGCGTTGGCGGATGGCACTTATAAAGTTAATGCCGAGCAAATTGCCAAAAAAATAATCCAATTTGAAGGGCTAAAGCCTCAGGATGACAGCACATGAGCGTAATAGAAAAAACCTACCCAATTGCAGAAAAATTAATCGCCAATGCCTTGGAATTAACTCAGCAGCTGCAGCTGCAACTTGAGCAAGAGGCCGAAAACTTAAAAACAGGTCAACAACCCAGCGTTATTGACGCCATCGCCGCCAATAAAAAAAAATTGGTGACAGAACTGGAGCAGTTCAACTCACAACTAAGCCAAGTGCTCGGCACCGAATCCCTTGCAAATACTCAACAGGGACTTGAAGAATACTTTCAACGCGCGGCAATCACTGGCCTCGACGTTAATCAAACAAAGCAGAACTGGTCTCAATTAATGATCATCTGCGCCCAATGCCGAACACTAAATGATCAAAATGGCGCCGGCATTGATCTATTATCCAGGCACAGCAAGCGTGCCTTACATATCCTCAAAGGCAAACCGGAATTCACCAACACCTACGGACCTGACGGCGCAAGGCGTAGCGATTCCATTACTCATACACTTATTTCGGTATAATCTGGCCTTGTTTTTTAAAGGTCCTGGATTGATCATGCTGAACGTTATTCGTAAATTTTTTGCCAAAAAAGACCTGGTAGACGAGTCGCTTACGCCTGACGATATTGACATCGCACGGGAAAATCCTAGTTTTGTCACCAACCCCAATAAAGTCTTTCAGCTATTGCAACAATTGATTATTGAGCCGCCGCGCTGCACTATCACGCTCAATAATTCAGACAGTTTATTTTTGACAGACATACTTGAGGTCGATCCTGACTTTATCAGCTTTAGCCCGCTAACACCGTCCTCGGGTAACCAATTGCTGGCTTCGCAACGCACACTGAAATTATCAACCGTATTGGGTGGTATTCCGCTGACCTTTAATCTGCAAAACATTTGTGTTGATAAATCCGCGGATCCTATTTGTCTTAAAGCCGCTCTGCCGGAAAAGATTTACTATCCGCAGCGTCGCTTGACCAAACGTATGCCGACCAACTCTACCACCATAGAATTTAAAGGTACCTCGCGAGATACGGGTGTGAGCATCCAAGGCTACGTCACCGACATATCCAGAGGCGGTTTAAGCGTTATTTACAATAGCAACCGCGGCAACATTATCCGGAGCGACCGCTTAAGCTATTGCAGTCTGGTTCTTCCTGATAACCAGACTATTGCGTTCGAACTGACGGTAAGTTCCAGTAAAAAACCGTTACTAGGCAGTAATAAACGTCATTTGGGTGGACAATTTGAAAATATCTATCCTCAAGATGAAAAAAAGCTGGACCGTTACCTTTCTACGCTTGAGCGACAACAACTCAGAAAACGCCGGGACTAAGAGCAGCCGGCTGTGTTAAAATCGTTCACGTTTTGCCCCGATAGCTCAGCAGGATAGAGCGGTCCCCTCCTAAGGGACAGGCCGGTGGTTCGAATCCGCCTCGGGGCACCATACAAAATGCCCGTCGCAATCCCCCTCAACTTGCTACGCAAAACCAAAATCCACCACAGTTCCGTCAAGACACTGCCACGGCACCATGCCGACACTGTTTTTACTACATTTTATATTTACCCTAAGCGGCTCGCCGCCTTTCATTGAGACTTTACATGCCTTTTACTACTCTCGGTTTATCCGATCCATTACTGCGCGCCATTGCTGACGCAGGTTACACCACGCCATCACCGATCCAAGCCCAAGCCATTCCGGCAGTATTAAATGGCCATGACGTACTCGCTGCTGCGCAAACCGGCACTGGTAAAACTGCTGGATTTACCTTGCCGATCTTGCATCGGTTATCGCAAAAATCATACGACAAAAACCGTCCGGTACGTTGCTTGATCTTAACGCCCACACGCGAATTGGCTGCCCAAGTAGGTGAATCTGTCGGCAAATATGGCGCACATTTGCACCCACGCTTAAAAACTGAAATTGTGTTTGGCGGCGTTAAAATCAATCCACAAATGATGCGTTTGCGCGGCGGCGTCGATATATTAGTTGCCACACCTGGCCGTCTGTTGGATTTACTCAGTCAAAATGCTGTCAAATTAGACCAGGTTGAGACACTGATTCTTGATGAAGCTGATCGCATGTTGGACATGGGATTTATTCGAGACATTCGCAAAATCATCGCGCTTTGTCCGAAAAAACGTCAAAACCTACTGTTTTCCGCGACTTTTTCTGAAGACATCCGCAAATTGACTACCGGTCTTTTGGTCAACCCCATCAAAATCGAAGTGGCGCCGCGCAACACCGCTGCAGAGTTAGTCGAACAAATTGCTTATCTGACCAACAAAGCCAGTAAAACTGGATTACTTTGCCACTTGATAAAAACTAATGATTGGCAACAAGTGTTGGTGTTTACCACTACTAAACACGGCGCTAACAGGCTTACCGAAAAACTCAATAACGTTGGTATCAAAGCAGCAGCTATTCACGGCAACAAAAGCCAAGGTGCCCGTACCAGTGCGCTGGCTGGTTTCAAGGCTGGTGAAATTCGGGTGTTGGTTGCTACGGATGTTGCCGCGCGTGGTATCGACATCGCTCTATTACCGCACGTAGTCAACTTTGAATTGCCTAAGGTGCCAGAAGATTATGTTCATCGAATAGGCCGTACCGGCCGTGCAGGCGAGGAAGGTCAAGCGATCTCGTTAATATCGCATGATGAAGTAAACGCCTTACGGCAAGTTGAAAAATTAATTGGCAAACCAATTACCCGCGAGCAAGTCGAAGGTTTTGAAGCCGCGGCGGTCGCTCCGCCAATGCCGCCAGAACCACCACGGGGTCCGCGGCCACAACGAAATAATCAACCGTCACGCCGCTCGCCTCAACATCGCTAGGCAACCAATAGAGTTGTTAATAGACAATACCAAGGATGGTGTTTGTCGATCTACTCATCATCCCGCTTAACATCTACTAACATTTCGCCTGATTCATCTTCAGATAAAATAAATAAAATCGGCGCGCAACATACTGCACAATCTTCATAGTATTGCTGAGCACCTGCCGAAGTATCTATCAGTACGTCCAATGCTTCACCGCAATACGGGCAAGTGATAATCAATTCATCCAACTCTTGCATTATTTAATCTTCCTGAGCAAAGCATCCAACCATGATGCAGGCAGCAGCCGCTTCAGTGTGCCGAATAAATAGGTGGGAAAAGTCACGTAATAACGCACCTTTGGCCGTTTATTTTCCAAGGCATGAATAACTTTTTCGGTAACAGCCATCGCCGGCAAAGTAAAAGGTGCCGCAGGACCTTCTTGTTGTAGACGGTCTTCCATCGCTTGGTAAGTTTTTTGATGAACGCTTTTAGCAGGATTGATATTTTTCTTATACAAAGCAAAAGCATTTTGCCTGAAGTTAGTCAAAATCGGACCAGGTTCGATCAAAGACACATGAATACCACTACCTTGCAATTCTAAACGCAAGGTATCAGCTAAACCTTCCAAGGCAAACTTGCTCGCGTTGTAAGCGCCACGATAAGTCATTGCTACCAACCCCAGTACCGAACTATTGTAAATAATGCGGCCATGGCCCTGTTTGCGCATCAGAGGGATGATTAAATTGGTGAGTTCTTGAGTACCAAAGACATTGGTTTCAAATTGATAGCGCAAAACATCACGACTTAAATCCTCAACAGCACCAGGTTGACCAAACGCACCGTTATTAAAAAGCCCGTAAATTTCCCCATCAGTTAGCTCAATAATCTGCTTTACCGCTTGCTGAATACTGACGCTATCGGCCAAATCCAGTTGTAATGCGGTCAGTCCTTCTTGCGCCAAGCAATCAACATCTTCTACTTTTCGCGCAGTAGCGATAACGTTAAAACCACGTTTTTGCAACTCAATGGCAGTTGTGTAGCCAATACCGCTAGAACAACCGGTTATTAAAATAGTTTTTGCAGTAGGCATAGCGATTATTTAGTTAACTGTTGCTCGGTAAACGTAAAGTTTTTACCTGTACTGCAATCTACCAAAAATACCAATAAGACTTTGTTGCTTTTTGCGTTTAATTCAACAGATTCAACCCGACCACATTCATTAGAGGCGAGCGCTTTTTCAGCAGACTCGCGTCTTAAGCGCTCAATATCCGGCAAACGATGTTGATAATCTTTCACCAAATTGGGCAGTTGATCATAGACATACGGCGGTATTGCAAATGCTGAGTATTTATCAGGGCTGTTTTTAATCAAAAATTGGTTTTTTGCACTTTCATCTTGAGCATCCTGCTTTAGTTTGGCCAGTTTTTGTTGAGATATTTGTTGTTCGATTTGTTCCTGGGATTGTTTTTGCTCTTGTTCTTTCTTTTGCAATTGCTGTTTTTGAGCCTCTTGATCCAAATTTACAGAGCCGCCTGTTTTTATATTTATCTCAACTGCACTGTGACCCGCTTCACAAGGTTTGGATTGGTAATCGGTTTTACCATTAGCATCTGTACATTTATAAATACCTGCAAAAGCGGGTATGGCAAAAAGACTTCCTAAAAATAGCAATGCGAATCTCATAACATTCCTCAAACACCAGTAAATCAACACTAACAGACAGTATAGGTTAAAAAGAAAAGGTTACATTAATAAGCTATTAATCATAATGAATTGAAAAAGATTTAAAACTCATTGTTATTATTAGTAAAGCTATAAACTGTGGATAAGCCTTTTCTAGTTAATAAAATCAACTAATTACGATACAAGTTAAGATGCCGGAACTAAGCCGGGTAAATTGTGTGTGGATTGTGGATAAATCAACGCATCAAGTTATCCACAGCTCCGTACACAACTTGCTAAGAGTTTGTTGACAGATTTACTCTATGTTGCACAGATACATATCTGTATACAATGACAACACTTAACTTTAGTGCCGTATAACTCCAATATGTCAGAACAAAACAATCAGAAAAACACCACTCAAGCGTCGTTATTGAGATTAAAAAATTATATCAATCAAGAAATTATTGGTCAGGATGTCTTGGTCGAAAGAATGTTGATTGGTTTATTAGCCGACGGCCATATTCTGGTTGAAGGTGCCCCGGGGCTGGCTAAGACCCGTGCTATCAACGTCTTGAGCAAAGGCATTCAAGGCGATTTCCATCGGGTGCAGTTCACCCCGGATTTATTGCCCGCTGATTTAACCGGCACTGAAATTTATCGGCCACAACAAGGTACGTTTGAATTTCAAAAAGGCCCGTTATTTCATAATTTGATTTTGGCTGATGAAATCAACCGTTCTCCGGCAAAAGTGCAAGCTGCTTTACTGGAAGCAATGGCCGAACGGCAAATTACTGTTGGGCAAGCAACTTATCCCTTACCCGCTTTGTTTATGGTGATGGCAACCCAAAACCCGATTGAGCAAGAAGGCACATATCCGTTACCGGAAGCTCAATTAGACCGCTTTTTGTTGCACGTAAAAATCGATTATCCACAAGCCGAGCACGAAAAAAGCATCCTGCATTTGGCTAGGTTAGAAGCAAGAGCACAATCGAAAAAAGCATCTGAAAAGTTTGAAGCCATTACTCAAGATATTCTGTTTGCTGCCCGTAATGAAGTGCTGGATTTATACATGGCGGATAGTCTGGAAGATTACTTGCTGCAAATAATCCTGGCAACCCGCAATCCTGGCGCTTATGGTCAAGATTTAGCAAACTGGTTGCAATACGGTGCCAGCCCCAGAGCCAGTATTGCTTTAGATCGCTGCGCCAGAGCCAAAGCTTGGTTGGCGCAACGCGATTTTGTCAGCCCGGAAGATATTCAAGACATGGCTTACGATGTATTGCGACATCGGTTGATTTTGTCTTACGAAGCTGAGGCAGAAGGCATTACTACTGATCATGTCATTAAAGAATTGATTGCCAGAGTCGCAGTGCCTTAATGTTTTTCGGTAAAAAAACTGCACAGCCAAGTCCGGCATTGGTCATTAGTGAACGTATTTCGGTATCGTTAAAAACGTTGATTAATCTAGTTGGGCCAGCAGCAAGCTTAAGTTTACAACCGGCGTCTATTCGTTCCCGGCAAAACGGCGGCTATGTCTCGTGCTTTAAAGGCCGGGGTATGGAGTTTGATGAAACCCGCCTGTATCAACCCGGTGATGATATCCGCAGTATTGATTGGCGAGTAACAGCACGTACCGGCAAAACCCACACTAAGCTATTCAGGGAAGAACGCGAGCGCCCGGTATTTATTGCTGTGGATGATCGCGCGGCGATGCATTTTGCCACGCGCGGCGTGTTTAAATCGGTGTTAGCGGCCAAACTGGCCGGGTTGCTGGCGTGGACGGCTCAGCATCATGGCGACAGAATGGGCGGGCAGATATTTTCCGATAATAGCTGCCGCGAATTAAAACCCCAAAATGGCCGACACGCAGTATTGCGATTTTTGAATGCATTGCTTCAATCGGAAGCAGGTGTTTCCGAAGCCATTACTTTGGAACATGCTTGGTCAAGACTCAGTCAACATGTTCGTCCTGGTAGTTTGGTTTACATCATTAGTGATTTTCGCGGCGTCGATGCTAAAGCGGAAAGTCATTTGGCTAAGCTGGCTCAGCATTGCGACGTGGTGTTGATTTTTATATATGACCCATTGGAAAGCAGTCTGCCAAGCAGCGGGCGTTATCGTTTTACGGACGAACAACGCGAGGTGATTTTTGATGCCAACGATCAACGACAACTGATTAATTACCAGCAACATTTTGAGCAACGCTTACAACAGGTACAACAAATAGCCAAAAAAAAGGCGATGATGTTTGTGCAATGCAGCACCACCGATGACCCTATCCAAGCATTAAGACGGTCAAGATAATCATGGAAGCCCAGCAACTCCCACTTAAAGATATACACATACCCGACGCTATTATCTGGTGGCCGCCGGCAATCGGCTGGTGGCTAATGGCACTGTTGGTTATTTTATTGATAGCTGGCGGCATTTGGCTTGTTAAATACTTAACTCGCAAAACGGCGGTTAAAACTGCGAAAAAACTGTTGTTGAGCATCAAACAAAATACCGAAATTGATAACCAACAAAAACTGGTTGAACTGTCCAAACTGATACGGCGCGTTGCGGTTAGCAACTTGCCACGGAGCAGAGTAGCTGGCTTGACAGGTCAAGACTGGCTATTGTTCCTCGATAGCTCAGTCAAAGGCGCACCTTTCAGCGAGGGTATTGGTCAATTATTGGCTAATGCGCCGTATCGAAATACTTCGCCGAGTGACGGCGAAATCTCCCAACTCCTTAGTCTTTGCCAAGATTGGCTTAACGCACAAGCTACACCAAAAAAATGATTCACTTCGAATGGCCTTGGCTGTTAACCGTTTTACCCTTGCCTTTATTGATTCGCTGGCTATTCCCCGCCAGTCAATTAGCCGAACAAGCGGCATTAAAAGTGCCGTTTCTGGAAGATTTTGCCGGGTTTGAAAGCCGGGCGCTGTCGCCGCAAAAACCTTGGCGCTTATGGCTGGCAATAGCTACCTGGGTGTTGTTGGTAATTGCCGTCAGCAGGCCGCAATGGCTGGGCGAACCAATCGAACAAACGGTAAGCGGCCGCGATTTAATGATGGCAGTGGATTTATCCGGCAGTATGGAAGAGCAAGATTTTGTTATTAACAAGCAGCGGGTTGACCGCTTAACCGCCACTAAATTTGTTGCCGCCGATTTTATTAACCGCCGTGTTGGCGATCGGGTGGGGCTTATCTTGTTCGGTACCCAAGCCTATTTACAGACGCCGTTAACCTTTGATCGCAAAACAGTTATCACCTTATTAAATGAATCAGCTATTGGTTTGGCTGGTGACAATACTGCAATTGGTGATGCGATTGGCTTGGCGGTCAAGCGCCTTAAAAACCAACAAGCTAATAGCCGGGTGTTGATATTACTCACTGATGGTGCCAATACTGCGGGTGAAGTATCGCCAATTAAAGCCGCTGAATTGGCGGCAGAAAACCAACTAAAAATTTATACCATCGGCATAGGCGCCGATGAAATGCAGGTGCGTAGCTTTTTTGGCTCACGCACAGTTAACCCGTCGCGCGATTTGGATGAAAAGACCCTGACCGCCATTGCCGACACCACCGGTGGTCATTACTTTCGTGCCAGAAACACCGAAGAATTAGACAAAATTTACCAATTGCTGGACGAGCTGGAGCCGGTCGAAAAAGATAAGCAGTATTACCGGCCACGCAGCGAACTTTACCCTTGGCCGCTTGGGTTGGCGTTAGCATTGGCTGTAGCTGTTTGTTTGTCCCGATTTGCTTTCCGGGGGAAGTTGTTATGAATCTGACTGAACTGCATTTTATCAGACCGTATTGGCTGCTTAGCCTGATTCCGTACCTGGTTATTTTGTCGATGCTATTGAAAAATAAGCTTCAACAAGGTAACTGGACTCAGGTTTGCGATGCCGAATTGTTACCTTATTTATTGCAACAAAAAGCTGTTAAACATAGTCGTTTGCCATTAACTGCCGGAGCGATTGCCGGGTTGTTGAGCATTGTCGCCTTGGCTGGCCCGACTTGGCAGCGCTTGCCGTCACCGGTGTTCAAAAACGATTCTGCAGTGGTGATCGCCTTAGATATTTCGCGCACCATGGATGCTCAAGATATTAAACCCAGCCGCTTAATTCGTGCCCGCTACAAAATTGCCGACATACTCAAACGTCGTAAAGATGGCCAAACTGCGCTATTGGTATATGCCGGTGATGCGTTTACCGTGACGCCGTTGACCGATGACAACGACACTATCGACAGCCAATTGTCAGCACTGGATACCAGCCTGCTGGCATTCGCGCCCGGTCGCAATACCGCATTAGTGCTAAAAAGAGCGATGGAATTGTTGCGCCGGGCGGGTGCGTTATCAGGGGATATTATTTTGGTAACCGATGGTGCCGATTTGGATAACGCCTTACCAACCGTCAAAGCATTGGAAAACTATCGATTGTCTGTATTAGCTGTCGGCAGTGAAGATGGGGCGCCCATCGCTTTGCCCGAAGGTGGCTTTGTTAAAGACAAACAAGGCAATATCGTTATTCCTAAAATGGCTGTTGATGAGTTGGCGAGTTTGGCCAAGGCTGGTAATGGCGTCTTTCAAACTATCAGTGCTGACGATCGCGACATTGAAAATTTACTGGCAAATATCGAAAAACCCAACGAACAGGGGCGCGAAAACAACAACATGCTGTTGGACCAATGGGATGATAAAGGACCTTGGCTGTTATTGTTAGCGTTGCCTTTAGCCGCACTGAGCTTTAGAAAAGGGCTGCTCTGTATTGGCTTATTACTGCTGTTGCCGTTACCTAAAAACAGCTATGCATTTGAATGGCAAGACTTATGGTTGAACAAAAACCAACAGGCTCAAGAAGCCTATAAAAATAATCAATTTGAACAAGCGGCGGAGAAATTTGAAAGCCCCGACTGGAAAGCCGCTGCGCAGTATAAGGCCGGTCAATATCAACAAGCCGCAGACACTTTAAGCAACAGCAAGACTGCAGATGCCGCTTATAACCAAGGTAATGCGTTGGCGCAACAGGGACAATTGGAAGAAGCTATCAAAGCTTACGAGAAGGCTCTGCAACTAGATCCGAACAACAGCGATGCCAAATACAACAAAGAGCTGGTAGAAAAAGAACTGGAAAAACAAAAACAGCAGCAACAGCAAGAAAATAAAGATCAGAAAAAAGACGATCAACAAGATAAAAAAGATCAATCCAAAGAAGATTCCGATAAGAAAGACGACAAGGATGGCAAAAAGTCTGAATCATCAGATGAGCAAAAAAAATCTGATCAAAAATCAGAATCTTCCGAACAGCAGCAACAAGAAAAAGACTCAGAAAAACAGCCGGAGAAACCCGAGCAACAAGAATCAGCTAAACAACAAGAGCAGCCAAAAAAAGCTGAAGAAAATAAACCGGAAACCGAGCCGGCTAAATCAGACGAACAAAAGCAGGAAGAACAACAAAAGGCGCAACAATCTGCCGCTCAGCAGCAAGAAAAACCCAAGGATGAAACCGAACAAGCCAATCAACAATGGTTAAACAGAATTCCCGATGACCCGGCTGGTTTGCTACGGCGCAAATTTGAATATCAATACAAATACGAATATCAGCGTAAGCGAAACCGTGAAAATTAGGAATATATGCAGGTAGGGGCGAATGAGTTCGCCCCTACCGTGTGTGCAAATATTTTATTTACACCAAATCCTAAACACTGACCACAGTATTTTAGAACTCTTCCCAATCGTCACTACTGGCTACTTTAGCAGGTTGCGATTTTGGTTTGACTGGCGAATTAACATCTTTTTTCAAACGCATAACGGCGATACCAACGTCATTGGACGCGGTATTAAATGCCGATCCTGCTCCTAACATGGCATCAGCCTCTTGGTATTTCTTGGCATTGATAGTTGTAGCGATTTTTCCCGCTTCAACATGAAACGCCGCATGTTTGGCGACGCATTCGGTAAAGCTGGCACGCTGGCCCACCTGTGCTTTGGCGTCTCCATACAGCCATTTACCAAAATCACAGCAGTTATCTTTTGAGATTGTGGCTGCATCAAGGACTTCTTTTTGGGTTATTGCTGCACGCAACTTAACTTTCCATGCAGAATGTTTTTCCAATACATCTTCAAAATTAATAGTTGATGTAACTGGCGCAGGTGCTGATTGCGGTTGGTAAGTTTGCACTTTAACAGGGGCGGCGGGTTTGTTGGTAAATGAGCTAACGCTAGCAGCGGCTCGATGACTAGAACGTCCACCACTTTGGCCATCGACGTTAAATTGCCCAACGGTTGCTGTTAAGTTTTGGGTTTGCTCTTCCAGAGATTCTGCGGCGGCGGCAGCTTGTTCAACCAAAGCGGCATTTTGCTGAGTCACATCATCCATTTGGCCGATGGCAAGATTTACCTGCTCGATACCCGCGGTTTGCTGCACCGAAGCCGAGGCAATTTCGGACATGATCATGGTCACACCATGGATAGAATTAACAATCTCGCTCATGGTTTTGCCTGCATGCGTTACCAGACGAGTACCGTCTTCTATTTGCTCCACGGAATCGCCAATCAGGTTTTTAATTTCTCCAGCCGCGGCAGCCGCGCGTTGCGCTAGATTGCGCACTTCTCCGGCAACGACTGCAAAGCCACGGCCTTGCTCACCGGCACGGGCGGCTTCGACAGCCGCATTCAGGGCCAGGATGTTAGTTTGAAAAGCGATACCGTCGATCGTGCCAATAATGTCCACGACTCTACGTGAAGAATCATGGATCGATTCCATGGTTTGCACTACTTGCCCAACCACCTGAACGCCTTTAGCTGCAACATCGGTCGCATTGACTGCTAACTCATTGGCATGTTTGGCATTTTCGGTATTGTGATGCACGGTAGAGGTAAGCTCTTGCATGCTGGCGGCGGTTTCTTCCAAGCTGGCGGCTTGTTCTTCGGTACGATGTGATAAATCATTATTGCCGGCAGCGATTTCTTTGGCGGCATTGCTGATCGAATCGCTCGCTTCTTTGATTTCACCAATCATGGTTTTCAAGTTTTCTACTGTGGTATTTAAACCTTCTTTTACTTGGCCAAAAGTACCGGGATAGTCTCTGGTAACGGTTTGGGTAAGATCACCGGTCGCCAGGGCTTTGGCAACGCGCACGGTATCGTCAAAAGCATGTTCACAAGTGGCGACTAAGGTATCTATATCAGTCAATATGTCTTTAAAAACAAACTCAAAGCGATCGGCATGACTACGTTTTGAAAAATCACCTTTTACACCGGCTTCAACCAACGACTTGATTTCATTGTTAACAGAAAGCAGCGCGGTTTTAACGGCATCTACTGCATTAGTTACTTTAGCTTTGTCACCGGGCAGACGGTCCATTTCATGAGAGAAATCACCTTTGGCATATTTTCCGACAACATCGACAACCTGCATTTTTACCGCGACGTGAGTGGCGACCAGTTCATTAATTTCATTGGCCATCTTGCCGTAAGTACCGGGGAACTTTGAGGCATCGATTTGTTCATAAATCCAGCCTTCTGCGTGCTTTTTGGCCATCAGATTTTGTGCTGAAGCCAAGTCATTAATAGCCGTTTGCAAGTTTTTCATATCTGACAACAAGCTATCGGTGTCGCCAGGGATAAGGTTTATGACATTATTTAGTTGGCCGAGCGCAACCCTATTGACTAAATCGGCAACATCTTTAGGTTCGCCGCCCAATTGCTTCATCAAATTACGGATGACTATCAAACCAAAGATGATTGCTAAAACTACAGCCAAAACTATCAAAATAATATTAACTAATAACGTTTGCTCAAAATCCGATACAGCGTTTTCGTATTCTTGTTTGGCAACGTCGGCTTGTAATTGTTTTAATTTATCCATCGCCGCCATGACTTTATCGGCTTTAGGCCCTAGCTCTGCCGTCATGAAGATGTTGGCTTCGCCATATCGGCCTTGGCTATAGAGTTCTTTGGCTACTAATACGTTATTTTTTAAAAAATCCTGTATTAATTGATGTGCTTCATGAGCTAATTCTGTTTCGTTTGCAGATAGATTATTTGTTGAGAAAGCCTCCCAAAGCTTATTAATAACGACAATGTTTTGATCAATGTTATTACTGTGATTAGACAGGGCACTTTGATGATTTTTGCTCTCTTCCAGCCGCAGATCATGCTTGCTAGCTAAATTCAACTCAATGACATTGCTCGTTAATAAATCTAAAATTTCTGCCAACTGAACTAAAGGGACTGTTCGGTTGATATACACCGTGCGTAATCCAGCATTGGAATCGCTCATGCCCTTTAGACCAACGATACCAATGAGTATTAAAAATGCCGATAAAAAGCCAATAAGAGCAAATAGACGGGCTTTGATGGTGAGATTATTAAACATGATGGCAATACCTGCTTACTTTGAAAATGGCGTTTAACTGAGCGCGATGGCTAACTAAACGAATTCCAGAAGTATAGTCACAAAACTGGTAATGGTAATTGTAGGAGTTGTCCCGCACATCTGGCGCGTTAGAAAGTTATTTGGTGATCCTTTTTTACGGCAATAACAATCTATTTATAACCTGATTTTGGTGGCATGAAGCTATTAATCAGTTTGTGGAGTCGTATAAAACAAAAAAGCCGCATGGTTAGCGGCTTTTTTGGGTAGTTGATTTTGTTTGTTACTTTATTCCACGTTTTGTATTTGCTCGCGCATTTGCTCGATGAGCACTTTAAGCTCAATGGATATTTGCGTCATATCTTTGTCTTGAGATTTGGAGCCTAAAGTATTGGCTTCGCGGTTTAATTCCTGCATCAGAAAATCCAGGCGTCTGCCGACCGGTTCTGGTTGATTAAGTACCCGCAGTACTTCGGTAATATGAGTTTGCAGGCGGTCGAGCTCTTCAGTGATGTCGAGCTTTTGAGCCAATAGCACCAGTTCTTGTTCCAGCCGATCGAAATTGGGTTCAGCAACCAGCTCTCTGATGCGCTCTTTCAGTTTGCGACGTAGTGAATTTAATACCTCGGGCAGGCGTTTGCTGGCGAGAGCGACATAATGCTGCATTTTGAAGCAGCGATCTTCAATCAATAATTTAAGCTGGGCGCCTTCTCTGCCGCGGACTTCATGCAGCTGCGCCAATGCTTGTGTGACCAGTTCAATAATTGCTTCGGCAAGCACTTCTTTATCGGTTTCCGGTTCTTGTTGAATGCCCGGAAAAGCCAGTACATCCAGAGCTGAAAACGACAAGGCGGTGGACATTTGTTGTTCAATGGCATCCGTGGCCGATAAAAGTGCTGCCACGGCTTGCGTGTTAACGATAAAGGTTTGTCCGTCTTTGGCTTGTTTTTTGTAATTTAACGAGCATTCAATCTTGCCTCGGCTGATTTTGCCGGCAATCAGCGTGCGTAATTCGGATTCAATAAATCGGAGGCGTTCTGGCAACTTGATGTTGATATCGGAGTAGCGGTGATTGACCGAGCGCAGCTCACAGGTCAGAGTTAAATTGCCGATTTCTACTTCTGTACCGGCAAACGCGGTCATGCTTCTTATCATTTTTCACCTATACTCGGAGGGTCTCTATTAACATCTTAATGTGGTAAATGACTGAATACTACGACCCGGACACTTATCCTAAGGAATGGAATTATCTTCAAACTGGGACCATTATAGACCAGTACATGATTGAGCGGGAGCTTGCGCACGGTGGCTTTAGTTCGGTGTACTTGGCGCGGCAGCTGGCCGATCAAGTGCAGGTGGCAATTAAAGAATATTTACCCAGAAAGCTTGCGCATCGCACCTGGAATAATTTGGTGGTCGCTAATGACGAGGCATCACTGGTGTTTTTTAAGCGTGGCCGGGCGCTGTTTTTTGAAGAAGCTAAAGTGTTATCCACCTTAAAACACCCCAATATTGTTGAAGTCACCAATTTTTTTCAGGCCAATGACACGGTCTATATGGTGATGACCTACGATTATGGCGTCACTTTAGACAAAATTTTAAGCACCAAAATGCTGCCGGTGACTGAGCAATTTTTGTTGGCAGTGTTTAATTCTCTTCTGGCGGGGTTGGCGCATATTCACCAACATCAATTTATTCATCTTGATATAAAACCGACCAATATTTTGGTGCGTCCCGGTAATGATGCATTGTTACTGGACTTTGGCGCCATCCAAAGTTACCCAAAAACGCATCTAAGTAAGCAAAGTAAGGTACTGACCAAAGGTTTTTCGCCGCTGGAGCAGCATGATTTGAATGCCCAGCTGGGTCCATGGACGGACATTTATGCAGTGGGAGCCAGCATGCGCGCCTGTCTGGATTGTAAAACGCCGGTCGCGGCAACTGAACGGGTCAAACAAGATCCATTGGTGCCTGCCGTTAAGGCATTCAAACGTAAATTCCCCGAGTATTTGTTGTCTGCTATCGATTGGGCCATGGCGTTACACCCGCAACAACGACCGCAATCGGTTGGGCAATTACAACGGGCATTGGTTGGAAATTGAGTTGTTAAGCGGTGTCTTGTTGAACCATGAACGGCTACGCGCATTGTATTAGTCCCCAAAGCTTCGCTTGTAGGCGCCCATATAGTGTGCGCTTCCGGTATACTCTGCGCTTTTTCAATATACCCGAGAACTACATGAGACCTAGCGGACGCAATCCAGATCAACTCAGAGAAATTTCATTTACCTGCGGTTTTACCAAGCACGCCGAAGGTTCGGTTCTGGTTGAATTTGGTGACACCCGAGTGTTGTGTACCGCCAGTGTTGATAAAAGCGTGCCGCGATTTCTTAAGGGTAAAGGCGAAGGTTGGGTAACTGCCGAATACGGTATGTTGCCGCGTTCTACGCACAGCCGCATGAATCGTGAAGCCAGCCACGGTAAACAAGGTGGCCGTACTCTGGAAATTCAACGATTGATTGGTCGTTCACTACGCGCGGCGGTAGATCTAAAAGCCTTGGGCGAACACACCATCACTATCGACTGCGACGTATTACAAGCGGATGGCGGTACCCGCACTGCCGCTATTACCGGCGGTTTTGTCGCCTTATCATTGGCGGTGGACAAAATGCTTAAACGCAGGCAAATTAAAACCAACCCGTTACATGGTCAAGTCGCTTCTGTTTCTGTGGGCATCTTCAATGGCGTGCCTGTGTTGGATTTGGATTATGCCGAAGACAGCAATGCGGAAACTGATATGAACGTGGTGATGAACGATGCTGCTGCCTTTATTGAAGTACAAGGCACGGCGGAAGGCCATGCCTTCAGAAAAGAAGAGCTTGATGCAATGCTGGAATTAGCAACCTTGGGTATTACCCAATTGATGGAAAAACAACGCATCGCCCTAGGAACCAACGATTAATGTTACCGACTCTGCAACAGATTGTTTTAGCTAGCGGCAACGCCGGCAAAATTCGGGAGATTCAGGCCTTATTACCGAACTATCCGATCGTTGCCCAATCGGCATTCGACATTACTGAAGCTGAGGAAACCGGTCTTAGTTTTGTCGAAAATGCCATCATTAAAGCCAGAAACGCAGCGTTACATTCCGGGCTTCCGGCGATTGCCGATGATTCCGGCTTGGTGGTGGATGCATTGCACGGCGCACCGGGAGTATTATCGGCGCGCTATGCAGGTGCCGGAGCTAATGACCGGGATAATCTGCAAAAAGTATTACAGGCGCTTGACGGCGTGCCGGATGAACAACGCACAGCTCGATTTGTCTGCGTTATGGTGTTTATGCAACATGCAGAAGATCCGTTGCCGGTGATTGCGCAAGGCGTTTGGGAGGGGCGGATACTGCATCAATCCAAAGGCGAAAACGGCTTCGGGTATGATCCGATATTTTGGGTGCCGGAACTGGATTGCGCAGCCGCAGAATTATCAGCTGAGGCTAAAAACGCCCTTAGTCACCGGGGTAAAGCGCTTAGAGCATTGGCCGCATTGATTAAAGCCTGAAGTAGATTTGGTTAAAATCATGTCAGACCAATTACTCGCTATTGCCAGACAATTTGCCGACTCTGCCAGCCATATTACTCCGCTTGGCAATGGCTTGATCAACGATACATTTCTGGTCAAGTCTGGCTCCCAGACCTTTGTGTTGCAACGCATCAACACAAAGGTTTTTCCCAATCCTGAGCAAATCATGACCAATTTGGTTTCGCTCAGTCAGCATATAGCGCAAAAAAACAGTGCGGACGTCAGATTGCAACTGCCGCAGATTTTAAGCACAGTTACCGATGCCTCTCTATATCAAGATGAGCAAGGCGGCGCCTGGCGCGCATTGAGCTTTATCCCAGACAGCGAAAGCCTTGAAACTGTGCGCACGCTGGATGATGTCCGGCAGACAGGTCAAGCACTAGGCCACTTCCATCGCTTGTTAAGCGATCTTGAGCCCGGCACCTTGCACGATACCTTGCCCGGTTTTCACATTACCCCAGGCTACTTGCAGCAGTACCGGCAGGCGCTGACGCACACTTTGGTAAAACAAGATCCTTATTGCGCGGAATTTATCGACCGGTTTCAACACCGTGCCGATGATCTGGAAGCGGCTAAAGAGCAAGGGCTACTATCCCTGCGGGTTATTCACGGCGACCCCAAGCTCAATAATTTTTTGTTTGATATAAACAGTCTGCAAGTTATCAGCCTCATTGATCTGGACACCGTTAAGCCAGGTTTGGTGCATTATGATCTGGGCGACTGCGTGCGTTCCTGCTGCCACAATTCATATACTGGTGAGTTTGATCTGGAACGTTGCAGAGCTTTATTGACAGGTTATTTAAGTGAGGCTGCGGCGTTTTTTACCGACCACGATTACCAATACCTCTGCCCTGCCATTCGGCTGATTCCATTCGAATTAGGCCTGCGCTTCTACACCGACTATTTGCAAGGCAACCGCTATTTTAAAGTGACCGAGCCTGAACAAAATTTGCGTCGGGCGGGGGAACAATTTCATTTGTGTGAGAGCATTTTGGCGCAAGAACAAGCGATTGACAGGCTGATTGCAGAGTTAAGGCCTGGTGAATAATTTAACTATCGCGCAATTGATGCAAACCTTTCCAAATCCAGGCGAATTGGTCTGGATCGGCGTCAGGCCCGCGCGAGGCGAGCCGATGATCGCTGTCGATGAAATCTTGGCAGACCAACGCTACGGCTTAATAGGCGATCGTTACAACGGCAGCAGTGGTAAACGCCAAGTCACCTTAATCCAGTGGGAACACCTTGCGGTGCTGGCGTCGATGACCGGCAAAACCATTGCCCCGGAAATGTTGCGCCGCAACTTAGTCATCAAAGGTATCAACCTGCTGGCTTTAAAAGATCACACTTTTCAAATCGGCGATGCCATCCTACAAACCACCGGCCTTTGTCATCCGTGTTCAAAAATGGAACAGATATTAGGGCCGGGCGGTTATAACGCCATGCGCGGCCATGGCGGCTTGACTGCTAGGGTAGTAAAGACCGGCGTGATGCGTGTTGGGGATTCGTTGGTGGTTTTGCCTGAAGCGAGTTTGCTTTTTCCGCAGTGAGCGAAGCAGTTGGGCTTTAGCACTTTTTGGTCCTCGTGAACTAGGTTTTTGTCCGTCAGTTTTTATCTCTTGGATACTGAATTAGAAGCCCATGTTTGTCATTGCTAACTATCTCCCAGCCAGAATCAAGTAGATTTTTTTGATCAACATCTGGTATTGGAAAATCACTTGCCTCCAAGCCAAATCGGCCGGGAAAAAAACCAGCATGAATTGGCCTGTTCATTGAGTGGGTCTTAATGTTGGCTATCGTACCCATCAATCCATCATGCCCCTCATTCGCAGCCACTAAAGCTAGCATTTCTTTGTTGTGAACAATATTGACAGGCTCGGTTTGTCTTACTCGCGCACCACATTCTATACGAAACAAATACGCAATATTCGATACTAGAAAGGTATTGCTTTCAGGTGGGCATAAATGTTTTTGCCCGGTTGTATAGGCATTAGTAAGGATTGGAGAATCATTATTTCTAGCTTGAAATGCTTCTGAAAATAGTGCGAAATTTATATGAAATAAAAACAATATGATGATAAATACGGACTGGATTTTGCCTAACCATTTAGAAAATAACTCAGTTGAGTTTTGAAAAGCAGGTATAAGTAAAATCACTAGTAAAAAGGGCGTGTATTGCAATGTGTGGCGAATATTGATTACCTCACCCCATTGATAGCGAGTTCGTGCAGCAATAACGATACAAGAGCCAATGAGGACATAGGTCGTAGAAATAACGATGGTGTTTTGTCCAGCCGTTGCCAAATTTCGCCAGACATATTTTATAAATAGCCAAGATAAACAGCTGGTTACTAAGATAAGCGCTAAAAGCCCGGGAACAGACCAAGCGATATAATTGCCGCACTCGCTACATGCGGTTACATCTTTTATTAGTACCTGAAGATAAGTACGTAAATTTTCGACAAAACCGATAGTGCTTGGAGGCATTTGGTACGGATTTAGTGAGCCAAATAAATATATGTTTCTTATTAATACAGGGAACACAATAATTGCTATCCCCAAAAAATGACTGGCGGCGTTGTAAATAACACGTCGATTAGTTGTGTTATTTACAAGCCATAAATAACAAAAATATACCCCCATTGTAATTAACAAAGCCAGATGAGCATTTCTCAGGGCGTATGCCATACCAGCGAGAAGTCCACCGCTAATCAAACCTAAAGTTGATCTGGAATTTAAAGTTAAGCCGATGGCTGCCACAGCAAGAGCTAGAGCAAACATATCAGTTAACCCTGTTGATGAGTTAAGTAGTACGCTTGGAAATATGACGCTTAAACCGGCAACGACTAACGCATTGCGAGCGCCCAACGCGTTACGAAAACATAAATACAGTAGCCAAGGCAGTAGAATAGCAGACCAATGGCTTATTCCTATCGCAACATCTTTTGCGTCAATACCAGTTGTAGATATTGCAGCTATAGCAATTGCAAAGCCTATTGGAAATAGCCCAGTTTCAACTTGGTCAGTGTCGCTTGGGGATAGTCCGTAAGGCGTAGTTGAGGTTGAGCCGGAATTAACCAAATTTCTAGCCTGCTCAATATAAAATGCGCTATCCGGTGAAAATGGAAAATCTGGCGATCTGTAGTGCAAATATACGGCCACTAATATTGAAATTGCCGTCAAAATGATCCAGGGAAATCCTGACAGACGGGTGTTGAATGCTCTAAATATATTTTTGTTCTTTTTTAAGAATTCGCCACTAACCATACGCCCTCACAAATTAACAGTACCCCAAGTACACGAAGTGCAGATACGCTTTCCCCCAAAGCCATACCTACGATTACAGTCAAGCCAAATCCTAAGCCAACCAACGGATAGGCTTTGCTGACATCCCAGGTTGATAATACCTTCAGCCACACGACGGCACCCAGCCCGTAAAGCGCAAAACCACTAAATATGAATTTATTAGTCAGTACAATCCAAGGCAGACGTATCGTTAAAGGTTGAGCCAATGCCTGTTTGATTTCTATATTCGACATACCTGCTTTCAGAAAAAATTGAGCGGCGACGGAAAGAATGATGCTTATGACAGCGATTAACAAAATGCGCATGAGTTATTCCAAAGTTATGAAGTGGGCTGCAAGGGTTGCAATAATCATTGAAAAAATAGTGATGCGGCTACCGAAATCGCGAACCGCAAATACAAGCGGATCGTCATGCATTTCTCCGCGAGCTGTTTTAATCCATAATCGAGCCAGCCAATAAATCAAACCAACCGCAACCAACCACAATGTTTGTGGGCTGGCGTAGCGCGGCTGAGTTTCGGCGGCGCTGATGAATAGGCCAAAAACGACTACTGCAGATAATGCTGAACCAATGCCCAGTGGCCACAGGACAACCAGATCAGTGGTTCGATAATCACGACCATGAGTGCTCTCTCGACCCTGTTGCTGCATAGTAACAAGTTCAGAACAGCGTTTAACCAAAGCGAGACTGAAAAAAATAAACACCGAAAAAGCCAGTAACCAGGAGCTAGTTGGTATCTCCACAGCCACTGAACCAGCAATGATGCGGAAGGTATAAAGCAATGAAAGCACTATGACATCTATTAATACATAGGATTTAAGTGTCCACGTGTAGGCCGTCGTCACGATTAGGTACAACAGTAACATCCAGAAAAAATTAAGTGATACATTGGCTGCCAGCACTAATCCAACTATTAATAACCCGGCCGCTGATGCAACACCTTTCAGGATGGGTATCTTTGCGCTGGCAAATGGGCGATACTTCTTGCGAGGGTGAGCGCGGTCGCTTTCTAGATCCCATAAGTCATTCCCCATATATGTTGCTGATGCCGTTAAGGAAAAGGCAAAAAAAGCCAGCATGATAGATTGCAATTTACTGATATCTTGATATGAAAAGGCTGTCAATAATGGTACGAACAACAGTAAATTTTTAGCCCATTGATGTATTCGTACAGCGCGTAACCAAATTTTGATGTCAGTTTTAACTGCTGGAATTTCGAGCTCGATAGGGGTGTTTTTACGAACAGTACTGCTGACATTACTTGATGTATTGACCAAAATTGCTGCTTGCGCCGCCTGCCAAATAGGTAGATCTGCTTTGCTGTCGCCAGCATAGACAAATTCCGGCCCGACTAATTGCTGTATCGCTTCAAGTTTGGCAGTGCCTTTAAGATTATTGTGTTCACTGCTGGCAAGCACCATGTCGAATAAATCAAGATGCGTAGCTACAGCCGTGGCAATGCTGCTATTTGCAGCGGTGGCAAGAATCAATGGTCTGCCGTTTTGCTTTTCATTGCGTAAATAACTGATCAACTCTACACGGTAGGGTAAATTGGTAATTGGCAGCGACGATCGCGTTGCTATGGTTGCTTTAAATTCAGCCCGTCCTTTAAGGAGCCAAAAGGGTAGTTTTAGGAGATCAAAAGGATGTTGTTTGCCAAGTTGTACTATGGATTCGACTAAGGTGTCTGTGGGAGTCAGTGTTCCGTCCAAATCAACAACGAGTGGAACGATTGATGTCTTGGTCATTTTGTTTTCCAGTCAGCAATTCTAATAGAGTTTATTAACAGCGCCGATTAGCTGACTGCCGTTGCTTAGGCATTGTAATGCAATTACTTAAGCTAATGGCCTATAGCTTTCGACAATTACAAGAAACCGACTTATTTCTGGCAAACAAAAAATTTAAGTTTCATTCAACATCAGTATGCACTTCATTACGGCGCAATAAAGGTATTGTCCAGGGCGGATCATAGGCGGCAGAGCGGGCTTTGGATAATATCTGATAATGATTTTGCTCAAGCCATGTCATTAAGACGTTAGCTTTTTCGGCAATTATTTGTTCATTTAACGAACGAGACTGTGAAAGAATCCAGAATCGGGCATAGTTCTATTTTGTGAAGACCAATGTTTAGTAGGTGGATTTCATAAGTTACAAGAGCCCAATTGTGGTAAAGCGAAACTCGCTAATTAAGCCTAGTTTTTCAGCCATTTTAGGCAAAAACCTGGTTTTTTGCGCCACTCCCTAACCGCTGGGCGCAGTACTCCCTAAAGGCCGCCACACCGAGTATGTTCAGTACTCGAGTCAAGTTGTAACATAAGGCCATGAGGCTAAATTCACCTCGGCATTTTTCGAGCCCGCGCATCAGAAAATGGTGCATGCCCGCTCGATGCTTGAGGGTGCCGAAGGGGTGTTCAACATAACTACTACGTTTGATCATCATCGGTCGGGTGCCTTTCATGTGTTCCCGATGCTGATCAACCAGGGCTTCATGTTCCCCGCGCTCGAGTTTCTTGTAGGTTGCATTTTCCTTTAGACACTGTGGGCGCAACGGACAGTTTTTACAGACGGACTGTTTGCTTTTGTAAACCCAGGCGTTCCGATGTCCTTGTGCTCGAAGTTTGCCGCAGCGGGCAATCTGTTCGCCTTGTGGGCACCGATAACAATCGTTTACGCTATCGTAGGTAAACCGGTCTCGGGTAAAACGTCCTTCTTTCTCAGCAATACCTTTTTTGTTGGGAATGTGGATGTAAATTTCAATCCGTCGCTCGTGGGCCTTCTTAATCTGTTCGCCGCTGTAATAACCGGAATCGGCCAGTCCGGTGAGATGTTCAGAGTGTAAGACGGCTTGCGCCTTTTCCAGCATCGGCATGAGTTGCTGGGTATCGTTACCTTCCTGAGTGACCTCTACGGCTACCAACAGTTTGTGTTGGCCGTCCACCGCAATCTGGACGTTGTAACCCGCCGTGGTTTGACCGCGCTTGGTCAGCAAACGGGCATCCGGATACACCGTTGAAACTTGGCTATCTGGCGAAGCGTTTAGCTGATTCTGCAAGGTTTTTTTCTCGGCTTGCTTCGCTTTAATCCGTGCAATTTTCTCGGCTAAGCCCGGATCCTCAACCAAGCTGCCAAGGCCTGCGCTGTCGTCAGTGGTGTCTTGCGTGGCCAATTGTTGCTGATAGGCCTCGATTTTCTTGTCCAGTGCCGCCAGTTGTTGTTCCAGTTTTTTAGCGGTATAAATACTGTTCTTGCTGGCATCGGCCTTAAAGAAACTGCCGTCGACAGCAACATCGTCGCCTGCCAACAAGTTGAGCTGTTTACAGAGCAGAATGAAGTCTTTGTTGATCGCCTTTAAGGCGGCGCTATGGTCTTTGCGGAAGTTGGCGATGGTTTTATAACTGGGCCGCAGGCTATCGGCTAACCAGATCACCTCAAGGTTACGAACCGCCTCGCGCTCCAGCTTACGGCTACTGCGAATCCCGTTCATATAACCGTAAAGATAGAGCTTTATCAGCAAGCTTGGATGATACGCCGGTTGCCCGGCCGCCAGACCTGGATGGCTCTTTTGAACTTCCAGCTCCACTAAATCGAGAGTGGTCACATAGGCATCAATTGCGCGTACCGGATTATTCTCGGATAGATACTCATCCACGCTAGGTGGCAATAGCGATGACTGGTAGCGATTCTGGCCCACTTTATAGTTCTTAGCAGTCATTTATTCTTTTTATATCAATGGGATAATGGGTAATATTATATCATTGATGATGGGCTCGAATTCTTTCACAGTCTCGTACCCGAATAGCACAGTACGGCTACTTTTTTGCCGGGGATTTGTTTAATTCTGACTAAGAGATCTAGCGGTTGGGGCAAAGTCGATAGGGTGTAGTTTGACGGCATAACAAAAGACATTATCCATTTTGTCCCGGTTTATTCCTGTAATACCGGGGCTGTCATGGTGATTTTTTCGCTGTCTTGTTCGCGAAATACCGGCGTGGTCATCGCTATTTTGTCTTGGCTAATGTTGTTGCCGAAAATATAACCGGCCAGCCGATTAAAGCCGATCGAGCCACTATTTGCGTAATCGGCATCGATAACAGTTTCGGCGACCAGCAACTTTTTATATTGACGTATTTGAATATCGCCGTTTTCTAATAATACTGTAAACGGTGCTTCTTCACTGGTGCGTACGCCAAACATCGAACAACCTGCTAAATATAAGCTAGCCAGCATTTGTAGCAAAAGCTTTGGGGTTAATAAACGCTTTTAATAAAGCGGCTTACGATTAAGCAATCTATCGCAAAATTTTTTTTGCGATAGATTAGCCTTTTAGATTTCAATTTAATAGCCCTTACAGCATCATGAAAATTTATCAACTTTACCGGCGGCAGCCACTAAATATAACCCGCGAAGAAGCCTGGGCGTTTCTCTCTTCACCCTATCATCTGAATGAAGTGACACCGGATTTTTTTAATGTCGAGATTATCTCGCCAGTGCCTGATTCAATTTATGCAGGATTGATGATTAGTTATCGGATGAAAGCTGTGTTTGGCATACCGATGGCCTGGTTATCGGAAGTTAGTCATTGTGATGTGCCGCAGCGTTTTATTTACCAACAACGTGTTGGTCCGTTTAAGTTTTTGAGCCATGAAGTGCGCCTGACAGAAACTAAAGGCAGCATTGTCTTGGAAGACATTCTGTTTTATGCGATGCCGCTGAGCTGGCTAGGGCAACTTACGCATTCACTGTTGATAGGGGATAAATTAAAACGGATTTTTGATGTTCGCCGAGACTATCTTCAGAGCAAATGGGGTGCTAACTTATAAGCTGCAATAAAAACTTAGATATCTTGATTTGAAAGGCAAAGATTCTTGCCAAGCAGGTTTTTTTAAAGGAAGCTTCACACGGCGCAGCATTAATTCTAATGCATCTAATAACCCATCTTACTAGGCAAAATATGAAAGCGAATATCGGTTTAATCGGGCTGGCAGTAATGGGACAAAATTTGGTCCTGAATATGAATGATCACGGCTTTAAGGTGGCTGTCTATAACCGGACCACCAGCGTTGTCGACGAATTCCTGGCCGGTCCCGCACAAGGTACGGCTGTGGTCGGCACGCATTCGTTGAAACAGTTGGTCGAAAGTTTAGAATCGCCGCGCATCGTGATGTTGATGGTAAAAGCGGGTGAAGTGGTCGATCAATATATTGATAAGTTGGTGCCGTTGTTGTCGGCGGGTGACATTATTGTCGATGGTGGTAACTCGCTGTTTACCGATACCAACCGACGCACTCTTGCGCTGAAAGAAAAACAAATTCTTTATGTAGGTGCGGGCGTTTCCGGCGGTGAAGAAGGCGCACGCAATGGACCATCGATTATGCCGGGCGGCAATAAGGCGGCATGGCCTGCAGTTAAGCCGATTTTTCAAGCGATTGCCGCGCAGGTTGACGGCGAGCCTTGCTGCCAATGGGTGGGCGATAACGGCGCCGGTCATTACGTCAAGATGGTGCATAACGGCATTGAATACGGTGATATGCAGCTGATTTGTGAGGCGTATCAATTGTTATCAGAAGGACTTGGCTTAAGTGCAGACGAACTGCATACAATCTTTGCCGAGTGGAATCGCGGTGTGCTCAGTTCATACCTCATCGAAATTACCACCAACATTCTGGCGTACAAGGATGAGGACGGCTCGCCGCTGGTGGAAAAAATCCTCGATACCGCCGGACAAAAAGGCACCGGCAAGTGGACCGGCATTAATGCATTGGACCTGGGTATTCCGTTGACCTTGATCGGCGAGTCGGTTTTTGCCCGCTGTTTGTCTGCGCTTAAAGATGAACGCATTAAAGCGGCGCAACGCTTGCCTAAAGTCATACCCGCTTTTAATGGTGACAAACAAGCCACCATCCAAGCTATTCATGATGCTCTGTATGCGGCCAAGATTATTTCTTATGCACAAGGCTTTCGTTTGATGCGCGAGGCTTCCAAAGAATACGGCATGTCACTTAATTACGGTGAATGTGCCCTGATGTGGCGCGGTGGTTGTATTATTCGTAGCCAGTTCCTGAATGACATCAAGCACGCCTACGATGCTAATCCTGAATTAGAAAATCTGCTGTTGGCTGATTTCTTTACGAATGCAATGCAGCAAGCCGATGCCGGTTGGCGCAAAGCAGTTATTTTAAGTGTTGAGTCAGGAATTCCTGCTCCGGCATTTTCCTCGGCACTGGCCTATTACGACGGTTATCGCAGTGCGCGCTTACCTGCCAACTTACTGCAAGCGCAACGGGATTATTTCGGCGCGCATACCTATGAGCGCATCGATAAACCCCGAGGCCAATTCTTTCATACCGATTGGACTGGCCACGGCGGTAAAACTGCGTCGACTACCTATACGGTCTGAGTCTTTCTGTTAAGCCGTCCATGGGAAACTTGTAACCATGGACGGCTTTTTTCTACACATGGCTGTGCCCCTAACAATAACTAAAATATAAGCCGGGAGATTTCCGAATGAATGCAGAACCCTGTACCTACGTAATTTTTGGCGCGACCGGAAATCTGTCCCGGATTAAGCTGATGCCGGCGCTTTATCATTTAGATGTGGCCGGACGCTTGCCGGAAGGCACGCAAATTCTGGCTATTGGTCGAAGACCTTGGGATCAGCAGCAATGGCTGGCGGAAGTGAAGGAGATGATCGAAAGCAAAATCAAAACGGAATTTGACGAAGCAGTATTCCAGCGCTTTAGCCAGCGCTTGCAATATCATCGCGGCGATTTACAGGATCCGGAATGTTACAGCAGTTTGGCTAAAACCTTAGCCGATAAGAAATTCCCCAAAAATATCGCGTTTTACTTATCGATTAGTCCGTCCGATTTCGGGCCGGTGATGGAATTGCTAAGCAACAATCATTTATTCAATGAAGAAACCGGCTGGCGCCGGGTGATTATTGAAAAGCCATTTGGTTATGATTTGGACAGTGCGCAAGCCTTGCAAAAACGTATTAGTCATTATTTAACCGAAGAGCAGATTTACCGCATCGACCATTATCTGGGCAAAGGTATGGTGCAAAACGTGTTGGTGTTTCGCTTTGCCAACGTGATGTTAGAGCCGTTATGGAATCGTAACTATATAGACCATATCCAGATTACCCATTCCGAAGATTTTGGCATCGGCAGCCGGGGTGATTATTACGATACCTCCGGTGCCTTGCGCGACATGCTGCAAAGTCATTTATTGCAGCTGCTCACCCTGGTAACGATGGAGCCGCCGGTGTCGATGGAGGCGCATTCCTTACGTGATGAAAAAGTTAAAGTATTAAAGTCGATTCGGCCTATTCCGAAAGACGCTGTTCATGCTTCGGCATTTCGCGGACAGTACGGACCAGGTGTCGTCAATGGCGAAAAAGTAAAAGGCTATTTGCAGGAAGAAAAAATCCCTGCGGACAGCGTCACCGAAACTTATGCGGCGATGAAGCTGTATATCGACAACTGGCGCTGGCGTGGCGTGCCAATGTATTTACGTACCGGCAAACGCATGGCCAAAGCGCAATCGACCATTTCCATCTGTTTTCGCCACCCGCCGTTGCAGTTTTTTCGTGACACGGAAATTCATTGTATGAATCAAAACTGGGTGCTGTTGGGCATTCAACCGGAAGAATGCATCCGCATTGAAATGACCGTCAAAGAACCTGGTTTGGAAATGGCAACTCGCACCCGCAGTCTGGATGCCAGTTTCCGTAATCAAAATGAAAAAGCCATTGATGCTTACGAAGACTTGTTGCTGGATGTACTCAGAGGTGACAGTTCGCAATTCTTACGTTTTGATGAAGTAGAATATGCATGGCGGATTGTTGACCCTATTCTCCGAACTTGGGCGATGGAGCGGGATTACATTCCAACCTATCCCGCTGGTTCCTGGGGGCCTGAAGACAACCGGCTATTTGAAAAAGAAGCGCAATTTTGGCGCAGTTCATTAAATCCGGAGTGTAAATAAATGCAAGAAAACAGCCGTTGGCATGCTTTTGAAAATGCCGATCAAATTGCTGTCGCTGCTTGTCAGCAAATTCTCAATACTGCTGAACGGGCTATTGCCGATCACGGCATGTTCAAACTGGTATTGGCTGGCGGCAAAACGCCGGAGCATGTTTATCAGTTGTTGTCTCAAGCCGATACCAATTGGTCAAAGTGGGTGATTTATTATGGTGATGAGCGCAGTTTGCCCGCTGATCATCCTGACAGAAACAGTGTTATGGCCAATCAAGCTTGGCTAAGCAAAGTGGCAATTCCTGCAGCACAAATCCACACCATGCCTACCGAAATCGGTACCGAGCTTGCGGCGGCTTTCTATCAGCCGCTGGTGTTGGCGGCGCTACCGTTTGACTTAGTGCTGTTGGGTGTGGGCGAAGATGGTCACACTGCGAGCTTGTTTCCGGGTCACCAGCATAAACAAGATGAACTGGTGCATGCTGTTTACAACTCACCTAAACCTCCACAAGAACGCATTACGCTCAGTGCGGCGGCATTAAGTGCCAGCCATGAAGTCATTTTTTTGATTGCCGGCGGCAACAAACAAGAGGTTGTTAAACACTGGCAACAAGGCGCAGATTTGCCGGTTACTCGTATTCAGCCGGAAAACCCGATTGATATTTATATTTTGCGGGAATATCTTCAGTTTGAAACGACGCCGGATCTGCCGTCTGACTATTGCGGTCAATCTGGTCATGCGCTGGACAGCGTTAATCAGCACCGTGATAATATGCCGCGTTGACCAATCTATAAAAATAAGTCAGGTCAAAATTAAATCGAGCCACGTTAAAGGACAAAAATATGCTTATTAAAGACAATGAAATTGCCGACATCAATACGCCTACGGGTGATATGCGCCTGCATATTTTTCGCCCAGCGGCGCCAGGAAAATATCCAGCGATTCTGATGTATTCAGAAATATTTCAAGTAACCGCCCCTATTCGCCGTACTGCAGCAATGCTTGCCGGCCATGGTTTTATTGTTGCCTGCCCGGAAATTTATCACGAGCTTGAGCCCGCCGGCACCGTGCTTGCTTATGATGAAGAAGGCACCACTCGAGGTAACTCGCACAAGATTACCAAGGAACTTTCTTCTTATGATACCGACGCACGCGCAGCGCTTGATTATCTGAAATCACGTGAAGATTGCACTGGTCGTCTTGGTGTAATGGGTATTTGCATTGGCGGACACCTTGCGTTCCGCGCCGCGATGAATCCGGACGTATTAGCGACAACCTGTTTCTATGCCACTGATATTCACAAAAAAGGCTTAGGTCTGGGTACTAACGACAACTCTTTGGATCGCGCGGGTGAAATCAAAGGTGAATTGCTACACATCTGGGGCCGTCAAGATCCGCACGTACCATTAGAAGGTCGCAACCTGTTAAAAGCACGTCTTGAAGAAGTGGGTACGCGCTTCACATGGCATGAGTTTAACGGTCAGCATGCTTTTATGCGTGATGAAGGCCCACGCTATGACCCAGCTTTAGCGTTACAAAGCTGGGGTTTGTTGCTGGAATTATTTCATCGCCGCTTGGGTTGGGGTGATCTTGATGTCCTATCAGATGGGGCGCCTGCTGAAAGTCGACATTAAAAACGTCGTTTAAATCGATAAGTTTTAAAGCAAAGGCCGTACATTAATTTGTACGGCCTTTTTTTTTGCGGCAATTATTTATATAGCGCAAGGGTAATAAGAGAACGACAAGTTAATAAAATAAGTTTTTTCCTCTAACACTAAATTATCCATGGTTATGGAAAATTGGGGACAATATCTAATTGTTCTATTCAAAGTGTTAATTGTCAGATTAAAAAATGTGAACTACTTTTGATTTACACATAACAGACAAGATGGATTGATTATGCTTGGTTCCCGCATAAATCTTCTGGCGAAGACTTTAATTTTTAGTGCAATTTTTTGGGCGATGCAGGTATCGGCTGCTAATGCCGCTACCGCGGCAAATGTTTCTGATGAACATATTCGCCAGATTGTCGAAGGTCTGTTAAAAGAAAAGGATCAAAAAATCGCGCAGCTCGAAGCTCGAATTCAGCAACTAGAACACTCGCCACAGTCAGTCACGTTTTCGCCGCCTCCACTTCAAGCAAACACCAGCGCAGCCTCAACCGTTAAAGCTTCAGAAAAAGCGCCGGTTGCAACAGGCAAAGTCACTGAAAATGTCGCTGAACCTGCAATTACCAGTAAGTTAGGCGCGATAACTGAAGAAATCGAAGAGCTCAGAGAAGCCGCTAAAGAAAAAGGTTTGGATATCAGCGGCTTTTTTGATGTGAATGCTAAAACTGATAATTCTACCGACCAGACGTTTAGTGTCGGTTCCGTAGAGCTGGATTTAGAGTATGCCTATAACGATCATTTTGCCGCCAGCTCGGCGCTCGTTTTGTGTGGTAATTCCTCGGGTACAGACTACTCAGCACCTGCGGCGATAACCCCTGTGGTGGTAGTGGACCGGGCGGTATTGGTGCCGGTGGTGCGGGCATTGCCGTTGCGTTGGTTGATTACCACATGTTTGATGATTCCATTCCGCCCAGAGGCCGAATTTTTAATGCCAATGGTCTTCACGTTCAAGGTGGACGTTTTGATTTACCGTTTTCTTCAGATTATCAATACTTCGCCAACACTGATCGCGTAACAGTCACAGCGCCTATTACTACGTCAAGAATGCAATTTGGCGGCTATAACGGTGATGGTGTGCGTTCTTACGGTTCCTGGAACATGTTCAACTACTCGGTGTTTTGGACGGATGCCATGTACGCGGAAGACGGTACTTCAGTGGGCGGGCGTTTAGGTATGTCAGTAGGACAAAACACCTATCGCACGCACAAAAATACTTCAGAAGGCATTGAGTTTGGCGTGTCGCATTTGAGTGATCTTGATAAGAACAGAAATGTCAGGAATTCGGTGTATGGGGCGGATCTAAGCTTAGGTTACAGCTTCCTGAAGTTACAAAACGAAGTGATGTGGCGTAATGCGCATGATAATTTTATCGCCAACGACATCGACTACGGAAAGCCAAACGAACTTGGCTATCACACCACATTGCTGGCCGATCTTGAAAATTTTATAGGTTATCCGGTAACGACCTTTGCCCGCTATGGCAGATGGCAGCCGCATAACAGAATTGCCGAAGACTATGACGGTCAGCTGGTGGCTATTAATAATGTATCGGCGTTAACTTTCGGCCTAAATTACAAGTTCAATGAATATTTTAAACTTAAGTTTGAATATACCGATTCACTAGGGACGCAAACACAAGAGCGTTACTTTGATAAAAACCTAGGAATAGCTCAATTGGTTGTGGCCTTTTAATTATGAATACGAATGCATTTAAATTTCTGCTGAAATTCGTCCTGGGCTTATTGCTGCAATTTACGTTCGCCGTGCAAGCTGCAGATAATCCGCATACGCTTTCTGCAACCAGCAAATCCGCGGACTGTCTTAGCTGTCATGTTGCTAAGCCGGAGCATGATTTGGCTAAGCCGTTAGAGACTAAGAATAAGCAAGCTGATATGGCTGACTTCAATAATGACGGTGTGGCAATGTGTGCCGGTTGTCATAACGCTGAAGATGGTCATAAAACAGGCTTAAAGCTTGATTTTGAAATTCCAGCCGACATGCCTCTGGGTAAGAAAAACACGCTATCTTGTTTAACTTGTCATTACACACATGGCAGTCTGGTCAGCGATCGACCACAAGCCAGTTTCAGTTTTATGGATCGGCTGGTCGATGCTGATCGGCTACACAAAAGTTTTTTGCTGCGCCGTAATAATGTCGACGGCGAGCTTTGCTTAATTTGTCACAATTCAAATCAAGGGTCTAAATAATGTCCAATGTTCCTTTTAAGCGTCGTAATGTTTTCATAAACAAAGCCTTCCAGGCACGCATTATTGTCGGAGTTTTTTTGTTGATTTTATTATCTGGATTATGTTCCGCAGCGTTAATTTTTTGGATAACCGGTAGCGATTTACAAGCCCAGTCGCAAACTGCTCATGCCAATATCGTCAATGCTTGGGATCGATTGGGACTATCTATTTTTATTGGTAACGTAGTTGCCATCGTTATCGCCGGGACGTTGGCGGTATTTGCAGCGTTGTATGCGTCGCACAAAATCGCCGGGCCGCTATATCGTTTTGAAAGGCTTTGTGAGCAAGTGGGCGATGGCGATTTGGAAGTGCTGGTGTCGCTACGAGAAAAAGATCAGCTTCAGGAGTTGGGGCTGGCATTTGCCGGCATGATAGACAAGTTGCGCACTCGTCAAAGTGAACAGCAGGCGGTAGTTGCCAAAATCGATACTCAGATTGAACAGCTAAAGCGAGATCAAAACATCACTGGGCATCAACTTAGTGAGTTAAATGAATTGGCTCGGTTGATTAAGCAGCTGTAAATTTTGGCAGTAGGAGCATTGTTACGTAATCCAACGATAATATTTAGTATGCCAAGGGTTCTACGATGAAAGGGTTTATAAGTTTTAAAGCACGGTTGTTGATGGGCTTTGGCAGCATCATTCTATTAATGATGATTTTGATGTCATTGTCTGTACGGCAATTCTTCAATGCCGGAAGCAGTATGACAGAGCTGCGCGATGTGGTGTCGCCGCAAGCATGGGCGGCAGAAAAAATGGCGCTGGATATTATTCAGGTACAACAGTTTTTAACTGATGTGTCTGCGACTCATAATGATGGCGGGTACCAAGAAGCCGAGGAGTTTGCGGTTGATTTCAAGAAAACGATAACGCAATTTCGTGAAAATAAATTATCCAGTGCGCAGTTAGAAGAATTAAGTGCGATTGAGCAAGCTTTTGAGGCGTTTTATAACACTGGCAAGCGTATGGCGGCCGCCTATATCAGTGGTGGCACTCAGTCCGGTAATGTCATCATGGAAGAGTTTGACCAGACGTCATTAGCCCTTGCTGAAAGGATGACAAAATTTAGAGACACAGCCGTTAGCCAGGAGAAAACTATCACCAGTGCGATTGCAACGTCCGCTGATGATACAGCTAATTATATGATGGTGTTGGCGGTGTTTGGCCTGTTGGTCAGTGTCTTTATTGCATTGTATTTAACACAGTTATTGGCCAAGCAATTAGGTATTGACCCTTTTTTCGCCAAAGGCATGGCTTTGGAAATAGCTAAAGGCAACTTAGGCAGAACGATTGAGCTTGATGCGAGTGATAAAAGCAGTTTGTTATATGCAATGAAACAAATGCAGCAAGAAATTGTTGAGCGGATGGCAACGGCAAACAAATTAATTGACGAAGTGACGCGCGTTAAAATTGCGCTGGATAATGTTAGTACCGGTGTGATGATTGCTGATAACGATCGCACGATTATTTATGTCAATAAAGCAGTGGTCAGGTTACTGAAAAAAATTGAACCTGATATTAAGCAGCAACTTCCAAATTTTTCTGTAGAGAATTTGGTAGGCAGCAACATAGACTTATTTCATAAAAAACCTGCGCATCAAGCAAATATACTTTCGACTGCTACCGAATCTTTTAAATCTAATCTCAATTTACATGGACACCATTTGATAATTACGGCTAGTCCGGTAATTGATGAGCAAAATCGTCGCTTAGGGGTAGCGGCCGAATGGATAGAACGCACTGAAGAAATTAGAGTGGAAACGGAAGTGGCGGATGCTATTCGAGCGGCTGTTAACGGTGACTTTAAATATCGTATTGATGCAGGTGAGCTTGGTGGCTTTTATGAGCAGGCGGGCACTGGTATCAATCAGTTGATGCAAATTTGTCATGACGGACTTGAAGATGTTGTCCGTGTATTAAGTGCCATTGCGCAAGGTGATTTAACAGAAACCATCACTAATGAATATTCAGGAACATTTGGTCAACTTAAGGATAATGCCAATACCACTGCAGCTAAGTTAAAAGAAATCATCGGTCAAATTAAGGATGCATCCGACAATATTAATACCGGCGCAAAAGAAATTGCGTCTGGGAATAACGATTTGTCGCATCGCACTGAAGAGCAAGCGGCTAGTTTGGAACAAACAGCAGCCAGTATGCACGAGCTAACTGCTACGGTGCAGCATAATGCTGAAAATGCTAAGCGAGCTAATGATCTTGCGATTAGCGCTGCCAAAATAGCTGGCAAAGGTGGAGATGTGGTTCAGCAGGTTGTCGTTACTATGGAAGAGATTAACGGCTCCTCACGCAAGATTGTTGATATTATTTCAGTGATTGACGGAATAGCTTTCCAGACTAATATATTGGCACTCAATGCAGCAGTGGAAGCGGCTCGGGCTGGTGACCAGGGAAGAGGGTTTGCGGTTGTAGCGGCAGAAGTGCGTAACTTAGCGCAACGCGCAGCGGCAGCAGCTGGCGAAATTAAAAGCCTAATTGGGGATTCTGTCGACAAAGTGGAAGAAGGAACCAAGTTGGTTGATCATGCAGGAAAAACTATGGCCGAGATTGTTGACTCAATTAGGGGGGTAACAGCAATGATGGCCAGCATAACCAAAGCATCCGAAGAGCAAGGAACGGGCATCGCACAAGTCAATCAAGCCATAGGTCAAATGGATGATGTCACGCAACAAAACGCCGCACTAGTAGAACAGGCGGCTGCGGCCGCGGAATCGCTTGAGGAACAAGCTCAAAGTTTAGCAATAATGGTTGGTTCATTTAAGGTGGATGGCAATATAAGGGAGGCTAGCCGCTCATCAAGAACAGCAATGCAAGAAAAACAAAGCATGACAACAGTCAATGGCGCGACCAGGGAAGATCCCTCAGCAGCTATTGAAGAGTGGGAAGAGTTTTGATTAACGCTTAAAACGCAAAACAAGAGCTTGACACATAGTATCAGGTAGCTATAATAGTCGGCTCTTCCGGGGAAAGATGGTTTGGAAGAGGGTCAGGATGACCGGGTAGCTAAAAAGGACGTTGAAAATAAATGTTGACACGCTGAATTGGATCTGTATAAT
>Ga0208752_100019_pt1 | contig 90194 bp, 80 predicted proteins | sample LakWasMet27_LOW6_2_FD_183871 | JGI IMG/M metagenome (GOLD analysis project Ga0208752, IMG submission 183871) | Freshwater sediment methanotrophic microbial communities from Lake Washington under simulated oxygen tension - Sediment Metagenome... | ecosystem: Environmental > Aquatic > Freshwater >... | reverse complement strand
CTTCATTAATCAGCATGGTTTGCTTCGCCAACCATTCTTTCCAAGCTTGCTTAGAGACTTTATCAAATATTTCCTGACCTTTGGGGCCAGGAAACGGCGGCTCATCCAGTCCTTCAGCCGTTATCCCCAATTTCACGCAATGCACTGTTCTTGTCATTATTTATCCTCGCTAAAGTGTTGCAACAGCAGCTTGATAGGCGCTGCCAGTCCAAGATCGTTAAATTGCTCCGCTTTATACCAGAGCCCCTGATTGGCTTCCATCACAAAATTGTTGGGGTTATTGGTATCAACCAGCAGCGGCGTATAGTCCAAATGATAATGCGAAAAGGTATGCCGCTTAACGTCAAATGCTTGCTGACACTTGATAGACAACTGCCTGAGCCCGCACCATTGCTGAGCTTCATCGACACTATCAAACTCCGGCACGCTCCATAGCCCACCCCAAATACCGGTGGGCGGGCGTTTTTCCAGCCATATTTGATGATCAGGATCACGTAATAATAAAAACACTTTTTCTTTAACCGGCAAGGTCTTGGCCGGTTTAGAACTTGGAAATGAGGCCACTGTGTCGGTGGCTTTGGCGATACACGCGCCGACCAAAGGACAGACTGAACATACGGGTTTGCTTCGAGTACAGACTGTCGCCCCTAAATCCATAATAGCTTGCGTGAAGTCAGCAACTCGATCTACGGGGGTCAAGTCTGTACTAATCGCCCAAAGCAACTTCTCCACTTGACTGCTGCCAGGCCAGCCGGAAATTGCCCTAAACCTTGTTAATACACGTTTAACGTTGCCATCAAGAATGGGATGACTGCTTTTGAAAGCAATACTCAAAATCGCGCCGGCAGTAGAACGCCCAATACCAGGCATATTGACCAGCTCATCCAGTGAATCTGGAAAATAGCCTTGCGCGGCAATAATCCGTGCGGTTTTATGTAAATTTCTCGCTCTGGCGTAATAGCCAAGTCCTGACCAAAGCGCCAACACATCATCTTCCGGTGCTTGCGCCAAACTTTCTATGTCAGGGAATTTACCGGTAAATGCATTGAAATAATCAATAACGGTTGCGACTTGAGTTTGTTGCAACATTGTCTCGGAAAGCCAAACCCGATAAGGTGTGATATTAAGTTGCCAGGGCAAGTCTTTGCGGCCATGCAGATCAAACCAATCAAGCAAGTTTTTTTGAAACTTCTCCGGAGTCATTTAATGAAACAGCCCTTTCAATAAATCGCCGGTGCCTGGACCCAGCTTTTTATCCAATTTATTCATGAGCTTATTTATTTTATCTTTATTTTTATCCAGCACTTTTTCGATTCTGGCTTTATCGGTTAACAACGCAGTGGCATCAATTGCGTAATTTAAATTATCGAAAGGCCCAGTAATTGCGATAACCAATGGCGGGCTTGGCGCTTGGCCAGCTTTCTGGGCGGGCAATCTGGCATTCACCTGATAATCCAGCGTTTCGTTGACGATATTGGCACTGCCTTTACCGTCAACATGCAACTTGGCTGCGGTAGCGACCAAATCATCGTTGCGCACGAGACCATTGTTAATAGCCGCCGTGCCGGTGATTTGCGTAAATAGGGTTTGATCATCTTTACTGTCTGTCGGTAAGCCGGTGCCTTTGATTAACGCTTTGCCGTTATCAATAATTTTTTGCAGATTAACACCTTTAATCACCGCGTCTTTAAGCGACACATCCACATGACCATTCAGCGTTGATTTCAATTCATCTGCATTACTGCCTTGCGCTTGCAGCTGTGCTGATGCCGTCAATTGTCCGGTGATAGGCTTCTTAAACAGCCCCTTCAACCAAGGCTCAAGTTGCACCTTGGTCAAGTGCTCATTTAAAACAATAACCGGTTTTTTATTCCGGGCATCCACATTGAGATTGCCAGAATAAGCGCCCTGATAAAAGGTATTTACCGATTGTTGCGTCGCGACCTTGCCGTCTTTGGCGGTTAGTTTTAATTTAACGCCCTGTAAATCAACGCCGCGCACAGTTAATTTACCCAACGTGACTTGACCATCCGCATTCAATTTTCTTAACGTTTCCACAGGCAACGCCGCCGCACCTGCCGCCAAAGCTGCACCTGGACTTGCTAATGTTTGTTTTTTTGAATTATTAACTGGCGGCAAATAACGATCCAGCGCCAACGTATCCAATGCCAAGTCAAAACCGATAGCGGACTGACTTGCGGTATTAACGCTAATTTGCCCTTGAGCGTGCGTGTCATCAAGCGTCATAGCCAGATTTTGCAACTCAATAACATCCGTCGTTGCATGTAAATTGCTTTGCCAAGACAGCAAATTCAGCGCTTTAGCATCCTGCATAGCGGGTAGGCTAATAGCCAATTCTTGCAGTAATTTAGCCAGATTGAACGGAGCGATGCTCATATTTCCAGCAAAATCAGGCGCATCCTTGATACCCGTGCCGACAATGTCAGCGCTAAGCAAAGCCTCGCCTATCGCAAGTTTTAAGCCTGTTAACTTAACGGCTTGTTTATCCGACTCTAATGCGGCATCGGCAATAGTTAATGTGCTGGTCAGCGACTTGGCAGGAATGTTTTCGCCTGATACCGTGGACTGCAATTCGGTACTGCTTAGAGAAAAATTATCGAACTTATCGTTAACCGTTAATGCGGTTTTAAACTTAATTGCCGCTGAAAAGCCGGATTTTACATTGGCCGCCTGTAGTGACAGCGCTACGTTGACGGGTGTATCAAAACTAAACTGCTCGGTATCGAGATTAAGGTCTTTGATTAGCCAAGCTGCGTCGGCTTGTGCGTCTTCCCAACTAACTTGGGCATCACTCACAGAAATTTTACCCACTGCAAATAATGCCAACGCCTCAGATGTACTGGCTTGTGGTGATTGATTAACACTGGTCGATGGTGGCGTGGCCTGATCAGGCGCTTTAGTAAAATCATCCCAGTTACTCAGCCCTTGATTGTTTCTGGCAAGGTTGAGCACCAGCTCCTTCAAGACGATTTGATTAATGGCAATTTTTTTCTCCAGTAATAACGGTAACAACTGAACGCTAATATCACTGGTTACAACGGTAACAAACGGTTTATTTTCAAAGCCTTGAGCATTGCTCAATGTCAGTGCGCCAGTTGTTATTCCCAGCCAAGGAAATAGCGAAAGCTTAATGTCGCCGTCAATCGTCAGGTCCCGTCCCGTGCTGTCCTTAACTGCCGCGGAAATTTCAGGTTTAAATTGATTTGGGTCGACAAATACAGGCACTGCCAAAATTGCCACGACCAGCAATAAAATTATCGCCAGCAGCACTGACAACGTAATTTTTATAGGTTTTTTCACAATGCGCTCCTGCCTTGAAAATGTAATATCATTGCACGCTCACGGCAGCCGAAGCGGCTGTCCCAAGTAAAATCAATTATACGGGGTGGAGATATGTTGCTTTTAGCTAAATTTGCAGGCATTGCCGTGCTGGTGTGGTTTTTTATAAGCGCCAAACAACAGGGTGAGCCCGCTTATAAATGGGCCATTATTGGTGTGATCGGCTATTGGATTGCCTGGTGGGCGGTTCGCTTGACTGTCGTTGCACCGCTAACTGCATTATTTCCAAAAAATGGCATGGCGATTTTTTTGATTACGCAGATACCGGCCGTATGCGCATTTATTGCCGCCTTTTTTATCCGCAAAAAATTAATAGCTGACGCAACGAATCAATAACGCATCTTTCAAATACACAAAAGGCGCGTTGTGTTGCCACAACGCGCCTTTTGCTGGTCACTAGAACAAATTACAACTTGTCGGCGTTTTTATCCAAATACGCTGCAACACCTGATGGACTTGCATCCATACCAGCATCACCTTTTTGCCAGCCAGCTGGGCAAACTTCGCCATGCTCTTCATGAAATTGCAGTGCATCAACTACGCGCAGCAATTCATCAATGTTACGGCCTAATGGCAAATCATTGACGACTTGGTGACGAACCAATCCGTTACGGTCGATCAAGAATGATCCACGGAAAGCAACGCCACCAGCCGTTTCAACATCATAATCTTTAGCGATTGAATGTGTTAAATCAGCTGCCAATGTGTAGCGCACAGCACCGATACCACCTTTGTTGATGGGGGTGTTACGCCAAGCGTTGTGAGTAAAATGCGAGTCGATAGATACAGCAACAACTTCAACATTACGGCTTTTGAATTCGTCAATGCGGTGATCTAAAGCAATCAATTCGCTTGGACATACAAAAGTGAAATCCAATGGATAGAAAAACACGACAGCATATTTGCCTTTGCCGCTGGTTTCGCTAGAAAAGTTGAATGCATCAACAATTTGACCATCGCCAAGCACAGCAGGCACTGTGAAATCAGGCGCTTGTTTACCAACTAAAACACTCATCGCACTCTCCAAAAATAGTTAAAAATCATTGTGTTATGAATTCATGATCAGCCGCTTCGACGAGGGGCTTGAGGTTATTCTACACCAGGAAGGTAGGAAATTGTCTAGCGTTATGACTTAGTACTTGCAATGGACTGAGCTTTGATGATAATTTGTAATCCCTGACTTACAGCGAAAAGTATTCTGGCTTACATGTGCAATCTGGATGGTGGCTGAATCTTTGCTGTTAAATTCACATTGCGTAATTAGACGGAAAACCAAGCCATGGCAAAAAACAAACATATCACCGAACCTGATGTCTTTGGATATCAAGTACGTATCGTCAGACGCGGCAAAGAAAGTAGTCGCTACTTTTCTCACAAACTCTGGGGCAATCGCGGCAAATCCTTGCAAGCAGCCATTGCTTGGCGAGACCAAATGCTGGTTGTGCTGAAGGGCAGCAAGACACGTTTTCTAAAACCGCCCAAAAATAAAACCACCACCGGCGTAACCGGCGTTTCCAGAACCGTAAAATATGATCATCGCAAAGACAAAAGTTATCTTTGCTATACCGTTTTTTGGGTCTGCAATGGCAAATCAAAAAACAAAACTTTTCAGGTAGGCAATGTAGAAAAAGTCAGTGCGGATGACGAGCTGCATGCTTTTCGCACTGCGCGTTTATTCAGAAGTTGCTACGAATATGCCATTGATAATGACCTGGAATTTGATGACTCCAAATTTGTAGGCTGGAAAAAAGTTCGCCTTTACGATGATGAAAACCTAGTCGTCGTATAGTGCCCTTATGCTGTGCTGCTCAGTATTTTTCTGATCAGCACAGCATTCTCAGTGCGGACTGAGTTGATAATAGAGATATAGCTTTTCTCACCCGATTCCTTTTGCCAGTTGATCAACTAAGCTGATTGCGATCCTCATCAGCTACCCCATCGCAAAAAAACCATTAATCAACAGCAGCCAACGCTTGCCGGCTCGGTAAACAAAGGCTCGCTGACATATTTGCACGTCCATACCCTCAAATCACCTTCGCTCCATCATTAAATTCAAATGCAACTTCTTATCTTGTATTTTTATGAGGTATAGTTCCACTTTGGTGTAATTTATAGATATTCATACCCCAGATTATTTTTCATGGTCAATGATCGCCGTACAATCTGACCACCTTTTCAATGCTGCACTTTTTACCTGAATTAGCGTGCCATGAACCTAAGCCAAATCGAATTACTCCGTATTCTGCAGGAAAACAACTTCAGCCTCTCTAAAGCAGCCGATCAAATGCATATTGTGCAATCAGCGGTGAGCAGACAATTACAACTGTTTGAAGCGGAACTGGGTTCACCAATATACGAACGACAAGGCAAGCGCTTGATGGGGCTGACCCCTTTAGGCTTACGGGTCATGGAAGAAGTGGCCGCTATTGATGGCGCCAAAAGGAATATCAAAGTCATTGCCGCCGACTATTTAGATAGCCAGCAAGGTATTTTGCATATCGCCACCACCCACACCCAAGCCAAATATTTCCTGCCCAAACCAATCTTGCGCTTTAAGGACAAATATCCGGCTGTCAAAATCTACATGCTTGAAGCGGCCCCAGAACAGTTAATTGACAAACTGCACAGCCGCCAAGCCGATATTGCCATTTGCACAGAAAAAATTGCCGAGGATGAAAACCTGGTGCTTAACCGTTGCTATGCCTGGCACCACGCGGTTGTCGTGCCAAAAACACATCCATTAAGCAGCGGCGAAATCACTCTGGAACGACTAGCAAGTTTTCCCATTCTTACCTATGGCTTTGGCTTTACCGGTCGATCAAATATTGAGGCTGCCTTCAAAAATACTGAGCTCAAGCTTGATATTACCCTGGCCGCCGCGGATACCGATGTCATTAAAACTTACGTGAGATTAGGCATGGGCGTGGGCATTATTGCCGGCATGGCTTACGATCCGGTAATGGATCAGGATTTAGCCATTCGCGATTTATCGCACCTTGTACCCAGCTCTACCACTAAAATCGCCTACTTAAAAAATAACTACCTACCGCTATACAGCCGACACTTTATTGATGAATTATTGCTAGCCGCTAGCGAGCTTAATTCGTAAATACACCCAGCCTGCCCCGTTTTATTGGGGCGGGCTGTTATAATCCAACCTTTTTCAAACACAAGAACCTAGAGGTTGGTTTTTTCATGAATTGGGCATATAGCTTTTCCGGTTTTTTTGTCGGTATGTTGGTTGGTGTTACCGGGGTCGGTGGCGGTTCGTTAATGACGCCTTTACTGGTATTTTTATTTGGCTTCAAGCCAGCTGTAGCAGTAGGCACAGACTTATTGTTCGCCGCCATCACCAAAACCAGCGGCGTCTGGGTACATCATGGCAAACATGGCTCGGTAGATTGGAGAATCGTCGGCTGGCTATCATTGGGTAGCTTACCTTTTGCCCTAGCAACGCTGTACGTGCTCAAGTACTTAATGTCAGTAGGTAAAGAAACTACCGGCGCCATCACTTTTACTTTGGGAGTTGCGTTGCTACTGACCGCAGTCGCGTTGTTAGTTCGTAGCGTACTGCTGGCAAGAACTGCAAAACTTGGGCTGATTGATGATGAACACAGCACTCCTGAAAACACTGCTCGTTTCAAACATCTACAAATACCCGCGACAATCCTGATTGGCTCTGTACTAGGTATTCTCGTGACATTGTCGTCGGTTGGCGCAGGCGCTCTAGGCACGGTTGCCTTGTTATTTTTATACCCGCGAATGACCACCGTTAAAATCGTCGGCACCGATTTAGCACACGCGATTCCACTCACGGCTGTCGCCGGACTCGGCCACCTCAGTTTAGGCAATGTCGATTTAGTGTTACTGGGTAGCTTGTTGATAGGTTCATTGCCGGGCATTTGGATAGGCAGTCACTTAAGTGCAAAAATTCCCGAAAAAGTTTTACGCCCCATATTAGCAATCATGCTGATATTGATCGGCCTTAAATTTGTATTACAGTAACCAATTTAACAAGGAGTTCGCTATGACTGAAGCCGTTCGCCCACCACTACCGCCCTTTACCTTGGAAACTGCCGCGCAAAAAGTGCGTGCCGCTGAAAACGCCTGGAATGGTCGAGACCCGGAAAAAATCGCCCTGGCTTATACCATTGATAGCCAATGGCGCAATCGTGCGGAGTTTTTGTCTGGACGAGAGCAGATTACCCAGTTTCTAAAGCGCAAATGGGCAACAGAACTGGATTATCGACTGATTAAGGAATTATGGACTTACCATGACAACCGCATTGCCGTGCGCTTTGCGTATGAATGGCATGATATTTCAGGACAATGGTTTCGTTCTTACGGCAACGAAAACTGGGAATTTAATGAACACGGCCTGATGCAGCGACGCATAGCCAGTATCAACGATCTAGCTATTGACGAACTGGAACGAAAATTTCATTGGCCACTCGGCACTAGGCCTGATGATTATCCGGGTTTGTCTGAACTGGGGTTATAAGCTGTGTAACAACTATGTAATTAACGTGTAGTGTCAGGTTTTTTTACACTTTTAATAATTTAGCATTATTACCGACTGGCATTTTAAAAAAGAAAAAACAATATAATTCAATTAGTTATAATATTTTTTGGCGTCAAGTTAACTATTAATTAGCTATACCCTCAAAATTAAAACTAATAATTTTTACAAAAAACCATCAATACCTACAAATGTGTCAGGTTTTATTACACTTATAACTTATCGCAAGCCAAGCCAAGCCAAGCCAAGCCAACGGTTATATTCTAACCAGCTGAAACATAAACAATAAAACTAAAAAAATAGATAGCTGGCGCGCTAATTGCTTTATTCGTTTTGTTGTTAATTCCGCACTGCGAACTAACAACAATATTGAGTCTACTTTTAATTTAAAACCTATCGTATTAACGATAACCAACTCAATCCACAATTACCTTAACCAAAGGAACCTTAATGAAAAAACTATCCGGCGCAATTGCCATGCTCTTAATCTCATCCGGCGCCAATGCCGCCCAACTTGTACCCTATGACGGCACATTTATCTCCGCTAGCGGTATTGAGGTAACTCAATTATTTTCTGGTCAATTTACGTTCGACATAGCTTCCTCGCCTTCTTTTGTCGAGTATGACTCTCCGACGCACACACCGCCATATTCACGAGTCGAACTAAAGTATGAAAACACCCCCCGTTCTGTCGTAATTAACGGTGGGCAACTTTTTTCTTACAACAGTGGCTTTTTTAATGTTGTTGTCGAAGACAATTTTCAGATTGATCAAAACACTATAAACGAGGTGGGCTTAAACGGTGTGATACAAGCGGATACATACGACTATGTAGGTTTCGAATATGACGCACCCAATACCACATTTGATCAAAACGACGAACTTTACAATGGGGCTGAATTTTCCCTGTTTGCTATTTACGATAAAAACACTTTCACGCTTGACAGCCTCCAGAATCAGGGCTATCAAAGCATTTATGCTCTCAATCCTATATTCTTTGGATTTTTTATCCAACAAGCAACCAACGGGCTATTAGACTTTCGTGGCGTTGGCAGAGTAGAGCATTTTAATGGAACAGAAGTCTCTCAAGTGCCAGTACCCGGTGCCGCTTGGTTATTTGGCTCAGCGCTTGCCGGCTTGGCATTAAGACTACGGAAACAGGCGTAACGGCCCGACCGTTAGCATAAAAAGGTGAGCAGATTTGTTTGCTCACCTTTTTTTGTTCGACCCATCTTTATTGATCGACACCAGCTTCAGCAAACGTCGCCATGTCGTTCAAAAACACCACCGCCGATTGCAATAATGGGTAAGCCAGCGCAATACCGGAACCTTCGCCTAAGCGTAATTCCAGGTTCAGCAACGGCTTTACAGCAAAATATCTGAGCAACGCCTGATGGCCATGTTCACTGGATACATGGCTGAACACGCAATAATCCAATACCTGCGGTTGCAATTTGTAGGCTATTAACAGCGCGGTGCCGGCAATAAAACCATCGACCATAACCACCATGCCCAATTCCGCGGCTTTAAGATAAGCCCCAACCATCATCGCCATTTCAAAACCGCCAAAGGTGGCTAACACTGTTAACGGTTCGGTAACATTTTTATGTTGTTGAACGGCTTGTTCCAACACCGCTAACTTACTTTGCAATTGCTGATCATTAAGCCCGGTGCCTCGGCCTACGCACTGCACTAAAGGCTCGCCAGTCAAACAATGCATTAACAAGGCGGCAGCGGAAGTATTGCCGATACCCATTTCACCAAAGCCTATGCAATTACAGCCCTCATTATATTGCTGCAACACCAGCTCAGCGCCGGTTTGCAGGGCAACTGCGCATTGTTGCTCGGTCATAGCGGGTTGGTTTGAAAAATTACGAGTTCCTTTAGCAACCTTTGCGGCAATTAGCTGGGGATGGCTGGTTAAATCAGCATTAACACCGGCATCGACAATCAATAATTGCAACTGATGCTGCTTGGCAAATACGCTGATAGCCGCGCCGCCAGCTAAAAAATTGCCGACCATTTGCGCAGTCACTGATTGAGGATAAGCGCTGACGCCCGCTTCAGCGATACCATGATCACCGGCAAAAATAAGCACGCAAGGTTTGTTCAGGCTTGGGGTAAGGCTGTTTTGGCATAAGCCAATCTGTAAAGCTAAGGCTTCAAGCAGCCCTAATGCCCCCAATGGTTTGGTTTTTTGGTCGATTTTATTTTGTAAGGCGACGTTTAATTCAGATGCACGAGGCGGGATAACGAAGTTTATCGGCACGGGATATTCCAAGTGTTTTCAAATAATAAGGTATTTAGAGCTAGCCTTGATGCCCACTGCTCTTGTTCCAGCATCGGCTTGTCGTAAAAGTTATCAACATGACCAAGGCACAAAATAGCAACCGGCTGACTATCGTCGGGCATATTTAATAATTTTTTTAATGCCGTCGGCTCAAACATCGACACCCAGCCCATTCCTAAACCCTCAACTCGCGCGGCTAACCACAAGTTTTGAATGGCACAAGATAATGACGCCAAATCCATTTCCGGTAGGGTGCGACGGCCAAAGACGTGTCGTTGACGCTGGTCGCATAGCGCCGCCACCAACACTTCGCCGCATTCCAAAACACCTTCTACTTTTAATTTCATAAAAGCATCTTCGCGCTCGTCCAAGGCAAGAGCCGTTTGGATGCGCTCTTGCTCAACCAGAGCGTGTATTTGCTGCCTTAGCGGCATTGAGCTGACGCGGATAAATCGCCAAGGCTGCATAAAACCAACACTTGGAGCGTGGTGGGCGGCATCTAACAATCTCGCCAATAGTTCGGGGGCAACCGGATCGGGCAGAAAATGGCGCATATCGCGGCGTTCATAAATAGCGCGATAAACAGCGGCACATTCGGCGTCGGAGTAACGATGTGGATTCATGATGTGTGGGTTAAAAATGGCAAGGCCCGTTGGGCTTTTTAGCACCGACGGGCCTGGGGGTTTTCCGGTAAGAGATAATTACAGATTATACGGATGCGCGGCATCAAAACCATGCACTTTGGCTTTGGTAGTAAATATTGGCGGCGTCCAGCCGAGATTGTCCTGCCCAGCCAAGAAACCAGCCAGCCAAAAAGACTGACTGCGGATCGGCAAAATAAACGCGTAGAGCTTGCCGTTGGGTAGTTCAGCCACATCGCCCAAGGCATAAATATCAGGATCTGAAGTTTGCAAATAGTTGTTAACCTTAATGCCACGACCAATCTCAAGCCCGGCCTGCGCAGCCAGTTCTGTGCGCGGCTTAAAACCGCAACAGACAACCACGGCGTCAAATTCAGCGGCCACATCGGTAGTCACGCACAGTTTGTCATCTTCTTCGGCAAAGCCATGCACGTTCTGATTTAACAACACATTGACGCCGGAATCATCCAGGACATTAAGCAATAAATCCGAATCTTCGGCCACCAATTGCCGCTCCATCAACCGATCCATCGCATGAAACAACGTGACATCATCACCAGCTACCGCAAGATCTGAAGCAATTTCACAACCAATCAGACCGCCGCCGATAATGGCCCAGCTGGGATGTTGGTTATGATTTAAAAAAGTCTCTCTAAATTGTCGTAAGGCTTTTAAATCGGTCAGGCTATTTAGGCAAAAAAACAATTCTCGATAGGGCAAAAAAGGCGGTGGAATAAACGCTGCCGAGCCTTGCGCAAGAATCAATTTGTCATAGGATAGTGATGATTCCTGACACGACCCTTCCAAGTTGACGATTTTTTCTTCGCGATTGATGGCAATAACTTCGGTGCCTGCAATCACGTTGATATTACTGGCGCGCAACTGTTCAAAAGTTTTAAGGATAATGGACTGCTCAATATCACTGCGCGTAAACCCCCTCGACAACAGCGGTCTTGAGTAGTACCCATCGTGCTCTCGAGTGACTAAGGTAATCTCGGCGTCGGGCAACAAGGTACGAGCCTTTTCGGCAAAGCTGACGCCAGCAATACCCGAGCCGATGATAACGATGTCCATGATGCGCTCCTGATAAGGTTGGTTGTCTATCAATCAACGATTAATTCATATTCGTCTTTAGGCACTCCGCACTCCGGGCAACGCCAATCATCGGGCACGTCCTTCCATAAGGTGCCTGGAGCTAAGCCGGAATCAACATCACCCAGTGCTTCATCATAAATATGTCCACAAACGCTACATTGATATTTTTGGTACTCAGGCATTATTGCTCTCCATAAATGTTAATAGCCGTTCGACTGTAACAGGTCTGTTTTAATTTTCAACCACAGAAATATCTACTTAATCACTGGTTGACAGTACCGTCAGCATACGCAGAAATTCCATGAGTTGTTCATTAAATATATCGTTATGATCAGCCAACTAATGTCAGCAGCGCTGTAAGTAACAGCAGCTTTTGAGGAATGTTAAGGTAATTCATATTGCCACCTCGTTAGATAATCTAAGCAAAATGCTTTTCGCAAACTCTAAAAATACCCGGTGTCGACAGGGCTTAGCACGAACGATGTTTTTACCATCAATAACTTATATTATTAAGCCTCCAGCATTCGATTTATTTTTAATTGATTTCACCCATTGAAACAAGGGAATTATTTGTCACTATTCAGTATCGTAATCGCGCAGAATTAATTAGGCGGGCTTTTTTTGATTGTCGTAGTTTTTGCCATTAGAATGGCAGTGTTTATTCGGTTCGAAGATCGCGCAGCCTTGTAATCAATATCAACTACTTAACTCTGATAGGAATCCTAAATGTCCTTAAATTTCCTTCCCAAAAGAACTGCACAAGGCAAAATCTCCGCGACAGCCCTATTAATTTCGCTATGCCTTAGCACTCAGCCGGCTCAAGCGGCTTTAACCTTCAACTTTACCTATAAAAGCCCTGGTCAAGGCTTTGATGATCCGACCTTTGGCGCTGCCCGCAAAGCGGCGCTTAGCAGCGCTGCAGATTTATTAGGCGAATATTTTGTTAATTACACCGCAACGCTTGATTACGATGTCACCTCATCGAGCGTGAATGAATCTAGGTTGGCCTCAGCAGGTAGTAATTATTCCTTGATCCCCGGAACATTCCAAGGCACCACTGTGCAAACAAAAATTCTTAGCAATGGAGCGACCGATAGCAATTATTTTGATCCCGACGGTCATATTGATTGGAATTTTTATGAAAATTGGGGCCTAAGCGATAACGTCGCCGCGAATGAATTTGATTTTAAAAGAGTTGCAATACATGAGTTATTACACTCATTTGGATTTAGTTCGCTTGTTAACCAAAACGGTAGCGGGCTAGGCGATAAGAACACGGGCACTCCCGACACCTGGGCCACTTTTGACAAATTTTTGACAAATGCTGACGGCATTAGCTTGATAAACAGCGCTGGTGTGTTTGATGGTCAGACTAACGTGCTAACAGGAGGCAGCGGCAGCGTATTATTCAACGGCCAAAATGCCAAAAACGCCAATGGCGGTGTTGCCGTTAACCTTTATGCACCGACACTATTTAGCCCAGGCAGCAGCATTAGCCATCTTGACGATAACACTCTCGCGCTGTCCGAGTTAATCATGGCTTCATCCGTATCTGCAGGCCCAAAATCGCGCGAGTTATCAGCGATTGAACTCGGCATACTTCAAGACATCGGCTATACCCAAATCATTACCCCCGTGCCGTTACCTTCAGCAGCATGGCTAATGCTGAGTAGCCTAATCGGGCTAATCGGTTTCGGCCGTCGCAAAACGGCAATTTAAATTACCGTCTGGCTATTTAGTTGCGCTAAAAGGGGCTTATAACAAGCCCCTTTTTTTATTGGTCAAAAAGAAATAAATACATGCATAAATTCTCAATCTATTTATTAATAACGCTGGGGATTAGCTTAATGACCACTAACCTATCGGCAAATCCAGAGTTACCACTGCAGTATTCTCTAAAAGACGTCACCATTTCCATTTTGCATCAACCTGGGCAAGGCATTCCGAAGGGGTATCAAGTTGTCATAGAGGGTGATGGCAATAGCTTTTATACCCACAACAACGGGCCTAAACAGACGTTGTCGGTCGAGAAAAAAACCGTGTTAGAGCTGGTTAACGACTTTTATCAGAGCCATTTTTTTGAATTAGCAGATACCTATACGGTAAAAAAACAAGTGTTCCTGAAAAGCGACGACAGCATAACGACAATGGCCGAACGCCTGGTCGACATAGCCAGTACTCGACTGTGTATACAACTTGCTGATTATCAAAAGTGCATCACTGTGGTTAATGGTCAACCAGCGTCAGCAGCCACGTTAATCAGCAAAATAGAGCGTGTAATTAATTTTGATGTCAGCAATCCGTAAGATTGTGATTTTGATGGTTTTGCGCATTATTTTCGGCTGACACGCTTAGATTCCTGAAGGCAGCCTTGGGTAATCTGCTTATAATAAGCGCCGTAATACCGGTTGATTGACAGCCTGGCTAGTCTTAAATAATCAACGGCCGGAATTATTAAAATAATAATAAGAGGAGGAGAGTTCTATGAACCTAAACAATAAATTTACTGCCCTACAACTTGCCATTATCAATGAGCAAGCCACCCTTTACACCTGTGCATGTCCTGTCCATGTCAGTATGCAAATTGCTAACTTACGCAAATTATTCGATTATCAACAGACCTGTATAGATATGCCATCGGAAAGTGAAGTGCATTTGCAGGTTCACCAGCGCATTGCCGAAGTCACCAAACAAGCCCATCAACTCATGGAGCAATGTCTGGATGAAATTTTGGATTTGGAGGGTTGGGATAGAGCGACGCTGGAAATGCCTGTCGGTCTTCGGACGCGAATAGAAAAAATTTGATGTGTCACGTAGGGTTTACATCACATAACACGCGCCAATCATAAGCAATCGATTGAAAGCTATGCGAGCCCTACGCAACTTGAACAACACAAGCTGTTACAGCCTATTTCAGCTACTTAATTCCTCGATACCCTGAGGTGATCGGATAGCGACGGTCGCGGCCGAATGCACGAAGCGTAATACGGATGCCGGGCGGCGATTGTCGGCGTTTGTATTCATTGCGGTCTACCAAGCTGATGGCTCTTACCACATGTTCCCTGCTATAACCTGCAGCGATTATATCTTCAGCGGATTGATCAAGTTCTACATAGCGCTCTAAAATCGGATCTAAAATCTCGTAAGGCGGTAAGGAGTCGGCATCGACTTGATCGGGCGCCAACTCAGCAGATGGCGGCCGGGTGATAACACGTTCAGGGATTACCGGCGACAAACTGTTGCGGTATTTTGCCAATTGATAAACAAGCAATTTCGGCACATCCTTAATGGGCGCAAAACCACCCGCCATGTCGCCATACAACGTGGCATAACCGACGCTCATTTCGCTTTTATTACCGGTGGTGAGTAACAACTTGCCTTGCTTGTTGGAGATCGCCATCAAGATCACCCCGCGACAACGGGCCTGAATGTTCTCTGCGGCAATTGCTCCTTGCATTGCTCTGGCTCCTGCATCCATGCAGTCGCCCGTTGTATCTTTGGCTGTTCCGGCAAACAGCTCTGTCAGCATGTTGTTAAATGCCGCAACAGCAGGTTCTATCGGAATGGTGTGATATTTAACGCCCAGCGCTTCGGCTTCCAATATAGCGTCTTCATTACTCATGTCTTGCGTATAACGTGACGGCATCAGCACCGCCTCCACTTTATCCGCGCCCAAGGCATCTACCGCCAAAGCCAGCACCAGCGCCGAATCAATACCGCCAGACAAACCTAATAACGCGCCATGAAACCCGTTCTTGCGCACATAGTCTTTAATGCCCAGCACCAACGCTTGATAGTCGCTGGAGACTTCTCCATACAACGGTGCGCAAGTGCTTGGCTTGACTTGATTGTCGTCAAACTCAATCACGCTAATCTGTTCTTTAAATTCGGCAGCTCTAAACACCACGTCACCTTGCTGATTGACCACAAACGACGCACCATCAAAAATCAATTCATCCTGACCGCCGACTTGGTTGACATAGATCAACGGTAATTGCGCCGCTTTAACTTGGCTGCAAACAATGCCCTCACGCTCGTGAATTTTGCCCGAGTGAAAAGGGGAGGCATTTAATGTTAATAACAGCTCTGCGCCTGCCTGTTTATTATCATCAATAATTCCCGGCCGCCAGACATCTTCGCAAATAGTCAGACCAATAAAGGTGCCGTTAAATTCAAACACGCAGGGTTGATTGCCGGCCGCAAAATAACGCTGCTCATCGAACACGCCGTAATTGGGCAAGGCTCGCTTGCGATAACAGGCCAGCGTTACGCCACCCTGCAACACTACTGCGCTGTTATAAAGCTTATCGCCATCAAGCTCGGGAAAACCCACCACCAAAGCAATGCCGTCCACCGCATCGGCCAGCTGATACACAGCATTATTTGCTGCGGCAATAAAATCGGCCCGCAGCAGTAAGTCTTCGGCCGGGTAGCCGGTAATCGTCAGCTCAGGAAAAACAATTATTTCCGCGCCCAGTTCATCCCGGGCAGTCTCAGCAGCTTTGATGATGTTGCTTACGTTGGCGGCGATATTGCCGACCAGGAAATTGGTTTGGGCTAGGGCGATTTTTAGGGACATTGAAGGTTACAATTCGTGTTACGGTCTTTGGCTTAGATTTTGTAGTTGGGTAAAAAAATCCCTAAAAATAGGACATTTTCTAGCTACAACATCAGGCTTTAAAGAATCATGAAGTAAAAAAGGCGTATGCTTTGCTTTTGAATAAACAGTTTGATTTATTTGTTGTTGCGAAGATTCGATCAGAAGAGCAGAAAGCTTATCATGGCAGGATTTTTTACTTTCATCATAAAAGCTGAATGTTTCCGGCGTATCAAAAGAGACATCTTTATCGTTCAACCAATACTGCATGGCTTTATGGTTTTGCCTAAAGTCGATATGTCTGGCGACGGTATTCTCCCAATCCGCAATTACCCATGCTTCCAGTTCAGGTGCGGCAAAGCCGATAATCCGCCGAATCTCTTTGAATGCCCCGTTTCCGGCTTGATTAACGGTATCGTCAAATAGCTTTTTCCTTTCAACATTACAACTGCAATCTAAATCATCCAAGATTAATATCGCATCAGGCAGACTCTGATATTTAATCTTATCGTCCAATTTGGCTTTAATTTGCTTAGCAAAATCTTTACCTGTTTTACCTAGTACATCATTAACGGCATTAGGCTTGACTCTACCAGGGGGGCGTTTATTTCTTACTGGCGTAATTCTGTGAAAAGTAAAATCGGGAAAATGTTTTTCAAAAAAATGAACGATGCCTCTTATGTCGCCTTCCCGTTCGCCTAATTCAGATTCTCCACCGCCGGCAAGCAACCAAATTACCAAGGCCAGCCTCCGATAATATCATCGCCGCTGCGATATAAATCACCCAATTGCCAGCCCTCCGCTATTTTGTCTTTTATGATAGCTTCCGGTAGTTTCTGTGCTTTAAAGTGCCCTTTAGGTTGAGTTTTTTCAAAACAAATCACATCGTTAGCGCAATCGGTAAAGTAATCCAATAAGTCGGGACTATGCGTTGAAATAATAATTTGGGTCTTTTGTGAGGCTTGCTTTATCCAGTTCGCTAAAATGCCCATCCATGCGATATGCAAACTCAACTCAGGTTCATCAATGACTAATAATGTCGGAAGAATAGGCGAGTGTAAGATGGTTGCCCAACACAGCATGCGGACGGTACCGTCCGACATGTCATCTAAATAAAAAGGTACTTCCATATCTTCAAAATACCATTGCACTGTCAGCGACATACCTTCTCTGGATGTTTTTATGCGCCGTGTCATCGGCAATATTTCTTTCATCGCGTTATTAATACGCTCATCAAAATCAATGCCGTGACTTATATGATTGATTATATTATCCAAAACGGTTGGCAAGTTTTCGCCTGATTTAGCAAGAATCACATCGCTTGATCCCACTTTAGGGCTGGCACCGCGAATTTTTGTCAAATCCATTTCATTAGCATTATAAAACTGCCATTTTTTTACTGCGTCACTCAAATCACTATAAATCTTGTATAACGGAACTTGCTCAGGAGAAAAAGTCCCTTGCTCCGTTAATAATTTTGGAATGGTTAACAAAGATAACTCATCGACAGGAACATGCGGCAGCTTTTGGAAACTCGATCCTTTTTTATTTTTGTTATTAATAGAAACCATCCCGCTACCGACTTGCTTATCATGGCTTTTATAATAAATAAATGGTATTTCTGAGCCAGAATTAGGCTTAGTATGTTGCAAAATTTCTTCGGCTATAGATACAACTTTATCTACATAAAGAGTTAAAAAAAGCGTTTCACTGACGGGACATATATTGGGGAATTCAAATTCCAAATTTACTTTAGCTGGCCTTTTAATACTGGCATCTAAAATATTGTATCCAAGCTTGGACAATGCGTATTGAAACGCTGTAATTCCCCGGCTATCTAAATCAGAGGCGGGCGTTAAACAGTTTTTTAGAAATTCCAGGACACCTACCAAATTGCTTTTTCCTGATCCATTTGAACCGATTAAAATATTGAGGTTATTCAAGGTGACCCCATCTTCATTAACCAAATTTCGGTAATTTTTGGTAGTGATTTTCGAAATTATTTTAGTGTTTTCCATAATTTTTAGTGACTTAAGACACGATAGATCGCACCTCTAAAATACCTCACAAACAACCCTTCATTGCCACACCAATATCGGTAGGTGAATTAACCACTTCAATCCCGGCAGCTTTCAGCACAGCGACTTTGCCTGCTGCTGTGCCTTTACCGCCGGTGACAATCGCGCCGGCATGGCCCATACGCTTACCGGACGGCGCGGTTTGTCCGGCGATGTAAGCAACGACCGGCTTGGTGACGTGGCCTTTGATGTATTCCGCAGCCTCTTCTTCCTCAACGCCGCCGATTTCACCGACCATGACAATGCCTTTGGTTTGATCATCAGCTTGAAAACGGCTGAGCACGTCGATGAAATTCATGCCGTGGATTGGATCACCGCCGATACCGACGCAGGTGCTTTGTCCCAAGCCTTGTTTGGTCGTTTGATCGACCGATTCATAAGTCAGCGTACCTGAACGCGAAACTATACCAATCGAACCGGGCAGATGAATGTTGCCGGGCATGATGCCGATTTTGCATTCGCCGGGGGTGATGATGCCGGGGCAATTGGGGCCTATTAACAAGGCGCTGGTATCGGCCATGGCGGCCTTTACCCGCAGCATGTGCAAAATAGGGATGCCTTCGGTGATGCACACGATGAGTGTTATCCCTGCATCGACGGCTTCCAGAATGGAATCGGCCGCGTAAAAAGGCGGCACGTAAATCACGGTGGCAGTGGCGCCGGTGCTGTTTACGGCATCGGCAACAGTGTCGAATACCGGCAAGCCTAAATGGACTTCATGACCGCGTCCGGGCGTTACGCCACCAACCAATTGGGTGCCGTATTCGAGCGCCTGACGAGAATGAAAACTGCCTTGCTTGCCGGTGAAACCCTGGCAAATGACTTTGGTGTGTTTGTTTATCAGAATACTCATCGACTCTATCTTCCTTTCGCTAATGCCACGACTTGTTCTGCGGCATGTTCCAGATCGTCTGCCGCAACGATATTCACGCCGGATTTAGCCAGCAATTCACGGCCTTGTTCGGCATGCGTGCCTTCCAATCTTACGACCACCGGCACGGTCACATGCACTTGTTCAACCGCCGCTAAAATGCCTTGTGCGATCACGTCGCATTGCACGATGCCGCCGAAAATATTCACCAATACGGCTTTTACCTCCGGATCGGAAAGTATCAGTTTGAAAGCTTCGGAGACTTTTTCAACCGTCGTGCCGCCGCCGACATCGAGAAAATTGGCCGGTAATCCGCCTTTAAGCTTTACTAAATCCATGGTCGCCATCGCCAAACCAGCGCCATTGACCATGCAACCGATATTGCCGGACAAGGTGATGTAATTAAGCCCAAATTGCTGGGCTTCGTTTTCTTTTGGGTCTTCTTGCTCAGGATCTTGCATCGCGGCAATATCAGGATGTAAAGCCAGCGCATTATCATCGAAGTTGATTTTGGCATCCAAAGCCAACAACTCGCCGCTGTCAGTTTCTATTAACGGGTTAATTTCTATCTGGCTGGCATCTTTAGCTAAAAACAACTGATACAAACCGCCCATTAGCTTTTCCAGTTCGTGTAGTTGCGCACCTTTAAGACCTAATGCAAAACCGACCTTGCGGCATTGATAGCCTTGCAGGCCAGCTGCCGGATGAATGGGTACCGAGATAATCTGTTCAGGTGTGTCATGGGCAACGGTTTCAATGTCCATGCCACCTGCGGCTGACGCGATAAACATGACGCGCTGGCTGCTGCGATCAACTATCAGGCTAAGATATAACTCGCGTTTAATCGGGTAGATTTTTTCGATCAGCAAGGAATTGATCGGCAATCCTTCCGCACCTGTTTGTTGGGTCACCAACCGTTGTCCTAGCAAACTTGCACTGAACTCTTTAACTTCCTTCAGGCTGTTAGCCAGTTTAACGCCACCGACTTTGCCCCTCCCACCCGCATGGACCTGGGCTTTAACTACCCAGCCTTCACCACCCAATGCTCTAGCTACCAGCTCGGCCTGATCTGGCTTGGTCACTTGTTTTCCTTCAGGCACCGGTATTTGGTAGTCCTTAAATAACTGTTTGGCCTGATACTCATGAATATTCATTATTGCTCCTCGTTGGCAGGTCGACATCGGCGGATTGTTGCAAAGCTTTGTTCCCACTTTGATTCAAGGCTAAAATCAAAGTATTGGCATCAATGCTATGCTTTATTGATCGTGTGGGTATTCTATCCAAGTCCTTACAAAACGCTATGTTAAAAAACACCGCATCCGCGAACTCCAATAACATTTACCCTTGTCCTTTTTCCAGGGATTACAGCATTCCTTCGGAACAGGCTTGGCGACTGCTAAAGGTATTTTTAAGCTACCGCTTAGTGCTTGCTTGTTTGTTTATCTATTTGTTTTACCAACACAGGGGCCCTCTCCCTCTTGGCCCCTATGGACAACAGCTATTCCTCGATGGCTGCTGGACTTACCTGCTGCTAACAGTGCTGTCAATGATCGGCGTCGCTTGGCGGATTACCGGCTATGCCATGCAAGCGCAATGGTTGATTTTTACCGACATCATCATGCTTACGTTGCTTATGCATGCTTGCGGCGGTGTAAACAGTGGCATGGGGGTGTTACTTGCAGTTTCAATCGCCTCAGGTGGGTTACTGATAGGCGGCATTTGTTCGATTGTATTCGCGGCAATTGCCAGTTTAGCGGTAATTTCTGAACAAGTTTTCGCTGATTACACCGATAGTTTTACGGCCATTTCTTACACTTATGCAGGTATGCTGGGCGCCGCATTTTTTACCATCGCGTTACTGGCGCACGTACTGACTCAGCGTAGCACACAAACTTTGCAACTCGCCAAGCAACAACGCCAAACCATCCTCAACCTAGAGGAGCTTAATCGCTATATCATTCAGCATCTGCAATCGGGCATTCTTATCATCGATAAAACGCAAACCCTGCAAATGGCCAATGAAGCAGCCTTACGCTTGTTAAATTTGACTATTTTACCTACTCATCTGGCAGCAATTTCATCACAGTTATCAGAGGCCTTTCGCACCTGGTTGCAGGACGCTGAACAAGATGCCGTACTGCTCAAGCTTACCGACCAATCTGAAATTCGCAGTCGTTTTATGGTGTTGCCTGCCGGCAGAGACGTGTTTTATTTATGCATTCTGGAAGACATGTCGCTATACAACCAGCGCCTGCAACAAAGTAAGTTAGCTTCCTTAGGCCGGTTAACCGCCAGCATCGCTCATGAGATACGCAATCCGTTGGGGGCTATTAGCCATGCTGGCCAGTTGCTGTCAGAAAATCCGCAGTTATCCCCGCAAGATCAACGTTTAACCGAGATTATTCAAACCCACTCTGTTCGAGTCAATCACATCATCGATGACATTTTGCAACTGTCTCGCAGAACGGCATCCCGCCGAGAAACCATCGTGTTACAACCTTGGCTGGAAGACTATCTAGCGATGTTTATTATTGAAAAAGCTATCGACGCCAATCTTTTCAGTCTAAGCATGGTGCCCGCACCTTTGTCTGCATTCGTCGATCCAGGCCATTTAAAGCAGATCATGGATAATCTATGTCAAAACGCCTTGAAATACGGCAATGCTGACGCTGGCCCCATTATTTTACGTGTGTTTTTATTTCAACAAGCGCCGTGCATCGAGGTGATAGACAATGGTGAAGGCATCAAGAAAGAACAACTTGTGCATCTATTCGAACCGTTTTTTACCACTTCCAGCAGCGGCACCGGCCTTGGCCTATACATTTCCAAAGAACTGGCCGAATTAAACCAGGCTAATTTGAGCTATCATTTGACTGCAGAAAACCACAGCTGTTTTCGCCTATGTCTTCTGAATGCAGAACAATCCTTGATCGAAATATGACAAAACCACTGGCGTTAATCGTCGACGACGAACCCGACATCCTAGAATTGTTGGAAATTACCCTTAACCGCATGAACATCGAAACGTGTGCGGCGGAAACTATTGCCGATGCTAAAGCCTTATTACAACAACATTCATTTGATCTTTGTTTGACCGACATGAAGTTGCCGGATGGCAATGGTTTGGAGCTGGTCGACCATATCCAATCACTGCGTCACCCGATTCCGGTCGCAGTAATTACCGCTCACGGCAATATGGACACGGCCATTTTGGCAATGAAAAAAGGCGCGTTTGACTTTGTCTCTAAACCACTGGAGTTGCCTGCATTCAGGCAACTGGTCACCAGCGCCCTTAAACTTTCCGATCCCGCCGCGCCTAAAGAACGGCGCACTCGTCATTCCTTATTGGGCGAATCTGCGGTAATGCGCGAAATCCGGTCAAAAATAGACAAACTGGCACGCAGCCAAGCGCCGGTATATATCAGTGGTGAATCTGGCTCAGGCAAAGAATTGGTAGCGCGATTGATACATCAACAAAGCGCCCGTAGCGATAAGGCTTTTGTTGCCATTAACTGCGGCGCGATTCCTTTGGAGCTGATGGAAAGCGAATTCTTTGGTCATAAAAAAGGCAGCTTTACCGGCGCAGTCAGCGATAGTAAGGGCTTATTTCAGGCCGCAGAAGGTGGCACGTTGTTTTTGGACGAAGTAGCCGACTTACCGCAATCGTTGCAGGTCAAATTACTGCGCGCCATTCAAGAGAAAAAAGTTCGCCCTGTCGGCGAGCAGATGGAAATCCCGGTAGATGTACGCTTACTCAGCGCTACTCACAAAAACCTGGCCAACCTGGTGAAGGACGGCAGTTTTAGACAAGATTTATATTATCGGATCAATGTTATCGACTTACATATTCCGCCGCTACGTCAAAGAAACGACGATATATCCGAGTTGGCAGAACATATTTTGATCAAATTAACTGAAAACGATACAAAACCGCCCCACCTGACACCGGCGGCTATGGAGGCATTACAGCAATATTCGTTTCCCGGCAATGTAAGAGAGTTGGAAAACATTTTAGAACGGGCATTGGCGCTATACGATGGCAACACTATCGACGTCGATGACCTTAATTTGCCACTGCTCAGCCATCAGCCAGCAGAATCACCGGACTATGATCCGGCACTCGGCTCACTGGAAGATCATTTGGAAACTATCGAAAGAAAAGCTATCACCCAAGCATTGGAAGATAACAAATGGAATAAAACCGCCGCTGCCAAACAGTTGGGCTTATCGTTTCGGTCATTTCGCTATCGGTTAAAAAAGCTTAAGTTGGAAGAATAACTGTCAACGCCAAAGGGCACTATTTTAAAGTGCCCTCAACACTTTAAAATTAAGCGCGATATTTTTCTATCTCTTCCAGCTTAGCGATTGCCTGCTTTATTTTGCTCTCGACTTCAGCATCTAATTCATTGTTTTTATAAACTTTATCCAAAAGCCCTTCTGCAACCAACGCGTCTTTTATCCAACGTTTAGTGAAGCGGTAATTACTGTAGGTCGTGGCTACTTCACCGGTACTGGGATCTTTCAAACCCTTTTTGCCGGCGGTCGCAGGTACTGCGGCTTTTGTTACCTTTGCGGTATTGGCAGGCGTCGTTTTTTTACTGACTTCTGGCTTTTTCTCTTTCACCACCTCGATGACAACTGCTTCAGGCTTAGCAACCGGTTGTTCAGTTACTTGTGGCTCGGGTTGAGTAGTCTTTTTAGCGTTAGGCTTAGATTCGTTAACGATGACGTAAACGACATAGGCGACAAACACGGTTGTTAATATAAATAGCACTTCAGTCATAACGAATCTCCACCTAATTAATTGATTTATTTATTATTATGCCCCTCAATCTTCAGCGACTGCTGGGGTAGCAGACCAACCACATCGCCAGCGCTGAAATATACCAGATGCTGGCGAGAGGGGCTTAATGTTTTAGCAGTTAACAGCGTGCTCTAAAAATCAGCCCAAGCCCATCGCATACTTAGCCAACAGTGACTTGGCCGCCGGCAGTTGGTCAAGCACACCTAAGCCAATGTTTCTTACCGCCGCCAAAGCCAGCCAATCATTAGAAAAAATACGTACAACATTGTCGGTGAAGGCGATGGTGCGGTCGTGATCTTGTTGACGAACTTTGGCAAAGGCTTTTAGAAACTCTGGCGCTCCGATGTCTTGACCGTTTTTATGCTGCTCAACCAACATTTCAGCAAGCTGCACGACATCCCGCAGGCCTAAGTTAAAACCTTGTCCTGCTACAGGGTGTAATTGATGCGCGGCATTACCGATGATCACAGTGCGCTCAGCCAGCATTTGCCCGGCTCGAATTAATGACAACGGAAAAGCCCGCCTAGGCGCAGTAAAACTGAACTCCCCCAGCTTGTAACCAAAGCATTCTTGAAGCGCGGCCAGAAAACCCGTTTCGCTGCCGGACATAAGTGCTTCAGCATCGTCATTGGTGCGCGTCCAAACTACCGCGCTGTGGTTGGCATCAATAGGTAATAATGCCAAGGGCCCGGAACTGGTAAAGCGTTCGTAAGCGGTGTTATTGTTTGGAAGACTCGATTTTACCGTGGTGACCAAAGCAGTTTGGTCATAGTCTGTGCGTTTTTGAGGGATTTCTAATAAATTGCGTACCGAAGAGTTGCCGCCGTCTGCGCCGACTAGCAATTTAGCGGTCGCTATAACAGACTCTTGGCCCTGTTTTAGACTAACGTTGACTTGCTCTGAGCCCGCCATTAGACCAACTACTCTGGCAGGACAAATCTGTTCTATACCCGCTTGCTCAACTAATTCGGCCAGATGCGTTTCAATAGTGCGCGCGGTAATCACATAGCCCAGTGCCGCAACCTGTTCTTTTTCCGCAGATAATCTGACTTTGCCAAAATGGCCTTGATCCGACACATGAATATGCTTGATCGCCATTGCTTCATGACTCACGCCTTGCCACAAACCTAACTCGTCAAGCTTGGTAACCGTACCGGCTGCCAATGCCAAGGCACGATCACCGGCGGGAGAGTCATGCAATTGTTGACGCGTATTGGCCTCAACCACGGCAACGCGCAACCCGCTGTCTTTTAACGCCAGCGCGAGACAGTTCCCGGCCAGACCGCCACCGGCAATCAAAATGTCATAATCATGTTGCATCAAGCCACCTGCATCAATGCTTCAATATCTGCGATGGTTTTAGGCACGCCACCGGTTAACACTTCATGCCCTTGCGCAGTCACCAGTACATCATCTTCAATACGGATACCAATGCCGCGCCATTTGGCATCGACGGTTTTGCAGTCGACGGGGATATACAGACCGGGCTCTACCGTCAGTACCATGCCGGGTTCCAACAAGCGCCATTCTTGGTTGATTTTGTAGTCGCCGACATCATGCACGTCCATGCCTAACCAATGCCCTATGCGATGCATGTAAAACTGTTTGTATTTTTCGTCCTTAATCAGCTTGCTCACTTTGCCTTTAAGCAATCCTAATGCAACCAATCCTTTGGTCAGCACTTCCACAGAGGCTTCATGGGCTAAATTCCAAGGCACGCCTGGTTTAATTTGTTCAAGTGCTGCCGTTTGGGCGTCCAGCACCAACTGATACAGTTGCTTTTGTGGCTCGGTAAACCGCCCGGAAATAGGGAATGTACGAGTAATGTCGGCGGCATAATGGTCACACTCAGCACCGGCATCAATCAGCAGCAAATCGCCGCTTTTGATTTTATCGGTGTTCTCGGTGTAATGCAGCACGCAGGCATTTTTGCCCGCGGCCACAATAGACGGATAAGCCACTGCTCGCAGGCCATTTTGAGCAAAGTGATAAAGCAACTCGGCTTCTATCTGATATTCATAGAGTCCAGGTTTACACTTTTGCATGGCACTACCATGCGCAGCAGCCGACACTTCGGCAGCGCGACGCATGAGCTTAAGCTCAGCTGTGCTTTTAAACAGCCGCATCTCGTGCAAAATATGCTCCAGTGACACTAATTCACCAGGCGCTACGGCGCCATTTCTGGACTGGCTGCGGATATGCTTGATCCACTCCAGCAAGCTATGATCCAAATCAGAATCCCGGCCCATCGGATAAAAAACCTTGGTTTTGTTTTCCAATAACCCCGGCAGGATGTCATTCAGATCATCAATCGGAAAGGCATCGTCGGCTTCAAAGTGTTTAGTCGCGCCTTCAAGCCCGGCGTGTGCACCTTCCCACAAAGCTTTTTTTTCATCGAATTCCCGGCAAAACAATAAGTATTCGCCTTGCTCCCGGCCGGGGATAAATACGGCTAAAGCTTCGGGTTCGTTAAAACCGGTCAAATAATAAAAGTCGCTGTCTTGACGAAAGGGATAATCCACATCGCGATTGCGAGTGCGTGTTGAGGCACTGCCAATCAGCGCGATATTGCCTTTACCAATACGCTGCATAAGCTGCTTGCGACGTTTTTTGAATTCGCTTTGTTTCATGGGTTGCTCGTTTATCGCGGTTACAGCTTAATGGAGGGTGTTGTTGCCAACGCTAAGTTCGTCACGCAGTAGCAGCACGGCTGATCTTAAAAATTCGGTCACTTCCATCAACGCATTTTCATCATCCTCACCAGCAACATCTTCAGTCTCCAGCTTGGTGAACTCGACAATATCTTTCAGTATTTCATTTACATCACCCGGCCAATTAGATTTTGGATTCGCAAAACCTACACCCGCCAAAAAGCCTATACACCAATTTCTTAATGCTTCAATTTGTTCATTTAACGGACTATCTTCGTCGGGCAAAAATAAATCAAACTCGAATTCGTCGCTATTTAATAATCGACGCGTCTCCTCAAACAGTCGGACAAGCACCTCTTGCTGCTCTTCAGCTATCGGTAAAGCATTGCGTAATAGCTCGGTCAGCCACTGGGTACTTGTTACATGATCATTTACACACAACATACCGGTTGCCATGCCGTGCGCCTCGGCGGCAGATAGCCGAGCATCGCTTTGGATCACTATTGAATTTATTACTTGATAAGCCATAACACCCACATGATAATTTTTCTGGCGTTAAAATAACGGGGGCCTATGCTACCATGTTCGCAGTCCAATGAGGACATGGCGGATGATGGCTGACCCCAACCTTTGCTCAACTATTCATCAAGCTCTTGCGGGCATGACCCGCTCCTAAGAAATTGAAGTGACCACCATGACACAACTCCCAGCAAATCAAGTACAGGAATTACAAGAGCTCGAGAACCGATTGGATAAGCTAATCGAGCAATACGCAACTATTAAGAACGAAAATAATTCCTTAAAAACAAAACAAGACGCTTTGGTTCGGGAAAAAGCCAAGCTACTGGAAAAAACCACTCTGGCAAGATCTCGCGTCGAAGCCATGATCACTCGCCTTAAAGCAATGGAGCACGGCTCATGACTCAAAAAACGCTGCCGGTATCAATCACCATTATGGGCAAAGAATATAAGATTGCCTGTGCCGTTGAAGAGCAAGACGATCTAATTCATTCGGCTCAACAGCTGGATGCGCAAATGCGCAAATTGCGTGATTCAGGAAAAATCGTCGGCCCTGACAGAATTGCAGTAATGACCGCACTGAATTTGGCACACGAGCTGCAAATGCTGAAAACTCAAAACGCGCTGTTAAATCAGCAATTGAGCGAATGTCTGGCAAAATTAAGTCAAAAGATAGAAAACGTTTTGGATAATCCGTAAACAGGCTAAACTATAACCCTGTATCTCCTGCAGCGTTCGAGGGTGTGCTGGGTGTTTCCTGAACCTGTATTACCCCCGGGGGCTGTTATCCGTTTTGGTGCGCATGCCCGTCTTGTACGGGAAGCCTGATTAACGGTCATGTCCCCACTTGAACCGCCGGTTCAAGGACGAAGGCATACTACGGCGCAGGCGGGAGATACGTTCTACTCCGCATAGCAAAAATCCCTCATGAACTACTGGCTAATGAAGTCCGAACCAGACACGTTCGGCATCCACGACTTATTCAATAAACCCAATCAAACCGAGCACTGGGATGGCGTGCGTAATTACCAAGCCAGAAACATGATACGGGATGATATGAAACTGGGCGATCTGGTGTTTTTCTATCATTCCAACTGCGACGAGCCCGGCATAGTCGGCATTATGGAAATCGTCAGAGAAGGCTACCCTGATTTTTTTGCCTTCGATCCTGAAGACAAACACTTTGATCCTAAAAGCGACCCGGCTAATCCGCGCTGGATTATGGTGGATGTTAAATACCTCAAAACCCTATCTCGCACCATCACACTCAAAGAACTCAAACTAAAAGAAGAGCTAGCCGACTTAGCCTTGCTTAGACGCGGCAATCGCTTATCGATCATGCCGGTCAGCAAAGCACAGTGGGATTTTATTTTGACGCTGGAATAAATGCGTTACTTCGCATTACCGCCAGAAAATAACCGATAAGCTGGATTGTCGGTTTCTTCTTGATAGATAAACCCTAAGCCATCCAGGCAATGTTCAAACACTGGCTTTTCTGCATTGGCTATTTGCACACCCATCAACACTTTGCCGAATGCGGCGCCATGATTGCGGTAATGAAATAAGCTGATATTCCATCGTCCGCCCAGCGCCAACAAAAACTTCAGTAATGCACCGGGACGTTCTGGAAATTCCAAACTGTAAATCAACTCGCTAAGCTCGCAAGGCGCATGTCCACCGACCATGTAACGAACGTGTTCTTTGGCAAGTTCATTGGTGGTCATGTCAGTTACCGGAAAGCCCTGGCTCTGTAATTCCTCAATCACAGTAGCCCGATCAGCTTCAAGGCCGCTGCTGGACAAGCCGACAAAGACCTGCGCCTGAGCCGGATTAAAATAACGATAATTAAATTCGGTAATACTGCGCCCACCGAGCATTTTGCAAAAATGCAGAAAACTGCCCGGCACTTCCGGGATTGTCACCGCCAGCAAAATCTCCCTATGCTCACCCACTTGTGCGCGTTCAGCCACATAGCGCAATCGATCAAAGTTGATATTCGCACCGCTGTCTATCGCCACCAAGGTTTGCCCGGTGACCTGCTCGCGTTCGACATATTTCTTCAAACCTGCGACAGACAACGCCCCTGCCGGTTCAGCAATCGAACGGGTATCATCGAAAATATCTTTAATCGCCGCGCAAATTTCATCGGTGTTGACGGTAATAACTTCATCAACATAATGTTGCGCCAGTCGAAATGGCTCTTCGCCAACTTGCTTAACCGCCACGCCATCGGCAAATAACCCTACTTGTTTAATGATGACCCGGCTTTTTGCCTTTAATGCGCGATTGAGACAATCAGCATCATCCGGCTCGACACCAATAATTTTTATATCCGGCCGCACAAATTTTACATACGCGGCAATCCCTGCAATTAAACCGCCGCCGCCGACAGGGACAAATATCGCGTGCAAATCGCCGGTTTGTTGCCTGAGAATCTCCATAGCCACCGTACCCTGCCCGGCAATAACATCAGGGTCATCATAAGGATGAATAAACACCATGTCTTTTTGCTCAGCCAACTCTTTGGCGTGCCCATAAGCATCATCATAAGAATCACCGAATAAAACAGTCTTGGCGCCTCTGGCTTTAACCGACTTAACCTTAATTTCCGGGGTGGTTTTGGGCATCACAATCAACGCTTTAATACCCAAGTGTTTAGCCGACAAGGCTACGCCCTGCGCATGATTGCCTGCGGACGCAGCAATTACGCCTTTCGCTCTGGCGGCCTCATCCAGCAAGGACATCTTGTTATAGGCACCACGAATTTTGAAAGAAAACACCGGCTGCAAATCTTCCCGTTTTAGCAAGACGGCATTATTCAATCGTTCCGATAGCGATGACGCTTTATCCAATGGCGTTTCTATCGCCACATCGTAGACTTTGGCGCGTAATATTTTTTCTATGTAGTGTTTTAGCATTAGCAAAAATCGGCTGAGGAATAGGGGCTTCTTAGGGTATTATCACACATCAATTTACTCTTCCCGTAACCCTTACTACACAAGGAAAAATTATGACTCAAGATGAATTAAAACAAAAAGTGGCTCAAGCGGCACTTAAGTACATCAAAGATGTGCCTATAATCGGTGTGGGTACCGGCTCAACCGTTAATCATTTCATCGATTATCTGGTTGATTTTAGAGGCCAAATTGAAGGCGCTGTCTCCAGCTCAGAATCAAGCACCCAACGCTTGAAAAAATTGGGTATCCCGGTTCTGGATTTAAATGCCGTAGGCCCGCTTGAAGTTTATATTGATGGCGCCGATGAAGTTAACCCGCAAAAACATCTTATCAAAGGCGGTGGCGGCGCATTAACACGCGAGAAAATCATCGCTGCCGCCAGTAAAACATTTGTCTGTATCGTCGATGAAAACAAGACTGTCGACATATTAGGTGCGTTCCCGTTACCTGTTGAAGTAGTGCCCATGGCCAGAAGCTATGTCGCCAGAGAGCTCGTTAAACTGGGCGGACAACCGGTATGGCGCGAAAATTACATCACCGACAACCACAATGAAATCCTGGATGTACACAACCTGAGCATTCTGGAGCCGAAAAAACTCGAAGCCATTATCAACAATATTGTCGGCGTTGTGACCGTAGGTATTTTTGCCGAACGTCCTGCAGATATCGTGTTAATTGGTAAAGGCACTGAAGTCGTTACTCTTTAAAACATGATTGCTATAGCCGGCAGGACAGAGCTATGGCACTTACAATAATTAACAGCAATACAAACCAGGGGATAAATTATGAACAAAATTATATTGTTAGCTGCTGCAATGCTATTTTCCAGCAGCACCTTTGCTAAGACCGACCATTATCTGTTGCTTGAGAGCAGCCATGTGCAGCATTTGAAAATTACCACCGTAGGTGATGATGTCAACGTTAGTGCTGATGTAGATTTCGAGCCAAATAACACAGAGAAAGGCAGTCATGGATGCTCAGCGGATATTGCCGGCAAAGCCAAACACGTAAATGAAAACGAATTGGTATTGAAAAAACAGCTTGAAGGCGAAGCTAAGTTTTGCTCGTTGAATATTAAATTAACGCCAACTGGCGCCGTAATTGAGCAATCGGCCGATTGTAGTTATTTTACCGCTGGCAGTTGCCGTTTCTCTAGCGAAGGCAAAGAACTAGTTAAGGTTAAATATATCCGCGAATAAGTTCTTTTGTATTAAATGTTGGGTTGCGAGACGCATGCAACCCAACACTGCTTTATTCGGCTTATTACCGGGACATCGGTTACTTAACGTAAGTCAACCAATCGGCATGGTCATCGCGACGGCCATGTACATAATCAAAGTACAAAGATTGCAATTTTTCAGTGATCGGGCCGCGGCTGCCGCTGCCGATTTTGCGATTATCTAATTCTCTGATCGGCGTAACTTCTGCAGCAGAACCGGTAAAGAAAGCTTCATCGGCGACATAAATTTCATCGCGGGTAATGCGTTTTTCAGTAACTTCAAAGCCTTGTTCCCTGGCAATAGTAATCACGCTATCACGAGTAATACCTTCCAATGCCGAAGTAGTTTCCGGGGTATAAATTTTGCCATCACGAACGATAAATAGGTTTTCCGCACTGCCTTCAGCCGCAAAGCCTTCATGGTCAAGCATTAATGCTTCATCGTAGCCATTGGACCGGGCTTCTTGCAGCGCCAGGATCGAGTTGATGTAATTGCCGTTGGCTTTGGCTTTGCACATGGTGCTGTTGTGGTGATTGCGGGTGTAAGACGAGGTACGGATGCGAATGCCTTGTTCGATGCTATCCGCGCCCAAATAGGCCCCCCAAGACCAAGCGGCAACTACTACATGCACTTTCAGGTTGTCGGCTCTTAAGCCCATGCCTTCGGAACCCAGGAAGCACATGGTACGAATATAGGCACTGTCGAGATTGTTCTTAGCGACGGCATCGCGCTGTACTTGGTTAATTTCATCCTTATCGAACGGAATGCCCAAGGCCATGATGTGCGCCGAACGGAATAGGCGGTCGGTATGCGTCTGGTTTCTGAAAATCGCGGTGCCCTTGTCGGTTTGATAGGCCCTGATGCCTTCAAAGACACCCAACCCGTAATGCAAAGTGTGTGTCAGGACGTGGACTTTAGCTTCACGCCACTCAACCCATTGTCCATCCAGCCAAATAACGCCATCTCTATCGTCCATCGTCATCGTTTATTCTCCAACATGTTTGATTGTGATTGTTTAGTCCATGACATCGTGCCAGATGTGCTCGACCTGAGTCCTCATTACGGCAACCTCAGCCTCATCAACCAGCGCACGATCGCCTTGTAATACCAGCTTATGACCACTATCGCGATAGGCGCAATAAGCAGTTTTGAGTGTATTGGCAACAGTCTCGGATATAAATCCGTCTGCCTGTAACCCTTCCAGCAGCCTGACATTATCGGTGTAAGTAGTTAACGCCGAGTTGTTTGCCGCACGCGCCAGGATGCCGAATTGTACTATAAACTCAATATCGGCAATACCGCCCTTGCCCTGTTTAAGGTCAAACTTGGTAGCATCTTTGTTCGTTAACGCCGTGCGCATTTTTTCGCGCATTTCCCTGACTTCCGTTTTCAGCACGTCAACATTTCTTGGCAAACTTAAAATACGTTGCCGTATCGCTTCATAGCTTGTTTTTAATCGCACATCTCCAGCGATAAAGCGGCCGCGTACTAAGGCCTGATGTTCCCAAGTCCAGGCTTGGTTTTTCAAATATTCTTCATAGCCATGGATATGAGCCACCAACAACCCGGAATCGCCATTGGGGCGTAGGCGCATATCTACTTCATACAGTATGCCGGACAGCATTTTGGTGTCCAGAATATGCCGGACTCTCTGCCCTAAGCGACCATAAAACTGGGTGCAGGAAATAGGTTTATTGCCATCAGTCAGCGCATTGCCGTCCTGGCAATCATAAAGAAATACCAAATCCAGGTCGGAACCATAACCCAGCTCGATGCCGCCCAATTTGCCAAACCCCAGTACCGCAAAGCCATCAGCACTGTGCCGGCAACTCGGAGGCAGACCATGGTTTTCGGTCAGCATGTGCCAAGCTCGATCAACGACATACTCAACGATGCTCTCAGCAATGTAAGTCAGATAATCGCTGACCACCATCACCGGAATCACGCCCATAATGTCGGCCGCTGCTACGCGCAACACGCACAGTTGTTTAAATTGCCTCAGTACCACCATCAGCTGTTCCAAATCCTGCACGTCTACCTGAGCTAACAACCGCTGTAATTGCCCATCCAGATCGACTTTTTTAAGCGGCTCGTATAATGACCGGGTATCCATTAATTCATCAAACAACACTGGATACTGCGATAAATACTCACAAATCCAAGGACTGGCTGACGACAGTCGAATTAATTGATTCAAGGCTTCAGGATTTTCCGCCAACAACGATAAATACACATTGCGGCCCGCTACTGCTTCAAATAACCGCAAAATGCGCAGCAACGTTTCGCCGGGATTATCGGCAGACTGTAATGCCTCAATTAACTGCGGCATTAATCGATCCAGCACGCCGGCGCCTTTGGTGGTCAAGCGCTTAACCGCAGGGGAATTTTTGAATGCTCTAATCGCTGCCAGTACCGATTCCGGTTGTTGAAAACCGTAGCCTTGCAGCGTTGCCAGCAAGTCCTGCTCGTCACCGACACCGGTCCAAATGTTCTGGCTATGTCGATCACCCGCGTCCTGTTTTGATAACGAAAACACTTGATCAAATACTGCATGTACCTGCGCCCTGACCTGATCCAAATCGCGTTTGAAGCTAGCCCAATCGGCATAATCCAGTGAGTATGAGAGTGCCAGCTGGGCTGTCTCGCTAGTGGGCAAATCATGCGTTTGCCGGTCTTGGTATTGCTGAATATGGTTTTCCACCCGACGCAGAAAGCAATACGACTGTGTTAGCTGATCGACATCCGCCAGCGGCAATAATTCCAGCTCTCCTAGCCGTTGCAGCACATCCAAAATGCCGCGAATTTGCAGCGACTTCTCAGTCCCGCCACGGATCAACTGAAACGCCTGACCGATAAATTCGATTTCGCGTATACCGCCCGGCCCCAACTTGATATTGTCCAGCCGGTCTTTACGTCTTAACTCCTGGGTAATCTGCGCCTTGAGTGAACGTAACTCTTCAAATGCGCCGTAATCCAAATACCGCCGGTACACAAAAGGCCGGAACATCGCCATCAATTGAGCACCGGTAGTAAAGTCGCCCGCCACCTGGCGCACTTTAATCATCGCGTAACGCTCCCACTCGCGCGCTTGAGTTTGGTAATAATTTTCCATGCCGTCGAAGGTCATCAGTATCGGCCCACTATCGCCAAACGGCCTTAAGCGAATATCGGTTCTGAATACAAAACCCTCGACGGTAATGGCATCCAGCACCTTCACCAGACTCTGGCAAATCTTGGTGAAAAACTCAGCATAACTGGTCTGTTTTTTATCCGGCAAGACACCATTTTCGGCGTAGGCAAAAATCAAATCGATGTCGGAGGAGTAATTCAGCTCATAAGCCCCCAACTTACCCATACCTAACACCACAATCTGTTGAGGACTGCCATCCGCCAGCACCGGTATCCCGCGTTTGGCGCAAGCCTCTCGGTAAAGAAAATCCAACGCATATTGAATGCAAGCATCCGCAAGATGCGATAAATCCAGCAAGGTTTCCGATAGCTCAGACCAACCCGCCAAATCCCGCCAAGCTATTCTGACCATCTCGCGGCGTCTGAAGGTGCGCAACACAGACATTAACTCTAGCTCATCGTCTAGCGGTAGCACCGCTAGACGATCGCGATACGCATCATCGGTATATTTTACAAACAAATCCCCGGATACAACCAATCCGACCAACAATTCAGGCTTTGCTAGACAACTAGCTGCCACAAACTCACTGCTTGCCAACACTTTGGGCATAGACACGGTTAACTGTGGCCGTTGTTCAAACTCGAGCTTATTCTCTACCAATTGCTGATAAACGTTGCTTAACGAATTTTGAACGCCCCCCTGCATTGCCGCAGGCACACTGGAACAATCAAACTCAGGCATAGAGGTTACAGACATGGGTATTCCGGCTGTGATAAAAGAGCCATGATAACGAAAATAGTGATGTAAACAGAAGTCTTGTAGCAAATGACACGAGGCAAAGATGCTCAACTGTTTGGCAGAATTGGCCCATGCCATTAAATCAAGAAACGTCTGTCCTGAATTTGCGGGCACACAGAGCACTTGCATGGATATATGATGAAATGGTCAGCCGAGGGATAAACCAAATGGACCAGATTTTTTTCGAGATAACTAAATTGAAATGATGCTTTTTTGAGGAAAGAAAGAGTCGGCCTATAAGCCGGGTTTTGTCGAGAACAGTCATTCATCTAGGCTGCAAGTCACCTTACAGCTCAAGCAATCTACCCAGGAACCGCGCGGGCCACGCGTCTGTTCCTCTATTTGATCTTGCTCCGGGCGGGGTTTACCATGCCACACCTGTTACCAGCTGCGCGGTGCGCTCTTACCGCACCTTTTCACCCTTACCTGCCAATGACAGGCGGTATATTTTCTGTGGCACTTTCCGTAGGTTTACACCTCCCAGGCGTTACCTGGCGCCCTGCCCAATGGAGCCCGGACTTTCCTCCATCTTATCTTGCGATAAAACAGCGACTGTCCAGCCAACTCTTTCAATGCCTAATATATCACATTCACTACCGCGAAGCTGCCAGTCCAAGGTGTTGCTTGAAAGTTTTTAGTCTACCTGCAAATCAAGTGCGGCTTGATAGAGTAATTTTTTCCTTGCCCCAGTAATTTCTGCAGCCATGGCTACCGCAGTTTTAATCGAACATTCAGCCAACAAGATCTTCAATATTTTTTCCTGATCAGCAGTTAAAGCCAACTCGCTTTTATCAATAGACGCCCCTTCAACGATAACAACAAATTCACCCTTCTTCATATTTGCGTCATCTGTAACTAATTGAAGCGCATGCCCCAAATTAGTTTTTATGATCGTTTCATGAAGCTTAGTTATCTCTCTAGCAATAACAATTAGACGATTTTGCGGCAATACATCGGCCATATCTTGTAGCGCCGCCAAGATGCGATGGCTAGATTCGTAGAATGCCCATGTGATTGGACGCTCCAACCGCTCACTAAAAAAAGCTTTTCGGGCCGATGAAGTTCTAGGTAAAAAACCTTCGAATACGAATTGAGTGACAGGCAAACCCGCTGCCGACAATGCGGCAATCAGTGCACAAGGGCCGGGTATTGGTACAACGCGTACTCCTGCATCCTTTGCCATTTTTACTAATGGCATGCCGGGGTCACTCAGTAATGGCGTACCCGCATCGGATACCAAAGCAATTGATAATCCTTCCTGCAATTTTGCAATCAATCCAACAGAAGCCTTTTCTTCGTTGTGCTGATGTAATGCAATCGATTTATTGTGAATACCATAATGATTTAACAACATCTGAATGTGTCGAGTATCTTCTGCCGCAATCAAATCGACTTGTTTTAACGTTTCAATAGCTCTAAAACTAATATCAGCCAGATTACCTATAGGGGTTGCAACGACGTATAATTCGCCATATTTAGTTGCCATTTTATTCTCTCTTAAAAATCACTTTTAATTACGATGCGGCCAAAACTAAAGCCCTTTTTGCTACTCACGCTAATACTTTGTCTAGTCAACTTATCAAGTTGTAGAACCAATGTTCAACCTAAATTAAAACCTGCGCCATCAACACCTGCAATTACCACAGAGCCTCTTAGACAAAAACAAAACGATGCCAACAAAATATCCGCTGCCATTAAACCGTCTGCAGAGGAAATTCAGCATCATTTTCAAACAATTGAATCGCGAATAATCAACGGCGATGGCGATACCGCCAAGAAAAAGGCTGATGAACTCAATGTTCTCTACTTATCAGCTCCAGAACAGGCTAAATTGAATCTTCTTTATACTCAGATATTACTTACTTTTGGTGAGGCAGAACAAGCAATCGAAAAGCTAACTCTTATCCAGCCCGATCAACTTACCCAGGAAGACCAAGTCAAATATTTTCAATCACAAGCTTTTGCCTTTTCTTTAACCGGCAATCAACTAGAAAGTGCCAAATCAAGAATTGAATTACATCGCATATTACCGCCACCTGAGCGTACAAAGAATCAAGCCGCTATTCTAGAAACACTAAACCTATTGCCAGAATCTACCCTGAAATACGCTCAAAGTGACGAATTAGCTGGTTGGATTTCTTTAGCCAAGCTCTCAAAACTTTTTAATCTTCCTGGTTTTACAGAACAATTAAGTGAATGGCGCAACAGATTCCCTATCCATCCGGCCGATCTGTCAGTATTTATAGCAACTACAGATACAACCGATACCGCTAATCAACTCAAATCTATCGCCATTTTGTTACCGGAAACGGGTGCATTAGCGCAACCTGGCAAGGCTTTTCTTACAGGATTTATGGCTGCATACAATCATGCGTCGAGTCACAATAATCTTCGATTTTACGACACCAATCAAACGCCTTCTTCAACTCTTTACAAACAAGCCCTTACCGAAGGTGCAACCCTAATAATAGGTCCTCTTGATAAGCAATCTATTCAAGATCTCGCAAATTCAACTAACCTAGCTGTGCCAGTACTTGCACTGAACCACATTGACGGGTTACAAAAAGAAAATCTCTATCAATTTGCACTTAGCCCAATAGATGACGCTAAAGAAATTACCAATAAAGCTTGGCTTGACGGTCATCACAAGATTTTAACTCTGATCCCTGACACTCCATCTGGACAGCGTATCAATAATTATTTTACTGAGAACTGGGGGGTGTTTGGTGGAAGCCTGCTAGAGACACAGACTTACAATATAAAAGAAACCGACTTTTCTTTACCCATTAAAAAGCTACTTAATATTGATGAGAGTGAAGAGCGCTTTCACCAACTTCTAACAATTATACCTACGGCAAAATTTTCTCCCAGAAGGCGGCAAGATGCACAAGCCCTTCTTCTAAGCTCTAAAAGCAGCGAGGCGCGCTCAATCAATCCCCAACTAAAATTTTATCAAGCAAACGACTTACCTGTTTACGCAATGCCCAATATATATTCAGGCATACCTAATCAAACTCAAGACACAGATCTAAACAATATAATTTTCTGCGATATACCATGGATACTAAAAAAATCCTACGCTGGTGAGTTGAGCATGAATTCTCAAATTAATAGCTGGCAAAAGTTTCCGCTCGAATACCTTAGATTATTTGCAATGGGTCTAGATGCTTTTCAATTAGCCTCTGACTTGGATGGTTTAAACAATAAATCATTAGCAGGAGCATCTGGAAGACTAACACTAGATAATGAAAATAGAATCAGACGCACTTTGGTTTGTGCACAATTTATTAATGGTCTTCCTGAATAAATTCTCCCCCTCGCATAGCCGCGGTTACCATCATCAATTAAAAAATACCTTGCCTCACAATTTAATTTGAAAATCAATATTTGTATGTTTGAAAACATTAAAAAAAAGGCAACGCATTTACTAAGTGGACAACATGCAGAAGATAAAGCTTGCTTATATCTCATAGATCAAGGCCTTAAATTAGTCTTACGTAATTTTCGCTGTAAACAAGGAGAACTTGATTTAATAATGTACGATCATCTTACATTAGTCATCATTGAAGTTAGATTCCGAAACACAAATAAATACGGCAGCGCTTCTGAAAGTGTAACTAAAGCTAAGCAACAACGCATTATCACGGCTACCCAAGTATTCTTATCAGGAGCAAAGTTAGATTGTCCAATTCGTTTTGATGTTGTAGCAATTTCAGGTGACAACAGCTTAGAGTGGATAAAAAATGCATTTTATTAATCCATTAATAATGGATGTCTTAACGCTATACCACCGTATTAGAGCTCCATAATGAGCACGGGCTTGCTATAAACCTCCTATCACCCATCTTGGCATGGTGTTTAATCACCATGCGATCAAAATTTGTACTTATGAACACGCATCTCAAGCACCCAACGCTTATATCGCTTTTATGTATTTGGCGAATTATGTTTCATAAGTGCATATAGTGGACCCTGAAATCCGGACAATTCTACAATTTAAGATGGTAGACTGCGATAATCAGGAGCGGGTTGTGAGTGAGAAAAAGCGCAAGATTTTTACCTGCACACAAAAGGCCAAGGTGGCTTTGGAAGCGATGAAAGGCACTAAAACTGTTAATGAGATTGCACAGGAGTTCGGTGTGCATCCTACCCAAGTCAATCAATAGAAAAAAGACTTACTTGAAAATGTAGTAGCTTGTTCGAAGGCAAACGCGGGCCGAAACCGGTGGATGCCCACGGTGATCCTGATCGGCTGTACGCCAAGATTGAGCAGTTAAACATGGAATTGGACTGGCTCAAAAAAAAGTCTAGGATCAGACTATAGAAGAACGGCAAGCTTGGATAGACGCCGATGCAGAGCTTGCGCTATCTACGCAATGCCAGCTGGCTACGGTTGCACGCTCTAGTGTATGCCCAGAAAAAGCGCTTACAGCAACCGCTTAACAAGCTTGACTGCCTGTTATTGCTGCTGCTGAATGAAGAGTACACACGGCATCCATTTTATGGTTCACGGCGCATGACAAACTATCTGCACGGCCAAGGTCATGCCGTTAATCGCAAGCGGGTACAGCGCTTGATGCAAACGTTGGACTTAGCGGGCATGGCCCTAGCCCCCATACCAGCAAGCCGCAGCATAAGGTTTTTATCCGTACCTGCTCAGAGGCGTCGATATCAACCGGCCTAATCAGGTGTGGAGCAGCGATATTACTTACATTCGGCTGCCGCGCGGTTTTGTTTATCTGGTCGCGATCATCGATTGGTACAGCCGAACCAACAGTAGGCGCTTTAGGCGAAGTCCTGGCGTGCCAACTATCCAACACCCTGGATGCCAGTTTCTGTATCGACTGTTTAGACACCGCTATCAATGATTATGGAGTACCGGAGATCTTTAATGCCGATCAAGGCCCGCAGTTTACCAGCGACAGCTTTACCAGGATGTTGCGCAACCACGGCATCACCATCAGCATGGACAGATATTTGCTCCTGCAATATCTGCATTCCCCACATCCATAAGGGTTACGGCCGCGGTCGGGCCTTGGACAATATCTTTGTTGAACGCTTATGGCGAACAGTGAAATATGAAGAGATTTATCTAAAAAACACGACAGCTTGCCAGACTTGCTAATCGGACTGACAAGCTATTTCCAGTTTTACAAGAAAGAGACATCATCAATCATTGGACTACCAAACACCGAGTTAGGTGTATCAAACAACCACTGGAGGCTGCACGATGATTTTTGATACATTTAATACAAAAATCCCTCGCGCAGAAGAACTGGGGCAGCGCCATTCAGCTGTAATGTGAATAGGTCTCTATCTTAAACTGGCTAAATATTTGTCTGGGCGATGGAGGCCACTTTATTCATCAAAGGGTGCGGGACAGTAAAACCTGGGATTCATTAAGTCGTGTACCAGACAATCACTATTATTGAAGTAGTCAACAACTATAATTCGCTTTCAATACAAATAAGAACATAATAATTTTTGATAAAAAAAACCCCCACTATTAATACTAATAGTGGGGGTTTCAAATTAACTTTTAAAAATATTATTTAAAGTATTTTCAAAGTTAATTACTCCATTCCATTTAGATAAAAGTAGGAATTAATGGAGCATCTACTGTTACCATTTGACGGTTACCAGCTTCATCAGAAAAGAACAGCAATCCAGCAAAACGGCTATCTGGATCATAAATCAAATCTGCTAAACGATAAACTTCCCATGCCGCATCAGATGCAGTTACTTGAACAGTTCTTGTTTGACCTGGTGCAAGTGGGCTGTTGTCACTAACAGTTAAACCTTCTTCAGCTAACAAATCATCTGGATAGTTGCTTTGATCTTCATATACAGCAGGATCTAAGAAACGAACACCAGCAGTGTTGAATTCACCTAAACGAACAGCTGAATCACCGTTGTTAGTAATAGTTAAAGTCATTTGCATCGCTCTACCAGGTACACGGTATGTTGCATCTTCAACTTTTACACTTACAGTTCTAGCTGGCAATTCAAAAGTTTTCATTCCACGCAGCAAACCTGCCTGTAATGGAGTTGTTACTGGATATTGTTCGTTAGTACTTGCCATTGACCAAGCAACAAGTGCGATAGTACCAGCAGTAAATGCGATACCAACTTTCTTGTCAGTCGGTGTAATCAAAGTACTAGCTTTTCCAGATTCAACTGCAATCGAACGTGGTATAAATAATGGTTTACGAACCCAATATGCCAACCAAGCCAAGCCTATACCGTACCACAATGCGTGCCAGAAATAAGTATTGCTTAAGTTGTATGTTTCCAGATCAATTGTTTCGCCAGTTAAAGTTGTAACTGGGTTAACAAAATCTTTCATTGAGCCAGTAATAGTAGTCCATTTTCCTGGTCCAATGATTGGACCACCACCTTGAACGTTCATCATAGCATGAACATGCCAATCGCCTGGGCGACGTGCTTTTAGAAGAACCTTAAATTCATAAGTTTCACCTAATTCAAGTGATACAGATCTAGGTACTAATTGACCACCGATCCATGAACCTTGACGTATAAATACAGCACCTGGAGTACCAATATTTAAGAACGAAACTTCTGGTTTATCAACAGTTTCAGGCCAGCCTTGAAACACATAAAATTTACCAGAAATGGTCATAGTATCGTTTACAGGAATTTCTTCCTTTGACCAGTTCAAATCAAACCAATGAATTGTACGCATCCGCATAAATGCAGCTTGGGATTTTTCACCGTGGGCTGATGCAGTCGGAGTGTAAAGCATCGCAGCTGTTATAGTAATAAGCAGCGCAACAAAGGACAATTTAGCAACCTTGTCTTTAATTATTTTCATATATCCTCCTCTATAATAGAGAATCTATAGTTTCCAGAGTATCTGGCAATTGTAATTTAACTTATGCCAGTCTTTTATGCATTACGATCAATGACCGATGGTTATTACATGTTTTCGCCGCTGACGAATTTAGTACTTGCAAACCATTGACCAAAGAAATGCCACAAAAAGTAAATAATGATACTTACGAAACCAGAGAAGAATGCAGATACTGGAGCTACGTCCTTACCAAAAGTTCTTAATGTACCTTTTTCAACCATTCTGATGTACTCAGGAGTACCTGTTCTTACATAGTTGTAGCCTTGTAAGTCAGCCAAAGTCATCATCATACCGTTGTATTCAACAGGTACGTGAAGTGGTGCAATTATTGGCCAGTTACCAGGGTAAAACAATAAACCCCAAGACAACCCACCAAGTACTGCAGTCAAAGTCATGCTACCTGAAAGCAACAAAATACCATCAAGTACGATTGCGCCTGGAATCAAGTTAGATGGGAAACAGAAATTTACTGGGAAATAAGTCCAACCCCAGAAATTAAGATATCTGTTAATCCACTCACCTAACAACAAACCTAATACGCAGACAATAGCACCAAACGGCAAACGGTAACGCCACCACAAACAAGCTTGCACTGCAGCAGGGAAAGTAATTGATACGATTGGAGCTACAGTTACCCATAGACGTCTATCTTTCCAATCAGTCCAAAAATCCCAGTCACCACCAGTTAACATATAGTGAATGTGATAACCACCAAGTACAACAAAGAACAATGTAAACAAAATTAGCCAATCGAACGTGCGTGAAACTTTTACGGCTTCTGCGCGTGAACGTACAGCTGATTGAGATGCGCTCATTAGCTTACCTCCTAAAGGATTTAAATTATTTTTATTAATGACTATCTTCACTTTGCTGCTTCATCGTGAAAAAAGATGAAGCAGCGAGGAGATAGTAATTACAACCAAGACTTAATATTATTAAGCTAAGTCTTTTTTCAGAAGCTTTGAAATTGCTTGAACTTCAATGTTTACAACACCCAATACACCTAAAGCAGCCCATCCAAAGAATACGAAGCCATAATGTAAAGGAGCAACAAACAACTCTTCCATAAACCAGAAAGTGTGACCCCATTCATTCAAACCTACGTTTGGAAGAATCATAAACGGCCCAATTACTGATACAAGATATTGCAAAGGCAAACCTTGCTGATATGTTGGCAATCTTGTTTTTGCATACAAGAACGATGACACACCAGTAATAATATAGATTGGGTAGCTCAAGTAGAATTCAATAATATGACTTGGTGTAAAGTCAGTATCACGAACAATAGTTTGATGCCAAGTGCCATCTTGCTCAGTAAAGTAGCTAGCACCATAATAAATGGCCCAAGCGTAACATACCAACCAAATCCAATGAGTAAAGTGTCTTCTTAACTCTTCTCTTGGTGTAATTGATAAAACTTTACGATCGCGAGTTTTCCAGATGTAACCCCATAACACTGAAGCGGTTACTATTTCTAAAACCATTTCGATATACAGGAAGTTCATCCAGTAAGTTTCGAATTCAGGCGCAAAAGAATCTAAGCCAGCTGACCAGCCGTAGACACCTTCATACCAACGAACCCAACCGTAAAACACAATGTAGAGCAATGATCCAAGGATCAAATTTCTTTTGTTTAACAGCGGTGCTTCCGCAGCATCAGCTTTCACTGATTCAGTTGTAGCTGCCATTTCTACCTCCAAAAAATTATAAAAAAATCGGTTTAATTCAACCGAAAGTCTTTAAAGTTACTTTCCTTTTTCCTATCTCTCCCCAATACTTCATTAGGAGAGAGAAACACTAAGTCTATTTAGTGAAAGTTCAGTCTACCAGCTAGACTATTCATGTCAATATGATTTTGTTTACGCAAAGCATTTTTTTTAATTTTTTTGGCGGCGCCTTAAATGAAACCGCTCCAAAATCCAAAAACAAATCAAACAAAAATCACTTACCCATGTGCTTTTACCTGGCTAATTACATAGCAAAACGAAGCAACAGCTACTTGCTATGAAATTCTTTTAATTCTGTTAGAATCGGTATTTATTTTTAAAAAACTCGTACCAAATACCATGAAAAAATACCCCGTTTTACTTTTTATTTTAGGCCTTGCAGCATTAATAATGTTTCAAGGGGAAGTTGTGATGCCGCTAGTTAATAAAGTCATTCAATCTGACCTGTTCCTTGTAGAAAGCAAAGATGAAGCCAGTCAACTCCCTATATCCAACGAGATGACTAGCTTTGCATTTACCCACTGCAATAATCACATCAAAGCAAATCTGGATCAAAACACAGTAATTTCTTTCCCTGAAAAACCAATAAATGCATGGAGCCTTGGTAATTATCAATATGTTATTAATGCCGAATACAGCACCAAAAAAGATAACCAAGCAGCCACAAGCAAATACGCCTGCAGAATCACTTATAAAAATGGGGACTCTATCGAAGACGCATCTGACATAAACAACTGGTCAATTGATGGCATTTCCGAACTCAAAAAATAAATCAATAGCACCATAAACCAAAAAAGCCGATGCACAACTGACTAATATCTAATCAATTGTGCATCAGCCGCATAATTAAAATCAGCACAAAAATCAATCAGCAAAGCCATTAAGCTCTTTAACCGGCCTCCAACAAGCTTGAGAAGCAACCCAAATAAGTTCGCAGGTTCAAATTTACTTTCCGTATTTCTTACGAAATTTATCAACACGCCCAGCAGTATCAACAACACGCTGCTTACCCGTATAAAAAGGATGGCATGATGAACAAACCTCTATATGCAAATCTTTGCCAATTACAGAGCCAGTCTCAAATGTGTTGCCACAACCACAAGTTACAACAATTTGCTTATATTCAGGATGAATTTCTGGTTTCATATCGCCTTCACAAAACCCTTCACGGGCACATATTATTTAAGAACCCCATATAATACGTAGTGATAAAAAAAATCGCAACCAAATTTACTAATAACACCTACAACTTAATAATACCGACAACCAACCCAAGCTCAAACGCCAAACATGAGCAAAACGCAAATAACTCCCCATGACAGCAAACAAAGAGCTTTACTTGCTGTCATGGAAAAATATCGACATGGAAAGCTGTTTTCGACTGTCAAATATTTCTTCCACTTTCACCACAGAGCGCCTAAATTAAAGACTACAGAGAAATTACACCACTAAAAATCACCGAGAACCTCAACAATATTAGACTCGGATACATGCATCCCTAAAAGCTTCAACCTGACGTACTTCTCAGTTAACGCATTATCAAGGTTTAACGGCGATTGTGACCTGTAATCAAACCTTGATAATACATCAATAGCAAAACCAAGATAATTGCAGGAAGACCAATCAAGGATGAATAGACAAAAAAGACATAATAGCCATATTGATCAACAAGCAACCCAGAAAACCCACCCAACAACTGAGCCGGCAGCGTCATCAATGAACCGAAGAGAGCGTATTGCGTAGCCGTATGAGCGGTATTTGTCAGGCTTGAAAGATATGCAATAAAAACAGAAGTTGCGATACCCCCACCTAAGTTATCGGCGCTAATCACAGCAGCTAAGAGCAAAACGGTGGGCTTACTAACTGCTAAAACTGCAAATAGTAAATTAGTCGATGCAACTAAAACCGCTCCGAATAACAAAGGCCGCATTATCCCGTATTTAACGACCAAGATTCCGCCCAAAGCTACACCAGCTATGGTCATAAAAAAGCCAAAGATTTTACTTATCTCCGCTATTTCCTTTTTACTGAACCCCAAATCAAGGTAGAAGGGGTTAGCCATAACCCCCATGGTAATATCACTCATCTTATAAACTGCAATAAGCAATAATATCAGTATGCCAATCTTGCCATTTCTGATAAAAAATTCTGTAAAGGGGCTTAACAATACCTTATTACCTCTAACCATCAGTCGACGCCAAAAACCAAACTGAATAACAGACTCAGCTTCTTCTTGTATCTTTGACAATGGCTCTTTCAAACAAATTGTCGTAACAAACCCAACAACCATTGCGGCCGCCATAACAAAGTAGGCCACTCCCCAGCTAAAATATTCTGCTATATAAAACGCCCCTGCCCCAGCTACTAGCAATGCAATTCTATACCCCAAAACATAGGTTGCAGCCATTGCACCTTGATAAATTGTCTCAGAAGACTCTATCCTAAAAGCATCTATAGCCACATCTTGTATTGCTGAACAAAATGCCACCCACAACCCAATAAAAGCAATTTGCTGTAATTGAGTATGTGCATCAGCATTCCCCATGCCAATTAATCCAGACATAATGCCTAATTGAGCAACCAACATCCAGCTACGTCGTTTACCCATAAGTTTTGTCAGAATAGGCAAGGAACAATTGTCTACGATTGGTGCCAGCAACACCTTTATGGAGTAAACAACGCCAATCCAACTAAAAAAGCCAATTATTGAGCGCTCTACACCATCATCTCTTAACCAAGCGGAGAGTGTTGAAAAAACCAGCAGATAAGGAAGTCCAGCAGAAAAACCAAGAAATACCATGCTCAGTACGCACGGCTTAACATAAACGCGTAAGGCATCAAGCCAGCTTTTTTCAGCCGCCATTGAACTTTACCAAAGAGATAGCGCCGCACCTTGTGTGCGGCGCCGGAAAGAAGTGTTAACCATTAATTAGGTAATGGGCAACAATACTTGCTGCGTAACCAGCTGCGATTGCTGGCGTCCATTTCAAATGGCTAAAAAACGTATATTTATGATTAGACTGCCCCATTAACGCAACGCCTGCAGCAGAGCCTACAGATAATAACGAACCACCAACACCAGCAGTCAATGTTACTAGCAACCATTGATACAAGCTCATATCAAGATTCATATTTAAAACTGCGAACATCACTGGAATGTTATCAACGATGGCAGAAATAACACCCACCAAAATATTGGCGGTTGTAGCTCCTAGTCCGTCGTACATTGCACCAGATAACAATTCCAGATAGCCGATATAGCCTAAGCCTCCGACCGCAAAAACAACACCAAAGAAGAACAACAAGGTATCCCATTCGGCATGACGAACTTTATTAAAAATATCAAAGCCATCTTCGCCTTCAACCGCATATACCTTTTTCAACCTATAACCAAAAAGCATAAGAGCAGATAAACCGACCATCATTCCCATGAATGGCGGCAGATGCAAAATTTGTTTAAAACTAACTGCAGTAACAATAGTTAATAAAAACATTCCGCAAACTATCAAAGCGCCCGGCTTTAATTGCACTGCAGCTTCAGTTGAAACTTTTGGCTGTTCATCTGGAACGGCAAAATACATCACAGCAGCCGGCACAGCGTAGTTAACCAGAGAAGGAACAAACAACTTAAAGAAATCGAAAAACTCAGCGTAACCAGCCTGCCAAACCATTAAGGTAGTAATGTCGCCAAATGGGCAGAACGCACCACCGGCATTTGCCGCAACAACTAAGTTAACAAAACCGATACTAACAAACTTAGGATTGTCAGCACCCACTGCCATTACTACAGCTCCAACCAATAATGCGGCAGTTAGGTTATCTGCTACCGCTGATAAGAAAAATGTAATTACACCAGTAATCAAGAATAACTTGCGATAACCAAACTGTTTTCTTACCAACCACGAACGCAAGGCTTCAAACACATTGCGCTCGGCCATAGCATTAATGTAAGTCATGGCAACCAAAAGAAATAGCATCAGCTCTGCATATTCTTTAAGGTTGTATTCAAAGGCTTCGTGCATGTCTTCGGTTGAAACACCTGCTTGCTGAGCTAAAATAGCCGCATGCGCCCAAATAATGCCCGCTGCCAAAATAACAGGTTTAGATTTACGCAGATGCGTAAATTCTTCGGTCATAACAAAGCCGTAAGCAATGATGAACACTAAAACGGTGTAAATACCCCTTTCCGTTCCCGTCAAGCCAAGACTTTCAAATCCGCCAGCCATAGCCATCTCAGGCAGCAGCAGAGAAATTAATAAAATTAAGAAAAACCGCACGACAATATCCCCCTAAAATCTTCTTATAATCAAATTGATTGGATGGTACATAAACTGGGTCGCAATATTATCACCAACCAATAAATTTTGTCATTTTATGACTCCCAGTATATGATTGCAGGCCGTGTTTACTCGCCTGACGGCACTTTAAGCAACCATTTATGTACCAATATAATGATATCGACCAGACCCTGGTTAACGAACGGGTAGACCAATTTAGACGACAAACCGAGCAGTTCTTAAAAGGTGAATTATCCGAAGATCAATTTCGTGCTTTGCGCTTAAGAAACGGTCTTTATATACAAATCCACGCCCCCATGCTTCGCATTGCGGTACCGTATGGACTTCTTAGCTCTAACCAGCTACGTAAGTTGGCCCATATTTCCCGTACTTACGACAAAAGCTATTGTCACGTGACGACTCGCCAAAATATTCAATTTAACTGGCCTAAGTTAGAAGAAGTACCCGATATACTCGCCGAGCTAGCAGAAGTTCAAATGCATGCCATACAAACCAGCGGCAATTGCATGCGCAATACAACTTCTGATCATCTGGCTGGGGTTTGTGTTGATGAAATTGAAGATCCTCGCCCATACTGCGAATTAATTCGTCAATGGACAACGCTACACCCTGAATTCGATTATCTGCCTAGAAAATTCAAAATAGCTGTCAGCGGCGCTCTTCATGATCGTGCGGCAACTCAATTTCATGACATTGGCTTACATTTAGTCAAAAACGATGCTGGTGAAATTGGTTTTAGGGTACTTGTTGGTGGTGGCTTAGGTCGTACGCCGATCATCGGTCAAGTAATCAAACCATTTTTAGAAAAGAAACACTTATTGTCTTACTTAGAAGCAATTCTACGTATATATAACCTGTTCGGTCGTCGCGACAACAAATATAAAGCCCGTATCAAAATACTAGTTAAAGAATCTGGGTTAAACAAATTCTCTCAACTTGTTGAGCAGGAATGGCTGATTATTCGAGAAAATTTGGCACTCAGTGATCAAAGAATCGAACAAATAAAAGCGCATTTCACCTCTCCGGCTTATGATTTAAAAGCTGACAAAGATTCGACTTTTGACTTAAACAAACAGCAAAACTTAGCTTTTGCTACTTGGATTAAGCACAATACTACTGATCATAAAATACCCGGCTATCGCGCAGCTTTCGTTTCCTTAAAAGCACCAGCCTCTCCTCCAGGAGACATGAGCGATGCTCAACTGGATGCCGTTGCCGATTTAGCAGATCGTTATAGTTTTGGTGAAATCAGAAGCACTCATCGACAAAATTTAATTCTGGCCGACGTTAAGCAAGCAGATTTATTTGAACTTTGGCAAAAGCTGGATGCGTTGCAACTTGCCACACCCAATATTGGCACTGTCACCGACATGATTTGCTGCCCCGGCCTTGATTTTTGCTCGCTTGCCAATGCGGGTTCAATTGGTGTTGCCAAAGAAATCAACGAAGCTCTCGATGATATAGATTACATCCATGACATTGGCGATTTAAAAATCAATATGTCTGGCTGCATGAATGGCTGTGCACACCAAAGTGTCGGTCACATTGGCATACTGGGCGTAGATAAAAAAGGTACTGAGTGGTATCAAATTACCTTGGGTGGATCTTCTGAGAATCAAGCCGCTATTGGTGAACGCTTGGGGCCCGCTGTAGCCAAAAACGAAGTGACTAAAGCAATCACAACCATTTTGGATGTTTACATCAAACAACGCAGGGAAGAAGAGTCATTTTTAGACACGGTCAAACGGGTTGGAATTTCCCCATTCAAGGAGCAGGTCTATGCAACTAATTAAAGACAAACAAGTCATCGATAACACGTGGACTTACCTCTCAAATGACGCTGAACTGAAGGACGGCGACATTACGGTTTCCACATCTCGTTGGTTACAAGACAAGGCAGAATTACTAAACCATAAAGGCAAGGTCGGCGTAAGAATTACGCCTGAAAGTTCAATCGATGAAATAGTCAATGACCTACCTCATATTGAGCTAATTGAACTGGATTTCCCGGATTTTGCCGATGGTCGACTGTTTTCACACGCTTGGCTGCTTAGAAACCGTTACCAGTACCAAGGCGAAATTAGAGCAACCGGCAACTATATGTCAGGACAGGTGTTTTATTTATCTCGCGTTGGCGTCAATGCCTTTAGCGTAGAAAAGAATGAAGATGTACCGGCAGCATTAACAGCGCTTAATGACTTTACCGTCAAATATCAATAAATTAAAACCGTCATTTGCTTGGTGCAAAGATTAATTTAACCTTTGTACCAAGCTTAAGGACAAGTGCAAGTCATGAATTCTAACTTAACTCACCCACTGATTTGTCAGCATTTAAAGCGTTCCAACCAATCACAATTCGATAAATCAGCAATAACACCGTTGGCAGTAAGATAAACAAGCCGATTCCCGTTTCAAATGTAACTCCCGCCAAAACCAGTCCCGCTAACGTCATCCAAACAGTTTTGATTTGCCAATTAAAATGCGACTCCAACCAAGTACCTTTTACTTCACCTCGTTTTACAAAATTAATAGTCACGGCTACCAACAAAGGTAAACCAGCAAATCCAAAAGCCAGCACCTGAAACAAATAAACAACTGCCGTTATTTGTTTCAATGATTTTTCTTTTTCAGATAATTTTTGCTCACTCATAACTTGCTCCTAATATTGCATTAATAAAAATATTAATGGGCATCAGTATTCGCCTTCCAATCAACAAATCAAGTGGCTTGTTGTAGCATACCTAAGCCGTTAGGTTTTTTGACCACTTGCAACTGAGCCTTAAAGCGCTTGTGCACACCTTCTACATGCGAGATAACGCCGACCGTTTTACCGTGAGTTCTTAGCCCTTCCAAAGTGCTTATTACTGTGTAGAGCGATTCGGCGTCTAAATTGCCAAAGCCCTCATCAAGAAACAAAGAATCGACCGATTTGCCGTTATTAGCCAATTCTGAGAGCCCTAGCGCCAACGCAAGACTCACCACAAAACTCTCCCCACCCGACAACGATTTCGGCAAGCGGCGAGCATTACCTTGATAGGTATCTTCAACTTCTAACGCTAAGCCTTGCTCACTTCCCGTGTGTCGGAGGTAATAGCGACCACTGACTTTCTCCAACACGGCATTGGTTTGTGATAGCAATTGCTCTATCACTCTCGCCTGAACTCTGCGACGGAACTCCATGCCGCTTTCCTGTTGTACCAACTCAGCCTCAGCCTTGCTGCTTGCTGCAATATTTTGTTGCGTTTGCAATTCAAGCGTTACAGCTTCATGCTTCTGTTGCTGCAAATGCTGGTCTTGCAACACGCTTTCCAGACGCTTAATTTCCAACTCAGCAATTTCGACTTTTTCTACTGATTCTTTCAATTGCTGATGAATTTGCTCAAGGCTAAATTGGGAATCAACCCCCGCTAATTCAGCATCTCGCTGGGCACGTAGCGCGTCGATTTCCGCTGTTTTAGAAGCAACATCCTGCTGCAATAATGCCAGCCGCTGTTCCAGCTCCGCCCGGTTTTGTTCCGCCGCCAACACTTGATTAAGCTCATCAAAACCAGCAAAACGAGTGCCTTGAATTTTTCCTTGCAAGACCTGCTGCAATTGCACCAATTCAGCATTTTGCTGGATTAACACTTGTTCTTTTTCGGCAATTAATTTTTGTTTTTCAATCAATGCTAAATGCAAGCCAACATATTCCTCTTCGTCTAATTGCTGGCTTAAACGTTCGAGCTTTTCCGAACAGGCAATAATTTCTTCCTGACAATCCCGTTGCATAGCCATCAGCGCTTCCAGCTCATCCGTTAGGCTCTTAGACCGAAGCACATAAGTTTGATAATCCTGCCGACGCGCATTTAGCCTATCGGACAGCGCATCTTCCTTGCCCTTGCCGGGCATTTTTTCACCCAAGGCAGTTAATTGTTCTAACAATTTTTCAGAAAGTATTTTTTCTTCTTGCTGACAAGTGACCAGCGCCGCGTCGTAATCAACCTTATCGGGCCTGGCTTCCCATTTGGCTTCCAGCTCAGCCACGGCGACTTGTATTTGCTCAATTTTAGATTCGCTGTTAGCAATGCCGAGCTTCAGTTTTTCAATCACATTTTGCTTACTGCGGAATTTACTCGCCAGACTGGTAATCTCTGACAACTTATCCGCTTCAGTTTTTAACAACTCCTTCATCAAGGGGAGATTATTAATTTCAAGATCCTCGCTGACGGTATTTAAGCGGTTGCCCAGCATTAACCATCTGGATCTTATTAATTGCAACTGGGCCTGAGTGGCTTGATTCTTCTCAACCTGTTGTTGAGCTACGACCAACGCCCGCGCATGCGTGATAGATTTTGCATTCAACTCTTTCACAAACTGGCGTTGATCAATTAATGCCTGCTGCGAATTAGCCGGCATGGGCGGATTTATCGCATAAGGATGCAACGCAGATCCACATAAAGGACAAGGTTTACCATCAACAAGATGCTGACGATCAGCGGCTAATTTATTTAACAGCGCTTCTTGAATCACTGCACTTTCCAATACTAAGGCAATGTTTTCTTCTCTGACGATTTGCTGCCGCAAATTATCCAGCTCAAGCTCCAAATCGACCAAGTCAGGTTCAGCATCTGTTTTTGGCATAAACCGGCTAAAAAATCCTGATCCACCACCAATTAGTTTTTGATGTGTTTGCGCAAGCGAGTTAAGTTCCTGAAAATCATCAAGTCGCTGCTTTTGTTCCTGACGCAAATCTTCAATAGATTCTAAGGTATTACCTTGCCCGAGGACTTCCAGCTCCTGTTCTTCAAGTTGCAGTTGCTGAGTTAAATCGGCGGTTTTTTTACGTTCTTGCTCCAACGCCGCCTTATTATTTTTTAACCCTGCCAGCGTATTTTGAGTCCATTTTCCGGATGATTTCTGCTTGTTTTTTATGTCGACCAGTTCATTTCTAAGCCTTTTTAACCGCCCGGTTTCCGGAAAGTTTTCCAGGAGCGTTGCATCCGCTGCATGTTCGGTAAGCCATAGCGACACTGTGTCTAGGGCTGCCTTTTTGTCATCAGATTGGACTTTTGAAGACCGCTCCAAATTAGCTTCCGACTGCCGCTTAGTTGAAACTAGGGCATACTGATTTCTGATCTCATCAATGGCTTGCCGCTGCTCGGCAATCGACTTATTAGTGGCTGACCCAACTAACGGTTTCGAGCCAATTCTGGACTTCAATTGCGCTAATTCATCATTAAACTCAGCAAGCATTTGTTTGCTTTGTTCAATAGCTTGTTGTTTGTCCTTGATTCCTTCGACATCATCCTTAAAAACCAGCGCATCTTGCACATCGCCAAGCTGCTTAAACAAATTAGCAACGATAGTTAATTCTGCTTGAACCGATTCCAGCTGACCTTCCCGGTTCTCCAATTGACTATCCAACTGCGCAGCATTTTGCAGCGCGGCTTGTTGCTGCTTAAGCTGCTGCTGCAAATCCATTAACTCAGCATATTGTTCGGAATAATCCGTTAAATCATGCTCAAAAGCTTCCAGTTTTGCCGCTTCCAGCACCGGCAGGCCTACTAACTCTTGTTGTAACTGCGACAACTTTTGCTCGGCTTGCGCCGCGTTATTTAGGACTTCATTTTTATAATCGGCATAAATATCGGTACTGATAATTTTTTCCAAAATATCCATGCGCTCACTGTCCAGCGCATTTAAAAAGGCCGCAAAATCGCCTTGTGCCAACATAATAGACCGCGTGAAATTACGAAAATTCATCCCGGTAAGCTCGCTAATGCGAGCACAAACTGCTTGCGGCGTCTCTGCCAGCACCTCACCGTTATCCAAATTAAGCAAGCTCATCACCGGCGGGCTAAGTTCTCCCTCGGGACTATTACCCTCGCGCTGCACAAACCAACTGGAACGATATTTTTGCTCGCCCAACGCAAAGTCAATCACCGCAAAAGATTCGGCCGTATGTTTCGTCATCACATGTCGAGCGGGCCGGTCAAAACGAAACGTTTCACCGTATAAACCTAAAGTAACGGCATCCAAAATACTGGATTTACCCGAGCCATTGGGGCCGGTAATCGCAAAAACACCCGTATCCGAAAATGGTGCCTGCGTTAAATCAATCCGGCTTTCGCCTTCCAATGAATTAATGTTTTTGAAGTAAATAGTTAATATCTTCATAAGCCTTTGATTTTTATAACGGCAACACGATGAAATGCTATTGGCAAAACCCAAAAGCAATGCGTTTAGACGATTTTATACATAATCAGCTGCTGGCGGGATGGTATTTTTGCAGCTTTAAAAGGCTGGCATTGCCCGATCCACTAAATGTTTGATCAGACCCATCGTGCTTATTTGTCATCTTCAGTTGCAGGCTCCGCGCCATCTGGAGACTCCTCGCCAATTGATTTAACCACGCGTCGCGTGCCGTGCCCGATCTCCTTCACTACATCTCTCGTGCCATGACCAATCTCTCTGGTCACATCCCGCGTCGTATGGCCTATTGTGCGGCCAGCCTCTTTAACCTCGGCACAAGATGACAATAGCCATGCCGAAGATAAAACGAAACCAACAAATAACTTAGTCAATTGAGTATTCATTATTACAAAAGCCCTCGCAGATTATTCATTGCCGTTGCCACAATTTGCCCTTGCAAATTGATAGTGTCGATAATTTCCAACACCGTGCGTGTATCACTTATGGCTTTGATATGCGGATTAACCGCTTTCAGATCATAAACTGACGCATCAATATCGGCCGCCTTGGTTTGCGCTTCTCGAATGGCCTTTTCTTTGGCTTTGATTGCTTCTTCGACGATGGCTACTTTGCCCTTATCGGCCTTATCTTTTTTCAGCGTTTTTAGCTTTTCCTTCAGCGGCAGCAGTTCTTCACTGAGATTTTTCACGGCATCCAGAAACGGCAGCATGTCTGCCTGCGCTTTGGCCCGGCGTGCAGCAAAGCCTATCGTCCAAGAAAAATCGCTGTCGGCGTCAGGCGTTCCATGCTTGGTTCGCAGTCTTGCAAACGAAGGAAATGGCTTACCTTGGTTATCCTCTTGCTCAAACCAATCACCCGTTAAAGTGCGCGGCAAATCGGCATCGGCCAACACGCCGCCTTGTTTATCAAAACCAAAATGCGCCAAGGTCATCGGCGATTTCTTACCGATTTTTACCTGCGACAAATCGTAATACCAAATGCGCTCGGTCTTTTTACCTTTGGTAAAAAACAGCAAATTGGTTTTAACACCGGCGCCCGCGGTTGAAAAAACCCCGCCCGGCAAACTAACAATGCACCACAAATCACACTCATCGACCAACTTACGCTTGGTTTCCACAAATGCACTTTCATTGTTACGAAACAACAAGCCTTCATCCAGCACAATGCCGCAACGCCCACCCGCTTTACCATCCAGCGGCGCTTTTAGCTCCGCCAAAATATGCTGTAAAAATAACACTTGCGTCGAGCCGGTTTCAAAGCTGTAATTCTTCTGCGCATCCGAGCCTTCCTTGCCGCCAAACGGAGGATTAGTCAGAATTACATCGAAAGTCGGCGGCGCTTGCTCAAACAAACCGCCGTAAGTAGGTCGGTTAGTCAGCGTATTACCGTGCCAGAGATTCGGCTGATCGATACCGTGCAAAATCAAATTAGCCAACGCGATAGGAAAAACCAAATTCTCTTTTTCCCTACCGAAAAAAGTATCGTGTTTTAAAGCATCCAGTATCGTCGCGGCAGGCGCATTACCCAAGTTCCGGCTGATATGTTCAAACGCCACCGCCAAAAACCCGCCGGTACCGCAACAAGGATCGTAAACTGTTTCCCCGGCTTGCGGATCAAGCACATGCACCATGCCCCGAATGACTTCACGCGGCGTAAAAAACTGCCCACCATCGGAATTTTTCTCGCCCATTTTCAACAACAAATCTTCATAGACCTGCGACAAAGTAAAAAAGTGCGTGTCGTCGATATGATCGATATGGATTTCATGCACCTTATCCAGAATATCGCGCAGATTGGTTTCGCTATCCACGCGCACTTTTTCCACCGCCGTCATAATCCGGCCAATCACACGCTGCTTGCGGCTGGCATTAACATTGGGCAGCTGAGTGATTAGATCAACATCCAAACTGTGCAAATGCGGCAGCAATTCGTTGTTGATAAACTCAAACAACTTACCGTCACCGGCTTCAAATAATTCCTTACGCTTCCAACCTATTGGCTTGCCTTCCGAAAGCGTATCCGCTACAAACGGCGCGGCCCAATCCTGCCAGCGATAAGGCGCAGTCAAGGCAGCCGAATAATCGTTACCCAAAGCTTCCGCTTCTTCCCTCGCCTTGTGCTCTTGTGCATCCAGAATCCGCAAAAACAAAATCCAGGTTAATTCCGGTACATACTGCAACGCACTGGCGCAATTGGAGCGCCGCATCACATCGCATATAGCTTTCACAAAAGAAGATAGCGATTGCGTGGAAGCGATAGATTTGGGCGTTTTGCCTTTTTTGCTGGTTTCTAAGGTTTTATCTGGTTTGCTCTTCATGATTCTTTATTGTTTTTTTCGAGTTTCTTTTTAGCGCTCTCGATTTGTTTAATGCTGGATTCCGGTGTTGGCAAGGCTTCGGGCATGGTGCCGCCCAAATCATCAATGGTTTGCCTCACTTTTTTGCCCACTTCAAAATGGGTTTGATTCGCCTGCCGCTTACCCCGTACTTGATCTCGTTTCAGCTTCTCTTCGGTCTGTGTGGCGCGGAACAAATTGGCCGCTAATTCGGTACTGCCCATGTGATCAAGAATTTTCTGGCTTTTCTTTAGACCTTTTCGTGCATGAATATCTTTCGCGCCAAGTCCGCCATACAAACCCTTATAACCATGATCTTGAAAGATGGCATAGTCGAGCGAAGTTTCCACGCCAGCATCTTTTGCAGCAGCAGCCAAATGCTTATTATGCGTTGCCAGCTCGTTGCGGATTGCCAAACGTTTATCGTCTTCAGAAAGACGAGCAAACTTTTCATCATCCGCCAACTCTTGCCGACGGGTTTGCATGGCAAAATAAGTTTGGCCGTTGGCGATAACCGGCTTGCTTGGATCGCCGTTTTGCACGACCAGATAGCAAGCGTAGCGGGATAATCGAACGTCCGGCACCTCGCGTTTGGCACCTGAACCGATTTCGACCATTGTGAGGACATCCTCAATATGGTCGGCGACTTGCTGACCACTATTTCGGCAGGCTTCTTTGGCCCGTTCCAAAACGGGTAAGAAATGGCGGTACTGTGAATACTCCAAAACAACAGCGAGTTGGCGGGCGTTCCAATATTCGTTGCCCACTTCATCTAGCTGACGGATACTTTCGAATGTGGCGTGATGTTGCTGGGCAATGCGCTTATTGGTCATGTGATTTCTCCCAAAATGTTTTTCATTGTTAGGTTAAAGAAGCAAAAGCCTGGGCAAGCAGACGCTCAGACAAATATTCGAGGTCTTTTTTAACTTCATTTTCGGCTTTTTTTACAATTTTAATTTCATTAAAAATTGCTAAGGCCTTTGCTGCAATTTTCTTTTGTTCATCAATCAGGGGTAGTGGAATTTCTACATTTTCTACTTGAGTCGGTGAAATATGTGGGACACCTAAGCTCTGCTCATGGCCTGAAATGGCGTCTTTAAAAAAAGATGTGTTGAGAAAAAAATACAGATAGCTGGGATCAATTCTATTTTTATCGATTAAAAATCTGCCAACCCGCTGAACAAGTAAAGCAGGAATATCTTGATTAGAGATATGTGCGACTTTAATACCGGTGGAAATAATTGGCCTGTCCAGACTTAAAATCACATCACCTTCATTGATCACGTAATTTGGATAGTCCGAATATGATTCGCACGGTATATAAGCCGTTTCATCCCAATAAATTCTATTCGGCAAGATATTGGTATTACGAAGAAGCTTTACTCCTTGAGTAGTAAAATCCTTACTTTTGAAAGCATAGCCGGATTGAACTTTTGCAACATTGCCAATCTTGGTCATGTTTGGATAGCTATATAATTTATCTATTGCTGTTTCTGCTAAGCGTTTAATATCGGCTCGTTGTACTTTCAATGCCTTACGGGCGGATTCTATTTCGGTTAGATAGACTTTGAACTTTACTGCAATTTCGCGCTGGATATAAAGAGGGGGATGAGGAATTAAGAGATTGTTAATCCTATCCTTATTAAGAAGAGAAGCCCCCATACTATTTTTTGTGGAGTCTTTAACTGCAACCATTGGAAGTATTAAAGACAAATAATCAAGATCAATTCCTGCAGTTACAGCACTTTCTTGATCGAAGGCTGCAATGGCTTCATTTGTATACAAATCTTCACCAGCAAAAGCAACTCGACCAACTGTAAGCTTAAAACTGAACAATAAGCTTCCTTTTCGTATGAGTTTGCAATTTGAATGAATTACTCCTGAATCAGTTAACTTTTCGCTTGTTGAATGAATAACCGGTTTACTATGCATGTCTCTTATGGAAACCCATAAATGTGAACCTCCAAAATACTCTGATCTTCCCCTGCTTGGCGTTCCACCAATTTTTATATCTGGAAACAAATCGCCAATTTTTGAATATTTCAAACTCATACCCCAAACAACCTCGATTTAGCCTGCAAAATCACCTCAACCGGACTGCCTAATTTCTTCAAAGCAGCCAATCCTCCAGCCTGGCTAATTTCCGGCACATCCCATAATGCCGCTGTTTCCAAGGCATCGGTGCCGCCCAAGCTGAATTGATGGCCGAAGCCTTTTAAAACAACCGCAGTATCAACAGGCATCTCGTCAAACCAAGTCTGGTTTTGCTTGAGATAACCCAAGCCGCGTTGCTGGCGTTTTAAGGCTTGGGCGTGGTAACCGTGATGGGCGAACATGTCGTAATAGTCAAAATCCTGCATATCTTCCAATTCGCGTAAAACCTCGGGTGAATAGTTTTCACCCAGTAAATGATTGATAAGCTCGCGGCGTTTGCGGGCTTCTATCCATAGTTGCCGGAAGTCTTGCAGGTTGCCTGCTTCCCGCACTACCCGTTGCAACATTTCCCGGCGGTATTCGTCTATCGGGATTTTTACGTCACGGCCTTCGCGGCGGGTGAGAATAAAGCGGCCTTCGGAGGTAACGCTGACGGTTTGCCCTGAAATCTGGATCACCGGCAGCTCGTTGTCGTCATCATCGCCGCCACTTCCTCCGCTCGGATTTTTCTTTTTACCGGACGTGTCTGCGGTAATAAAATCAGTGCCGAATAGGTCAGTAACGCCGGTGTAGTCGTACAACCAGAATTTGTATTTTTGGGTGCTTTCGTCGATGCGAGTGCCGCGCCCGACCATTTGATAAAACAAGATGCTGGATTCCAAATACCGGAAAAACACCACGGCGTTGAGCCGTTCTATATCGACGCCGGTGGCCAGCAAGTCGACGGTGCAGGCGATAAAAGCGCGTTCGCCGGAGCCGCGCATCGGCTCGATCATCTCGCGGCCGCCGTTAGCGGTGCCCATGCATTTAAAGGCGTAATGCTCTTTGGCTGTGCGGCTTTGTTGCTTGCACCATTGGCTGTACAGGTTATTCATTTGCATGCTGACCCGGTCGGCGTGGATTTCGCGGGTGCAAAAAATAATCACTTTTTGTTCGGGACCGCCGTGCAGGCAGAGTTGTTTAAACAAGTCATCGCACATGGCGGCGACCCGTTCCGGTATATGCAGTTCGCTATCAAACTGCTTGGCGGTGTATTGGGCTTTGATGTGTTCTTCACCAACGGCTAGACCGGTTTTGGCATCAGTCGGTTTGGCTTTCAGGACTTCATCACTGGTAAAGGTTTTACCGTCAATGGAGGCTTTGCGTTTGACAATTTCGCACGCGGCCAGATAGCCGTCTTCTTGGGCTTGAATCAGAGTGTATTCGTACACCGGATCGCCAAAGTATTTGAGATTGTTGGCGGTGATTTGCGCATCTTCTTTGCTTTGCTTTTTGGATTCGCGCAGTTGTCGGGGCGTGGCGGTTAAGCCGATTTGCACGGCATTGGGGTTACGCAGTAACACTTCCGACCAACGGCCCCAAGCGGAACGGTGACATTCATCAATAATGATCACGCTGAACGAATCGGGCGGGTAATGGGCAGTCAGAAAGCTGGCGGTATCATTGTCGTCATCATCCAGCCCCAAAGTTTGGTAAGTGGCGATATGAATCCGGGCATTTTTGGCGCTGTTTTCACCTTTGCTGTTACCCACCAGCCGGGCATTGTCGCCAAATACGGCTTTGAGTTTGTTGTAGCCCTGTTCGCGCAGTTCGTCCCGGTCACACAAAAATAACGCCGGTTTGGGCAGTCGCTGAGCTTGATGCAAGCGCCATAACAGGTTGGCGGCAATCACGGTTTTACCGGCACCAGTAGCTAAGGCCAATAACACCCGGCAAGGTTGCTGGTGTTGTTCATAACGCAGGATCTTTTCAAAACAGGCGCGTATCGCGGCATCTTGATAATAGCGGGTCTTGGGATAGGCCGGGCTATCAGCCATGAATAACAATGCCGACTCCGGTTTACTAAGGTCTATGCCGGTATCGCACGCATAGCGGCCGGTTAAGTCGTGATGGCTTGGGAAATGGTCTTTGAGTGAATGCGGCCCGGATTGTAAGCCGCTGGTTTTATCGTATTCGCCGTATAAATGGCCGTTGGTCGCAAACACATAATGAACACTAAAGCGGTTGCATTCGGAATAGCCTTTGGCTTGTTGCATGCCTTTTAACGGGTCCGCTGATTCTTTTTTGGCTTCCAGTACGCCGACCGGCAACGGTTTAGGCATACTGCCAGCTTGTACGCAAAGCAAGTAGTCGGTGCGCCCACCACCAGCACGCCTGCGACCTTTGTGGCCTATGGCTTCAACTGGGGCCGGTGTTTCTAATTTAAGTTTGGATGAATCGTTGTAGCCTTTTTCGCGAAGTACTGGATCAATCAAGTGGTAGCGGGTTTCGGCTTCGTTGTAGCTCATGGTATATCCCTATTGATGGGTTCCTTGCGAACATTATGGCTCTACTATAACCGATTGATTTCAGTAGTTTGGGTAACTTATGCTTTTCTGGATGGGTATGAAGCAGGGGCGCAAAATGCGCCCCTGAAAAAGGACTTAAGGATTTATAAAATATGCGACGAGGGCAAGAATTACCGCTACTCCGACAAGGATGGCGACTACTTTTACGGTGTTGTTGGCTGGCTCTGGCTGGGATTTCTCCTCAATAATTTCCACCCCGTCTATGTATGCGTTGACCGCTTTGTATTTACCGCGATTGTCTTTGACGACCTGATAATGAATGATGTCGCCGGTTACGGGCCGACGACTGGTACCTTTTAATGCAGAAATATGTATAAAAATATCTTTGCCGCCGCCGTCAGGGACGATAAAACCAAAACCGCGATCTTCCTTCCAAGTTTTTAACACTCCTTTAATCATCGTTTTTGTCATAATTTTCCGTGTTGTTTTTATGTTGGTGTAAATATGGCGTTAATCTTTTTTGATAATGACTTTGTCGTCGATAACCAGCTCGGAAATACCGCCTAACGATGCCAGCAGGGTGCATGATGCTTTTTTAAAGCCGCCGGTTTTGGCGTTTTCACCTTCCCAAATCAACGTCACGTAAGTTTCTTTATCGCTTTTGGTTTCTTTCGGGAAGAACACTTGTTCACCGGTTTCTTTTTTGATCGCTTTAGGGCATTTGTCGGTCGCCATAGTTTGGATGGCGACGTAGTTTCTAATCATGGATCCGGCTTCTATCTCTTCGATAGTTTGCGTTTTGTTAGAGCCGACCATCGCAAAACCGATTACAAAAACGCCAACAACGGCAATAATTAATTTGGTTGTATTAGACATTTGAAACCTCATGTTAGTGTTATTTCCACCAATCATTGATAACAATTTACCAATAATTGGATATTTTTAGGTCCAGTTGCAGACCCTTATTTTTGCGGCAATTGGGATTCTATGCGAATTAAACACCCTCAACAATTAAATCAGCTGAAGTTGCCGGAATCCTCAATTGCTTTCAAAATTCAATGCCTTGTTCGGCTTTAATGCCTTTTTCAAAGGCGTGTTTGATTTTGGTCATTTCCGTCACGGTATCGGCTACGGCAATGACCTCCTGCGCTGCATTACGACCGGTTAATATTAAATGCATCCAGGACGGTTTTTCATTGGTTATAAATTCGGCAATTTCTTCGCCGCTTATCCAGTTATAACCACAGCAGTAGTTAATCTCATCAAGCAATACTACGTCGAATTCTTCGGAAAGAATTTTTTGTTTACTTAACTCCCAAATCTCTCGGCTGGTTTTAATATCCTGCTCAGGATTTTTAGTATCCCAAGTAAAACCATCACCCAAGGCATGCCATTCAATATTGTCAAAACGGGTAGCGGCGCGTTGCTCACCGGTTTGCCATTGGCCTTTAATGAATTGAATCACGCAAACTTTCATGCCCCAACCTGCAGCGCGAAACACCATACCTAGGGCACTGGATGATTTACCTTTACCTGCGCCGGTGTTAACGACGACCAAGCCGTGCCGCCTTTCTCTTGATTTCATAATGCTTTGTTAAATGACTTTGCCGTGTTGCGCCGGGACGTCGCGTTGTTCCGCGCCGGTGTAGAGTTGACGTGGACGACCAATCTTTTGGTTAGGATCGGCAATCATTTCATCCCAGTGAGCAACCCAGCCTATCGATCGGCCCATGGCAAAAATTGCAGTAAACATGTTGCTGGGAATGCCTAAGGCATGCAACACAATCCCGGAGTAAAAATCGACATTGGGATAAAGTTTTTTCTCAATGAAGTATTCATCTTCTAGCGCGATTCGCTCAAGTTCTAAGGCCAATTCAAAGATTTTGTCATCGTGCAGACCCAGTTCGGTTAACACTTCATGGCAGGTAGCACGCATGAGTTTGGCGCGAGGGTCGTAGTTTTTATAAACCCGGTGCCCAAAACCCATTAGTCTAAATGGGTCATTTTTATCTTTGGCCTTTTTGATGTACTCGCCAATACGCGAGACATCACCAATTTCTTCCAGCATGTGCAATACCGCTTCATTGGCACCACCATGCGCAGCGCCCCACAAACAAGCAATACCTGAGGTAATGCAGGCATAAGGATTAGCGCCGCTGGACCCGGCCAGGCGCACGGTTGAAGTCGAGGCGTTTTGCTCATGATCCGCATGCAGAATCAGAATTCTGTCCAACGCCTTGACCAGTACAGGGTTAGGCACGAAATCATCGCACGGAGTGCCCAACATCATGCGCATGAAATTTTCGACATAGCTGAGTTTATTTTGCGGGTACATAAACGGCAGGCCGGTGCTGTATTTATGGCACATAGCCACAATAGTCGGCACTTTGGCAATCAGCCGGATAGCGCTGATGTCACGGTCTTCTTTGGATTTAATATCCAGTGCATCATGGTAAAACGCGGACAACGCACCCACCACGGCCACCATAATGGCCATTGGATGGGCATCGCGACGGAAGCCTTTAAAAAAGTTGGTCAGCTGATCATGCACCATGGTGTGCATGGTAATGGTGCCTTCAAACTTCTGCATTTCTTGATTAGTAGGCAACTCGCCATTGAGCAGCAAATAGCAGACTTCCAGAAAGGTACATTTTTCAGCTAATTGCTCAATCGGATAGCCGCGATACAACAATATGCCAGCTTCACCATCAATATAGGTGATAGCGGAGCTACAGCTGGCGGTAGAGTTAAAACCCGGGTCATAGGTAAACATGCCGGTTTTTTTGTACAGATCTTGAACGTCAATAACATCAGGACCAATGGTTCCCGATAATACCGGGAGCTCAGAGATGGCTTGTGCGTTCTCATTTAAGATAATAGTGCGTGGTTTGGTCATGGCTTTTTCTCGATGGTTAGACACAATGACATGCAACGGTATCAGTAAGCTGGGTAACGCTAGAGGCGGTCTTACAATGTAGTAGCTGCTGGCCTTTAAAAACGGGCTAGCAGCCATGCCGAAACGGGTTATTTGCAGAATGCTGCCTGTGTTAGGCAGCATTCTTTTTTTACTTTATTTTAAGCTTTACGTGCGTTGGCAACGGCATGTTTTGCCAACTCAGTTACCTTGGCCCAATCTTTCGCTTTTACTACGTCAGCGGGAGCCAACCAAGAGCCACCGACACAAGCAACGTTACTCAAGCTTAAATAAGCTTGGTAATTTTCTGGTGATATACCGCCGGTCGGACAGAAAGTCACTTGCGGAATAGGTCCGGCAATCGCTTTCAACATTGGGATGCCGCCTGCCGCTTCAGCCGGGAAAAACTTGAAATGATCCAAGCCGTATTCCATACCCAACAGCAGTTCCGAGATAGTCGCGACACCTGGAATCAGAGCGATAGAGCTTTGTTTGGCTGCCGCCAGTAATGTTGGCGTTAAGCCCGGACTAATGGCGAATACAGCACCTGCTTCTTCTGCGGCTTTAAGTTGCTCAGGCGTGGTGATGGTGCCCACACCAACCACCGCGTCTTTGACTTCTTGACTGATCAGTCGAATAGCCTCTAATGCAACGGGCGTGCGTAGAGTAATTTCCAACACTCTAACACCGCCGGCAACCAAGGCTTTAGCCAACGGCACGGCATCATCCAAATTTTGAATCACCATCACCGGCATCACCGGGCTGGTATTTAATACGTCTTTAGGTTGAATTTTCCAATTAGTTTGTGTCATTTTTATACCAAAATAAGTGTTGAGAAAATCGAGCTAAGTCTTAATTAGTCGTCAATAAACAAATTGATAGCGCCGGTTTCAGCAGAAGATGCGCCTAAACGGAAGCCACTGAACAATTCGCGGCCCATGCCATGATGGTGCGCTGTCGAGTTGTTGGTGTCAGGCGTGCGGGCATTAAACTCAGCCTCGTCAACCAACACATTAACCTGCCCTGTTTGGGTGTCCAAGCGAATAATGTCACCGTTACGAACACGGTTAAGCGGTCCACCTTCGGCACATTCCGGGCACATATGAATTGCTGACGGTACTTTGCCGGAAGCCCCGGACATGCGGCCATCAGTTAATAGCGCCACGTTGAAACCACGGTCTTGCAGTACGCTTAACGGCGGTGTCAGTTTGTGCAATTCCGGCATGCCGTTGGATTTAGGTCCTTGGAAACGCAATACCACAATGACGTTCTTTTCCATCTCGCCACGTTTAAAGGCAGCAACCACGTCATCCTGATCATCAAAAACCATCGCGGGCGCTTCCACAACTTGATGTTGCTCAGACACTGCTGAAATTTTTGATATGCCGCGTCCTAAGTTGCCATGCATTACATGTAAGCCGCCACCGGCTGCAAATGGCTTGGCGACACTGGCAATGACTTGACTGTCCAGTGAAGATGGTGGGCAAATTTCCCAAGTCAACTTGCCATCAAGTATTTTAGGTTCTTGCACGTAACTGCGCATGCCGCGCTGGTCGGCAACGGTCAAAATATCTTCGTGCAACAAGCCGTTATCCAATAACTCGGCAATTAATACACCCATACCGCCTGCCGCTTGAAAGTGGTTAACATCGGCAGAACCATTCGGGTAAATACGAGTCAGCAGAGGTATCGCGTGGGATAAATTATCAAAATCATCCCAATTGATAGTAATGCCTGCAGCTCTGGCGATAGCGACCAAATGGATGGTGTGGTTAGTAGATCCGCCGGTTGCCAACAAGCCGATGATGGCATTGACGATAGCTTTTTCGTCAATCATGTGTCCGATCGGGCGGAAATCATTACCCAATGCTGTGAACTTCAATACTTGCGTCGCGGCGGCTTTAGTAAGTTCGTCACGCAGCGGTGTGTACGGATTGATAAATGAGCTGCCAGGCAAATGCAGCCCCATAATTTCAACCATCATCTGGTTGCTGTTGGCAGTGCCGTAAAACGTACAGGTGCCTGGACCATGATAAGACTTGGATTCTGAGTCTAACAATTCTTCGCGGCCAATTTTGCCTTCTGCATAGAGCTGGCGAGTACGTGATTTTTCTTTGTTAGTAATACCGCTGGTCATTGGACCGGCGGGTACAAATACGCCCGGCAAATGGCCAAAACTTAATGCGCCGATTAACAAACCAGGCACGATTTTGTCGCAGACACCCAGATAAAGAGCAGCATCAAACATGTTATGGCTCAATCCGATTGCTGTAGACATAGCAATCACGTCGCGGCTAAACAAGGACAACTCCATCCCGGGTTGACCTTGAGTAATACCGTCACACATAGCCGGAACGCCGCCGGCAAACTGAGCAACACCACCCGCTTCGGCGATGGCGGCTTTAATCAGTGCCGGAAAATCTTTATAGGGCTCATGCGCGGACAGCATGTCGTTGTATGAAGAGATAATGCCGACATCAGGTTTAATATGCCCCGCCAAATCGACTTTTTCAGTCGAACTGCAGGCAGCAAAGCCATGTGCTAAATTGCCACACGCCAGTTCGCCACGATGTGGGCCTTTTTTTACTGCGGCATCAATTCTTGCCAGATACGCGGCGCGGCCTACTCGGCTGCGCTCGATAATGTCGTTGGTTACTTGTTCTACGATAGGATGCATGTGTTTTCTCCTCAATGCTGCCGTGAGTGTCTGCTGTCAAATTAACAGCGTCACCCGGTTTTAGTTATCCCTTATTGTAATTATTCTTCCCAGGTTCTACCGTCGCGTGCCAATAACGCATCTGCGGCATTGGGACCCCAGGTACCAGCGGGATAAGATTTTGGTTTATCGCTCACTTTGGACCAGGCCTTTAATATTGAATCCACCCACGTCCAGGCTTGCTCAGTTTCATCTCTACTAATAAACAAGGTGATGTTGCCGCGCATGGCTTCAAGTAACAATCTTTCATAACCGCCAAAAACTCGCTTATTTTTAAAAGCATCGAAAAAGCTTAAGTCCAGTTTAGTTTGTTGCAGTTTTATCGAACCATCAATGCCAGGCACTTTATTTAGCATTTCGATCTCGACGCCTTCTTTAGGCTGTAGATGAATAATCAGCTTGTTGGGTGGCAGTGACTTGTAGCTGTCCTTGAAAATGTTGTGCGGCAATTGCTTGAAATTAACAACAATTTCAGTACGTTTGTAGCTTAAGCGTTTACCGGTACGCAGGTAAAACGGTACGCCTGCCCAGCGCCAGTTATCAATATCAACACGCATAGCCACAAAGCTTTCGGTGGTACTCTCGGTATTAGCACCTTCTTCTTCAAGGTAACCGGGCACCGGATTACCTTTTATGTAACCTGCTGAGTATTGCCCGCGCACAGTTGTGCTGTCGACGTTATCACTCGTAATTGGACGCAGTGCCTGTAGTACTTTAATTTTTTCGCTATGGATATTTTTAGCATCCAGACTGGCAGGCGGTTCCATGGCAATAAAGGTCAATATTTGCAGCAAATGGTTTTGCAACATGTCACGAAGCTGACCCGCCTTATCAAAGTAATCCCAGCGACCTTCAATACCGACTTCTTCAGCGACGGTAATTTGAATATGATCAATGGTGTTATGGTTCCAATTGGTGGTGAAGATGGAGTTGGCAAATCGTAGCGCTAACAGATTTAATACCGTTTCTTTGCCTAAATAATGATCAATCCTGTAAGTTTGCTCATCATTGAAGACTTCACCAACAGTGTCATTGATTTCCCTAGAAGAGGACAAATCATGACCAATCGGTTTTTCCATGACGATGCGTGACTCTTTGGTCACCAGCTTGGCTTTTTGCAATCCCTGGCAAACATTTTTAAATAATGAGGGGGGGATAGCCAGGTAATTGACCGTGACTCTGTTTTTTTGATCGAGCACATCCGCCAGTTTTTTAAAATCATCTAAATTACTGATGTCGATTTGCACATAAGCAAGCCGAGCGGAAAATTTTTTCCATACTTCATCATCAACCGGCCGGGGTAAAAACTCTTGTAAGCTTTTATGCGTGACTTCAATGAATCCAGTACTATCCTGGGCAATTCTGTCTACGCCAATGACATGGGTATCGGGCTCAAGTAAGTTAGCTTCTTCCAATTTATACAAAGAAATCAGCAGCATCCGCCGGGATAAATCCCCCAACGCTCCAAAAAGAACCAGGTCACAAGGTTTATATGTTGTTTTATCGTTCATGGCTGTATTGCTTAAGTTAAAGTTTATAGACCACTGCCAGCATCGTCCTTAAGCTGCAAACAAGTCGGGCATTATCGCAGAATTTCGCATAAGACGCTTTTTTGGATGTATTACCATCATAAAGATGGCAGAAAATGATCGCAGAGGCTTATAACCAACCTTTGCGTTTAAAGAACCAGTATGGCGCGATACCAGCCAAGAACATTGCCCCTATAGCCACTGGATAGGCATAAGGAAATTCAAGTTCTGGCATGTATTTAAAATTCATCCCATAAATACTGGCAACTAAGGTTGGCGGCAGAAAAACTACCGCGGCAATGGAGAAAATCTTGATGATTTTATTCTGAGCAATGTTAATGAAACCTTGCGTAGAATCCATTAAGAAGTTGATTTTATCGAACAAAAAAGTCGTGTGAGACATCAGCGTATCGACGTCGCGCATAATTTCCCGAGCAGTTTCTTGTAGTTCAGGGTAGCTGCGCAAATGCCTCTGTAAAAAAGAGATAGAACGTTGCGTATCCATTAAGCACAACCGCACCTTACCGTTGCTGTCTTCAAGCTTAGCTAATCGATCAATAGCGTCTTCAAGATCAGAATCGATTTCCTCCAAAACCAGATAACTAACCTCTTCTAATTTCCGATGAATATCTTCCAGGGCATCCGCGAGATTTTCGACTTTTTGCTCGAACATAATCACCAGCAGTTCTTGCGGGGAATCAACACGTACCTGACCGCGCCGGATACGCATTCGTAACAGCCTAAAATCTGCCAATTCCCCTTCACGCAAAGTAATCAGCCGATCATTTTGCAAAATGAAAGCAACTGTTGCGGTACTGTGACGACCTTCGCTTTGCGCAAGAAACAGTGAACGAACATGAATGCCGGTGCTATCAGTAAAATAACGCGCTGAAGATTCAATTTCTTCCACGTCATCAGCTTCAGGCAGTGTTGCATGCAAAAAAGCCTGCAACTGAGATCGCTCATCATCGCTAGGTTCATGAGCGTCAATCCAGGCAGCTTGTGCCACAGCTTGCTTTATTTGATCTTCGGGGGGTTTATATTCTTTGAGTGTATCGTTATTAATATTGAATAATCTCAACATTAACGGACCTTCCTGTTGTCTGATGGGATCGATAACACCAATTTATCATGAAAATATGTCAAAAGCTTTTCATCTGCCTTTAGTGTTTTGGTATTCCTGCCAACGTAACGCCTCCCACTCCCTAAGCAGATTGATAACCCGATCTTTGTGCGCAACATCTGCAATTGCTTCACCGTATGGTTGCCACCTATTTAAGTCACTGAAAAAAACGCTTTCAGACCTGAAATCAAACAAGGTGCGAACACCATCCTGCTTAACGTGAGCAATTAACGTGGGTTGCGATAATGAGCCTACCAACTGAAATACGACCTTATCCTTATTTTTCCATTGATTGGGTAATCCCAACGCTGAACGGACTACAAGCTCGGCAACATCAACCTGCCCCATGGGTTCTTCAACAACAATATTAGGGTCATTACTAATTAAAGGAATTTGTGTTTGCGTATCGTTGATGGCGTGCCCATGTCCCAGAAAGCCATCGTCAAATAGAGATTCACCATGATCACCCAAAATAACAATAGTGGTTTGTTCGAATAAATTTTTAGCTTTTAGCGCCTCGACAACTTGACCAACCGCCCAGTCTGCACTGGCTACCGCGTTCCAATATGTTTTAGCCACCCAATCTCGATTATCCATGTTAATTTCTGACCGAGGTATCAAATCATTAACCAGTTTTTTTGCCATCTTAGGATGGGTATAAGGAAAATGAGCCGCTTGAAAATTAAGATAGACGAACTGCGGCAAACTGAAATCTAACTGACCTAACCGAGCCTGAAATTGTGCAACAACACGCTCCTCGCTAAGCCGTAAACTACCTTGTTCTTTACTTGGAAACACCCGATCTTCAATTGCAGTGCGGGCATCAAAGTAATAGACATTGTTGTTTTTCATACCGACTTCGGTCGCCACGTCGCCAAATGATTCGTCCTGACCGGAAACAATGGATGCCTGATACCCCACCGATTGCAGAAAATTTATCAAATAAGTTTTATTAGGATCACTTACCAAGCCTCGGTTAAAAATAGCCTTGATAGATGTTGTGGTATAGCCGGTATGGCTATAGGCATGGTTTATTGAAACACCATGGATAGCCAAATTGCGCATGGCAGGCGCAACATATTGCCCATTAAGTTGTTGATTTAATAAATCTGCCCGGGCACTCTCCAGCACAATCAAAATAATATGCTTACCAGATTTACGAGGTATCTCAGAAAATCTATCTGGCTGCGACTTAGGCTCAATCGCATCACCTAAAAAGCCATCTTCATCCACACTATTATTCGGAATATCCAATGCACCCGGATATATTGCCGCATCCCAAACAGCCTTATCTTTAGGATAACTAAAACTGCCATATCCATCAAAATCAATATCTGACAATTTATCTAAACCATTACTAATTAATTTATAAGATAACTTCTTCTCCAAACCATATCTTAAAAAGTCGTCATTTGAAACAAAATATGTAATAACAGGCGTGGTAACAATAAAAAAAATAAATATCTTTGAATAAGCACTATGTTTTATATCTATTTCCGAAAGCCTAATAATAATTTTATGATTTTTTATATTTTTTATAAAAATAATTATTGCCATTACACATACAATAGTAATGGCAATAAACAAGGAAATTTCTTTGCTGGCGTAGACTAATGCTTCCATTAAGCTACCGCCACCGAGATTCTTAATAATTTGTAAATTAATGGTATCGCTAAAATAGGATAAAACCTTAAACTTCAACGCCAGAAACATACCTACCAATAAAACAATAACCGCAGTAAAATTATAATATATAGTTAAACCGTATTTATTTAGCCTATCCGCTATAAAAAACCAAAAGCTAGCAATTATTCCAAAAAGTGATAAATCAAAGCATAAAGAAACCGCTATAAAATACACACGATCAACAAAGGTTTTATAGGCGTAAGGCTGTAAAAATCCGCCACTAAATATATCGTACTTATAATTTAATAACGTCAGTTCAAATATTTGAATAATAACTACTGCCAGGATAACCGTTGCTAATCGACGGTAGCGCCATATTAAATCGGCAGGGTGCCTTAATAACTTCCATTTTGTTACATCAATCACCTTGCCCCTTTCCCCCATAGCACTACTTCCATCGTATGTAACATAATTGATAAGTCGAGAAACATGCTGTAATTTTTTACGTAATACAAGTCATATTGCAGCTTTTGAATCGTATCGAGTTCATCAGCACCATAGGGATAACATAATTGCGCCCAACCGGTAATACCAGGCTTAACGCGATGCCGCTCACGATAATAAGGAATTCTTTCGTCAAACCCCTTAACGAACTCAGGCCGCTCAGGACGAGGACCGACAAAACTCATTTCACCCTTTAATACATTGAAAATCTGAGGCAATTCGTCAATTCGGCATTTTCGGATAATGCTACCCACGCGAGTAATTCGATTATCTTGTTGTTGCGCCCATTGCGCACCGTTTTTTTCCGCATCAGTACGCATACTTCTGAATTTCAGTACATCAAAACGCTTATTACCCTCTCCGACACGTACTTGCCGATATAACACTGGATCCTTAAAGCCACTCTCTATCCATATAGCCAGCGCAGTTAATACCATAAATGGCCAAGCCACCATCAGTAATATCAGACTGGAAAAAACATCAAAAACTCTTTTCTCCAACGCTCTAAATCCACCTTGTGCAAAACCATCACAAAATAGCAGCCAGCTAGGATAAACATCTTCCAGCGAGATAATGCCTTTTTCACGCTCATAAAAAGTAATTGTATCCATGATGGACGTGCCGGACATTTTGCAATCTAGCAAGTCATCAACAGGCATGCCGCGACGCTTGTCGTCCAGAGCAATAACAATTTCATCAATACGATGTTGTTCAACAATATCACTTAGCTTATTAGTTAAAGGGATTGTCAGGTGATCCTCAATTATGGATTCTTCATCTGGCAATATAATAAATCCGGCAATAGTAAAACCTTTATGAATGAATGATTCATTCAATGAAATAAGGCTATGTGCTTTTTTTCCTCCACCTATTATTAATACTCTCTTTTTTAAATTTTCAATATTAACTAATCGGTAAAACAAAAATCGGGTCAACATCAAACCGGCAAATGCAAAACCAATTGCATAAAGCAATACACTTCTACCTATAAGAAAAGTAGGTAGAAAATAATAAATAGTAACAATCACAAATAGCGTCAGTAAAAAACTGACAAATGTTCTAGCTAGTAAATTGTAATCTTCCCAACTCAATGTCCTTCTATATAACCCTAAACCTGAGCAAGTGAGTGTCAGTACAACCGAAAATACACCACTTGCTATTAGCATGTCCTGTTCTGTATACCAAGATTCAGCAGCTAAAAATCGAACGTTGCTGCCAAAATACATGGCTGCAAAAAAAATAATAAACTCAATGAATACCAGCCATAAATAGGCTCTTGATATATAGTGTCGGAAAATACGTATCATATTATTTCTCTGCGTTTATAACTCAACCAATGAAAGTTGGCTGTTTAATATCTCAATATAATTTTTTATCACGTAACAATTTTTCTACATGATTAACAGGAATAGCGTAAGTAATACCGCTTGGTTTAGTTATGGCTGTTTCTTTACTTTCTTGTATAAATACTTTGTTTATAACACCAATAACCTCGCCTGATTCAGTATCGTACAATGGACTACCGCTGTTGCCTGGGTAAGCAGTAGCATCTAATTGAAATACTGGGTAAGGATCTTGCAGTCGTTTTAGTAACTTCTCGTTGAGCTTATTGGTCCTAATCAAGGGAATGGCGACTGGACTAATCGCGGAAATAATCCCTCTATGCGTCACGGGATGAAGCCCCAATACCATACCGATGGGATACCCGGTAAAAGCGTAGAGCTGGCCTTCTCTTACCGAAGAGACATTACCCAACTTGAAAGGCGGCAACCGTCCTTCGGATAATTTCAACACTGCCAGATCATGATCTCTGTCCACTGCAATTTCTGTAGCGGTAACAATTTTTTCATCTGTGCCATTTCGATAAAATACCGCTAGTTCTTCCAGATGATTTTTATCCAATGCCTCAGGGATAACATGAGCATTAGTCACAACCACCTCCCCATTACCAACAACAAAACCAGTCCCTAAAAACAACGCACGCGGACTGCGTTTAGGCATAAATGTACCAATGCCAACAACACTGGGTTTTATTTTTTCTACGGTATCTGCAAGCGTAACTTGGGCATTAGCATTTTCTGCGAAGTTAATAAGACAAAATGCAATTGCAAATACTATTGCGGGTTGATTGAAAAAAAACCGACATTTTTGACTGTTTCCCATACTCATCGACTTACCTCGTCCTTTACACTGCTTTCATAGTTAACATATCAGCTGTTGTACGCTTCGATAATACTAGCAGTAATTTTGCCAACCACGTTTTAACTTTCTTGAATAGAAACTACTACGATACCAGCACACTAAGGTCTTAACGGTTCCTGTCTGGGCAATTCTCGTAAAGCGATAAACACTATAAGAAACAACAACAGTGTTATTTTTGGAGCATCAAAAGGGCTAGCAACCAATCCTACGGTAAAAAATCCGGTTAAAGATGCTAATAAAACGACTGCAATACTATCGGTAGAAAGTGTTTTACAGAGTTTGACCACTGTCTTAATAGTTAGCAGTAAAAAAGTAATTATCCCCAACCAACCTTGGTCAAATAGTAGCTGCACCCACAAGTTATCAACATTACCGGACTGATGATCATCGGTAATAAAAAACCAAAAGTCGCTACCTTGACTAAAATCGCCATTAGCAAGAAGATTGTTACCTGATGTGTCCAACAATTTGATGTTATCAACATCAACCGACCTTTTTTTATTGGCATTCGCCAATGCCAGCTGTACTGGCCGCCAGCTCAAACGCCCATCTTCTGCTAACTCGCTACTATCAATGGTCTGTTCAATGTGCTCCCAGCGACCGGGTATGGACGTGTTTGTTAACACATTGCTGATACATCGAAATGAATATAACAAGGATTTTTCACAGATCGGGGCACTAACCGCCACATTGTCAAAATCGCTACGTAAATCGGCAGCCAATGTGTACTGCGTCTGTGGTTCAAGGTGAATATATTGCCCCAGATAAAGAGAGCCGCCGGCACTAAGCTTTAGGTAATTGTTATCCAGCTCGCTTTCTATTTGATAAGTTGCCAATGGCTTATCAGCTATGGTCATTAAGAAATAAGCTCGGGGATAGCTTCCCAAGCCCATGCCAAACAGATCAGTAGCGATTGAGTCATCACACAATTGCAAGGTCTCTTGCCAATGCGTGATGCGTGTTTGCATGTCCTTGCTGATGGAACTTAATCTTTGCTGCCATAAATCACCTTGAACAATAGGCATGAATCCTATCGGCGCAACGATTAACAGCAGCACTGGCAGCACAATTTTTCCGGTAACTCCGCCAGACCTATTCTTAAAATTGATCACTGCCCCAATAATCAGCACCACCATAGAGACGGCAAAGGCCAGATAGACGCCCCGCGAAAAAGTAACGAGCAGCGTATAAATCCCTGCGATAAAAAAGAACCCACCCAGAATATTGATTATCAGTGACGAGTCAAGCAACAGCAATGCAACAAAAGGTAAAACCAAAGCAAGATAAGCGTCTATATGTCCCCCCCCCGTGTGCATACTGGAAAACAAAGCCGTGACGCGATAATCGGTGGCAAAATTAAATAATCCGGGAAACAAAAGTCTTTCCAATATAGAGACGCCAATAACGCCGCTAAGCCCTGCTAGCACGCCATAGACAAAATAGCTTTTGGCTTGTGGATAATCTTGAATCGCACGCCTTAACAACGGCAATAGCAACAACGCCCACACGACACCTTTTGCTACGCGTAGGCTGTTGTAGTTACTGTAATAACTAGTAAATGTATTGGCATCTATCGGCACTAACGGCAGCAATCCTCTCAATAAACTAATCGTATAAACAAGAACAAATGCCCACAACACTAATCGTGTGACCTTAGAAAATAAAGGTGTTGTCGGCTGCTTGGGCATACGCCAGTAGTAAACGGCCAGAGTTGTTAACAGCAACAAGTCAAATTCATCGAAAAAAAATCTACCTGTCCAAGGGGCAAAATCCAATATGGGTAACAGTGCGGGGATAGCGATTAGCCAAGCCACTGGAAATCGCCATAACAGATAGCTATAAACGCAAAAAAATCCGGCTAGCCCTATTGCGCCAACCGGATAAGTCATCAATGCAAAAGCAATAATGACTATCAACCCGACTGCAATGGCTCTGCCTCTTGGGTCTATTTCATAAGATATTGTGCGGTTAAGCGGCGCTAGCTCAACGTAAGCTTTAGTTGCCTCAACTTCAAAATGCGCCTGGGGACTTGGCCCCATCATTAGTCGCCGCATAAACGCATAACTGCCAGCGGCCGCCGCGAAGGCTATAAAAATATCAGTAGGATCAGGATGTTTATCTACCAGAAAAAGCTTGCCTGCTTCCAAAATAACCGCCGCGGCGGCGGCAGTCAGACCAACCCAAAACCAGTGTATTTTTTTTGCTGAATCCGTTGTTAAAGACCACGTCCAATAAATTAGACCAATCGGCAGATACGTTCCGATATTGCTTAATAAACTGACCAACGCCACTGTTTCAGTGGTGTAGTAAAAGTAGTAGAGCGGAAGAAAATTTGTCTCCGCCAATTTTACTATGGCCTGATCGACAGCCAGCCACTCACCATGAGTAAATCCATTAACGACAAGCACCAACGCAATATACGGTAGTAGTGACAACAGCAACGTCGGCCGAATACGCCCTGCCCAATCAGCAAAGCTTTGCTTACTCAAAAATTGCCATAACAAGGTGCCTGCCATCACACCCAGCATGCGCGTACCTACAGAAATGCCTTGAGCAACTCCTGACACCATAAAAAGCTGCACGATTTCGATAACAAATCCTAAAAAGAACCCCGTTAATGCAGCGGTAAGTACTTTGTGAGAGAAATGAGGGTGTAAAGCCACCAACATCCCTAGCGGTAGCAACACCAGGATTTCAACCAATAATTTTACTAGGCACCGAGGTATATCTTCCGCGCATGCGTCCAGTGACATAATCAACGCATCATTACTGGTGGCAAGCTTTACTTCCAACTCAGCTTGCCCTGTAACGAAATCATAAGGGAAAAAGCTTAAAGCCAGATAAATCAACACATAAAAAATGATGCCGGCATTAATCGACAAAAAGCCGCCCGTCATCATACGTTGATACAATTTCATCAAGTACCGGCCAAAGCCATGCCAAAGCCCGACTCCCAAAAGCGTCCCTAGTGTTTCAGCAATCAAATCATTGACTGACACAGTACGAGGGGGGAAAAACAGCTGGGTAAACTCAATTGCAGCAGCTAACGTCAAACAAAAACACAAAACAAATAATGTTGCAAAGCTTCGGGCAACAGGGTGATTTAGACGGCTAAAGCTACCTAAACACAAAAATGCCAAGGGGATATAAAGTAATATATTAGCCACCCAGTCGGCCCTGGATGCCATACCCAAGCTGAGAAACCGGATATGCGTAAACTGATTAATTGCCTCATCAAGAGGTATGGGCTTGTAGTCCAGTGGCACCAGACTACCGTAGATAACAAACAGACAATATAACAATGCAGCAGGGAAAAAATGTTTTGTCATTGTTATTCCAGATTGAGAAACACCGCTGCGTAATACTGCTGATTTAAACCGTCCGCAGCAAGCTTTGTCGAATAGTTTAAATCACACCTATTTGAAGACAGGAACTAGGCATAGCCTGCAGGGTTTTTACTCTGCCAGCGCCAGGCATCGGCAACCATATCATCCAAGGTTTTTTCCGCCTGCCATTGCAACTCCTTCAAGGCCAATTCTGGATTCGCGTAGCATTCGGCTAAATCACCAGCTCTTCTGGGGGCAATTTGATAAGGCACCTTGCAGTCAGTAACTTTTTCAAAAGCGCTGATAATTTCAAGCACGCTACAGCCTCTGCCTACGCCCAAGTTATAAGCCTTGCAGCCCCCGTGCCGAAAGCCTTCTCCCGCTAGCGCAGTAATAGCCTTGATATGTCCTTTGACCAGGTCAACCACATGAATATAATCGCGAACGCCAGTACCATCGCGAGTAGGGTAATCATCGCCAAACACGGATAATTGCGCCAACTTACCAATAGCCACTTGCGACACATAAGGCATTAAATTGTTAGGAATGCCATTGGGATCTTCACCAATCAAGCCGCTTTCATGAGCCCCGATAGGGTTAAAGTATCGTAATAAAGCAATTTTCCATGGTGATGCTGACTTGGTAATGCTATCTGCGGCCGATAAATCTCTTAATATATCTTCAATCATGGCCTTGGATCGACCATAAGGATTGATTGGACCCAGAGGAAAATGTTCCGAATATTGGGCAGAATCTGATTCGCCATACACCGTAGCAGATGAACTAAAAACCAGCTGTTTAACATTCGCCTCGCACATTGCTTCCAGTAATACCAAGGTACCGTAGACATTATTGTGGTAATAATTGAGCGGTTGCTCGCAAGACTCACCCACCGCCTTCAATCCGGCAAAATGAATTACCGTACTGATTTCATGCTTGCTAAACAGCTCTGTTAAGACTTGTTTATCACGAATATCGCCTTGATAAAAAGTCACCTCTTTACCGGTAATTTGCCGCACCCTATTTAAGGATTCAATTTTGCTATTCGCAAGATTGTCGATCACCACGACGTTAAAGCCAGACTCTAACAACTCAACACAGGCATGACTGCCGATATAGCCGGCGCCGCCTGTTACCAATATAGTTTGTCCATTCATAACTACTCTACTCAATGATTTTCAATTTTACTAAGTACACGCGACGACTATCAGCTCTAATAACCTCAAAACGCAGGTTATCTACGACTAAGCTTTCACCTTTTGTAGGCATGTGCTCAAGCTGACTAACAATAAAGCCGCCGATCGTGTCATATTCATCAGTTGCTAATGCTGTACCAAAATGTTCATCAAATTCGTCCATGGGAATCAACGCTTTGATCATGAATTCATTCGCGCTACGTTGAAAAATATAGCCTTCATCTTCATGATCATCGTGTTCATCCTCAATATCGCCAACGATTTGCTCTAACACATCTTCGATGGTGACCAACCCGGCGGCCTGTCCGTACTCATCGACCACCACTGCCATGTGGTTGCCATTGGTACGCAGCTCTTTAAGCAGCACATTTAGGCGCTTGCTTTCCGGCACAATGATAGCCGGACGCATGATTTCTTCAACAGTAAGCGTTCTATTTTCGAGTACTTTAGTAAGTAAGTCTTTCGCTAAGAGTATACCGACCACCTTACTACGATCGCCGTCAATAACCGGATAACGAGAATGACCAAATTCGGTCACCAAAGGCATGATGGTTTCCAACTCAGCGTCTCTAGGCAGAACCACCATTTGAATGCGCGGGATCATAATATCTCTGACCCGCATTTGTGACACTTGCAGTACGCCTTCAATCATCGACAAGGCATCGGTATCGAGCAATCGTTTTTCGCGGGCTTCGCGTAAAATTTCGAGTAAATCCTCCAGGTCTTGTGGCTCCCCTGTGAGCAAATGGCTGATTTTATCGACCCAGCTTCTTTGCGGGGAGTGTCTACTGGGGGGCTGTTCGTCGCTCATACTTCTGTAACCTCTGTATAGGGATTTTTGATATTTAATTTGTTCAGGATAGCTATTTCTAGCGCTTCCATCTGTTCGGCATCGCTGTCTTCAATATGATCGTAACCCAGCAAATGTAGTACACCATGCACAATAATGTGTGCCCAATGATCGATTAGTGCTTTATGTTGTTGCAGAGCTTCTCGCTCCAAAACCGGGGCACACACTACCAGATCACCTAGCAAATCCAATTCCACGCCGTCCGGCAATTCAATCGGAAAACTTAAAATATTGGTGGGGCCTTGTTTATGCCGGTATTGTTGATTAAGTTCAGCGCTTTCTTGTTCGTCAACGATTCGAATGACCAACTCTGCGTCCTTGCGATAATCAGCCAGTGCGGCATCAACCCACGTTTGAAATTGCGCTGCTGTGGGTTGGCCTTCCGATTGGAAAACATCTTGGATTTCCAGTTGATTCATTGTTTGATTTGATTTTTTTGTTCGTAGGCTTCGTAAGCTAAAACGATACGCTGAACTAATGGATGTCTAACCACATCGCGTACGCCAAAAAAAGTGAAGCTAATGCCTTCAACTTCTTTTAAAACCTCCAGAACATGCCGCAAACCAGACATTTTTTCTGAAGGTAAATCAATTTGCGTAACATCGCCCGTAACAACAGCGGTAGAACCAAAACCTACCCGAGTTAAAAACATTTTGATTTGCTCGACGGTGGTATTTTGCGCTTCATCCAAAATAATAAAGGCATCGTTCAAGGTGCGTCCACGCATAAACGCCAGCGGTGCGACTTCGATAACGCCTTTTTCAAGCATTTTCTCCACACGCTCAAAACCGAGCATTTCATAGAGAGCGTCGTACAAAGGTCGTAAATAGGGATCAACTTTCTGTGCCATATCGCCGGGTAAAAAGCCTAGTTTTTCACCTGCTTCTACAGCTGGCCTGACCAAAATAATTTTACTGACTTTTTCATTTTGTAAGGCTTCTATGGCGCAAGCCACAGCTAAATAAGTCTTGCCGGTACCGGCCGGACCAACACCGAAATTGATGTCGTGAGTCATGATTTTTCGCAAATAACCTTGCTGGTTGACGCCACGTCCACGGATCATGCCGCGCTTAGTCTTGATAGCGACAGTAGGGACCTCAGCGTTATCGATACTGGCAAGCACTTGGTCTATTGAGGCATCCTGCATAGCCAAGTGAATCAATTCCGAGGTAATCGATTCGTTCGCAGTGCTTTCAAATAGTTTATGCATGACAGCGCAGGCGGCCTGCACCGAACCTTCTTGGCCGGTCACTTTAAATTGATTGCCTCGATTGGCAATTTCAACTTGCAGCCGTGATTCAATCTGCCGTAAATGAGCATCAAATTGACCACAAAAATCAGCTAATCTGTCGTTATCTGCTGGAGTTAAGGAAATTTCCTGTGAAATCATGAAATACAATTAGTTAGTAGCAAGAATTTTATCGACGGCCGACTCAACCATTCGACCGCGTAAAGAATTTGGTAAGGCTTCAGCAATCAACACATCGACAAATTGTCCAGCCAAACGAGGATGACCGATAAAATTTACCACCCGGTTATTCTCAGTTCTACCCTGCATTTGCAATGGATTTTTCCGCGACGGGCCTTCTACCAGAACGGTTTGGACAGTGCCGATCATGCTTTGCGATATAGCCGTCGCCATCTCATTGATACGCTGCTGAAAGCGATCCAAACGCTGTTTTTTAACTTCTGCAGGCACATCATCCGGTAACTCTGCCGCTGGCGTACCAGGGCGTTGGCTATAAATAAAGCTGAATGACAAATCAAAGCCGATTTCTTCAATAAACGCCATGGTTTGCTCAAATTCTTCATCAGTTTCACCAGGAAAACCAATAATAAAATCCGATGACAGCGCGATATTGGGCCGCACTTTCCGGAGCTTACGAATAGTATCGATGTAATAGGCCCGAGTATGACCACGCTTCATCATTTTTAGCACATGATCACTGCCGCTTTGCACCGGCAAATGTAGATGGTTGACTAGTTGTGGGATTTCCGCAAACGCCTCAATAACATCATCAGTAAATTCGATAGGATGTGAGGTGGTAAAACGAATGCGATCAATACCGTCAACCGCCGCAACGTAATGCAGTAACAATGAAAAGTTGGCAATATCGCCATCACTCATCACGCCCCGGTAAGCATTAACGTTTTGTCCAAGTAAGTTGACTTCCCGCACGCCCTGCTTGGCTAGAGAAGTTATTTCTGCAAGCACATCATCCAAAGGCCGACTAATTTCTTCGCCTCGAGTGTAAGGCACCACACAGAACGTACAGTATTTGCTGCAACCTTCCATTACTGACACAAACGCTTTCGGCCCTTCAGCCCGAGGTTCGGGCAGCGCATCAAATTTTTCAATCTCGGGAAATGACACATCAACTTGCGGCTTGTGCTGACTACGCGCGGCATCCAGCAACTGCGGCAAACGATGTAAGGTTTGCGGACCGAACACAATATCTACAAATGGCGCACGTTTTTGCAACGCATCGCCTTCTTGACTGGCGACACACCCGCCAACACCGATAATTACATCTGGACGCTTATCTTTAATTCGGCGCCATTTACCCAGCGCTGAAAACACCTTTTCTTGCGCTTTTTCGCGAATTGAACAGGTATTTAACAACAAGACATCCGCTTGTTTAGGGTCATCAATCAACTCAAAACCATGGGAAGCCTGCAGGACATCGCGCATTTTGTCAGAGTCATATTCGTTCATCTGACAGCCATTGGTTTGAATATAAAGTTTTTGTGCCATTTTTTTCCTAAGCAATACATCTAAAAATAACCGGGCAGGTACCGCTTGCAAAATTACAAAACTGTAACCATTTATCGTAATCGATAAAAAACACCGAAAAACCACCCATCATTCAGTAACTGGTAGCCATTATAACCTGAACACAACCGCAGCAAACAATGAGGCCCGTATTCCACAGCAAATGCCCCTTAAGCTTTGATAAAAATTTCATCTTCGGGTTAAAGCCGCTGGAAGATCTTGTTAGTCGTTGCTTAAACCGCAATAACCAAAATAGTAATTAACTTTAAAACAAAAAAGCGGCCTTTCGGCCGCCATTACTTTTGTCACTCGTTAACTTTTGACTTCTTCATATTGCTGACGATAGTTGTGTCCATAAAATATCTCTGTCACTTCTTTGCGCAATTTTTTCTCAATTTCGAATTTTTGTTCAGCCGTGAGATTGCTTTCTTTTTCAAACAAATAATTTTCGAGCTCAGTTTCTTTGAGCATCATTTTGGTATGAAAGATATTTTCCTGATACACATTCACATCAATCATTTGATAACTGTCTTGCGTATCCAACGCAATATAATCCTGAATCGAAGTGATTTTATGATCGATATAATGTTTTTTACCGGAGATGTCACGAGTAAAGCCACGCACCCGGTAATCCATCGTCACAACATCAGACTCAAAGCTATGAATTAAATAATTAAGCGCTTTTAACGGTGAAATGCGTCCGCAAGTTGATACATCAATATCAGCGCGGAAGGTACTGATACCGTTATCAGGGTGGCTCTCAGGATAGGTATGTACAGTAATATGGCTTTTATCCAAGTGCGCGAGCACAGTTTCCGGCAAAGGACCTGGCGATTGACTGTTCATGCTTGAAGGCGGTAAATCATGGCCTTCCGAAATCAACATGGTGACACTGGCACCCTGAGGCTCGTAATCTTGATGGGCAATATTAAGAATTTGCGCACCGATAATTTCGGCTACATCTTTAAGAATTTGCGTAAGCTTATCAGCGTTGTAAGCTTCATCGATATACTCTATATAAGCGTTCTGCTGTTCCGCTGGCGCATAACAAATATCATAGATATTGAAACTGAGAGACTTTGTTAAATTATTAAAGCCGTGTAGTTGCAATTTATTAGTCAAAACATTAAACCTCGATCACTTCAAAATCGTGAGTAATTTCCACACCCGATTTAGCCAACATAATAGAAGCAGAACAATACTTTTCTGCCGACAATTTTACCGCACGCTCAACCGTTGCTGGTTTTAAATCGCGTCCGGTGACAATAAAATGCAGATGAATCTTACTAAATACACTTGGTACCGCATCAACTCGCTCTGCTGTGAGCTCCGTCACGCAATTTACAATCTCATTCCTGCCTTTTTGCAGAATTTGCACAACATCAAACGATGAACAACCGCCAAGCCCTAATAAAATCATTTCCATAGGCCGCATACCGACGTTACGCCCCCCATGATCTGGCGGCCCATCCATCACTACGGCATGGCCACTACCTGATTCGCCGACAAACATCACGCCATCTACCCATTTGACAGTTGCTTGCATTTGTTTTTCCTATTTAAAAATGGGACATAGGGTAGCATATTAATAATTATTGACAGAGCAGCCTTATTGATTTTTTAACTATAATCTCCATATTCGTCGTAACGACTACTGGATAACTAAAAATCATGAACCTATTCTCGCAAGAAAATTCTCATAAAGAAGCCCTGGAACAATTTTTAACCTTCTGCCACAAGAAAGCATATCCGTCTAAAGTTACAATTATTCGATCGGGGGACACTGCTGATAATCTCTATTTTATCGTCGATGGCTCAGTGACTATCTGCGCGGAAGACACCAATGGACAACATGAACTGGTTCTTGCCTATCTTAATAAAAACGATTTTATTGGTGAAATAGGCGTTTTTAAAGGTGCCGAAATCCGCAAAGTCAGTGTAAAAACCCGCGAAGCATGTCATTTGGCACAGATCAGCTACGATCGTTTCCGGCAATTGCTAAAAAAAGAACTTTTACCTTACGCGCCTGAACTGCTATTTATGCTCGGCGAACAATTGGCAACCCGGTTGCTGTTAACCAGCCGTAACTTATGCGACCTGGCTTTTATGGATGTGGAAGGCCGTATTGCAAGAACACTGCTAGACCTATGCAAACAACCTGATGCTATGACCCATCCCGATGGCATGCAATTGCATATCTCGCGTCAGGAAATCAGCCGAATTGTCGGCTGCTCCAGAGAAATGGCCGGCCGTGTCTTAAAAGAGTTGGAAGACAAAGGCCTAATTACCGCTCATGGTAAAACTATTGTCGTTTTTGGCACGCGATAGCAAATTAAGATGCACCCAAGCTTTTAAAAAATATATTTTTATTATCAGCCCGTTACCAATCAAAAACGGGGGAGATGCTTTTGAAATAGCTCTGCGTGCCGCTGGTCGCTTTGTATTAATGACCCTCGGTCATTCTAGGTAATAGTTACATGCTATCGCAGGTGATATTTCACAGCTTTAGACTTTAGCAGCTGGGCTTTGCATCTATAAGCTAGCGGTTACTGGTGACAGCCATGGTGGACAAATAGGTGTGCCGTTTTGGTTTAAGCTGGTGCGGTTTAACTGGCGTTGACCGAGAATGTTACTAGTAATAACGGCCATAGCATCAATTGCAGTAATCGAACCATTTGTTGGTTTGAATAGTCCAGAGCGTTTGGTTTTGCTAAGCGGGCTGTTGTCATTACTTTTAGAGTTAAACATTGGGTTGCAAAAAAAATGCAACTCAATCTACAAGACTGATAAGAAAGAGTCGTTACAGCCTGATATAGCGACGATAGCGCGAGAAAAACAATAGCGCTTGGGGGGCGGAGATGTAGCAGCAACTGATTTTGGCCTTTCAACCGCCAATCCCGCTGTTATCAAACCAAGGACTTAATCAGGTTTTTCGGTCGTTTATGCGCTGTAGGGCAGGAGCAATCGACGGAACCTGTGGACGGTTCCGCCAGATGCATGAATGAATCGAAGTGAATACTCCAACCTCAATGAAACAATGATACGATTAAAAATGCCACAAATGGACCACCTAATGCGCCTATTAAAAAACAAGATACAAAAGAAAGGTGGTCTTTTCTTATATTAAGAATATACGCAAGCAAGCTGGTATCAAGGAAACAGTCATTATCTTTATCGTAACCCTACCAATTTGCATTAGGTCAAGATACTGCCATTGCACCAACATCGCTGTAATGTAAATTGAAAGCAAAACTAAACTGCTGAAAATAAAAGCAGTGAAAAAACAAGAATAATTGATGCTGACCACTCGAAATTTAGTCATGTGTTATCCATAAAACCAATGATTCTTTGAGTTACCATATATATTATTTTGCTATGTAGTCATAGCTATACAGGCTCATAGTATGAAAGCACAGTAAACTCATTTTCCTTATCAATTTTCATTAACTTAAGTCCCTTGCTTTTAAATGTACAGTCAGTCGAAGATACTTTGAAAAGCCCCCACCGATATAACCAAAATAGGCTTGAGCCGATTTGGCGAACTTATTGTTTAAAAATTCCACGGCTATCGTAGTTTCATCTTTTGTTGGATGAGATGAATCTATAAAATGCAACCATGACCAAGCAGGTACTCTTTGATATTCGAGTAACACGGTGATTTGTTTACACCCTTGTAAAATTCCTCTTGCTGGCAAGCTAAATTCGAATTTCAACTTTTGAGGAACATCAGTCGTAATTTTATCCTCCACTTTAATAAGCCAATAGTCACCCCCTGTCCATGCAGGTGGTGACATAAAAAAAGAAATAACAAGCATTAAATATGAGTGTGTTTTCATCTTATGGGGTTACTTGTAATTTATTCGCACCTGACTCTTTATTTAACAAATTAGTTAATTGATAGTATTGGTTTTGAAGAGCTGGTTTTGCGGTAATGCAACCCAGTGAAAGGTTGCCAATATGCAGATTTGCACCACCTCGTTTCAGGTGTAAGCCGTTGCCGCAATCCAACGCGATGCCGTGCGCCACTACGAATAGATTATGCCGAACCTTGCGTGGCGCAACAGTCGTAAACGATGCACCTCCTTACTTCGACTGCATCCTTTTTATCAGCACACGTCATCGCATGGATATAAGTTTTTTCACCAAAGCTACGTTATTGGCTCTCCCCAATTCAATCCAATAAAAGTACATCCTGTTACGCACATCATCATTAATAGCAATAAGCTGAGTTGCACGAAAAATCAAGGCGCTATCGAGTGTGCCAGCTTCTTCTTCTGCTTCTTCCATTGAGCTTATTATCAATAAAGCAAGCGCGCTTTTACTTTCCAAATCTAGCTCTTTAGATGTAAACACATCAAGCATTTCCTCGATCTTTGTAGGATTGGCAAACTCAAACTCCCAATCCTGTTCTTTGCCGGTGGCAGGGAGTTTTAACAATTGATTAATAATAGCTTCGGCGCCAGCGGTTGGTCCGTAGAATTTTTTTAACATGCTCAAGGCTCCGGATAGGCAGTTTTGACACCATTCCCGCCAGGAACCAGGCGAATAGTTGATGCAGGAGCAAACGAGCCATCAGGCATGATTATGCGAACGGGAACATAGTTTGGAACTGTAACAGAGATTGCTCCATTTTTTAAATTGCTAAGATTATCCTGAATCAAACGAGCTGCCGCTTGATCGTCCAGAAACTGCCCCACTGGCTTTCCAGAGCCCGCCGCCCGGTTTATCAAAAAATCTGTTGCGTCTTGTCCATGTGTTGTAAACGTATGTCCGAAGCGCGATTTCGTAAGTGCAATTGCTCCTTTTTCTAATGAGCAAGCCTTACCGATTCCACCGCCCGGCATATCATCGACCGCCATCATTTGCAAGTCGATCATTGGCATAAAGGCTGCGAGTAATCGCAATCCAATCCCAACAATTGGAATGCGACCATCAGGATCAATTAGATTAACTGGGTTGTTGTAGGTGTAGGCATAAGTATTCAATCCCCCCTTCAACCCAATCGGGTCACTTTGGATATACCGTCCGGTGCCGGGGTCGTAATCCCTGAAGTAGTTGTAGTACAGGCCGGTTTCTTGGTCGTAATATTGACCGGGGAATCTCAGGTTGTATTCGAATGTGTTGCCGTCGCCGTCGGGGTCTTCGTTGGGCAGGGTGGTGCCGAAGGCATCGGCATGGTCCCAGCGCCAGACGGGGATGTTAGCATTGTTCAGTATGATTCTGGGCGCGTTGAGGTGGTCGGTTTGGATGTAGTACACCTGTACTTGCTGGGGCGTCGGAGCAGGCTTAACTACCGCTACCGGGGTATCGCCCAGCCAAACGGTTTCTTGTCTTAGGCTGTTGTTTTTGTCGTATTCGCCAATCAGGTGACCGGCCTGATCATAGACAAAACGATAGGGACCGTTCGCGAGAGTCGTACCGTTTTTAAGGATACGCTCGCCCAGGCCGTTATCGGTGTAGGTATAATTTTGTCCGCCGCTGGCGGCTTTGGATAATCGCCCTGCGGCATTCCAGGTGAAGGGCGCGGTGCCGTCGCTGGTGAGGTTGCCTGCGGGATCATAGTTGTAGGTTTTAGCAGCCGGACCTTGGACAGTAAGTAGGCGGTTACTGCTGGGGGCAATGGCGGACAAGTAGGTGGTGCCGTTTTGGTTTAAGCTGGTGCGGTTGCCGTTGGCATCGTATTGGTAGCTGGTAGTGTTATCGCTGTATGCGCCTCTTTCCGTCGGAAGCATCCTATTACTAGTGTGTTTTATTGCTAGAAGCGCACACCTTATCGCGTTAATCGGAGCTGCGCGGGCTCAAAATCAATAAATCAATCGAGTCTGCCCCATTAATTTTTCGCGATTGATATTAGCGGAACCCGCCAAAGGTTCCGCTGTTTTAGGTGGACTCGGCTTGGCTATCTTGTCACAACGCTTTTGCATAGAGCTATCAATTCACAACCATATGATGGAGAAATATGAAATACAACAAGCTCCTGACTATTTATTTTTTCTTTGATCTTTAACAAATAAGCCGGGGGTTCTTTTTTTTCCGCATCATTCAATTCAAAAAGTTTATTTAAAAAAATAGAGCATTTCGAAGAATCATTTATAACATCAGCAGAAAGAATAGTATTTCCCTCCTTAAAGGAGTTGCACAGCATTCTCTCGATACCATCAAGAATAACTAAAAATACAGTCTCATCAACCAACTTAAATAACAGCTCAACAAAATTATTCTTTAACTCAATTTTTAAAAGTTGCGCATCATGAACAACACTAAAATCAACATTATGCATAGCTATTTCTCATAGGGGAAAATCAGGGCCACGATTACTATTTTTAGGCGGACTTCCGTCGGTAGGTCTGTCCCATTGGTGACCATGAGGCATGCCAGAGTTACCATGGGAATGGTCATAATCTATATCGAAGTCGGGGTACCCATCATCCCCATATAATCTTTCCTGGCTTTTATTCCCTTTACTGTTATTGCTTTGACTGACGTCGCCTGGCTCTCCTCTAAATGGATTAGATGCATTTGGATTGTTAGAATTAAAAGAACCATCGGCTTCATTATGCATTGCATTCCAGCAACCTTGCGCGGCATTCGCAGCAGCCTGAGCAGCTTTTTGACATAACGAGGGAGCTAAAGCACAAACGGCAGCGGGAATTGCAGTAGCGGCTGCACGAGCTGCTGGAATAGCCCACAGCCCATTCGGCATTCGGATCGGTGTATTTGAGAGGATTATTTAAAACATAGGTGTATATGATTACCCCTGACGCTCTTCCGTCATAGTTTAGTCCATTTTCCCTAGAGGCGATGCGGGTTTGCGGGGTAAAAACGAAGACACGACACCCATTTTTTAAAAAATTTGCCTAGACGAACATTTTGGCCCGGACAAGCTGTTTTGGACAAGAGGCGTTTTAATCTTCCCTCTATTAAGGCAGGAAGGTGGCGGAAGCTGAGGCCGGTTCCGCTTTGTGTATTCATCCCTATATAGGTAATAAATAAATATCTTTTGAAAATTCCCAGTCTTTTTGATGTGAATCAAAGGAACGATGGCAACGATATAAAATCACTAAATCGTCATAGATGGGACAAATCCGACATCGATATTCCTGATCATCCAGGTTAAAAACATGATTAGAATCACACAAATAAATAGACGCAGTTTCTTCGCTATCCCCCGCAGAATCCAAAAACTTATCGCTCCAAAACTCAATATCCTCTGCGTAACCAAGAGGAATCACAACAAGAGGATATAAATAAAACTTTGGTTCAAGCAGGCCTATCTGCTCTTTTGCATCCTGCAAAAATTCACGACCAGCTTTTAATAACTCCTTGCCTTTTAATTTATCTAAGTGAGTAAATTCGACCTCATCCACATGAAACGAAACGACTTTTTTTTTTTCGCGAAGAAGCTTAGATGAATAATCAATCCAGCCGTTTATATCTGAAAAATTCTTAATAATCATTTTGGCGTTGTCCATCCGTTACTTTGCAACCAATCTTTTACAGAATTGGACAAATCGCTTTCACCATGTTTCCAAGTCCCGTCAATATTTAAGGCAGAACCATCGTCAAAATGAACATGTGTCTGTTCCCCAATAACTTTACCAATATCAACCCGCTGGACTTCTTTAGGGGCCAATCCTCGTTGTATTTGTTTATTTAGCTGATTAGGGCTAGCAACTTTGCAAGCCTTTGAACCGACATTTTTAATTATTCCAAACCCAGCCGGAAGACCAGGAATAGCAGTTGCCAAAGCATCATAAGTAAGGCCAAGTCCATTAGTTAAACTTGGGTCGTCTTTATAAGCTTGAACACTTAGCCCAAGACTAACTACGTCAATAACCGTGTCAATGACCAATCCTGTTGAATCTGTGTAATTAACCGGGTTATTCCCCACATAGGTATAAGTATTCAATCCCCCCTTCAACCCAATCGGATCGCTGGCAATATACCGCCCGGTGCTGGGATCGTAATCTCTGAAGTAGTTGTAGTGCAAGCCGGTTTCTTGGTCGTAATACTGGCCGGGGAATCTCAGGTTGTATTCGA
>Ga0208752_100018_pt1 | contig 92148 bp, 71 predicted proteins | sample LakWasMet27_LOW6_2_FD_183871 | JGI IMG/M metagenome (GOLD analysis project Ga0208752, IMG submission 183871) | Freshwater sediment methanotrophic microbial communities from Lake Washington under simulated oxygen tension - Sediment Metagenome... | ecosystem: Environmental > Aquatic > Freshwater >... | reverse complement strand
GGCGGCTGGTATCATGGCATGTGGACAGATAGCACTGAATGCCATTACCGCTTACATACTAGCGGCGTGCATTTATTGATGGATGAATTTCAACGAACATCTTGCCCTCAAGTTAAATTGTCGCTTGAAAAAGCCGTATCTTTTCTTTCCAAAACAACAGATACATTAAATTGCGGCACTTGGTTTTTACATGATTCGCTGGAATTATCCGAGCATGCCATGAATAGCGGCCCCTTTAAATGGATAGAAAATAAGACATTGGGCAAAAGTATTTCCAATATGTTGGTATTAAATACTCATCTTGACACCTCGATCGCTATAAATCGTTATGGAAGAATAACAGGAGATGTTCAATACCAAAATCTGGTGGTATCAGCATTAAATTCAACTCGCACAGTCTTGGGCTTAAAAACAGCTGATTGGCTGTATAAGCCTTTATTTTGGGCTATTGGCTTAACAATGTTGCCTACTGAAAAAGCAAGTAAATTGCCTTTTCCAATAAGAGCTGTAAAGCGCTTTGCTTGGCAAACATTAATCAAAATACTGCCCGACATTAAATCGCGCTTCCCTCGTTTAGTGATGCCAAATGGTTATATAGATAGGGAATTATCACTTAGAACCTGGGCTATTGATTACCAGAATATTAATTTGATGGATTTGGCGCGTCATGCGTATGCGTTTCCCAATTCTTTTGATGAAACCATTCTGGATAAAGCAATGGAATTTACTCAAACTAGTGGCTTGATTAAACGGTATAGAGAATTATCGCCTGACAAACAATATTCTGTGGGATTTTGGTCTGAGGCACTTTATTACCGGTGCCTATCCAAGCCAGATATTAAATACCGTCAATGGCTGGCAGAAGCTATGTTGGAATGTCATGATCTTAATTTTGGACTTTCTCCTTCATTATTGGGCACTAATGGTGAAGCATTACCGTTCGATCAACAAGTTTCGATGCCTTTAGTTGATAATCCTGAATTGATAATGGCTAATTTAGCCGTTGGCAAAAATAAAGAGTTTTTGCTCGTAAATACCAGCGCAAACCCTATAACCATTTCTTGGGCTTCAACGCCTGACCCAAAGTTGGAATGGTATGACTCAAATAGAACTCACTTGTCCAAAAATTCGTTGGTCGTAAATAATCGCGACTGGATTATTGGCACTTATCAAGGTTAATTATGCATATCGGCATTGTCACTTCTGAATTTCCGCCCGATATTGGCGGGGTAGAAACTTATGCTTTTGAATTTGCCAAAACGCTAGTAGATATTGGGCACCAGGTCAGTGTATTTGTTCATACTCATCACCAATCTGCCTTATACGGCGACGGCATCACCTTATATCCGGTTTTAAAGTTTTGTCGCCGACTGGATAGGGGAATGTTGAAGCAATTTGAGGTAGACGCCTGGCACGTAATGAATGCCGCCCATAGTTGGCTAACTTTAGAAACTGACAAACCAGTGGTGGTGTCCATTCACGGCAATGATTTTCTCAATCCCTATCCATTGACGGGCACACCAGCCTTAGCAAGTTGGGGACCACTTTGGCGCTGCTCTCGATTATTAGCTCCACTAGATCACTGGCTAGGTAAACGTTTAACCCCTGCCTACATGCACAAAGCGCTACCTAAAGCGCGTATTATCCTTGCTAATAGCGAGTTCACTGAACAGGTATTTCTAGCCAATTTTCCAGAATGCGCAGGCAAAACATTGGTTGCCCAAGTGGGCGTCGGCGACAATTTTCTAGCTTCCCAGCTAACCCCAAAGCACAACCCTATCCCCCTACTAGTAACAGTTTCCCGTTTATCAGAGCCTCGTAAAAATGTCGATAAGATAATTAAAGCCTTAGCGCAATTAAATGCTGACACTGATTTTCGTTACAGTATTATTGGTGATGGCACTTTTAAGCCGCAATTGGAAAGCCTGGTAACTAGCCTTGGCCTGGAAAATAAAATTAACTTTCTTGGTCGTCAGCCTACAGAACAAGTCATCGAGTCAATGCGTGAAGCCGATTTGTTTGCCTTACCATCATCGACATTGCCTGACAGCCATGAAGGTTTTGGCATTGTTTACTTGGAGGCGGCTGCCTGCGGCACGCCTTCGTTAGCAACACGACAAGCCGGTGCTGTTGAAGCTATTGACGATGGCAAAAGTGGTTTTTTTGTCGACGATCCGACCGTCGACAACATTAAACATGCTTTGCAGAGTTTTCTTGATAGCCGAGTCATTTTTAATATCAAAGATTGTCGACATTTCGCTGAACAATTCACTTGGCAAAAAGTGGTTGAAAAAGCCCTGCCATACTATCTTCCGGCTAACAACTCATGAGTAGACCACTTATTTCTATAATTATGCCTTGCTATAACGCCGAGGCTTATATTGAACAAACTTTAATAAATGTATTTGAACAAACCTATGGCAACGTTGAACTGATTGTTGTTGATGATGGTTCTACGGATAACAGCCCGACATTACTAAAAAATGCTGCAAATAATTATCCAGGCTTAATACTGTTACACCAGTCTAATAAAGGCCCCTACCCCGCCCGTAACTTGGCTCTTCAACATGCCAAAGGTGAATTCATAGCCTTGCTTGATGCAGACGATTACTGGTCAGAAGATTGCCTGGAAAAACTCCATAGCGCTTTAGTGAGCGCCAATGCGGATGTAAGTTATTGTGGCTGGCAAAATATCGTTGAAAATGGTCAAGATGGTCCGCGGTATGTTCCGCCAGCTTATGAACAAGGCAATATCCACGAAGCATTTTTAAATGGTTGCCCTTGGCCAATCCACGCCGCGCTTACCCGTAAATCCGTTGTCGATAAAGTTGGTGGTTTTTCTGAGCGACGCTTTAGTGCAATGGATTACGATTTTTGGATTCGTATTTCAGCTGTCACTCAAAATATTGTGCTTGTGCCGGAAGTATTGGCTTTTTATCGCTGGCATCAACACGGCCAGATTTCATCAGTTAAATGGCGTCAAGTCTTGGATGCGTGGCAAGTAAGAAAAGATTTTGTTGCGCAGAATCCATCTTTATTTAGCCATTTATCCCTCTCATCATTAACAGTGTTGATCACTAGCCCAGTTTTAAAACAAGCAATTGAAGCATTCTGGAAACGTGATTTGGTGTCCGCGCAAAAATTATTTCGGGCTATACTGCTTACTTCCTGTTGGCAGACAAGCGATCTTAAATATTTACTGCCAGCATTATTACCACTTGGTCTATATCGACAAGTAGTGCGTCTCTTAGAGAAAAGTTAAAGCCAAGGTATCATGAGTCGTTTTATTATTTTGATGTACCACATGATTTCTGAGCCCAAAACGGCAGCAGAAGTACGATTCGCTTGCCCACCAAAGCAATTTGAGAAGCATCTGCAATTGCTTTTAAAAAAAGGCTATACCCCCGTCAGTATTAATCAAGTCAGCAATTACTATACGCAAAACATCCCACTCCCCGATAAAGCAGTTTTGATTACTTTAGATGATGGCTTTGAGGATAATTACTTAAACGCTCTGCCAATTTTTCAACGCTACCAAATTCCAGCTGTAATTTATTTGGCAACCGGAGTTATAGGTAAAACTAATCAATGGATGGCTGCCCCAACATTCTCTGAACGCAAAATGCTATCTTGGCCGCAAATCAAAGAAATGACAGATCATGGTATAGAATTTGGCTCACACACAGTTTCACATCCGCGATTAAACGAATTGGATGATGAAAAAATTGAACACGAACTGACTGTGTCTAAACAAGCTATTGAAGAGCATTTAGGTAAAGAATGTGCGCACTTTGCCTATCCTTACGGATTATTGACCGAAAGCACTCGGGATTTTGTACAAAAAATAGGTTTTAAAACTGCCTGCTCAACGCGGTCTGGATTTAATAATAAAGAACGTGATCCGTTGCTGCTGCATCGAATTGAAGTTTATGGATGCGACTCTGCCTGGAAATTACAAAAAAAAATTACTTTTGGCACTAATAACCCAAATCTACCGCATATAATTCAATATTATTATAGCCGCTCCATTAGTAAAATTAAAAGTCTAACCAGCTAAACGAATTTTAATAAAACTTAAATATCTTAGTTTTAATAAAATCACGGAAAAACACATGATAAAAATATCAGTTATTATTTGTACTTATAACCGGGCTAATTCTCTGAAAGACACCCTTGACTACCTCAAAAACCAATCTTATAAGGATGATAGCTGGGAGTTGATCGTCGTTGATAATAATTCCAATGATAACACAAAAGAAATAATTAATAGTTATAAAAATAAACTCCCTAATTTAACTTACCAATTCGAGCCTAACCAAGGATTATCATTTGCCAGAAACCTGGGTATTAAATATGCACGTGGCGATATAATTGCTTTTACAGATGACGATGTATTGCCTGAAGCTGATTGGCTTTATCAAATATCTAATAATATGGCAATTTACAATTGTGACGCATGCGGCGGGTATATTTCACCAAAATGGGAAGCCCCACCTCCATCATGGCTCAGTGAAATATTTTATGGATTTCTTGCAATAAAAATCGATTTAAATGGGCCGCGCCAATTATCAATTACTGATGAATTGCCATTTGGCGCTAATATGGCTTTCCGAAAATCGATTTTTTCAGCATACGGTTTATTTGACACACACAAAGGTAGAAAAGGAAATATATTAGCTGGCGGTGAAGATATTGAAATGTTTGAACGAATAATCCATGCGCAATGCCCTGTTTTTTACTTTCCTAATATTAAAGTAGCTCATAAAGTTGAGGCCTTTAGAACAAAGAAAAATTACTTTAGACGCTGGCGCTTTCAATGTAGCAAAAACATAGCAATGGAATGGAATCATGAGAGTTCAAGAAATTTGTTCGGGGTACCTTTCTATTTAATTAATCAGACAATTAAATCAATTATAAAAAGCTTTATGTATTTATTAACCATGCCTAAAGATATAGCTTTCAGACAAGAAATGATTGTTTGGCATTTTTTGGGATTAATAGCAGGAATACTTAGAATATAGTAAACAGTTTTATAATACAGGTGGTATGCATATGATCGAATCAAAAAATGAAATTACAGGCTGGGAAATTTCTCGAACAACAGGCTTAGCCGGAACTGGCAATTGGGAACATTTCGATGTTCCAATGGAAATAGTGAAAGATGCCACATCAAAATGGCATGAAAAAATAAAAGGTATTTCCAAACCATGGCTTTGTTGGAATATGAATGATGATTGGTGCCTACTGCAACAAAAACTGGTTTCTGAAGTAGGCTGGACACCCGTTGTAGGCTGGGATCCTAATTGCGGTGTTAGCCAGCCACAATTGGTTGATGGAGCTGTAGCTATTGACTTCAATGAAATATTAAACTTACCAGCATTATTTACCCATGTTCCTCTTGAGTTTGTTTTTTTATGGACGAGTAAATTAGCGTTCTGGCACGCAGACCTTCTTATGCCGAGAGATAAATTGGAAAAAGTAGCTCTATTATTTGATCGCTTATCAGATGGCGAAGTAGCGGCTGTAAAATCATATGGAGGCTTAAGGAACTATTTTAAATTTTCTCATCACCGTTACTGGGAATTACTTGGCTGCACAACAGCAGGAGCCAGTTTGGATCAGTTTAATCATGGCTGTGGTTGGTGGAGAAATTTTTCACACCACATGAACATACAAAAAGATTCTCCGGAATATTTATTAAGGGAAAAATATTATAACGATCATGGTGTGGGAATACGATTCTGGGAAAAACACTACGGGGGAACGGTATTTAACATTAGCGAGAGATGGGTAAAAGACGGTCACTTTTCAGTTATTGGAAGCCAAAACTATATACATGGTAAAAATAAATCGGAAGAAATGGCACTGAATTTTAATTTAGAAGACATTGCAAAAAGATTTGGAATACAGGATCTATTGTAGCAAATGAATATAAAGTCAGAAAAACTCCCTTACCTTCCTTATCTTGATGGCTGGAGGGGAATAGCCATCATTATGGTATTGATTGCACATTTTAATAGCGCAGGAGGTAAACATAACTTAGGCCCATTTGGAGTAAGCGTTTTTTTTGTGCTTTCTGGCTTTTTGATGAGTCGTATTCTTTTCACTCAGAAAACACCGCTCAGCACATTCTACCGCCGCCGCTTTGCTAGAATATTCCCCGTGCTTTGGCTTTATCTTATTATTGTTTTCTTTGGGGGGTGGTTATTTTTAAATGAATTTCATATGATGGAATTTATTTCAAATGCATTATTCTTAAGAACATATTTTCCAGCAGAAATAAGCATTGCCAAATCCTATGTTCCTATTGGTCATATATGGTCACTTAACGTCGAAGAACACAGCTATATTCTCTTATCTATTTTTAGTCTAATTGCTACTAGGTTTGGTGAATTTTCGGCAAGAATAGCACTTACAGTTTGTTCAATGCTCTGTGTTACATTCTTTGTTTTCTATAAAAACTATCCGCCAGATGCACAAACCGTTTTTATCTGGAGAACAGAAGTTGCCGCTTTTCCGTTATTACTATCATGTGTCATCTATCTTTGGCTCAAAAAGCAGCCAATCAGAATAGCGGGGACTGTCCCAATCCTTACGTTTACTGCAGCACTCGGAATTGCAATATTTTCTAATTCTGTTTTTTTATCCTATATAGGGATTTCAATATTTCTTGCAGTATCGGTGAACACATTGGATATGGCTCCTGTCTCGATTTTAGCCATATTATCCAACCCAGTGCTGAGGTGGTTTGGAGTATGTTCATATTCAATTTACTTATGGCAAGAGGTTTTTTATTTTGCTGGGCGTTACACAAACAATTTCAATTATTACAACGTTTTTGCATTCGTGATGACATTACTAGTTGCTAGTTGCTCATACTATTTCTTCGAAAAACCAGTCCGTAATTTGCTTTCAGGTAAGTCGTAGAACTAAATAATGTACATTATTTATTTAGCAAGGGCTTAAACCAATTTAAACATCGTTGTTAAAATGGCACGAGAATAAACATCAGTAAATATATTTTTTAAATCGAGGTGAATATGAAAAATTTTAACCTAAGACTGCTCCTACTGTTTTTAATGCTAGCTTTTCAAAGTGTTACTATTGCAAATGACGAAAGAAATCAAATTTCAGCTAAGGATTTAGCGCTATTACCGCCTTTTTGCAAGGGTCTTTCGATAGGTAATTATTTAGAAGACGCAATACCGTTTCGTAGTCCTGATGTAAAACAACCGAAGGGAGCGCATAACCACCATTTTTGCCACGGCATGAAAGATTTTAATCGGCAAAATTATGACCTTGCAATTAGAAACTTTATTTATGTACAAGAAAATAGTGGCGACCCCAAAAGTCTCACACCAGATTATTACCCTTTACTAGCTGCAACCAGTCTATACAAAGCTGAGGCACTTGCAAAACTTGGCAGACAAGGGGCGATTCAAGAGTACACTAAAGCTATTGAATTAAAACCTAAATATCCTCAAGCCTATTCAAAATTAGCTGATTATTATTTAAGTGTTGGAATGAAAGACGATGCATTAGACACTATTAAAATTGGCCTTAAATTATCGCCAAACTCAGTAATACTCAATAAAAAATTGATCAAACTGCAAGCTAAAAAATAATATTCAAACTGACATAAATGTATAAGTGCTTCGCATAAAATTATGCTTGGCTATCTGAACTCGATAAGTCAATGAATTACGTTACACAAGCAATGCTAATAAACTTCTCGGTAAGAGCTTAAACAGCCATAGGTAGTGGGTGAAATCTGAAATATCTTGTATATTGCCAACTATGACACACTATCAAGAAATCGTCTGCCCCGACTGCGGCAGCAACCACCTTATAAAAGCGGGGCGAAGCGCAAGTGGCGTGCAGCGTTACCGTTGCGACAATGCTGAGTGCACCACCAAAACAAAAGCTTCATGCTGGAATACCGTTACCGTGCCTGTGAACCGGGTATCAAGGCACAATTGGCAGACATGATCATAATGGGAGTGGTATTCGTGACACGGCGAGAGTGCTCAAGATCGACAAGAACACGGTGATCAGCACGTTAAAAAAAGACGACTGGCCTCGTGCAAGTTAACCCCTGATTGACTGATTTAAGACGCGACGGTGAACTGAGCGTTAGACTGGAAGTGGAGACTGATGAGCAGTGGTCGTCTGTGGAAGCCAAGTCCAACCAACGCTGGTGTGAGCATACCCAAGGGCACAAGTGCCGTTGACCACGCCACCAATACGATCTTGGCTTATGTGTTTGGCAAACGGACAATGACGTTTTTAAACAACCCAAGGCGCTGCTTGCCCCTTGGGTATCAGCCATTATTATTTATGCCCTTTGGGTACACCGATGATTGGGGCGCTTATTCACGCCATTTGGGTGCTGACAAACATGAGCTTAACAAACGTCACACTCAGAAAATTGAGCGTAAAAACTTGAACCTCGGAACCTGGATCAAACGGCTGATACGTAAGACAATTTGCTTCTCCAAACTCGAAGTCATGCATGAGTCGGTCATCGGTTTACTCATCAATAAAGGTTGAATTCGGGAGAAATATTTATTCATGATGACAGATTTCACCCACTACCGTTCGTTTCAACCTTAATTGTAGGACAAGCAAATTATGTTAACCCTTCCGTACTACGTACATAGATGGATCGATCATTTACCATGGATATTGGCAGGCCCACTAAGAAAGCGTTTCGCCGCTCCAATAGGCCACTACTTCTTGCTCAGTAAAACCCCTTTAATCATACTAATGCCTGAAGATTTTTGCGACCACCCGTCCCTCTGGGACCCTTTTTTCGATTATCTAAAAAATCGTCGAGCCTATTTTCTTGGCCTTGTAAGAGGCGGCATCGAATTCGATCCACCTGCTTACAAACAGTCACTTTCTAGTGCTTTGGCAAAGCAAGCCCTTAAATATCCCGAACATCACTTTGTGTTTCTTGCAAATAATGTCGCCCAAACCCACATGTATGATGAACTTGGAATAGAATCCGCATTCGTTAACCACAACTGCTTTGCAAACGAAAACCTATTTACCATTAAACCAGACTCACCTAAGTTGTTCGACGCCCTATACAACGGCGTTTGTGCGCCTTATAAACGTCTTGAGTTAGCAAGCCGAACTGATAATCTGGCGATTATCACCTACCTACAATCTCAGCATCTAGATTATTTCGAAACAACTAAAGCACTTTTAGGTCACGCAAAATGGCTCAACTTTCCGGAAGGCAACATAAATAGCTATTCATATAGCCCAATTTCCTCCGAAGGCATTTGCAATCTTCTGAATCAATCACGTGCAGGCTTATGCTTATCACATACTGAAGGTGCGATGGTCGCTTCTATTGAGTATTTGCTTGCGGGTTTGCCTGTTGTTTCTACGCCTAGTTATGGCGGGCGTGATGTTTTTTTTGACGATGAGTATGTTGTTACTGTCGAAGCCAGCGCTGAAGCTGTGCGAGACGGCGTCAATCAAGTGATTGGTAAGAATATTGACCCTTATAAGATTCGCACAGCAACGCTTCGAAAAGTGGAAGAACACCGCCAGCGATTTGTCGACTTAATTGTAAACATCACAGAAAGGGAAGGCTTGGAAGCCGATAGACACCGTATTTATGAAATGATTTGCCAAAATCAAATGTACAAACTGAGATCACTGCACAAAATATTCTAAAAGCAGGATGTGGTGACTAAATTTCACCTACTTTGCATCTGATAATAAAAGTATAACGGTTGTTCACATATAACTAATTAAACTACTCAAAAAAAAGCAGTAAGAATATAGCGGTTCCAAAGCAATTATGAAAATTTAACTTTATGATCGATATGATGAAAATTCTTGAACTTATTAAAAAAAACATCAAACAAATAATTTATTCTTATGGATATAAAATTATTAAAGTAAAGAATAAACACTCGAGAAAAATTAAGACTACGATTGTTAATAAAAAAAAATCAATACCTGCTAAATTTAATGATCTAAATACGCAAGAACTACTTAGTAAAAATAAATATTTTTTAGTTGCTGTTGACGCTAAGCCCGGCATCAATCATCTAAGAGAGGCGTTGAACTGGTTAGTAAGAGAATCTATTTCATTAAATAGAACTCCTTTAGTATTCAAACCTAACTTTGATAGTTGTCATAATTTTAATATTGATGTTGATGCAACGTGGAACAAGTATATAAACTTAAAAAACATTGAAATTACTAATACCTTAACTGGTAATAAAATCTCCATTGAAGCGGCTATGAAAGAAGATATAGCTAATATAGCTGAATTCTCCGTATTGTGGATAGAACGCGATCATATAATAACCGACATGGAAAATAAAACGTTTGACCTAATTATAAGACATAACAGAACGGGGTTAGAAATTAGTGGCATTCATAATGGAATACGCGGTTTACCAGAATATTCAGTACGCTTTTTACCTTCTATTTTTGTTTTAGAAACTTATAATCGAGTAAGAAATAAGATAGAAAACTATTGTGCAATACATGTTAGACGCGGTGATATGTTAAACATGATCGATACATATCCCAACCTTAATCACGACACTCATCCTGACCAAATAATTACAACTATTTCTAAAGTTCTACCCAGAAAATCAAATATTTACATACTCACTAACGAAAGAGATAGAAACTATTTTAATCCACTAAAAAAATATTATATCGTATTTCAATATTTCGACTTTCCGGAACTAAGAGAGCTAATTGAGTGTGAAAATCCAGATAACTTTCTTTTGTTTGAAATAGAAAAGTTGATATTCGAAAATGCAAATACAAAAATATATACATTTACCCATCCAGAAGGAGGATTTCGCCTAAGTTTATCTAAAGATTTAGGATGGGCTTAGATAGCTTTACCCAATTTTTTAAAGCGTGCTACCTAAAATATTTAATACAATGAATGAAATTACTTTTATCACTACTGTTCTAAACGATGAAGAAGGTATTAATGGGCTCTTTGACGCGCTTATGGAACAGAGTACTCAGCCTGCCGAAATCATCGTAGTTGATGGTGGTTCAAAAGATAATACGCTAGCTAAACTCGAAAGCTATCTTGATAAATTTGCCCTGTTTAAAATTATACAAGCCCCCAACGCAAATATTTCTCAAGGCAGAAATATTGCTATTTTAAACGCCTCCTATCCAATTATTGCGGTCACTGATGCGGGCTGTCGACCTGACAAGAATTGGTTATTTGAAATAACAAAACCGTTATTAGATGGTAGTGAAATTCACGCTGTATCTGGAAAAATAATTTCTGAAACAAGCTCTGTGCTCGAACATTATAGTGGCTTATTATCAATACCAGATCACACCACAAAGGAACAAGAAGAATTATTTTATGGTCGAGGCTCAGCGTTCCGAAAAATACTCTGGGAACAAGTGGGCGGTTACCCTGAATGGCTTTATACCGCAGAAGATTCTCTATTTGCCTTAGCTGCGAAGAAACATGGTTTTTCTATTGCACATAACCCAAACGCCATCATTTTTTGGCGGCCTCGTAATAGCTTACGAAAAATTGCCAAAATGTTTTATCTATATGGCAAAGGCAATGGTCGCATAGCTTGGGGCGCTGAGATTAAAGGTACTTTATATTGGTTACGAAATCATGGATTATTGTTCTTAAGCTTTTTATTAGGTTTCATTTATCCATTTTTTTGGTTAGCAACGGCTTGTTTAATATTATATATATATAAATTAATTGTCGCACCTTCTCTAATTAAAATACGAAAAATTGATAACGACTGGCGTCGGGAAGTTTATGTTCCTTTAATCATCTTTATACGTAATTTTTCTTCTAACCTAGGATATCTATCTGGCTTCATAGAATATAAAAGAAATCCTCTCTTCAAAGAGAACCTGGATAAATACTTAGGGAACTAAAGAAAACATCTACTAATTGCATTTTGAAAAGCTAAATATCGACAGGGCATAAATGGATACTTTTTTAGTTTCCCTTATATAACTTTTACAATTCAAATTCATACTCGAAGCATGCGCGATATTGTTGTTCTTATTTTTCTATCCGGCTGTATTATTGCGGCGCTAAAACAACCTTGGTGGGGAGTATTATCTCTAGCTGTTTTTAGCTATTTAAATCCTCATGCTTATGCTTGGGGATTCGTGCGCTCTCTACCTGTATACTACGTATTATTTTTGATCGTTGCTTTTCGCACTTTTGTAGCTAAAGACAAGCAACCGCTTCCTAAAGATTGGCGTATAACTGTTTTCATTTTGTTATGGCTGTACTTCGGCATCACCACAACTCAAGCCTACATGCAGGATGAAGCCTGGCGAAAGTATTTAGAAGTCACAAAAATATACGTGCCATTTTACTTCACGCTCGTACTAATAAATACCCGCGATAAACTTTATTACTTGATCGTTACGATCGCTGCATCAATTGGTATCTTAGGAGTGAAAGGCGGCTTATTTGCCATCCTGAAAGGCTTCTCAGCACGTGTTTACGGCCCACCTAGTACACAATTTGAGGAAAATAACGCTTTCGCTATTGCTGTATTAATTATCATACCTTTGATATTAATCTGGCAAAAAGAAGAGCTTCGACCCTGGCTGAAAAAAGGCCTTTTATTCGCCGTCCCCCTAATTTATGCATGCTCTCTATGCTCCTGGTCGCGCGGTGCTTTACTGACCATGACAACCTTAACTGGCATGTTAATTTGGCAAAGCAAACGCAAATATCTCGGCATCCCTCTAGTCTTTGCAGGTGCTTTTTTTGTCAAAGACTATTTGCCGCAAGAATGGTTCGGCCGCATGGAAACTCTGGAAACTTATAATCAAGATGAATCAGCAATGGGCAGAATTGAGGCATGGACAGACGGCTGGAATCATACCCTGGAGCATCCTTTTATCGGTAGCGGATTTGAGGGCTGGCAACGCGTCACTATGCGCGATTGGCATAGCTCATATGTTGAAATGTTTTCCGAACACGGTTTTATAGCCTTTGGACTTTGGTTGTCTCTAATTTTAGGCACCCTGATAAGCTTGACAAAATTACCCAAGCAAACTCGTGGCATTGAAGGTATGGAATGGGTTGGGCATTATTGTTTTATGCTGAGGGCATCACTGATTTGTTACATGGTCGGCACTGCATTTTTGGGGCTTTCATATTGGGATTTACTCTATCATCTAATTTTTATTGCTGTTCTATTGAAAAAGTTTGCTCTTGAAGAACTAGCCGAAAAAAGAAGCGCCTCTTCATTAATACGACCTTCAATAACAACCAGTCGATCAAAGATAAATTCCCAAGGTGTCTTACAATTACAATCAAAAAAGTCTCCCTCCTGAACTTCTAACATTTCGCGCGACTAAAATAAAAACATAAAGTTTTTCTGTATTTTCCTTTTGGCCTTAATTCCCGCTGATCGGCTTTCAATAAAAAAACAGGCTATGAAGATTATTCAGTCCATGTATTTACATCACTAATCCACATAACACAAGACACTTGAAAGACTTTCACGACCACAGGAACTAAAATTGTTAATGACCAAAACGGCATAATCTCGTAAAATTGTTTAAGTTTTTGTTTTCTTTAACGGGGTGAGTCCTTTGCGGGGCTCATCCCGTTTTGTATATTTGAGGTGACGTGTTTGATTAAGTCCGCAGTATTGGTTTTGGAAGATGGAACAGTATTTAAGGGAGTATCGATTGGTGCCGAAGGGTGTTCGGTGGGCGAGGTTGTATTTAATACGGCGATGACCGGCTACCAAGAAATCCTTAGTGACCCCTCTTATGCAAGGCAGATTGTTACTTTAACGTATCCGCACATCGGCAATACGGGAACTAATGACGAAGACAATGAGTCTGTCGGCGTATTTGCCAGTGGTTTAGTCATTAGGGATTTGCCATTGCTGGCCAGTAACTGGCGTAGCGAAAAAACTTTGCAACAGTATTTGCTAGATCATAATGTTGTTGCAATTGCCGATATTGATACTCGCAAATTAACCCGTTTATTGCGTGATAAAGGCGCTCAACGCGGTTGTATCATGACTGGAGATTCGCTCGATCTCGATGCAGCGAAAACGGCTATTGCCGGTTTTCCTGGGTTGAAAGGAATGGATCTTGCCAAAGAAGTTACTACTTCTCAAGCCTATGAATGGACTGAAAACACTTGGGATTTAGTAAACGGCCATGCTCAAGCAGGTGTTCTAACCAGGCACGTGGTTGCTTATGATTTTGGTATCAAACGCAATATTCTTAGATTATTGGTTAATCGCGGTTGCCGGGTAACCGTAGTGCCCGCGACTACAAGTGCGGAAACAGTATTGGCAATGAATCCAGATGGGGTCTTTCTATCCAATGGCCCGGGCGATCCTGAGCCCTGCACCTACGCTATCGAAGCCATCCAAAAAATTCTGGAGAAAAAACTTCCGGTGTTTGGTATTTGCTTAGGTCATCAGCTATTGGCCCTTGCCAGCGGTGCTAAAACCGAAAAAATGAAGTTCGGCCACCACGGCGCCAATCATCCAGTGCAAGAAATTGCCACTGGCCGCGTAATGATCAGCAGCCAAAACCATGGCTTTGCCGCTAATGAAGCCAGTCTGCCTGCCAATGTTGTTGCCACTTATCGCTCATTATTTGACGGCAGCCTGCAAGGCTTAAGGCGCACGGATTGCCCAGCATTCAGTTTTCAAGGACACCCCGAGGCCAGCCCAGGGCCCCACGATGTAGAATCTCTATTTGATGAATTCATCGAGATGATGAATAACGCAAAAAAACATTAACAGACTAGCTAATTCAATAACATGCCAAAAAGAACCGACATAAAATCGATTTTATTACTCGGCGCAGGCCCTATAGTGATAGGCCAGGCCTGTGAATTTGATTATTCGGGCACACAAGCTTGTAAAGCACTGCGTGAAGAGGGGTATCGCGTTATCCTGGTTAACTCCAATCCCGCGACTATCATGACCGATCCGGATATGGCCGATGCCATTTACATCGAGCCGATCGACTGGCAGACCGTTGAAAAAATTATTGCCAAAGAGCGTCCAGATGCCATTTTGCCGACAATGGGCGGGCAAACGGCGCTTAATTGCGCGTTAGATTTGGACGCTAATGGCGTACTCGAAAAATATAACGTCGAAATGATTGGCGCTAGTAAAGAAGCCATCAACAAAGCCGAAGATCGTGAATTATTTAACCAGGCGATGCGTAAAATCGGCTATGAAGTAGCCAAGTCAAAAACTGCGCATTCCATGGAAGAAGCATTGGCTGCGCAACAAGAAGTTGGCTACCCTACAGTCATTCGTCCCTCATTTACTATGGGCGGCAGTGGTGGCGGTATTGCTTACAACAAAGAAGAATTCATTGAAATCTGCGAGCGCGGCTTGTATTTGTCGCCTACCAACGAGTTGTTGATTGAAGAATCAGTGCTGGGCTGGAAAGAATATGAAATGGAAGTGGTGCGTGATTCAAAAGATAATTGCATCATTGTTTGTTCTATCGAAAACTTTGATCCGATGGGCGTGCATACAGGTGATTCCATCACCGTAGCGCCGGCGCAAACCTTGACTGACAAGGAATATCAAATTCTTCGAAATGTATCGCTGGCAGTATTGCGGGAGATAGGCGTTGATACCGGCGGTTCTAATGTCCAAGTGGCCATCAATCCGGTTGATGGCCGAATGATCGTTATCGAGATGAATCCGCGAGTTTCGCGTTCCTCGGCGTTGGCATCGAAAGCCACCGGATTTCCGATTGCTAAGGTTGCTGCCAAGCTGGCGGTGGGTTACACCCTTGATGAATTACAAAACGAGATCACTGGTGGTGCAACCCCTGCCTCTTTTGAACCGACTATCGATTATGTCGTCACCAAAATACCAAGATTTACTTTTGAAAAATTTCCGCAGGCTGACGATCGTCTAACGACGCAAATGAAGTCAGTCGGTGAAGTGATGGCGATAGGCCGGACTTTTCAAGAGTCTTTGCAAAAAGCGCTTCGTGGATTAGAAATTGGCATCAGCGGTCTTGATGAAATTATTGATATAAATGCTGATGATGCGTGTGAGCGTATGCAGAGTGAAATGCGTCATCCGGGGCCTGATCGTCTGCGCTATGTAGCGGATGCGTTTCGTAGCGGCATGAGCTTGGCCGACGTGAATGAAGCCAGCAAAATCGATCCTTGGTTTTTAGCGCAAGTTGAAGATCTAGTGCTGACCGAACAGTCATTGGCTACTAAAACTCTGTCGACGCTGAAAGAAGGCGAACTCTTCAAGCTAAAACGCAAAGGCTTTTCTGATATTCGCATTGCTAAGTTGCTTGATGCATCTGAAACCGAAGTACGTAATGTCCGACATAAGCAAGGTATTCGCCCGGTATACAAACGCATTGATTCTTGTGCAGCCGAATTTTCGTCGGACACAGCTTATTTGTACTCTACGTATGAAGAAGAATGCGAAGCGCGGGTTTCCGACAGGGAAAAAATCATTATCTTGGGCGGCGGACCTAACCGAATCGGCCAAGGTATAGAATTTGACTATTGCTGTGTTCATGCAGCATTGGCATTGCGCGAAGATGGCTATGAAACCATCATGATCAACTGTAATCCAGAAACGGTATCTACCGATTTTGATACGTCAGATCGTCTGTATTTTGAACCATTGACGCTCGAAGATGTGCTTGAAGTTGTACAACTCGAAAAACCAAAAGGTGTGATTGTCCAATATGGCGGTCAGACACCGCTAAAGCTGGCAAGAGCCTTGGAAGCAGCTGGCGTACCGATTATTGGAACCTCACCTGACTCAATTGACCTAGCTGAAGACCGCGAGCGTTTCCAAAAACTGTTGGAACGCTTAGGCTTAAAGCAACCGCCTAATGCGACAGCACGTTCTGTTGAACAAGCCATTAATGCTGCTAAAGAGTTAGGCTATCCTCTGGTTGTGCGCCCATCATACGTATTGGGTGGTCGGGCCATGGAAATCGTGTTTAACGAAGAAGGTTTGCATCGTTACATGAAAGAAGCGGTTAGCGTTTCTAATGATTCACCGGTGTTGCTGGACCGTTTTCTCGATGATGCCGTGGAGATGGATGTTGATGCTATTTATGACGGCGAACGCGTGTTAATCGGCGGCTTAATGGAGCACATTGAACAAGCTGGCGTGCATTCAGGCGATTCTGCATGTTCATTACCGCCTTACGAGCTACCGATAGCAATGCAAGATCAATTGCGTGAACAAGTGGCTAAAATGGCTGAGGCTTTGGGCGTACGCGGCTTGATGAATACCCAATTCGCGATTCAGGGCGAGGACATATATGTGCTTGAAGTGAATCCAAGGGCATCAAGAACGGCGCCTTTTGTTTCTAAGGCGACAGGTTACCCATTGGCAAAAATAGCCGCACGAGTCATGGTAGGTCAAACATTAGCTCAGCAAGGTGTGACAGAGGAACGTATTCCAGATTATTTCTCGGTCAAAGAAGCGGTATTCCCGTTTGTTAAATTTCCTGGTGTCGACCCGCTATTGGGACCCGAAATGAAATCTACCGGCGAAGTAATGGGTGTAGGTAAAACGTTTGGGGAAGCCTTTGCTAAGTCACAACGTGCGGCAGGAGTAGATTTGAGCCACAGCGGCAAAGTGCTGATCAGTATTCGCGACGCGGACAAGGCTAAAGCACCTGAAGTTGCAAGAATGTTGGTGGAGAAACAATATCAAATCGTTGCCACCAGCGGCACGGCCAAATTCCTTAAGGAAATGGGTATTCCCTGTGAAGTCGTCTACAAGGTCAACGAGGGCAGACCAAATACTGTTGATATGATTAAAAACGATCAGATCCAACTCATTATTAATACATCCGAAGGTAAAAAGGCCATTTCAGATTCATTTACCATGCGCCGAGAAGCGCTGCAGCACCGAGTAACTTACTACACAACAATGGCCGGAGCCAAAGCCGCATGTTATGCACTAGGTGAGTTGGATGCGGGCGATGTCAATTGCCTGCATGATTTGCATAAAAGTCTTAAATAAGATGCAAGATAATAATCTTGTGATCACATTGTTATTAGTTGGAGTTGTTGAATAAATGATTAAAGTACCTCTTACCGTAACGGGTGCGGAAAAATTACGGGCAGAATTGGAAGAATTAAAATCTGTTGTTCGTCCGCGAATTATTGCTTCTATTGCCACTGCACGAGCACATGGTGATTTAAAAGAAAATGCCGAATATCATGCTGCAAAAGAGCAACAAAGTTTTGCAGAAGGCCGAATTGCTGAAATTGAAGGTAAGCTTTCAAATGCACAAATTATTGACATAACCAAGGTTAATGCAAATAACAAAGTGGTATTTGGCGCGACTGTTGAAATTGAAGATATTAATTCAGGCAAACAAGTGACGTATCAGATTGTCGGCGAAGACGAAGCTAGTATTAAAGAAGGGCGCATATCAATAGGCTCACCGATCGCCAGAGCATTGATAGGTAAAGAAGTTGAAGACGTGGTGACAGTTAAAGCACCTGGTGGCAACATTGAGTACGAAATTATCTCAATCAAATATGTTTGACTAAAATAAGGTGCAAGGCAGAATGTATGAGCTCCTTGCACCTACGGATCATTATTTTTTGAGATTTTTCCGGAAAATAACCAAAATTTGACCAATAGTTTGTATAAGTTCGGCATTCGTATCGCTACAAATTTTTTCAGCAATTAGCTTGCGATCATCACGTTCAGCACGAATTCGAAGTTTTATAAGCTCATGATTATCAAGAGCAATTTCAATTTCTGAAAGTACTGCAGCGGTATATCCGGATTGACCAATCATTACTATCGGATTTAATGTATGAGCTAAGGCCTTAAGTTTCTTTTTGTCAGCAGCTTTCACGCGTTTTCCTAGATTTAAAATGTTAATTTTACACTATTTAAAATAGCAATGGCTCGAAGTAAAAGCAGTAACCGCTGGATGCAAGAACATTTTCAGGATGAATATGTCAAAATGGCCCAGGCTCAAGGGTATCGTTCGCGGGCAGTCTTTAAATTGAATGAAATTCAAGATAAAGATCAAATCATAAAACCAGGCATGAATGTAGTCGACTTAGGGGCTGCTCCTGGTGGGTGGTCTCAACGTACACGGCAATTATTAGGAAAAAAAAACCGTATCATTGCTTTGGATATTTTACCTATGGAGCCTATAGAAGGTGTTGATTTTATTCAGGGTGATTTTCGCGAAGAGGACGTCTTAAATAAATTGAAGCTTATTCTTGATGGAGCCAGTATTAATCTAGTTATGTCAGACATGGCACCAAATATGACTGGAAATAAAGGCGTTGATCAACCCAGAGCAATATATTTGGCTGAATTAGCACTGGAAACAGCAACAGCGACATTATCAAAAGATGGATCATTTTTGGTCAAACTATTTCAGGGTGATGGATTTGACTTATTTTTTCAAAATGTTCAGCAACATTTTGTTAAAACTGTAATAAGAAAGCCAAAAGCGTCAAGACCAAGAAGCAATGAAGTATATATTTTGGCAAAAGGCTTTAAATAATCCATTTTGCCTTCATAGTAAGAAGTGATGTAATTTATAATATTTTTAATTCCCATTAAAACAGTCAGGATTATTAAGTCCTGATATAATTCAAGCAGTTTTTTAAACCGAGAGCCGTTCAGGCCCAGGATGTGTAAATTGAACGACATGATGAAAAATATAATCCTTTGGGTCGTCATTGCTGTTGTATTGATGTCTGTTTTCAACAATTTTGGCCCTCAAAATGACCGTGCAGACTCCTCGCTATCGTATTCTCAATTTATTGATGCGGTAAAAGCAGGACAAGTTCAGCAGGTAATGATCAATGAGAATATTATCAAAGGCAAAATGCAAGGTGGCGAAATTTTTAAAACCTACGCACCTTCAGACCCTCATTTGGTTGATGATCTTTTAGCCAATGGTGTGGAAATTAAGGTTGTTCCACCAGAACAGCCATCCATGTTGATGCAATTATTGGTTTCATTTGGCCCTATGCTTTTATTAATTGGCGTTTGGGTATTTTTTATGCGGCAGATGCAAGGTGGCGGCGCAGGCGGGCGGGGAGCCATGAGCTTTGGTAAGAGCAAAGCGCGTATGCTGGAAGAAGATCAAATTAAAGTGACTTTCGCCGACGTCGCTGGTTGCGATGAAGCTAAAGAGGAAGTCGCTGAGATGGTTGATTTCCTAAGAGATCCCGCAAAATATCAAAAATTGGGCGGAAAAATTCCTAGAGGCGCTTTAATGATAGGCCCCCCGGGAACAGGTAAGACGCTATTGGCTAGAGCAATTGCAGGTGAAGCTAAAGTACCGTTTTTTACAATTTCTGGTTCTGATTTTGTTGAAATGTTTGTCGGTGTTGGCGCATCCAGAGTGCGCGATATGTTTGAACAAGCTAAAAAACATGCGCCATGTATTATCTTTATTGACGAAATTGATGCTGTCGGTCGTCAGCGTGGAGCTGGTTTAGGTGGCGGCAATGATGAGCGCGAACAAACATTAAATCAGTTATTGGTAGAAATGGACGGCTTTGAAGGTAACGAAGGAATCATAGTGATTGCCGCTACCAACCGGCCGGATGTTTTGGATAAAGCCTTATTGCGTCCTGGTCGATTTGATCGTCAAGTAACAGTAGGCCTCCCCGATGTTAGAGGTCGTGAACAAATTCTTAAAGTCCATTTGAAAAAAGTACCGACTGCAGATGATGTGACTGTTAAATACATCGCTCAAGGTACGCCTGGCTTTTCAGGTGCTGATTTAGCTAATTTGATCAATGAAGCCGCATTGTTTGCTGCGAGAATGAACAAACGCTTAGTCAGTATGGTCGATTTAGAAAAAGCAAAGGATAAGCTGATCATGGGCGCTGAAAGGCATTCTATGGTAATGAGTGAAAAGGAAAAGAAAATGACCGCTTACCACGAAGCAGGTCATGCAATAGTCGGCAAAACCGTCCCTGAGCATGATCCTGTTTATAAGGTCAGCATAATGCCAAGAGGCCGAGCATTGGGAGTCACCATGTTCTTGCCAGAAAGCGATCAATACAGTGCGAGCAAACAAAAGCTTGATAGTATGATTTCTAGTTTATACGGTGGACGTATAGCCGAAGAGATGATTTTTGGCTGGGAACAAGTTAGTACAGGCGCATCTAACGATATTGAACGTGCTACCGATTTGGCTAGAAACATGGTTACTAAATGGGGGCTTTCCCAGCGTTTAGGCCCATTGGCTTACAGTGAAGAAGAAGGTGAAGTTTTTCTTGGTCGATCTGTAACTCAGCATAAATCAGTCGCTGAAGATACAGCAAGGGTAATAGACGAAGAAATACGTTCTGTAATTGATAAAAATTATGAGCGTGCAGAGTCCATTCTCAAAGAGAATATCGATATATTACATGCAATGTCTGATGCATTAATGAAATATGAAACTATTGATAAATATCAAATCGATGACTTGATGGCTCGTAAGCAAGTTAGAGCGCCTGAAGGTTGGGATGATACTCCGCCTCCGGAGTCTGCAAACGATACTTCTGTAGAAGAGCCAACCCCCAAAGAAGACAGTAAAACCAACAAATCTATTGGTGGAGCTGCAGAACAGGGTTAAGTTCTACTGAAATTTATTAAAAAAGCGGATTACGAAAAATCGTAATCCGCTTTTTTATTTAAATCCAAAGTGCTCATCTCATCACCCAGCCCTTACCTCTGAGCCCTAAGGTCCATATCACTTAAGCGCATTAACCGCCCCTTCCCTCCTCCTATACCAACGACAGCAAAACTGCGACCGGCCCCGATAAGAAGCCAGTTCTTCTCCAGGCATTCGAATCGAGCTAATGCAATTTTCGACCAAATTATTTAATAGGCTATCGGGTAAAGGCAAGATACTCGCAGAGCAGCTATCTGAAGCGGATATTCAGTAAATGATGGCAATGCTTTTTAAGAACATAAGTTTGACGCTCTATAATGCCCAAATATTTGCCGTCGATGGCAATACAGTTTAACGCTTCAACGCCATCAACGGTGGCAGCCTGCCTCTAGCTTACATTGCGTTTTGGTATTCAATCGCTTGGCTAGCGTGAAACATTGAAAAATAATCTGATATTAAATTGAACTCCAGCGACCTGCAGAAGATATTTAGGCGATATTGCCGATTAAGCTGGTGTAATACTCGAGCATTTGCACCAAAAACTTAATCACAGCATCAATCTCGTTTTTTATGTCGTGGATAAAATTATGATGCTGAAAATTTTCGGCCACATAGAACGACATGCCCATATAGATAGTATTACTGCCCATCGCTATCATAATTAATGCCGCACACTTCAACATTAAACCTCTGAAATTGGCACTCATTTTACCAAAGGCAACACTCACCAAGAGCATTGTCGGTAACGTTCCGGCACCAAAAGTCAGCATTAACAAACCGCCTTCTAAAATTGTAGTTGCCGATGTTGCCTTTACTGCCATTGCAAACGTCAATGGACAAGGCATCAATCCATTCAACAATCCGGCAATACTTGCCCCTAAAAGCGGACCTTTTGTCCTGGATGCCGAGTAACCTCTACGCAACAAGTTCATTGGCAATAATCTTATGGATCCCTGAAAAGGTATCCATCCCAAAATACCAAGCGCCAGAATGATGACTACGGTACCTATGAACATTTGCAAAATACTTTGTACTTTGCCAAAAATGCCGCTAGAGACCAGTACAAACCCAAGTGCTGCCGCAGCAAAACCCACTAAGGTATAAACAAATATCCTGGCAAATTGGTAAAGTAAGTAAGGCCAATAACTTTTAGATGCCCCTGAATTCATAAAATAGCCGGACACTAATGCCCCGCACATACCTAAACAATGCCCGCTGCCCAGTACGCCTGCCATAAACGCCAACCCATAATCAAAGCCACCGGCTGTAGCCATCACATGCATGCTGTGATCCATCGTTGAATGATCCATGCGTCTTTATGCCTTATTTAATCGTAGTGAGTTAACAATGACAGATACTGAACTCAACGCCATAGCAGCCGAAGCAATCATAGGATTCAGCTTACCAAGTGCAGCGACAGGAATCGCGATGGTGTTATAACCAAAGGCCCAAAATAGGTTTTGTTTAATAATTTTGATCGTGTCGGTACTTAATTGAATGGCCTCTGTCACTTTGTTGATATCGCCATGTACCAGCGTCATGTCGGCAGATTCTATCGCTACGTCGGTACCTGTTCCGATTGCAAAGCCGACATCCGCAGCCGCCAAAGCGGGCGCATCATTAATGCCATCACCGATCATGCCGACTTTTTTTCCTTCCGATTGAAATTGGTGAATGATGGCCAATTTTTGTTCCGGCTTGGCGTTGGCGATAACCGTTTCAATACCGACTTTTGCCGCGATATAGAGTGCAGTTTTTTCAGTATCGCCGGTTACCATTAACGTTTGCACACCCAGTTTTTGCAATCTCTGAATAGCTTGAGCCGCCTGTGGCCTAGGCTTATCGGCGACGCCAAATACAGCCGCCTCTTTGCCGTCTATCGCCATGTAAACCGGCGTTTTGCCTTCGCCGGAAAACTTGTAGGCAGCCGTTAACAAGCTATCAACCTTGATACCTTGCTCAATCAACCAGGCTTTGTTACCTAGAATGAGCTTTTTTCCATCAATCTCGGCAGTTATTCCAAGCCCGGTTTCACTATAAAAATATGCTGTAGGCTTAAGCTCAATGCTCAGTTCTTTTGCATACTCGACTATGGCCTTACCTAAAAAGTGCTCAGAATTATGTTCAGCTGATGCCGCCAGCATGATGATTTTTTCTTCACCCAATCGAGACACTTTAAAAAAATCGCTAACTTTAGGCTTGCCTTCGGTTATCGTACCGGTTTTATCGAAAACAATAACATTCAGCTTAGCTGCAGTTTCAAGGCTCTCGCCATTGCGAATATAAATACCTTCACGCGCCGCGTGCCCTGCCCCCACCATTATCGCCGCAGGTGTTGCCAAGCCTAATGCACAGGGACAAGCTATCAGTAAAACCGTAATGGCGTTACCAAAAGCGAAACCAAAGGGCGCGCCAACCACTAACCAGCCGACCATGGTCGCTGCAGATAACACCATTACAGATGGCACGAATACCGCCGAGATTTTATCAACCTGTTTTTGAATGGGTAATTTAGTCGATTGCGCCTGATCAACCATATGCACAATGCCGGCCAATACTGTATCCATACCAACCGCCGTAGCGCGAATACGCAACGCGCCATTGCCATTGACACAACCGCCCAGTACTTTATGGCCCGTATCTTTAACTACAGGCAAACTCTCGCCTGTCACCATGGATTCATCAACCGTTGAAACACCTTGAATGACAATACCATCAGTAGGAATTTTCTCCCCAGGCCGCACCAGCAACTCATCGTCAACGACGATAACATCAACATCAATCACGTACTCCTGACCATCTCGAATGACGGTTGCTGTGGGCGGCTGCAAATCGACGAGCTTACGAATCGCCTCTCCTGCTTTACCTTTGGCGCGTTCTTCTAAAAAGCGCCCCAGCAATACAAAAGTGATAATGGCAGCTGCTGCTTCAAAATAAAGATGACCTTTGCGTCTGAATAATGGCGGTAAGCTATAACCGTAAGCAGCACCGACCCCCAGCGCAATCAGTGAATCCATATTGGCTGTGCGTTGCTTTGCTAAGCGACCGGCTTTAGCAAAAAACGTCCAACCCGAACCAAAAACAACCGGTGTAGTGAGTGCAAATTGCAGCCAATGTAGCCATCTTGAAGTTGGCATCGTCATCCCCACTACAACGACGGGTAAACTTAATATTGCCGACCAGACAAATCTCTGCCGGGCTTTCGCAATCCGCTCTTCTTCTCTTCCAATTAATTTTTTACGCTGAGATAACGTATCCGTAGCAAACGTTTGGTAGCCCAACTCATTTACTTTTACAGCGACATCTTGCTTTGCTAATTGTCCAATAACCGTAAGCGTTGATGTGCCAAAATTTACGCTGGCTTGTTTAACTCTATCATCGCGCTTTAACACCATTTCTATTAATAACGCGCAAGAAGCACAACTCATACCCTCAACAGCAAGGTCAATTTCCTGCATGGGGCCATCAAACTCTTTTTTCTGCTGCTTATGTTGCTCAACCTGGGTATGGGCAATATTTCCTAACACCGCATCCAACAAAATCAATAAATTTCTTTTAGGAAGCCCGGCTGGATCAAATTCAATAACAACAGAACCAAGAGCGTAAACAGATCGGACTGTTTTTATTTCCGGGCGTTTTTTTAAAATAATTTCTAATATGTAGCAGCGTTCCTGATCATTTTTCAGAACAGGAGAAGTAATTCTGATACGCCTTGATAATTGATGAATAAGATGAAAGTTTTTCGGGGCTGGCATAAGTGAATCCGTAACTAGAAATGTCTTGAATCTAAGCTAGCAAAGCAACGATTTTTTAAGGATAACGATGCAGCCAGAAAAAATCACAGCCAGCCGCACCTTGTAAGATATAAGTGTCACTCACACGCGGTTTTATTTAGGCCTGCGTGAACGAACTAATAAAAACACCATATAAAAAAGCGCCATCCATTCATAACGATGTTTTAAGGGTTTTAAAATCCATTGTTGCGTAATCGCAGTCCAATGTAATCTTATGAGGTACAGCACAAGAACATCATTTAAAAAATCAATGATGGTTTTTTCAGGATCCTTAAGCAGGCCATTTTGCTTCCTTAGACCCATTTTTGTAATAATCTTTGCTGCCTGTAAGGTTTCTTTTGTATTGCCATACTTTTCTTTAGCCCACCTGGTCAGTTTGAAGCCATCCATTTTGGCTTTAACCTTCTCTTTCCATGGAGAGAGTCGACCTGATTTTTCAACTGGCCTAGGCTGCAAAGCACCTTGCTTTTCCAACTCTGTTATCAAATCAAATAACTGTCTGGCTAACACTTTAAAATCGCAAATCGATTCTTGATACCTAATCGATAATTTGCGCTGCCCACGATATAAATTGACTCGATAAACACCATCAAGCGCCAAAATACTATCGGCAACTACTTTAGCTACCGCAGCATCACAAATTTGTGCAGGTATCTGGAACCTCACATGCCCATCATCGTGATGTCGCAACACAAATTCTTTTTGGATAGTCATTTTTTTATCCTAAAAACAAAACGGGTGAATTTCGCTTATCTAGCGAAATTCACCCGTTGAAAAAGACATGAATTCGATCAAAAAATAAACCGACTAACCTGTATTTCTTATTCTTTTGTCTCAGCGACTATGTCTTCCAAGTTTTCCTTTTGTTGAAGGACAAAATCCCTGCCAGCATCAACTGCTTTGGTGGTATTAGCGATGATTTCTTTTCTATATTTGTGAACGAAAAAACCTGCCACTACGCCTAAACCAAAAACTAAAACAGGATGCTTGATAACATTACTCATAATTTTACTCCCACTGTATACGACTGCCGAGGCGATAGAGCCCTTAAATATTTCCTTAGACATTGAACCGTTTTCTTGCTGCAGATGCTTAGCATGTGCATTTTTCATAATTAATGCTTCCCAAGATAAAAATTCGATTTGACTAACTATTGTTTGGATTCAGGAAGGATCTGATCTTCATGCAACATTTGATAGATACCCTTACACCCCTCACAACAGAACGATTTATCACCATCTTTGGTGACCAAATTGAACCCTGGAGTTTCTATGGATAATCCACAAAGATCGCACACTTTTTTAATATCATTCATCGTAATTCATCACTTACTGTGCCCAACACGGCGGCAATGCTAGCAAATTAGGCTAGTCACCACAACATAACTTCGGCTTCAAGCCCGATCATATGAAGGATTTTGATCAAATTAATCGTGAATAATTAGCGAGCAGTACATGTGTACTTTAACTTTGTGCCGTGGCAATAAAACAACATCACCAAGCTATAAAGCAAGCACTTTAACGTCACTGCCAAAAGTTGATTTTTTTAAATGGTGGGCGGGCTAATTAGTCTCTTCACAATCAGCCTCGCCAATGAAGCCAATTAGCCGAACTGCTTTTTAGTTCCACAAACAGCCTTAGTTGATGCCTTCATCAAGGCAATTCTTAACGCCCCTGTTAGACTCGCTCCCAATCCCATTCGCATAGCGAGAGCGGGCAATAAAATCATTGATGCTACGGCCAAACTTGTACCTAACAGCAATGAACCGCTAGTTTCATTTGAATCTTCAGTACGTGCTAATTCCTGATTCATTTCAACACCTATCAACAAACATTTAGGGAAATACTCTTAAAGAAATAAAAGCATATTTAATGCCAAAATTTAAAACATTGATTTTATTGAAAATATTTTTTCTGTTTCTTCAGTTTATGAAAAAAGTGTGTGATATGACTTATTTTTAATAGGTGATATCACGCACTTTTTTAATCCATCTTTGAGCAATAGCATTTTTCGCACATTTGAGATGAGACCATGTAGAATTGCAGATCTATATCTTTTAGTCAGGGTTATTAAAGTGTTTAGAGGAACAACCATACTTTCGGTTCGCCGCGGCGATAAAGTTGTGATTGGTGGCGATGGTCAAGTCACCTTAGGCAACACGGTTATGAAGGGCAATGCTCGTAAAGTGCGTCGTCTTTATCACGATAAAGTTATTGCCGGTTTTGCTGGTGCAACAGCCGATGCATTCACTTTGTTTGAACATTTTGAAGGCAAACTAGAAAAACATCGCGGCCATCTAACCCGTGCCGCCGTGGAAATGGCTAAAGATTGGCGGACAGATCGAGCTCTGCGCAAACTGGAAGCCTTACTGACTATTGCTGATGCCAAAACTTCATTGATTATCTCCGGCACAGGCGATGTCATTGAGCCAGAATACGATTTGATGGCAATCGGCTCCGGCGGCGCATTTGCTCAAGCTGCTGCGCGTGCGTTACTGGAAAATACCAACCTAAGTGCTCGCGAAATTGTTGAAAGATCATTAAATATCGCGGCCGACATTTGTATTTACACTAATCACAACTTGCGCATTGAAGAACTCGACGCAGAACCCAACGAGTAAACCCATGACCCAGATGACACCCAAAGAAATCGTTAGCGAACTTGATAAACACATCATCGGTCAAGCCAATGCTAAACGCGCTGTAGCTATCGCTTTGCGTAATCGCTGGCGTCGTCAGCATGTCGACGTAAAACTACGCGATGAAATTACTCCGAAAAACATCCTGATGATTGGCCCAACAGGGGTCGGCAAAACCGAAATTGCCCGTCGCCTTGCCAAACTTGCCAATGCCCCGTTCATTAAAATCGAAGCCACCAAATTTACTGAAGTCGGCTATGTCGGCCGTGACGTTGAATCAATTATTCGTGATTTAGCCGATTCTGCGGTAAAAATGACTCGTCAGGCAGAAGTAGAAAAAATTCAACATAAGGCCTATGAAGCGGCTGAAGAAAAGATATTAGACATTTTATTGCCCAGAGCCCATGGTGGCATGCTATCGGATACGGAAGAATCCACCCGGCAAAAAATGCGCAAAAAATTGCGTGAAGGTGATTTGGATGACAAGGAAGTGGAAGTTGACGTGCCTGTTACACCGGTAGGCGTTGAAATTATGGCGCCCCCAGGCATGGAAGAAATGACCAGTCAATTGCAGGGCATGTTTCAAAATATGGGGCGCAATATCACAAAAATGCGCAAGATTCCTATTAAAAAGGCTTTAAAAGCATTGCAAGAAGAGGAATCCTCAAGATTAATTAATGAAGAAGACATTCGCGCTCGTGCATTAGAAGCTGTGGAGCAAAACGGCATTGTCTTCTTGGATGAAATTGACAAAATCTGTAAACGCTCTGAATTGGGCGGTGGCGGCGGCGAAGTATCGCGCGAAGGTGTGCAACGTGACCTGTTACCTCTGGTTGAAGGCAATACTGTTACCACCAAATACGGTGCAATCAAAACCGACCACATTTTGTTTATAGCATCAGGCGCATTTCATCTGACCAAACCTTCGGATTTGATCCCTGAATTACAAGGCCGATTTCCAATACGTGTTGAACTTGGCGCCCTTTCAGCAGACGATTTTGTTCGCATTCTGACTGAACCGAATGCTTCGCTAACCGAACAATACTCAGCATTATTAGCCACCGAAGGCGTTTCATTGAGTTTTGCAGCTGATGGCATTAAACGCATTGCTGAATTAGGATGGCAAGTCAATGAAACCACTGAAAACATTGGCGCAAGAAGGCTACACACCATATTGGAACGACTACTAGAGGAAATCTCTTATAACGCATCTGATCTAACTGAAAAAACCATCGTCATTGACGCGGCTTATGTCGATCTACACCTGACTGAGTTTGTCGAAGATGAAGATTTAAGTCGTTATATTTTGTAACTGACTATATTAACCCTTCGAGGTAAGGCTTTAGAGCATACCCGAAGGGTTATATTGTAAAGTTAAGCACTAACCTTTGTTTTGTATACATACTCTGCAATATCATTATTAAAAGATGGCTTAATCGCTCATTAATTTAAGATTTGATGAACATTTTTCAGCCATTTGCTAAATCAATACTTTTACTATGCGCCTAACTGCAAAACCCAGTAACACCCATCCTACCGAAATAAAACTGCATCAGCTTTCAAATTTACTGGAAATCAGTTTTGATGACGGCAGTGTCTTTACCCTGCCGTGCGAATACATGCGCGTTTACACGCCGTCTGCAGAAGCCGTTGGCCATGCTCCTGGGCAGGAAGTACTGCAAGTTGGCAAAGAACATGTCACTTTTGTAGAAATAAAACCGGTCGGCAATTACGCCATCGCGCCGGTTTTTAGTGATGGTCACAATACAGGTATTTATACCTGGGATTTGCTTTATAAACTGGGTTCAGAGTACCCGGAATTATGGGCTAACTATCTGACCAAACTGGAAGAAACCGGTTATAAACGTAGCGAAAATTTACACTCACGGAACCCACATGACAAACACTAACACTACCCATTTTGGCTTCAAACAAGTCGCCAAAGAAGACAAAGTTAAACTGGTACGCGGCGTATTCGATTCGGTTGCCGGACAATACGACATCATGAATGACCTGATGTCGTTAGGTATACACCGGATATGGAAACGTATTGCCGTGCAATTAAGCAATGTACGCAAGGGTGAACATGTCCTTGACTTGGCTGGCGGCACAGGCGATTTGACGACTTTGTTTGAACAACGTGTCGGCAAAGAAGGCCAAGTTATCCTCGCGGACATTAATTCCGAAATGCTTCGCACCGGTCGTGATCGCCTGATCGACAGAGGTTTGGTTGGCAATATCCGCTATGCTCAAGTTAATGCCGAATGCCTGCCATTTGCCGACAACAGCTTTGATTGCGTATGCATAGCATTTGGCCTGCGTAACGTTACCGACAAAGATGCAGCCTTACGCTCCATGTATCGCGTATTAAAACCAGGTGGCCGGGTAATAGTGCTGGAGTTTTCGCACCCCACCGACAAAATTACCGAAAAGGTATACGATTTTTATTCTTTCAGCCTGCTACCCAAAATTGGCAAGATTGTCGCCAAAGACGAAGACAGTTATCGCTATCTGGCCGAATCTATTCGCATGCACCCCAAGCAAGATGAATTAAAACAAATGATGGAAAACGCGGGGCTTGAACGCTGTGAATATTTCAATTTAACGCAAGGTATCGTTGCCGTACACAGAGGTTATAAACTGTAAATTATGGTGATCAAACCGCTGCTCATTGGCGTGCTGGAAAGCGCGCTGAACAAGTATATTTTATTAGACCAAAACTCCAGTCTAATGTTGACGCCTTTGGCTGACAAAGTGATTGCCATTAATGTCCAGCCATTTGACGAAACTATTTATCTTTGCCCCAGTAAAGATTCAATTCAGTTACTTGACCAATTTCCGGATCAGCCTGACACAATTCTCACGGGTTCATTATCGACACTCGGCTTAATGGGCTTAAGCGCCACACCTATGCGAGCCCTTTTTTCCGGCGAAGTAACAATTGAAGGCGATATACCTACCGGACAGAAGTTTCAGGAACTATTCGCTAAATTAGATATTAATCTTGAACCTCAAATAGCAAAATTTACTGGTGAAACAATCGCCCATAACATCAGTCAATTTTTTCGCACCGGCAAAGAATGGAGCAAAGAATCTCTGGACACTTTCCGGTTAAATACCGCTGAATTTTTACAGGAAGAAACCCGCGACTTACCGGCCAAACCGGAAATGGATATTTTTTGTCAGCACGTTGATAAATTGCGCACAGACTTTGATCGGCTACAAAGCAGAATCGAGCGCCTGGAAAACCTTCAAAACCAATAATCATTCAATATCACAAAATCGCACAGCAACTTCTCAATAATGCATAAACGAGGAAACAAAGCGTTTCTTAATAGTGTGACAACAGACACTAGCCAATATTGCATAATGAACTTCGTTCTTGATTGAAAAACAATCGCCAGTAGCAGTTTCAATTCTTAACTCTCACCTTAAGGAATTCCGCATGCTAGAACAATACCGCCAACAAGTTGCCGAACGCGCTGCTGAAGGCATTCCACCGAAACCTCTGGATGCCGAACAGGTAGCGGCTTTAGTAGAATTGGTCAAATCTCCCCCCGAAGGTGAGCAAGAATTTATCCTGGATTTGTTGACTAATCGAGTGCCGGCTGGGGTAGATGAAGCTGCTTATGTTAAAGCCGGATTTCTTAACGCGATTGCCAAGGGCGAAATAAGCTCACCTATTTTGACTCCCGCGCGCGCCACTGAATTTCTGGGTACGATGCTAGGCGGCTATAACGTCGCACCGTTAATCGACCTACTGGACATCAAAGATTTGGCACCGATTGCCGCCAAAGCCTTATCCCACACGCTGTTGATTTTCGATGCTTTCCACGATGTCCAAGAAAAAGCCGATGCGGGCAATAGCTATGCTAAGCAAGTATTGCAATCATGGGCCGACGCCGAATGGTTTACCGCTAAACCTGAGGTACCGGAAAAACTCACCGTAGCAATTTTCAAAGTGCCGGGCGAAACCAATACCGATGATTTATCGCCGGCACCTGATGCCTGGTCTCGCCCCGATATTCCGTTGCATGCCAAAGCAATGTTAAAAATGCCTCGTGACGGTATCACCAACGCGCAGCAGCAAATTGCCGACTTAAAACAACACGGCTTTCCAGTCGCCTATGTGGGCGATGTAGTTGGAACCGGTTCATCACGCAAATCGGCTACCAATTCGGTATTGTGGTACACCGGCGATGACATTCCGTTTATCCCCAACAAACGCGCCGGTGGCGTCTGTATTGGTGGCAAGATCGCACCAATCTTTTTTAATACCATGGAAGATTCCGGCGCCCTGCCTATTGAGTGCGATGTCAGCCAGCTAAGCACTGGCGATATTATTGATATTTATCCGCATCAAGGCGTGATTAAGCGGCACAACAGTGATGACGTAATTACTGAGTTTGCCTTAAAAACCGACATCATTCTCGATGAAGTTCGTGCCGGAGGACGGATTCCGTTGATTATCGGACGTGGCCTAACCGATCGTGCCCGCAAGGTATTAGGTTTAACCATATCAACTGTGTTCAAACGCCCAAGTGCCAACACAGATAGCGGCAAAGGCTACACTCTGGCACAGAAAATAGTCGGCAAGGCTTGCGGAGTTACCGGCGTTCGCCCCAACACTTATTGCGAACCGCACATGACCACCGTGGGCTCCCAAGATACTACCGGACCAATGACCCGGGACGAGCTAAAAGATCTCGCGTGTTTGGGATTTTCTGCTGATTTGGTGCTGCAATCATTTTGCCATACCGCCGCCTACCCCAAACCGGTCGATGTCACTATGCAACATACCCTGCCCGATTTCATCATGAATCGCGGCGGCGTGTCCTTGCGTCCCGGTGACGGCATCATTCACTCCTGGCTGAATCGCACGCTATTGCCTGACACCGTCGGTACCGGCGGCGATTCCCATACCCGCTTCCCGATTGGTATCTCCTTTCCGGCCGGTTCCGGCTTGGTAGCATTTGCTGCAGCGACCGGCGTAATGCCGCTGGATATGCCTGAGTCAGTATTGGTGCGCTTTAAAGGCAACCTGCAACCCGGCATTACCTTGCGGGATTTGGTCAACGCCATTCCTTATGCCGCCATTCAACGCGGCTTGCTGACCGTGGAAAAGAAAGGCAAAAAGAATGTCTTCTCGGGACGCATCCTGGAAATTGAGGGCTTACCTGATTTAAAAGTGGAACAGGCTTTTGAACTGTCCGATGCTTCCGCTGAACGCTCGGCCGGTGGTTGCACAGTCCGCCTTAACGAAGCGCCGATTCGCGAATACCTCACCTCCAACATCGCTTTATTGAAGTGGATGATTGCTCAAGGCTATGGCGACGTTCGCACCATTGAACGCCGTATCAAGGCCATGGAAGCATGGCTGGCTAACCCGGTATTGTTACAACCCGATGCGGATGCCGAATATTTCGAGATTATCGAAATCGATTTGAATGAAATCAAAGAGCCTCTATTGGCCTGCCCCAATGATCCGGATGACATTAAACCTTTGTCGGCAGTGGCTGGAACCAAAATCGACGAAGTATTTTTAGGGTCTTGTATGACCAATATTGGCCATTTCAGGGCTGCAGGCAAACTGCTGGAACAACAAAAAGGCGAATTACCTACCCGGCTGTGGGTGGCTCCTCCCACCAAGATGGACCAAAGCCAGCTCATAGAAGAAGGTTATTACGGCACCTTTGGTAAGGCCGGTGCTAGAACGGAAATGCCGGGCTGCTCGTTGTGCATGGGCAATCAGGCGCGCGTAGCGGAAAACTCCACTGTAGTGTCTACCTCGACACGCAACTTTCCTAATCGCTTAGGCAATGGGGCTAATGTTTATTTGTCCTCTGCGGAACTTGCCGCGGTATGTTCGATTTTGGGAAAAATCCCAAGTGTTGAGGAATACATGCACTATATGGAGCAAATTAATCAAACTGCGGACGATACCTATCGTTATTTAAATTTTGATCAAATCGCCAGCTATCAAAATAAAGCGGATACAAAAACAGTTTCCTTATAGCGTTAGAAAAACATTCTTTCCATGCCTGGGTTACTGGAAAAAAAATACCAGGAATTGGTAACGCTGGGTCGTATCGATTACGACCCAGCACAACTCGTTGCCCTGCAACAACTTCAAAAATTACAAGATCAGCTGTTGGCACATGCTGAATGTAAACAAAAACTAACGCTACGAAAATGGCGCTTACCACCAATATGCCGCAGTCTGTACATTTTTGGCGAAGTCGGCCGAGGTAAATCCATGCTAATGGATTTGTTCTATCAAACTTGCTCCATTAAGCAAAAGCGCCGTGTGCATTTTCATGCGTTTATGTTGGAAATTCATAATTTTGTCCATCAATGGCATCAGCAACATGACTCTGATGCTATATCGGCATTGGCTCAACATATCATCCAGACTCAGCAGTTACTTTGCCTGGACGAATTCCATGTCACCGATATTGCCGATGCCATGCTTATCGTTCGACTGTTTGGTAAGCTGATTGACTTGGGTTTAACTGTTGTCACCACATCCAATTACCATCCAAATGAGCTGTATCGAGGAGGATTGCAAAGGGAGTTATTTTTACCTTTTATTAAGCTCTTACAAGAAAATACCGATACCATTTATCTGTCTGGCAATAAAGATTATCGATGCAGCCAGCAATCAGCAGTAAACACTCGCTTTTATTTTCCGTTAAATGAACACGCGTCTGAATTTGCTCAACAACATTGTAAGCAACTGACTAATTACGCACCAATGCACGCCATTACACTACGCGTATTAGGCCGGCAACTTATTTTATCAGCAGCCTCTGCCAAAATAGCCATGACATCTTTTCATGAGCTGTGTGTCCAGCCTTTAGGACCTAGTGATTACTTAACAATCGCCAGCTATTTCGAAACCATTATCCTGACCGACATCCCCAGGCTAAATTCAGAACTACATAACGAAACCAAGCGTTTTATCACATTGATAGACGCACTTTATGAATATAAGGTAAGGTTGATATGCACTGCTGCCGTGCCGCTAAACGAACTTTGTGACACTGATGACGTTATTGATTTTGCGCGCACGCACTCAAGACTGTTAGAGATGCAGTCAGCACGTTATCTATAAAACTAGCCACCACTTCAAACTGAGACCCTCATTAATGAACAACAAAACCATATTACTAGCCGGCTCAATAACCTTAATCACAGCAATATCTGGCAATGCCAATGCTAAAAGCTGGAAAGATGTATTGAATACAGTCAAAGAACAGGCAAGCACACAATCATTAAACTCCGCAGCTACCCCCCAAGTCACAAACGCCACACAGGAACTAAAATCGGGTAGCTTGACCGATTTATTAATGAAACGCGTTGGGGTAAGTCAAGCTCAAGCCGAAGGTGGTGCAGGCGCATTATTCCAAGCTGCTAAGGGCAAAATGAAAGCCGATTCATTTTCACAACTAGAACAAAGCGTCCCAGGAATACAATCATTGTTGGGAGCAGCTCCTACAGCAAGTCAGACTTCTACACTAGGAGGCGTCGCGGGTGGATTATCTTCATTAACCGGAAGTTCTGGAGGAACTACAGGCAATTTACTGGCTGTAGCATCAGCCTTTCAACAGCAAGGAATGTCACCAGCAATGATTCAGCAATTTGTGCCGGTAATAATTGAATATGTCAAAAGCAATAGTAATGGTGCTTTGGCAAGTACACTAAGTTCAGCATTACTTGGACAATAGAAAAACTTCCATCTCAAATTTTCACCTACACAAAAAAGCCATCAGATCTTCAAGATCTGATGGCTTTTTTAGTTGGTTCAGGCTTTGCCTAAACTTATAGATTTATAAGTCTTATTAGGTAGTCCGATTGCCTGCACTTAGAATAACTTTAATTATTTTTCCTGGTATTAGCGCTTTACTTGCTGCAGGAGGATTCCATTTACGCAAATCAGTCATCGAAACATTAAATTTGCGGGAAATTTGCGCCAAAGAATCGCCTTGTCTGACTATGTAGCTAATTGAACGAACACTTGAAGCAGTTAAGGTTGGGGTTGCTGCTAAAGCTTGTTGGCCTGGCGTTTTGATTGTCAACTTCTGTCCTGCAAGCAGAGCTGTTTTCATATTCAGTTTATTCCACTCAGCAACATCCTTTACTGGTACCGAATAACGCTGAGCAACATTGAATAACGTATCACCTTTTTTCGCTACATAAAATTGCACAGCAGCGGATTTTTCAGTCGTTGTTTTAGGTAAAAAAGGTATGCCAGTTACTTTGTTAGACGCAATATTAGAGGCGGGAATTTGTAATACCATCCCTGCTCGAACTGAACTTGTCGCCAAATGATTTGCTTTACGCAACGCCTCAATAGTCGTGTGATTTTTGCTTGCAATAGTAGTCAATCCTTCGCCAGATTTGACTTTATAAAGTGTTGTTAACGGTCTTTTTGACTCAGATTCCTCGCGTTTAGCTAATACGCTGGTTTCGCGCGGGTAATATTTTTGTTTGACGCGTTCATCGTAAGGCAATTGCGCAAGATTTTGTTTAAATGCTTGCACTTTATCTACGGGAATCAACAACTGATGCGGGCCTTGAGGCGCCGTAGTGGAATGATTAAAACCAGGGTTTAGCTTTAAAAACTCATAAAGAGGGGTATTGGCAAGTTCGGCCGCTTTAGGCAAATCCAACTGAGAATGAACGTCGACAACTTCAAAGTAGGGTTTATTGGGAATGTGTTGCAATCTAATATTGTATTCTTCTGCATTGGCAAAAATTTTCGCCACCGCTAATAAACGAGGAACATAATTCATCGTTTCTTCAGGCAGGCTTAGCGACCAATAATCGGTAGGTAGATTTAGGTCTTCGTTACGCTCAATGGCTTTTCTGACATTACCTTTACCGTAATTGTAAGATGCTAATGCGAGTAACCAGTCACCATCGAATGTTTCACTTAGCTGTTTGAGGTAATCGGTTGCAGCTTTGGTTGAGGCATACACATCACGGCGTCCGTCATACCAATAATTTTGTTGTAAGCCGAAATCATTACCTGTGGACGGAATAAATTGCCATAACCCAGAAGCATCGCTCTTTGAATAAGCATCCGGCAAAAAAGCACTTTCGACAATAGGTAATAACGCTATCTCACCTGGAAGATCCTTCGTTTCGATTTCTTCAAGAATGTGATGTAAATAAGGTTGGGCACGTTGCTGAATGACTGCTAGAGAAGCAGGATGCTGTAAATACCAATCGACTTCACGATCAATGCGTTCATTATCGATCTCTGGTAAAGAATATAAAGCCAGCATTCGCTCCCAAACAGTGTTTTTATGAGACGATGCTGTTTTAGATTTGTTTTTTTTGAAAAAAGACAGTTTGTTGCTCGGGTGGCGAACATAACTATTATCTTGACGATTTGATTCTGGCGGCCTGTCATTGACGCTAAGAGGTGCCCTCGATGTATCGGAGCAACCGATAAACATTAGAGAGATCAATAGTAATAAAAAATTAGCTGACCTGTTAAAATTAACGTGCATTATCTGAGCCTTAGCGTGTAGTTTTACCAAAACGCTTTCATTATAGCTTGTTTGTTTCGGAAATCACTAAAGTCTCATCCTTAATATGGTTACTGACCAATGAAACGTAATTTTTTATTCTCCTGGTACCAAACACCACGAGGCAAACTACTTAAAGAACTGGAAGTAGATTATTTGCAGCGCGCCATCACTGTCAGTTGCCAGCAATCGATACTGCAGATTGGTGGTCTTGGCTGGGAAAATGAATTTATAGACAGTACGCTCTATAAAAAATTTGTAATCCTTGACTCCAAACAACTGGGCTCTTGCCCGGCAACAAAAATTCAAGCCAAATCTTATTTACTGCCACTACAAAGCAACAGCTTTGACATGATTTTGCTTCCCCATTTGCTGGAATTTGATGAATACCGCTTTCAAACGATGAGGGAAATTGAGCGTGTGTTAAAACCAGAAGGTGTTGTAGTCATAATTAACTTTAACCCCTGGAGCTTATGGGTTAGGTATCAATTTTTATGGGATAAGAAAATGTCTGATTCCTGGCGAGGCCACTTTATATCTCAGACAAGAGTTTTAGATTGGCTGAAATTACTTAATTTTGAGGTCACTACAGCATCTGGTTTTTATCTAAATTCCGTCAAATCAACACAAGGTAAATCTATCCGGAAAAACTGCACTTTTTCAGCCACCGCCTATGGAATAAGAGCAATCAAACGACGTTACAACCTAATTCCATTAACGCCAATTAAAGCTGGCAAACCTCGACTCGCAATGGCTAATACAATTACATCGACCAAACAAATACATAAATGATTGAACAAGTAATAATTCATACTGATGGTGCTTGCCGTGGCAACCCCGGCCCGGGCGGCTGGGGAGCTTTACTTGTCTACAAAGGAATCATAAAAGAACTTCACGGCGGGGCACCAGAGACTACCAATAATCGCATGGAGTTAATGGCCGCAATCCAAGCACTTGAAACCCTTAACAAGCCTTGCTCGGTCAATTTGAATACCGATTCCAAATATGTTTTACAAGGCATCACCGAGTGGATGCCAAATTGGAAAAAACGCGACTGGAAAACCGCTTCCCGCCAGCCTGTTAAAAATGAAGATTTATGGCGCAGATTAGATGCCGCCATTCAACGGCACCAAATCACTTGGCAATGGGTAAAGGGTCATAATGGCGACCCAGGTAACGAACGTGCAGACGCACTCGCTAATCTGGGGATAGACTCCTCAGCCCTTCCCAGCAAATAAAACTATTTTTTTTCCATTAAAGTCTTCAACGCAGCAAATGGATTATGTGTTGATTCCGGCGACGATGATTTACTGACTGACTGACTACCAAATCGCGTTTCTTCATAACGCGCATGCTCATTATCATGGCAATAAAGACACAACAATTCCCAGTTACTACCATCAGAGGGATTATCATCATGATTATGGTTTTTATGATGAACGGTGAGTTCGGCCAAATTTTTGTGGTCGAATTCACGCGTACACCGCCCACAAACCCAAGGGTATAATTTAAGGGCTTGACCACGATAAGATTGTTCTCTTAATTCTTGGTTGCGGCGAGCATCAGCAACAATCTGATTAAGCTTAGCCTTGTCGGGCTGTATTTTTTTTATAGTCATTTGTAAAATCCTGTCTAAATTCAGCGTTAAAAATGCATCTAACATTTATAAATTATAAGGGAACTGCGTGAATAATCGAAAATTTGCAGATCGACTCGTTGTTCTGGACACCGAAACTACAGGCCTGAATCCTCAGGAAGGCCACCGAATTATTGAGATTGGTTGTGTAGAACTAATTAATCGCCGACTGACGGGTAATCGCTTTCATGTATACATTAATCCTAACCGAATAATTGATGCAGGCGCCATAGAAGTTCACGGTATTACCAATGAATTTTTAGACGACAAACCACATTTCAACGACATTGCAGAAGATTTCATAGGCTTTATAACTGGCGCGGAGCTAGTTATCCATAATGCACCGTTCGACGTCGGTTTTATTAATCACGAATTCTCTCGCCTAGCCAATGTCCAAGAAGTCAGCAGCTACAGCAAAGTTTTTGACACGCTAACTTACGCCAGAAAAAAGCATCCAGGACAGCGCAATAGTTTAGATGCTCTTTGTAAACGTTATGGCATTGATAATAGCCATAGAGATTTGCATGGCGCGTTGCTGGATGCTGAAATACTTGCAGAGGTATTTTTGCTAATGACTGGCGGACAGGCTTCGTTGCTTGAAGATAGCCAGCAAAAACCTGAAAACACCAAAACGGACGTCAAGAAGCAACAACTAATAGTGAGTAATCGTCCTACGTTAAAAGTCATCCACTGTAATGAAGATGAAAGGGATGCACATCAGCAGCGTCTGGAAGCTATTGAAAAATCGAGTGGGGGATGTATTTGGAGCAGATAAAAAATTCCCGGGGCATGCCCGGGAATCAATTTAGTTTTTAAAAAACAAATACTATTCAGCTTTAGGCTTTGCCTTGATTGAAGTAGAACTCATTCTTTTTTTGCTTTTGTCTTTCTTTTTATCGCTATCGTCAGATCGCTCGTCTTTACCTTCCATTCTGGAAATATTTAGTTGCTGCCCCACAACCCGCACTTTTTTCAACTCCTGAAGCAACTCTTTAGGCATTCCGGCAGGTAACTCAATCGTACTGAAATCGTCTTGAATTCTAATTCGGGCAATATGGTCACCATCTATTCCTGTTTCATTGGCAATAGCACCTACGATATTACCTGGCTTTACACCGTGGTTATGACCAACTTCAATACGATAAACTTCCATTTCAATATCGGCACCAAAAGAGCGCTTTGGTTTTCTATCTCTTTGCGGGCGATCTTCTCTTTGTGGACGATCAGATCTTTCCGAACGCTCTGATCTATCACGATCATCCTTTGGTCTTTTCGGCAGATTTTGCAACAGCAACGGCGTCTCACCCTGCACTAATTTTGCTAACGCCGCCGCAATTTCTAATGAGGAAACATTGTGCTCTTGCTCGTACTGTTCAATCAACTGAGTGAAAAAGCCGAGTTCTTCAGCCGCTAACGTGTCGGTAATATTTTGCTTAAAACGCGATATACGTTTGTTATTGATGACTTCAGTTGAAGGCAAGCCCATTTCTTCGACTTTTTGCTTGGTTGCACGCTCAATGTTACCTAATAGCTTTCTTTCTCTAGGTGCAATAAACAAAATCGCATCGCCGGTACGGCCTGCACGACCCGTTCTACCAATACGATGCACGTAAGATTCGGTATCGTAAGGAATGTCGTAATTGACCACGTGGGTGATACGGTCGACGTCCAAACCGCGGGCGGCAACGTCAGTCGCAATTAAAATATCCAGTTTGCCATTTTTGAGATTGTTAATAGCCCGCTCACGCAGTGCTTGAGACATATCACCATTAATAGCTGCAGCAGAGTAGCCTCGAGCTTCAAGCTTTTCTGCCAATTCAACGGTCGCAGTCTTAGTGCGAACGAAGATAATCATGCCGTCAAAAGTTTCCGCTTCTAATATACGCGTTAATGCATCCAATTTATGAACGCCGCTGACTACCCAAAAGCGCTGGCGAATGTTTTCCGCCGATGCGGTAGTCACTTTAATCGTGACATGTTCAGGCTCGTTTAAATACTCATCGGCAATTTTACGAATCACTGACGGCATGGTCGCTGAAAACAAGCAAATCTGTCTCTGTTCGGGGATTTGCTCAAGAATCCATTCCACATCATCGATAAAGCCCATACGCAACATTTCATCGGCTTCATCCAGCACCAAAAAGCCAAGTCCGTTCAGATTTAACGTACCTTTGCGCATGTGATCCATAACTCGACCAGGCGTACCGACAATAACGTGAGCGCCACGCTTTAGTTGTCTCAACTGGGTGCTGTAATCTTGTCCACCGTAAATAGGAAGAACATGAAAACCTTTTAAATGTGCGGCATAGCGCTGAAATGCTTCCGCCACCTGTATAGCAAGTTCGCGAGTAGGCGCTAAAACAAGAACTTGAGGATCTTTTTTATTAAGATCGATACGAGACAAAATGGGCAACGCAAAAGCCGCCGTTTTACCGGTACCTGTTTGGGCTTGCCCAAGAACGTCTTTACCGGCCAGAATTAGAGGGATGGTTTGAGCCTGAATAGGCGAAGGTGTTTCATAACCGACATCATTCAGCGCTTTTAGCACCGGTTCGATCAGAGCTAAATCACGGAAAGAGGGTAATGTAGAAACATCATTGGACATGGATTTACCTGTTTGGATATAAAGGCGCAGAAAGCGCTAAGGAATTGTTTTACTGAGTTATTATATCTGATTAGCTGGCTTTTTGCAGCATATTCAGGCTATGTTTAGATTTACCAAGTACTGGAGAATCTCTTGTTTCTCGCAAAACCAAACTTATTTGATAGTTAATTAGCCATCATCTGCAAAAAATGAGCTATGCACCTTTTATATTCGATAACAATAAAGCTTGGTTTTACGCCTGTCCGAAAGTTGAATCACCGATTCAATATCCCAATCCGGCACCGGAAATGATGACGACACAAACAGGCTGCCGGGATGCATTTCGCGCCGAACTTTTTCACCCAATTGATCCATAAACAAGGGTGACAAAAATGCAAACACCAGATTCTGATTGGCTAAATCACAATCCCATAAACTTTTATTCTGAACAGTTACGTTAATCAATAATCGGCAACGCCAACGCAATATCAACCAAGGAAGTGGCGCCCGTTCAATCGCTGTGATGTTTAGCAAAAATAAGCGTTTTGCTAACGGCACAACAACAGAGCCAACGCCCGCACCAAGCTCGACAAAACTATCCGCATTTTCCTGTTTAACCAAAGAAATCATTGCCTCGGCTACTGCCGAAGAGGATAAAAACAGCGGCACATCACCTTTAGCAGTACCCCAAAATACTACGATCAAGACCAACAACGTCAATAGATATAACCATGAGGGAAGATCAAGAGCTGACAGACCTAACGCTGCCGGCAAAAACAACAGGTGAATGGGCATCCACCAAATGGCTTGATGGAATAATCGAGAGATCGCTGCTGCTATTATTCCTTGAAAAATAACAACAAGCCAAAAGCTAAATACTAACTGAGGAACATTTCTGGCTAACAAAATAGCCGTTATTAATCCTATACCCTGACAAGCCAGCGCTTTAAGTAATGACATCAATACGGGCGATTATCAATTCAAAAAGGTCGGCTCAATCAGGTACTTCAATCTTTACGGCGAAGTTATTTTGGTATTTTTTTGCACATTTTCAGGCATTTTCGGCAAAGTTGGCGGCTCTTGTTGCTCGCCACCCGCTTCTTCCAATACCTGTTTTTCGGCCTTTTTGTTCATTACGATAATGGATATTCGCCGATTCATAGGATCCGTTGGGTTTTCAGCTACAAAAGGAATACTTGATGACAAACCAACCACTCGCAACACTTTATCTTCACTAAAGCCGCCCTGAGTCAATTGTTTACGAGCAACATTTGCCCTGTCACTAGAAAGCTCCCAGTTAGAATATCCTAATTGATTAGCAGGAAATGGCAACGCATCAGTATGTCCGTTAATCGTAATTTTATTCGGCAGTTCATTAATCACCGGTGCTAACTCTCGTAAAATCATTTGCGCATAAGGCTCGATTCCGGAACTTGCCAATTTAAACATAGGCCTATTTTTAGCATCAACTACCTGAATTTTTAAACCTTCGGGGGTTGACTCCAGCCTGATTTGCTCCTTATATTCATTCAAATTTGGATTAGCCTGGACCATTTCCTGGATTTTGTCCTTTAGCTTTTCCAGCTTCTCTTTCTCCATTTGCTCAGCCCGGCGCGCCAATTCTTCTTCGCTAACTTCTTCAGAAGTAATGGCTTGCCCCTTATCTACCTGACCTTGATCTTTAGAAGTTAAATCATCCCCGCCTCCTTGAACAAGGCTAGTCCGATCGCCGACCCCTTCACCGCCATTGAGCGAGACCTTATATGGATCTTCGAAATATTCTGCGATGCCTTTTTTGGTAGCCTCATCGGTCGACCCTAACAGCCACATTAATAAGAAAAATGCCATCATCGCGGTAACAAAATCCGCATAAGCAACCTTCCAGGCACCGCCATGATGGCCGTGCCCGCCTTTCTTTTTTATTTTTTTTATGATGATTGGTTGTTCGGCCACAACATTATCCTTTAGCTGCTTTCATTTGTTCTTCCATTTCGGCAAAGCCCGGACGCATTTCAGACACAATCACATTACGCATAAACTCTACTGTCATCGCAGGCGAAGTGCCTTTTGCGCAATTCAACAAACCTTTTTGCGCACACTTATAAGCGTTACCCTCTGCGTCCAAACGATCTTGCATTACTGCAGCAACAGGGCCGACAAAACCATAAGCTAACAAAATACCCAAAAAGGTTCCCACCAATGCTGCCGCGATCAACTTACCTAACTCGGCTGGCGGAATACCTACTGATTCCATAGTATGCACAACTCCCATTACCGCAGCGACGATACCAAATGCGGGCATACCATCACCCACATTCTGAACCGCTTTAATGGGTGCATGGCCTTCTTCGTGATGTACTTCAATCGCCTGATCCATCAGATCCTCTAATTGATTAACATCAACACCTGTGGTGATTAAGCGCAGATTGTCACAAATAAAATCCATCAAATGATGATCAGCCAGCACTTTCTCACCAAACACCGAGCTACTTTCAGGATTTTCAATGACCGCTTCCAAAGCAAGTAAACCTTCGCGCCGCGCTTTTTGACTTAGTGCATTAAAACTTAACAGCAATTGAACATAAAAATCCTTGTTAAATTTATTGCTTTTCATCGTAGCAGTACCGCCCGCCAATGCTGCTTTAACGGTATGCATAGAGTTACCGGCAAGAAAAGCACCAAATGCCGAACCGCCAATAATAAGCACCTCAACAGGTTGCATTAATACGCCAAGATGCCCTCCCGCTAGTAAAAACCCACCCAAGACGCACCCTAAAATAATTAGGTATCCGATAATTACAAACATAGCGATCTCATAAAGTTAAGAATTGAAAAAATTAATAGTATTTTGAACGTTGGAGTTTCAATAAACCAGAGAGGTACCAAACTCAACTTACACCTTTCAACATCATGCGAAATATCAGGATGCTGAATCAAAAATGTGAACCAAGTATAGTTTGTTATAAAACTTCTATAAGGGGCGGGAAGCTATAAAAAGACATTTTAAGCCAGGTCAGACAGATCAAAAAAAAACATAATCTATTGATTTTAAAGTTTAAACAATCACCTACTTACCAGAAAAAAAGCTCAAAATTTTCAACTTATAGCTTTCATTAGCGGCGAACTAAGCGCATTTTGTAGTGATTTCTACAAACAATCCCCGATCTCCATAATTAACAACCGGCAGTCGAAGAAGGTATTCGGATATTTTGTACTGATAATAAATCGCAAAAAATACTCCAAAAACATAAAGACCGTAATGGTGCGCGCAGCACCACTAAATAACCTGTGCCGTGAATGAATAGAGCAACGCCACACCGAGGTCGTCCACCAAATAATCGGTAACAACAACATCAGATGCACAGTCTTCCAACTGGCGATCGTATACGTTACATTCGCAACCCGGTAATCGACATAAAATAGCGCTGCATTGACAAATACAAAAAACGGCCAAAATGCATACGTTAATGATGCCTTACCCAACCACATGCCTCGTAAGAAAAAATAAACATTTTTATATTGAGGTTGGATCCAATATTTTTCTACTGCCGGAGTGTTGTAGTAGACCAGCAAAAAAATCGACGTCAAAAAAATACCTATTTCAAGCTGATTAAATAAATGAGTAAACGCAAAAATAATAGGCAGGGTATTTATAAACATGACCGTAGACGTATTTGTGGAAATGCATTCATTCTATAGCTGACTTGCATCCGGTCAAGGACGCATCAAAACGTTACCCCGATAATCGCCTGCGTAAAAACCACCAAGCTGCCAAAACTCTTCCTAACATTAAGCTAGTTGCGATCTGTTCCAGGCAAAATGCAGCCTTGTAAAAACAAGCCGATGGTTTGACGCACCCAAACATCGACTTCAGCTTCATCGGGTGTCGGCTCTAAACCGAGCTGTAATCTTTGAATACGTTCGCCGCGCAATGCACTAATAAATTGGTCAGCAAGAAAATCAGGATCGATAACCACAATACGCCCAGCTTGTTGCTGACGACTAAAAAATTGGCTGAGATGATCGAGCGTGCGTCTAGGCCCTTGTTCGTAAAATTGAGTAGCCAAATCAGGAAAACGCGGCGATTCGCCGATGAGTATCGCCCGCATTCTCAACACATCCGGACGAGTAATCCGATACAAAAATTGCCGCCCGAACACAACCAGCGCTTCCTCCAATGGAAAATCGTCAGACAGACTGCCGATAAATTGATCACTGCAACGCCTTATCAGCGCTCCAAACAAACCTGCCTTACCGCCAAACTCGTTATAAATTGTTCGCAGCGACACGTGCGCATCTCGGGCAATAGTTTCCATACTCAGGTCGCCGTAACCGTGTTCGAGAAAAAGCTGCAACGCAGCATCGAGTAACCGATCCCGACTTAGCTGCTCTTTACCTTTACTGGGCCGCCCGCATTTGATCATGGTGTAGTGCTCGGAAAATGAATTGACTTGAGTAAAGATGATACCCTAGACTAAATGGTAATATGAATTACCATTTTATTTTTATATTTTTAGGACGCTCACGAAATGGAACAAAAAACTGTCGTACCTGCCATTGCTAAGCAAGGCATCCTGCTGGGCATCCTGACATTGGCAGCACAACTGCTGCTAACCGGATGCAACAGTACGACCGATCCAACCCAAGCAGTGGGACCACCGCCCAAAGTAAAAATTGCTCAACCCAAAGCGCAAGAAGTCATTGAGTGGGATGAATTTACCGGCCATATTGAAGCTGTTAACTCGGTAGATATTCGCGCCCGAGTCAGCGGTTATCTCGATAAAGTTAATTTCAAAGCGGGCGATAAGGTTAAAAAAGGTGAAATCCTATTTTTAATTGATCCTAAACCTTATCAAGCGCAATTAAACTATGCCAAAGCAGAACTAGACCGAGCTAAATCCCGGCGCGATTTGGCAAAAAATGATTTGGATCGAGCAGATCATTTGTTTCAAGCCAAAGCAATTTCCGCTGAAGAACATGATGCCCGCAGCAAAGGTTATCAAGAAGTCTTAGCCGCGGTTAAATCAGCAGAAGCCAGTGTCGATACCGCTCGCCTTAATATCGAATTTACCGAAATTCGTTCACCAATTGATGGCAAAGCCAGCCAAGAATTGATTACTGCCGGCAACCTGATTAACGGCGCAGGCTCTGATGCCACGCTGTTAACGACTGTCGTTTCCACCGACCCGGTTTACGTTTATCTGGCCGCCGATGAACGCTCGGTATTAAAGTATCGACGACAAGCACAACAGCTCCATCATCACGATGACCTTAAAGGTACGCCGGTACAACTCGCGTTGGCTGATGAAGATAATTTTCCCCATCAAGGCCAGATCGACTATGTTGCACCCCGCGAAGACCTTGCAACCGGCACCATCACCTTGCGCGCGGTATTTTCAAATCCCAATGGCATGCTAAGCCCTGGTTTCTTTGCTCGTATCAGAGTACGTGGCAATACTCCATATTCAGGTCTACTGGTTCCTGAACGGGCTATTGGCACAGATCAAGATCAACGTTTTGTATGGGTAGTCAATAAGGATAATCAAGTGCAAAAACGCAAAGTGATTTTGGGTGCTCACATTGAAGAGTCCAGAGTCATTAAAGAAGGCTTACACGCAGACGAGTGGCTAGTCATAGAAGGTCTGCAAAAGCTTAGACCTGATAGCAAGATTGACCCTGAGCGCATCGCTAATGTTGATAACGAGCAAGAGAAATAGAGCATGGATCGTTTATCGCATTTTTTTATCGACCGCCCGATCTTCGCATCGGTATTATCCATCGTCATCGTGCTGCTCGGCGGCATCGCGCTAACTCAATTGCCTATCGCGCAATACCCTGAAATTGCACCGCCTACTGTCCAGGTCACCACTGTTTATCCCGGCGCCAGCGCCAAAGTGGTTGCCGAAACCGTCGCCACGCCCATCGAGCAGGAAGTTAACGGCGTTGAAGACATGCTGTATATGTCTTCCGACTCTACAAACAGCGGCAGCATGTCGCTGACGCTGACTTTTAAGCCCGGCACTAATCTCGACAAAGCACAGGTATTAGTCCAAAACCGCGTGGCGCTTGCCGAAGCCAAGTTGCCTGAAGAAGTGCGTCGACAAGGCATTAGCGTTAAAAAACGTAGTCCGGATTTGAGTTTAGTGGTCAACATCATCTCCCCGGACAAACGCTTTGATAGTGTGTATTTAAGCAATTACGCGCTGTTACAACTTAAGGACACTCTGGCTAGATTGCCCGGTGTCGGCGATATTCTGGTGTTTGGCGCCAGAGATTACAGTATGCGTTTGTGGCTGAATCCTGAAAAAATTGCCTCTCGCAACCTGACTGCCGGCGAAGTCATTAGCGCCATCCGAGAACAAAACATCCAAGTTGCCGCAGGCGTCGTAGGTCAACAACCCTCCCAGAATAATACTGATTTCCAATACACCGTCAGCACCTTAGGCCGACTGACGCAACCCGAACAATTTGCTGAAATCGTCATCAAACAAGGTAGCAACGGACAAATCACGCGCCTTAAAGATGTTGCCCGTATCGAACTTGGCGCTAAAGATTACAACTCGGGGTTGTTTTTGGATGGCCAGCAAACGGTGGGGCTTGCCGTCTTCCAGTTGCCCGGTTCCAATGCCTTAGAAACCAAAAAAGCCGTTGTCGAGGCGATGGAAAAGTTAAAGCCTAGCTTTCCTGAAGGCCTCGATTACTTGCTGGTTTACGACACCGTGGTTTTCATCCAGCAATCGATCGATGCGGTAGTAATGACCTTGTTCGAAGCCATTTTGTTGGTCGTACTGGTGATTGTGATTTTCCTGCAAAACTGGCGCGCCGCGGTTATTCCTTTGCTGGCAGTCCCGGTGTCTCTGATCGGCACCTTCGCAGTCATGGCCGCTTTTGGTTTATCGCTAAATACCTTGTCGTTATTCGGTCTGGTATTAGCCATCGGGATTGTTGTCGACGATGCCATCGTTGTCGTGGAAAACGTCGAGCGCCATATTGGTTTAGGCCTATCGGCGCGTGACGCCACTCGGAAAGCGATGAGTGAAGTCGTCGGCCCGATTATCGCTACAGCCTTGGTATTGCTGGCGGTATTTGTCCCGACCATTTTTATTACCGGCGTATCCGGTGCCTTTTACAAACAATTTGCATTGACCATTACCGTGTCGACGCTGATCTCAACTTTCAATTCATTAACCTTAAGCCCTGCCCTGTGCGCGCTGCTGTTGGATGGTGCGCATCATGGCAAAAAAGACTGGTTTACTCGTGGCTTTGACCGCCTGTTGGGTTGGTTTTTTGTACGCTTTAACCGATTTTTCGAGCGTTTCAGTAACGGCTATGCGCGTCTGGTCGGAAGATTAATCCGCGTGGTCGCAATAGTTTTAGTCGTTTATCTCGGACTCAATGGCTTGAACCTGTTGGCCTTTGAAAAAGTACCGACCGGCTTCATTCCGCAGCAAGATCAAGGCTACCTGATTTTGTATGCGCAGTTGCCGGATGCTGCATCACTGGCGCGTAGCAAGGACTTAGTCCAAGAGGCCACTCGTATCGTTCTCGATACTGACGGCGTTAAAAACGTCAACGCCTATGCGGGTTGGTCGCTATTAACCGGTGCCAACCAATCTAACGTAGCAACCATGTTTGCGCGCCTGGATGATTTTGCCGTCCGTAAAGGCCATCCGGAACTGTATGCCGATGAAATCGTCAAAAAACTGCAGCAACGCCTTGGCAGTATTCCGGATGCTCGCATCGGCGTATTCGCGCCGCCGCCGGTTCGCGGCATGAGCTCAGTCGGTGGTTTTAAATTACAAATTCAAGATCGCTCCAATGCCGGTATCGAAGAACTCCAGCGTGTAAACGCTGACCTTGTTGCCAAAGGTAATCAACAACCCGGATTAGTCGGTTTGTTTTCCACTTTTCGTGCCGACGTGCCGCAGTTATTTGCCGATGTGGATCGCATTCGCGCTAAATCTATGAATGTGCCGCTAAAAGACGTGTTCGATACTTTACAGATCTACCTGGGTTCGCTGTATGTGAATGATTTTAATATCTTCGGCCGGACCTATTCCGTAGTCGCCCAGGCCGATTCACAATTTCGCATGCATCCTGAGGACATCGCCAAATTAAAAACCAAAAATACTCAGGGCAATATGGTGCCTCTGGGCTCGATTATTGATGTTAAAGAAATCACCGGCCCGGACAAAATTACCCGCTACAACATGTACCCGGCGGCAGAAATCAATGGCAGCACCCTGCCCGGCATCAGTTCCGGTCAAGCCATTAGCGAGATGAGTAATCTGATGAAATCTGAACTCCCGCCAGGATTTGACTTTGAATGGACCGAACTGACACTGCAACAGGTCTTAGCCGGCAACGTTGCCTTTCTGGTTTTTCCATTGAGCGTAATTTTTGTATTTTTGGCGCTGGCCGCCCAATACGAGAGCTGGTCGTTGCCATTGGCAGTTATCTTAATTGTGCCGATGTGCATCTTGTCTTCGATGACTGGCGTCTGGCTCAGCAACATGGATAACAACATCTTCACGCAGATTGGCTTTATCGTGTTGGTGGGTTTGGCCAGTAAAAACGCCATCCTCATCGTCGAATTCGCCAAGCGCCGCCAAGAAGCGGGACTTGATCGATTCGATGCCGCCGTGGATGCTGCCAAAACCCGACTAAGACCCATTTTGATGACGTCATTTGCCTTCATCATGGGGGTATTTCCATTAGTAATTGCTGACGGTGCAGGCGCAGAAACACGACGTATTCTGGGTACTGCCGTATTTAGCGGCATGATTGGCGTGACCTTGTTTGGGCTATTGTTGACACCGGTATTTTATGTTGCCGTGCAAGGCCTGGCACAACGTCGACAAAAGCGCTCTTCATAAATATTGAATGCTTATTCTCGTAAGAGCGGGCCCATGCCCGCGATTATTTAAATACGCGGGCATGGCCCACTCCTAGATGATTGCAGAGCCTAACTTATCCAAATTTGGACTTAACAAATGTGTATTACTAAAACACCACGCCGGATTTTGACAATAAGCCTATTGGCGCAATGTCTCAGCGCCTGTAGCGTTGGCCCCGACTTTAAAACGCCGGAAACACCGACTCCCGAAGCATTTTCTTCTGCCGCCCAAGCAAATTTTTCGGCAAAAAATATTGAAGTCACTTGGTGGAAATTATTCAATGACAGCCAATTAATCGGATTGGTTGATCAGGCCATCGCCCATAACTATGACTTAAAGACGGCTGAAGCCAACCTCCTTGAAGCGCGCGCGCTTTATCTTGATGCGGGCTTAAATCTGCTGCCGACCGTCACGTCGCATGCCAACTACACCGAACAAAAACGCAGCCTTGGCTCACTGAATAATCGAACATTCGTGCCGCGCGAGCTGAAACTGTATAACACCGGTTTCGACGCCTTTTGGGAAATTGATTTGTTCGGCCGGGTGCGTCGTAATGTTGAAGCCAGCAGCGATGAAGTCGATGCGCAAGAAGCCAGCTTACGCGATCTTACCGTCAGCTTAATCTCCGAAGTTGCCCGCAATTATTTTCTAGTCAGAGGATTGCAGAACCAATTGGTCGTTGCTCAACAGAACGTCGACAACCAAACGCAAACCCTCGACATCACCCAAGTTAAACTCGATAACGGCCGCGGCACCGAATTTGATACCTCCCGAGCATTAGCTCAACTTAATAGCACTCGCGCCATCATTCCCCCCATACAAAACGCGATTAGCCAAGCCATCCATAGAATTAGCGTACTCACCGGACAAATACCGGGGGCGTTAACAGAGCAACTGTCGCAACCTAAAGCACTGCCAAAAATGCCTGAGATTATTCCAGTAGGTAACCCGGCGGACTTATTACGGCGGCGCCCGGATATTCGTATAGCCGAAAAAACCTTAGCTGCATCGACCGCACGCATTGGCGTGGCAACTGCTGATCTGTTTCCAAGAGTGACGTTCGTCGGCACATTGTCACTTGAAGCCAGCACACTGTCAGGCCTCGTCGCCCCAGGTGGAGAAACTTTTTCAGTCGGTCCAAAAATCAGTTGGGCCGCACTGGATTTAGGTCGTGTTTATGCGCGCATTAAAGCCGCCGATGCCCGTGCCGAAGCCAGTTTGGCGCAATACCAACAAACCGTATTAAATGCTTTGGAAGAAACCGAAAACGCGCTGGTTAATTACAATCAGGAACGTGCTCGCTATGAAATACTGCGCGACGCTGCAAAAGCCAGCGAAAAAGCCCACGCATTGGCGCATTTACGATTCTCTGAAGGTGTATCTGATTTTCTTACCGTGCTAGATGCGGAACTACGATTACGACAAGACCAAAATCAACTTGCCGCCAGCGAAACGGCATCAGCAACTGCATTAGTATCACTTTATAAAACCTTGGGTGGAGGTTGGGAATCTAAATAACTGCTAGACTTACCCGCGACAGCTTAGCCTCGCTTCACTGCCACTCAGTTAAAACCAAAATTCGCATTCGTGGGCATTGCCCGCGAATGCTTGATATAGTTCGCAGCCCGCCCGTTCCCACAAACTATATCTCCGCATGACGCCCTGTCCTGACATAGATATAGTGCCAGGATTTTTCAAAAACCCAATTGTAAAGAAATTGAACAGTATGTCTCGACTCATCAACTTGATGATGCTGATAGCTTGTCTGGCAAGCACAGCAATTTCCATAATGCCTGCCTACGCTGCCGAACCAGTACACATTGGCATACTTGCATTTCGTCCTAAACCGCAAACCCTGACGCAGTGGCAACCGCTGGCAGTGGCTTTAAAACAGGCCATACCGGAACGTGATTTTGTCGTCGAAGCATTCACCTTATCCGAATTGGAATTAGCCGTCGCCAATAAACAATTGGATTTTGTCTTAACTAATCCCGGACATTACATATTATTGGCAAGACGCCATGGTTTGTCTTCACCACTTGCCACCCTGGCCATTAGTCAAACGGAGCCGGCCATTTCAGTCTTCGGCGGCGTTATATTTACTCGGGCAGGCACAGCCACCCTCAACACGCTGCAAGACGTCAAACATAAAACGGTTGCCGTCACAGATACCGAATCCATGGGTGGTTATATGGCGCAGGCTTATGAACTTAGCCTTGCTGATATTCATCTGCCGCAAGACATCAAACTACTTAACACCGGCATGCCCCATGATAATGTTGTTGACGCCGTGCTGGCTGGTCATGCCGATGTCGGATTTGTGCGTAGCGGTGTGTTAGAAGACCTAGTTAACGAAGGTAAGCTGGACATCACCCAAATTAATATTCTCAATCGACAAAATTCACCGGACTTCCCAATGCAAGTGTCTACCCGGCTATACCCGGAATGGCCGTTTGCATCGTTACCGCATGTTGATGAAAACCTGACTCGCCATCTCGCCGCGTCTCTTTTTCTGCTTGAAGAAAACCCAATAGCTACGCAAGCCATTGGTATACATGGTTTTATAGTCCCTGCCGATTACACACCAGTAGAAGATTTACTCAGACAACTACGCTTACCGCCTTACCAAGCCGCGCCGCAATTTACGCTACAAGATGTTTCGGCACGGTATCAATGGCAAATTATTGGCAGCCTGTTTGTTGTTGGTTTTATTTTGCTACTGATTTTTCGGTTATGGGTTACCAACCGAAAACTGTGGACCGAACAACAAAAGGTGCAGCAACAAACCCAACAATTGCAAGAAAGTGAACAAAAACTATCGGATATTTTAGAAAACGTCGAAGCCTGCATTTACCTTAAAGACCTACAAGGCCGCTATCTCTACGCCAATCGTCAGGTACGCAAATTATTCGCAGCCTCAATGGACGAAATCGTTGGACAACGTGATGAACGATTCCTTGACACTAAAACGGCAGCGCAGTTACACATTAACGACCGATTGGTATTGGAAGATGGATTAACACTAAGAACAGAAGAGACGAATAGAAATACCCATGACAATCACACATCAACTTATCTATCGATCAAACTGCCGCTGCGCAATGGGGCGGGCGAAATCTATGCGCTGTGCGGTATTTCCACCGATATTACTGAAACTAAAAAAACCGAAAAGTATGAACATTTTCGTAGCCGAACGTTAGAGCTGTTAACAGGCAATACTTCGCTTTCGCGAATTCTTGAAGCCATTGTGCTGGGTGTGGAACAATTAAATCCCGAGATGCTGTGCAGTATTTTATTGCTGGATAGCGAAAACAAACATCTCAAGAATGGTGCCTCACCCAGCCTACCTGAGTTTTATACTGCTGCTATCAACGGTGTGGAAATTGGACCGGGCGTCGGTTCCTGCGGCACGGCTGCATTTACCGGTCAGCGCGTTATAGTTGAGGATATTTCCTCACACCCTTATTGGGCGCCTTACAAAGAACTGGCAACGCGCGCTGGATTAAGCGCCTGTTGGTCCCAACCTATTCTCTCGGCTGCCGGTAATGTGCTTGGTACCTTTGCCATTTATCATCGAGATGCTCGCCCACCTTCGGAAGACGATATTTTTATTATTGAACAGACCGCCCGTTTAGCCAGTATCGCCATTGACCGTAAACACTCGGAAAATAAGCTGCGCACAACCGATCTGGCCCTAAAATCAGTATCCCAAGGCGTACTCATCACCACGCCGGACCAAAACATCCTTTGGGTCAATGATGCCTTTTTGTCGATCACCGGCTACAGTAAAGCAGACATCATGGGGAAAAATTGTCGTTTCATGCAGGGCCCGGCGACTGACCTACAGACCTTGGAAGAATTACGCATAGCCCTTGAACAAGGCCACGAATTCTCTGCAGAAATTCTTAACTATCGTAAAGACGGCAGCAGCTTCTGGAACGACTTGACGATCTCACCTACACACGATGAGCAAGGCCAATTAACTCATTTTGTCGGTGTCACCCGCGATATTACCGAGCGTAAAGAGGCGGAAGAAAAACTCCACCTGGCAGCCAGTGTGTTCACCCATACTCGTGAAGGCATCATGATCACTGCACCCGACGGCACTATCATTGATGTCAATAACGCTTTCTGTCGCATTACCGGTTATCTAAGCAAAGAAGTTGTTGGTCAAAACCCAAATCTGTTAAGTTCCGGACACCATAACAAAGAGTTCTACTTTTCTTTATGGCATGACCTGATCAAGAAAGATCATTGGTACGGCGAAGTCTGGAACCGTCGCAAAAATGGCGAGGTCTATGCCGCCATGCAAACCATCAGCGCCGTTACCGACAATCACGGCAACACGCGTCACTACGTGGCATTATTTTCCGACATCACCACCCTGAAAGAACATGAAAAGGAATTGGAACACATCGCCCACTACGATGCGCTAACCAGCTTGCCTAATCGTGTGTTATTGGCGGACCGGTTGCATCAAAGCATGGCTCAGGCACAGCGACATTCACAACCACTAGCAGTGGCCTATCTCGACCTTGATGGTTTTAAGGCAATTAACGACAACTATGGGCATGAAGCCGGCGACCAGTTACTCATCGCCGCCACCGCCAACATGAAACATGCCTTACGTGAAGGCGACACTCTCGCCCGTTTGGGTGGCGACGAATTCGTCGCCGTCTTACTAAATCTACCGGACATCGAAGCTAGCGTACCGGTTCTACTCCGCCTGCTTGCCGCTGCGGCTGAACCTGTACATGTCGGCGACCTTACCTTACAAGTCTCAGCCAGTCTCGGTGTTACCTTCTATCCGCAGCACGAGGATATTGATGCCGATCAATTACTGCGCCAGGCTGATCAAGCCATGTACGTCGCTAAACAGGCAGGTAAAAATCGTTACCACGTCTTTGATGCTGTGCAAGATAGCAGCATCCGTGGTCATCATGAAAGTCTGGGGCACATTCGCGATGCCCTGACTAAGCGCGAATTCGTGCTGTATTACCAACCCAAGGTGAACATGCGCACCGGCACCGTGATCGGCGCAGAGGCACTCATCCGCTGGCAGCATCCGGAAAGAGGCCTGTTACCACCAATAGTCTTTCTACCGGTCATCGAAGACCATCCGCTGGCCGTTGAACTTGGCGAATGGGTCATCGACACCGCGCTCACGCAAATGGAAATCTGGCATGCTGAAGGTTTAAATATCCCGGTCAGCGTCAATATTAGCGCCCGCCAATTACAGCAATCGGATTTTGTTGAATGCTTGCGCGCCATTCTGGCGGCGCATCCTAACATCATGCCCAGCAGTCTTGAGCTAGAAGTACTGGAAACCAGCGCCTTGGAAGATATGGGCAAAGTCTCTCAAATTATTCATGACTGTCGGGAAATCGGCGTTAAGTTCGCTCTGGATGATTTCGGCACCGGTTATTCGTCGCTGACTTACCTGAAACACTTACCGGTAACACTGCTCAAAATCGACCAAAGCTTCGTGCGTGACATGCTCGACGACCCAGATGACCTGGCTATCGTCGAAGGTGTGCTTGGCTTGGCAACGGCTTTCCGCCGCGACGTGATTGCCGAAGGGGTAGAAACCTTGGCACATGGTGAACTGCTGTTACAACTCGGCTGCGCCTTGGCCCAAGGCTACGGTATTGCCAGACCCATGCCGGCTGACCAACTACCACACTGGACGGCAAATTGGCGTCCAGACCCCGCCTGGATAGATCTACCGTCAGTAAACCGCAACGATATACCGTTGTTGTTTGCCAGTGTCGAACACCGCGCCTGGATCGCCGCCATAGCAGCCTACGTAACCGGCGAACGAGAGCTCCCGCAATTGTTTGATCACCACGCATGTCGCTTCATGGCCTGGCTGGAAAGCAGCGACAACAGACTACGACATGCCGAATTACCTGCTTTTCAGACTATTGAATCTTTACACCGGCAACTGCATCTTATCGCCGACGAACTAATGAATCTTCAAGTTCAAGACCACAATTCAGAAGCACTGACAAAACTAGGTGAATTTCAAGCATTAGGTGATGAATTGCTTGAACAGTTAAAAATCATGGTGCAGAAAATCAATAAGTAATGCTATGAAAAGTAATCATTCCAATGACCTCTCTCATCACATTCTCCCGAATTCTGCGACGATGGTGGGCGTGTGTATCATGGTAATCAGTATCGTTAAAAGCCAACCTTCAGATTTGGTGAGTTACCTGATTGATAAAGCGCTGGCTATCGATAGCGTGCTGTTTACCATCAGCGCCCTGCTGTCATTTTTATCGATTCGTTTGAAACGTTCCACCGCCCGTCTGGAGCGGTGGGCAGAAGTGATTTTTATAGTGGGCTTAGTGTCGATGACACTGATTGCGGTGATTTTTTCTTTTGAAATCGTTTGATTTAGCTTCCTATGTTCGCAAGTTCAGGTAAATAAAACCGGCCTGCCAATATTTACTCAGGGTTGATCCTTTTGTTACTGTGCCTCTTCAGGGGCATTTACAGCTAGCAGCTTTTCAATTGTGTGCAGGCGTTCGCTAAGCTCTCGAAGTGTAAATTCAGCACGCACATTCACACTGTGGTCAATTTCAGCATCAAGACGATCTTTAGCGCTTTGCCGATTTTGCGACATCATAATAATCGGTGCCTGAATTGCAGCCAGCATGGATAACATCAGATTGAGAAATATATACGGATAAGGATCAAACGCTTCATGGAGCGGGCCGAGTATTTCAGTGTTGACCACGGTCCAAAAAACCAGTGCGGCAAAAAATATCAGGATAAATGTCCAGGAACCGCCAAAGGCTGCAATAGTATCTGAGGCGCGTTCACCAAAAGTACTACGTTTAGTAAACTCCTTGTTAACATCTCGCGGCCCGGTAATTCTGGATAGTACATCTTCGATAACCTCACGCTCATGAGGTGTCAGTTGCTCCCAGTCGCCGTTAAACAGGCTTTTAGCTACAGCTACATTGTCGTTCGCTTGACTCATGAATCATTAACCTCGTAAATGGAATAACTAATTGTTTACCGAATAAATCGCTACTTGCTAAAAATCCCTTGCCAGCCTCCAGAAATTAACCGGGCGATAAGCATCAAAATATAAGGTACCGACATTCCGGCAGGTGCCGCCAGATAGCGCGGTTGCCAGTCGGGTTCGAATTTGGCTTTGTATTGGTACAGGCCTTCAAAATTGTAAAACTGGTCACCCATTTTAAAAATGGTCGCACCTACTTTATGCCACAACGGTGATAAAGGCCGCTGTTCTAAACCGGCCAGAGGCGCCATGCCCAGCGAAAACCACTGGTAATGTTCGGCTTGTCCCCATAGCATCAACTCGGAAAATAAAAAATCCATAATGCCTTTTGGACTGTCTGGATGGTAACGCATTAAGTCGATCGATAATTCTTCTTTTGCATCGGTTTTCCAGATGTTGGCAAAGGCTTGGATGTGTCCGTTCTCGTCTTTTATCACCGCCACATCGGTGCGGCGGATGTAGTCTTCTGCAAAGAATCCCAGCGAGAAGCCTTTTTCACGGGTGTTTTTGCTGGCTAACCAGGCATCGGAAATTTGCCGCAAGGCCGGAAGGGCCACTTCAACATCGGGGCCGGACAAAATTTCGAACTGATAATTAAGTTTTCCAAACCGGTTACGCGCGCTGCGTTGGGCATCATGCTTTTTACCTTGTAGGCTGAAGGCGGATAAATCCACGCGCGCTTCCTCGCCAAGCTTAAATAAAGACAAGCCCAGATCAAGATACGACGGCAGCCAATCTGCGCTGGCCTGATAAAACACCGCCTTGGCGCCATTGCGATCGGCCTGTTCGAGAAATTGATAGAGCAGTTCATCAAAAGCAGCTTGTTCACCGATGGGATCACCCATGGCAATCCAAAATTTAGCGGTGGCTTCGAACATGATGAAGGCATTGCGTTCGGCATTCCAAAACAGCGTTTTGTCACCGAGCAAGGCCAAAAAGCCATGGGTTTCAGGGCTCTTCAGCACTATTTGCCGAGCTTCTGTCAATTCCGCAGCCGTTGGTTTCAGCGGCGTTTGCGATGGCGCGACAGCCAGTAAGCGTGACAAGCCAAAAGCCACAGCGACTACGCTCACTAACAACATCGCCCGTAAAAATCGGGGCGCATTGTTGTCATAAGAAAACTGCCACCACAAATCATGCGAGTATTCGACATCCCGATAGGCGAAAAACCCTAACCAAATAGAACCCGCCAATAGTAAGGCAATGGCGAGTAACCAGGATTTAGAAAAAGACATCCGCATTAATGACGAATGCCTTTGGAAATAATTGCGGGTTGGCAGCATCAACAGCAGTATCACCGACAACACCAACGCCTCATGCCAGTCGAAACCTTTAAGCAAAGAAGTGGCAATGCCCAATCCCAGCAAAGCTAGACTGCCGTACCAGGCAGCATCGATCCTCAACCGTATGCCTCGGGCCAGAAACAGCAATAGCAGACCGGTCAGACTGCCGGTCAAATGCGAAAACTCAACTACTGGCAAAGGCACTAAATCGCTCCAATCCAACATGTCGGCATGGGAAGGAATAGCACCTGAAACCAACAGCACGCCGCCTGCCAGCAACAGCAACAGTGAATAAAGCTGCGGTACGATAGCCGATAAAACGCCACGCAACGCTGCCGTGCTTTCGGCGATAAGTTCCCGGCGGCTGACTATTTCGTAACTTAGTAGCCCGGCACCGGCCAATAACAACGGCACAAAATAATAAATAACCCGATACAACAGCAGCGCGCCGATCAACAACAAATGCTGATCAGTGGCGTCAATATCCGCCATCAGCCATAAAAAAGCGCTTTCAAACACGCCGATACCGCCCGGCACTTGGCTGATGACACCCATGACCTGCGCCACCACAAACACCACGACGAAAGCGCCAAAATCTATATCGACTTTGCCGACCAGAAATACCCACAGCACTAACGACGACAGCACGACATCGACACTGGCCACCAGCGTTTGCCAGAACGCCATGCTTGGCGTCGGCAGATATAACTCGAAGCCCTTGATTCGCAGCGGTTTGCGCCAACAAAAAACAGCGACCCAATAAACCAATAAGGCCGCAGCACACACCAAGCTGACCCAATGGATGGTCGGTGGCTCCTGCGCTGTATTTGCCAAATACAGCGGCAATAACAAACTGCCGACCAACCCTAAAGTCAGCGCACCCAATAAGTAAGTAACGGTTTGGAACAGGGAAATTTTTAAAATATCCCAGCCCGGCACACCCCATTTTGAATAAAACCGGTAACGTATCGAACCGCCTGCCGCCCAGGCATGACCGGTGTTGTTGCTGATCGCATAACTTAACAACGCTGCTGCAATCATCTTCGGCAACGGAATCTGTGTATGACCGGTGAAGCGCAATGCCAGCCAGTCATAGCCAGCTAACACCAGATAGTTGATCATCATCAATACAAACGCCGCGCCTATCGCCCACATCGGCATACTTTGCAACGATGTCAGAATGTCGCTTAAGTCATGAATCTTAAGTTGGTTATGAACAATAACCAGCGCACAGACAAGCAAAACGACTGGCAATAATCGAATGATTTTTTGGCCAATTCGGCTAAGGGTTTCGCGGGTCATGGGCTAGTTGTTAATTGGGTGAGTTCTGTACTATATCGTTATCACGATCCAGCGAGAGAATGCAGCAGCGGACTCTCTGCGTCCCGTAGCGCTGAAGCGGTACAACAGGCGTTACCACGCCGAAGCGTGGGAACGATGCATGGATTCATTAATTAATCCCATGCTGCTGATACACATCCAAAATTTTCCGGGTTAACTTTGGATAATCCTCATCGAAATGATGTCCACCCGGCAATTCCAGAATATTGGCTTCGGTATTCAGCAGACTGGTACAAGCGGTTTCGGCAATTTCTTCTTTACCGTAAACGCACAAAATCTTGTTTTTGGGTATTTGTGCCAGCTCCGGCGCCAATGGCAGCTCGGCGCCGCTTTGTCCCAGCCAGCCGGAGACATGGATTTCAAAATCGGCATGATTAGCCAGCGCTATTAGTGCCAACAACGGAACGCTGTCTTTATCCTGTTGCGGCAAACGGTTGTAGATTGCAGGCAAAATGTCGGCACCGAAGGAATAACCCGCCAGTACAAACGATTTTACGCCCCAGTTTTTGCGGTAATAAGCCATCGTTGCGGTTAGGTCAGTGGCGGCTTGCTCGGGCGTTTTGTGTTCCCAGAAGTAACGCAATACATCAACGCCCACCACGGGATAATTCAACGCGGCCATTTCTCCGGCAATGGTTCTATCCAGATCCCGCCAGCCGCCGTCACCGGAATAAAACAGCGTCACGGTATCACTGTGTTTGGCAACCGGCACTTCCACTACCGGCATCGGTGCCGATCCGGTCGACTTGCCAACTGTGGCATTAAGCTCATCAAGCAACAGTGCATCAAGCGGGGTATCGTAAGCGGCAATTCGCGTCTCAACATCGCCTAAGTTTTTAATAAAAACGCCCGTTTCGGCTTTGGGCTGGTCGGTCCACACGGAACGCCATTTGCTTTTGAGCCCGGCATCGGAAATCAGGTTAATTTTTTCGTTGTCATTTTGAGTGGATAACGGCGGGCACAAGGCTAAATCGGTGGGCAATTCAATCGAAAATCCGATAGAAAGATTAGTGGCATTATTTTGCCCTTGCGCATTGATAAACGGGAGCAGCGCGCCTTCGGCAATACCGGTAACAATGAGACGGTTTGCTGCATTGAACGGCAGGTATTCTGCAAGCGAATCGGGAATCAAAGCAGATATGGGCAGTTCTTTTGTCAGTGCTTTTATCGATTTATCGACAAATTGGTAATCCAAGCATTGCTTGGTTTCAAAATTGAAATTATTAAGCACCTGCCAGCTGTCGATAACCGCCACAGATAAGCCGCTTGCCGCCACACGCTTGGCAAGATCGCGTGCGGGGATTTTTTGCGTATCGACAAACACCACCGCCAAGCCTTGTGAACCCCAAAGAGGTTCGGCGAGGGTGATGCCTTCCAAGTTGTCGGTATCAATAATTTTTTGGAGAATCGGCGGGTTGATATGGGGCATCCACCAGAACCCAAGTGATGCAGTCCCTACTAAGAGACCGACAAGTAACAATGATTTTTTGATTTTCATAGGCCAATAATACAGTGAATGAGCCAAGGAAGACTGGATGTTGTTTTTATACTTTTGTAGCTCAAATTTCGTTTTTTAAATCTCCTCACCCCAGCCCTCTCCAGCAGGAGAGGTAGTAAAGGCACCAACATTTGATGTGAAATGGGTATAACTTAAGCGGGATTAAATAGGACGAGGGATATCTAAAAACTCGGCAATCAATGGGTTGACCTTCGCAGCATGGGTAATATGCGCGGAGTGGCCTGCCCCCATGACAATTTCAAGTTTGCCGTTGGCCAGGTTTCTCGCCAGCTCGATAGTATGGTCCGGATCGATCACGTCATATTCTCCGGCAACCACTAGGGTTGGGGCAACAATCGCCTGTAAATCGGAATGTTCAAGTTGGGGGGCGTTCTGCCATAGTGCATAGATTTTTTCTTCGAGAAGACCATCGTTTTTATCCGACCCTGTCCACCAGTTCTGCAGCCAGGCGATGACTTTGTTTTTCACCGTCGAACGCGCCTGATCATGCGCTTCGGCGGCAGAAAATTGTAAGGCCGATGGCTGAAAATTGGCACTGATCGCAACGATACGGCCCACGCGTTCGGGTGCCTCTCGCCCCAAAATCAGGGCAATGATGCCGCCGTCGCTCCAGCCGATAATATCGGTGCGTTTTATCTCCAAGCGATCCAGTACTTGTAGAGTGTCCTCGGCAAACAGATGATATTCAAGCTCCTCATCACCGTGCGTGGAATCGCCATGGCCGCGGGTGTCGATCAGCACAACAAGTCGCCCTGATGTGACCAACCAGGGAATCTGCGCAAACCAGCTGAGTTTATTACTCAGTCCGCCATGCAACAGTAATACCGGCTCGCCCTGACCATAAGCAACATAATGAATATGGGCACCACGAAATTCGATGCTGCCCTTTTCGGTTTTTGTAGACGCTGAATAGGCCCAAACCAGGTATTTAAGAAAACTGACCGACACCGGTTGTAACCAGACAAAAACCGCCATGAGTGCCCCAACTATCGTTGCGATTGCGTATTTCAAAATCATGAATCAGCCCCAACTGTGTAAATGCCCGACTTCTGGTGCACCTCAGTAAACTCAGTTATTTATCTAATGACTCACTCTGTCCAAACTCCTTAGCAAATTCATCAAATTCCTTTTTCCAGACCTCTTTGTTATAGCCCCAATTACCCTCCGCCAGTAGCTTTTCGCCGATCGCGAATTCCGCCTTCACCCGATTTATAGTCGCTTCATTGCCCTCATCATCCCAAAGTGCTTGAGCATAAAACAGGTGATTGAGCGGATGTTTGGGGTGATTGTTGACTGCTCTTAACAAAAGGTCCAGCGCCTTATCGCGGTCGCCAATGCCGTTGGGCCATGCCGGGGCTTTAAGATAAAGCATGCCTAAAACGCGAAGCGGCCCGCTATCGTCGAGGTCCGGACTTAATGCTACCGCTTGCTTTAATTCATCTTCCAAGCGGGCAAGGTTATTGATAGCCAGGGTGATATGTTCACGCACTTCAAGCCCCAAGTTGGCAGCTAAGTAGTAATGCACTTCGCCATCGCCAGTGCCCCCCAGCTTAAGGGCGGTTTCGGCAAAACCCACGCCCTCATCGGCAAGTTTCTCGCGCTTATTCTGATCTGTTTCACGTTCCGCCAAATGTAAGCACAGGCGACTGGCGAATGCGCTGCGCCGCAAGGTCACGTCTTCGGTTTTGCGCAATGCAGTTAATGCGCAGGCTAAGGTGTCGGTTTTGCTCAGGTACCCGAGTTGATTTTGTGCAGCCAGCAAGTTTGCGGTGGTCTGTTCCGGGCAGTTAAGCGTTTCGTCAAACTGGACATAGTCTTTTTGAAACAGGGTGCAGCTGTTCAGAAAGACGAGTAGTGAAATGGTGAAAAACAGTCTTAGCTTGTTCAATGTCTTATTTCCCGTTAGTCCATAATTTAACCATCGGCTCGAACACCGCCGCATCGACGGTGGTAAAAGCTTCTACGCCAAACAAATCGCATAGTTTTTTGCCTTCACTATCGGCACACATTCCTTCCAAGGCTTGTCCAAAACGGAGGCGTTCTTCCGGAGTCGTAGTCGTGCTGTTTGCGACCACACCCATCAGTGGAATTTGCTCGGAAGTAAAGATGGCCTCAAGAGGTTTGCTCATCTGGAGCGATGCCAGGCCGTTGAACTGTTGCTCGTTTAAAATAACCGCGTCCAATTCGCCTTTATCCAAAGACCGTAATGCACGGATGGCCTGATGGGATGGTTTTAAGTTGAAGCCAGCAAGGTCATATTTACCGGCAAGCACGATTTTGCTGATAAAAGACGGCTCTTCCAATACCGTGCCACCAACCGCTTTGCCTTTCAGCTGGTCCAGGTTCTGATACTTGTCCTTTTGCACCATGACCCGGTAACGCTCACTGCTTTGGCCTTTGATTTTGGGTTGAACGACCGGCACCAAGTTGTGCTGGCTGCGCAATTCCAAATACAAGCCTAGCGAGGTGATCGCAAACTTGGGGTGTTTATCGGCTATTTGCTTTTTACATTCATCGGCTTTAGCGGTGAAGAGGCTGGTAAAGCTATTTTCCGGCCACTGACCAACGCGCTCGACCACTCGTAACATGGAGCTCATTGCCGCGTTGGCGTCCTTGGCATTAACCGCCCCGCCCGGATAACACACCAAAATCATTTCGGGATTTGGTGCTGCGTTTGCCGTTAAGGAAGCCAGCAAACTGGTAACAATCAGATAAGTTTTTCGCATTATGGTTTTCTCTTGGAATCTAATAATTGACCGATGGCCGGTGCCACCACCAGGGTTGCCACCAAACAACACACTAGCCCGATGGTGATACTCACGCCTAACGAGGACACGCCTCGATAGCTGGCCAGAGTGATAGCTCCCAGACCTGCCAGCTCGGTACCTGCGGCCAGTCCGATCACTTTGCCTGCGGCCATGCTGACTTGCAAAGGCGTTTGATCTTTCAGTTCGCGCCAGCGATAGCTGAACCACACGCCGTAATCTACTGCTAACGCAATCACCATCGGCAAGGCAACAATGTTGGCGTAATTATATCGAATACCACCCAAAGCCATCAGCCCCAGCATCCAGCCTCCGCCTATCAATAATGGTAATGCAGCGAGCGCAAAGCCGCGCACACTGCGTGTCGCCGCCATGACCCAGAGCAGGCAAAGCACTAAGGCTAATTGTGTGCCGCTGGTAAAACTTGCAACCACGGCCTTGGAAAATGCTTGATGCGTGGTTGGGAAGCCTGTTGCCTCTGGCGAGACGCTATAGACATCATTGATTAGTGCATCGAGATTGTCAGGATCGTACACGGTTTTTGCCGGGAAGCCGTAGATAGCAATGCTACCGTCAGCGCCAAAAAAACGATCGCGCAAAGCTGGCGGCAACTGCTCTGGGCTTAATGGTTGGGCCTGTTGCCAGCCTTCTATGATTTTGAGTCCGGCATCCGCATCAAACAGTAACGCGCGCAAAAAATTCTCGCTACGCACTCTGCCCTGTTCGCCGTCTGCAGCAAGCTTGCCGGAAATAGTCGCAAGTTGTCCGCGTACTTGCTCCAAACTCTCGACCACAGTGGTATGGCCAGCCGAGAATGCTTGCTCTTCGGCATCATCAATAATCGCCGTGCTGTTTTCTAACAACACTCGCAATAACTCGAATGATTTTACGGATAAGCCCGCCCGAGCAAGTTCTGCGACTTGTTTGTCATAGCCTGCCTTGGAAAACGACTCGCCTAAGCTCATGGCTTTGTGAAGTCGGGCATCCGCATCTTCAGGAAACAGGTTGGTCAATGACTGTGCCTGGGCAATGGTTTTGAGCTTACCGGCCTCGGTGGTGATGCGCCGAGCTTCGGCCATGTCCTTGGCAGTAAAAATAATGACTTCTGACTGGTAGTCACTTTCTGCCACCATACGGCGCTGGTAATAGGCCGCCTGAGAATCTTTAGGCAGCATAGACAGCACATCGTAGTCGAACGGGATTGATAAACCTTTTATTCCACCGATGACTGCGCAGATTAAAGCCAGCAGGACAATAACCACCGCGACCGGCATTGGAAACCGGCCGTTCTTTCCCGTTTCATCTTTCTGTGCCTGCAAGGTGGCAGAGGACGCAGGCGGTTTGATGTCTCTTAGCTTTGGCGGCAATAAAGCATACAGCGCAGGCTGAACCATCCAGGTACTGATTAAGATCATCAGCACGCCTTTCGCAGCGACGACACCTAGTTCGGAAAAGCCGGGAAAATCCACGGTGGCCAAAGCACTAAAAATTAACAGCGATGCGCCTCCCGCTGTTAACACTGCTATAAATGACGAACCGATACCGGCGCCGATAGCTTCCACCAAGGGCTTGCCGGCGCGACGTTCTTCGTCAATGCGCGAAGTGGTAAAGATGCCGTAGTCCGCTCCCAAGCCAAATAAGATGGCAATAAAAGCGGCGGTGATGATGGTCAAATGCCCAACAGTAACCAGCGCCAGCCCTAAACTCCACAGCACCCCAAGTCCCATTGGGACAAAAATCAGTACAGCCCAGCGCACACTGCGCACCACAAGCAGAATCAATGCAGCGATGAGGCCCGCGGAGGTAAATATCACCAAGGTAATATCTTTGCGGATGTTGACGAATTCCTCGTACTCAATCGCCGGTAATCCGGTCAGTCCCACGATAGGAGCAGCCTGTCCAGAGGCTTTAACTTGCTCAGTCAACGTTGCCGATACTTGTTTAACCTTGTCGACGAATGGCTCAAGATTCTGGAAATCCCCAGAAGCGTTTTTCGGATGCACAAATAAAAACAACATACGCCCATCGCGGGACGTAAAGTAACCGTCATTCATACCGCTTGCGCCGCTGTTGGCCAATAGCCGATTCCACTCTAAACCAGTAGGAACCGTTTCATCTGACAACCAACGTTGCCATTCTTCCAGAAAAAACCCGACCAGATTCAAACCTGCTTCAGCTGTTTTCAGGTCTGTGTCTGTACCGCCTAGCTGCGGATGATCTTTGCTCCAAGTCACCGCTTTACGTAGATTTTCTTCAAGCCCTGCCGTCAGAATGGGCTGGTTTGCCATTTCAGCAAGCTTGTCCAAACCTTCAAGAGGCACCAGTAAATAGGCATGGTTTAAAAAAAATGCCATGTCGAGTCGAGAGGTCGCCAGCCCTATCTCTGGTTCCGCCTGGAGCTTTGCAGCCAAATTGTTAGCAAATGACTCCAACTCATTGCGTGGCGCGCCCTCTAGGACGATCATTAAATCCGAAGCTGCGCCAAAATTTTCCAGAAAGTGATTAAAGCGATTTGCCACCGCCGTATTCTGAGGCAGTAGCGCCTGACGCGAGGTATGAATCGGAAGTTGTGCTGTCGCCCAGCCAGCCAGAATCGAGAAAAACAAAGCCACCCCTAAAATCTTCTTAGGGTTTCGGGCAAAATATTCTGCAATCTTGGCGGCGCGATGGTTAATTTTCATAAAAAAGGGGATTGATGAATTAGCGCAATCTGATGGTAAGCGCGAATGTCAATAACAGTTGTATAAGGCGATATTGCTAGCGTTGAATCAATTTCGGATGACAACCGTTGATGACTCGATAGATTTTAAAACCTCAATTAGGGTCTTTGAATCTTTGCGGTATAACTTAACGGAGGAAAATATTTTATTTTCGAGAAGTAAGAATTAGCAAACGCAAATAAATTAATTTCATTTTTTATCAATGGCTTAATAATAAAAAATGCATCCCAAAGAAGCTTTATTGCCTTGGGTAAATTTAAAATTTGTTCACGTACCAAATCGAACGCGCCAAAAAACGCTAAAAAGCAGAATTGTTTGATTAACGAAGAATGTTTCCGGTTTAAACCTGCCAATATTGAAATTGATTCCTGGGCATTAGCACCGCCACATTGAAGAAATTTGAATACTGCTTTTTTCAGTAAATCATTCGACATAACGGCATACAGTGCGTTGGCGAGAATATTCAAATTGGCATTAGCACTTTGTCTATCTCGATAATACGCTTCGATTTTTTCGTGAATCAAATCGGTATTATTAAAATCAGGCATAGCCAATAAATGGCTACTCAAAATTTGAATATCCGAAAATACTGCCGTTAAACCGCCGCCGGTTAAGGGATGACGCATGTTCAGCGCATCGCCTAACATCACCGCGCCTTTCCTTACTATGGGTTTTGCGGCCATGTAATGATTGGGCATAACCTTAAAGCCACCTTCTTGTAAGGCCTGCTCATAGCTGTTGCGCATACATTCAGGAATATATGGCGTGACGTTGGTTTCTAAATGGGCCTGTAAAAGATGCTTTCTAGGTAATTGGTCACCCGGAAAATCTATTAGCAGCCTGACTTCATTATTGGAAATCGGATAACAAATGAACGGCGTTGGTCCCGACAAAAACACATGCCCGTGTTGTGGAAATGGCATGTCACAGTTTTGTAAAATGACACCTATAAAGTAAGACGTGACTGTTTTTTCGTTATTACTCAGATCCGCTCTAAAATTTGAAAAGAATCCATCGCTGGTAATGGTTAAGGGCGCATAAATAGACTTTATCTGGGACGACAGTGAGTCGCGGTAACTTACGCCAACGATCTCATTCCTTTCATTTTCAAGTAATTGCAGTGCCTTGCCATGTATTTGCGTAACCGATTCGTTTTGCAATGCGGAAGCTCTGATTTGCTGCAAAAACCGACCATTATGAAGGCCCACGCCCAAATGGGGATCAGGATAAGCGATGGTTGTGCTTTCATTGCCTTGTAATAATGCATAGCCTTTTACGGTTTGCGCCTCAAAACCTTCCAGTAAATGGCTAAGCCCCATTTGTTCGAGTGACAATACTGCGCCTGGTTGCAACAGTTCACCGACGATACGTTTTTTCTCTTTAAAACAATGATCGATTAACGCGATTTTAATGCCTTTGGGGGCGAGATAAGCAGCAATGGTTGCGCCTGCCATGCCGGCGCCGATAATACAAATATCGAACTCTGATTTCATATTAAGCCACTTGCTGCTGATTTTTTAAACTGGGTTGATTGATTAATCATTTCGAAGCGAACCGTTGTCGGTATCGACTTAACGCCCAGATAGGAAATATGTTTCTATAATTTGCGTAAGTAATCATACAGTTATAATTAAAAACACCAGAAATTCTTTCTTGTGACCAATCGCCACTAGCGACTTGCTTATTTAGTAACACATTAATCCCCATTTCAATGACTTTATTATCGCCATACTCGGCCGCCATTAATGTCAATAATGCCCATGCGGTATTAACCACTTGAGAGTCAGCCGCTTCGGAATAGACCAGTTTTGAACACGATTCGAAGGTTTCCCCCCAGCCGCCATCGGCTTTTTGATGATCCACTAAAAAACTGCAGGCTTTATTGATGCTGGTCATTAAAACTGCATCATCGTAATAGCCTTTGCCCTTGGCTTTACTGATCGCTTCAACGCCAAACCAGGTAGCGTAAGTAAAACAAACTGCCCAGCCACCATACCATGAGCCATCAGGTTTTTGCTGATTAAGGATAAAGTCAATTCCTGAGCTTATAGCCTTATGTATTTCGTTACTTTTATAGGCCGGATAAGTTTCCTGAATCTCCAGCAATGAAATAACGCAAGCTGCAGTACATTCAGTCCATGAATAATCGATCATAATATCCGCAAATACTTCTGATGGGTTGAGTTTTTCCAACCATTTCGGTGCGCGGCTTAATTCATAAGTTGCCCAGCCGCCATCGGCATTTTGATAAGACAGAATAACATCAACGGCTTGTTGAATACGTTGCTCATCAATTATCGGTTTAACCAGTCCTGAATGATTGATAGCTAAAGTGGCGCTTAAGCCCTCTGCGGTGCAATCGGCGACCGGCCAGCCATTTTCTGCGGTAGAAAACGGCCAACTGCCTATCATCGGATGACGAAAAAATTCCGCGTGCGTTGGGTGTTCCGCTTTGATTTGTGACAGTTCGATAAACTTATAGCTTTTTGCAATAGTGGCCGGAAAAAGCTTGCCCACATCACTTTCCAGCATAGCGCGAGTTGCAAACGCGGTATCCCAAAGTTGCGAGCCGTTGTAGCCATTCATTTTCATGCCATCTTCGGCAACCCATAAATAGTCAAACCAACGCACCACATGCTTTTTAAATTGCTCGGAGTCCTTGCCGTAAGCGTGCCAGATGCTAATAGAGTTAATCGCTTTATTAACGGGGCCGATGTTGATGTAATCGGTTTGCGCATCTTCTGCATTCAGATACTTTAAGAGGTAGGCGACAGCTTTTTCTCTTAGCCAATTAGATTTAAATTTTTCGTAGGTATTAGTGAAAAAATTCATCCACTTCAGTACCGGCGAAAGCTGGGTGTAAGAATCTTTTTCGCAGAGAGCATTGCGTTGTTTCGGCCAATCGATGGACGCGAAATCTTCGTTAAAAAGCTCTTCTCTTAGCGATAAAATCAACGCAGTTTCGGGCGCTTTTATTCGCTGTGCATAGCAGTAAGCCATGGGTAAATAAACCATACGGCTATGGCACCAATAACGCCACGGATGTACCGGCAACCATTTTGGAAATAGCCACATTTCAGGAAAAAGACTGTTAAATCCTTGCCAGTCATAGCAATTTAAAATGGCTAAATAAAACTTTCCCCAAGAAGGAATGCCGGTTGCACCACCATTGTTTTTGATCCACGCCCTAGCGCTGGCGAGTTGTTCATTATTTTTATCAACACCCAAGAGTCGCAGCGACACATATTGCATCACCGTACCGAACATAGTCGACTCACCTTCAATATGCATACCCCAACCGGCATCACTATTTTGATGATTGAATATATAAAGCTTCATCATTTCCTGATGCGCTTTTGGGAATGGGGTGTCCGTAAGGTAAGAAGCAATCAGTAACCCCGGCAAAAGAAATAACGGGCCGCCGTAATCGCCAGGCCAATGACCATCTTCACTTTGCAAGTATGAAAAATAGTTAATCCCTTTGACAAGCGCGTCCGTCACTTGTTGCTGGTCAGCATTGCTTTCCTGAGGGTTTTGTCCGGAGAATTCCTGGAAATTCGCATTAATAGCTGCGTGTCTAAAAACCTTATCCCCAGAATTGGGATTGCTGGATTTATCAAACTGAAAATCTTCAGCAAACTGAATGATGTCCTCATCGGTAACACTATCAACGTTTTGTAAATGCTCGTTGATGTTATTTGACTTGGGCTTAAACGCCCAAATCTGCCGTCCCTTTTCAGTAAGGAGTTGCCAGCTTTTCCAACTCGGTTTTACATTCAGCATAGATTCTTATCAGGGTAACTTTTAGCTAAAGAGTGACAGCCATTTTATGTGTTAAACAGCGCAATGCGTACCATCGCCAAAAATCCTTGCAGTTTTTTTAATACACTTGGCTGCGCGCGCAAACGTTCGTGACCGGGAAGCAATTGTCCTTTGGCGAGTTTACCGATCTTCCTTTTCACGGCTGGATCAAGCTTTCCGTCGGCGGCTAATTCAAAAAACAAGGCTTTGACATTGCCTAAATCAAAGAAATCTCGTTGCCATTCCCATTTATAGTTGCCGCCATAACGAAACCAGGAACCACCGATGCCTGCTACTTCGTAATGTGTGCCATCTTCGCGTAATGCAGGCGATACCTGACGCCATAAGCCTATAACTTCACCTTGTTTTTCATCGATTAAAATCCGGTGGTACGGATAACGCCATTCCTCAAAGCCTTCCATTTGCACACCTAGCGCCCATTCTTCTATTTCTTTACGGCTGCGTGCGACAAATTCCTCATTCGGGCCAATATTCCAACGATACTCGGCCGTCTCGGTATACATCGCGCCCAAATATTTTGGCCAATTGCCTTCTTTTTCAGCGTCACGATTGGCTTGTAACCAACGTTCAACCATTTCTTCAAGTTCTGCTCTGGGATATTCAGCCATTATTTGTTTTTATAGGTAAGTTCAGTTGATTTCGATTTTAATTGCTTTGGTGGGGCAGTATTTTTCCGCTTGCTGGGCTTTTGTCAACAAAGCGAGCGATGGACGTTCTTGCAAGACAGTTAAATTGCCAGCCTCATCTACATTAAAAAGCTCAGGCGCTTCAGTCATACAAGTCGCATGACCTTGGCAAAGCTCCCTGTCGATTTTTATTTGAAAGCTTTTACCGGCTTGGATGTTTTCTTGCGCGTTACTTGTTGTTGACTCAGTTGCAGCTTCTTTAATGAGCGTGCGTTTTATATAACGAACACGGCAAGGCGATAGTGGTTGTACCACCATTTGGGTAAAGTCATCCTGATACTTGTCTTTATCATCGACCAATTCAAAGGTATAGCGACGCAACAGTATGCTAAAAATGGCTTTTAATTGCAGCATGGCAAACGCATTGCCAGTGCATTTATGTTTGCCGCCACCGAAGGCAATCCAACTAAAGGGCTTGGCATCTTCCTGACGTGATTCAGAATAGCGTTCTGGATCAAACTTTTCCGGATCGGGAAAAACCTCGGCAATACGGTGCGATACTCGCGGCGAAGCACAGACGTATTTTCCTGCCTTAACCGTAACACCTTTAAAGTGAAAGTCCCGCATCACTTTACGAATTAAAAATATTAATGGCGGATGCAATCGTAAAACTTCTTTAACAACATTTTCCAGTATCGGAATTTCGCGTAAAGATTGAAAAGTGACTTCCCCATCGACACCAAAGTGCGTATCGAGTTCAGCCAATACCTTAACCATAGCCTCAGGCCGACGCGCCAATTCCAGCAAAGTCCACGCTGCAGTTCCAGCAGTTGTGTGATGTCCGGCAAATATGGTGCCGATTAACATGCCGGTTATTTCGTGAGCAGATAAACCGGTGCCGTCGTCATATTTAGATTCAATCAGCAGCTGAAATGCATCTTCACTTTTTTCTGATTTATTGGCGCGTTTGGCAATAATATCAGTCACTAGCTCTTGCAATCTGGCTCGCGCTTTATCCCGACGGCGAAATACCGGTAATGGCAAATAAGGGAAAACAAAGGCCAGTGGATTCACACCTTTTTCAAGGTCATGATAAATTTTCGCGAATTCTTCATTGAGTTCATAACGAAATTCATCACCCAGCAGACAGTGGCTGGAGGTGTAAATGGTGAGTTCTTTCATAAACTCAAGCAAATCAATTTCACCTGTGTCGCCCCAGTCAGCAATCATTTGCTCAACTTCCTGGACGATCACTTGCGCATAGCCGCGCATGGGCTTATCGCGCAATACCGGCATGAGCATTTTAAGCTGTTGGTCTTTTTTATGCGGTGGTGCATCAAAAACCACGCCTTTACCAAAAATGGGCGTCATGATTTTATAAGCTTGGCTTTGATCTAACTGATCATCAGGCGCTCTAAAAAAAGCTTCATTCGCTTCAGGCCCTGTCATTAACACCATTTTTTGATGAAACATACGAAATTCACCGATTTCTCCCAGTGTGTTTCTTAGCTTCACCATGTATTCAAAGGGATTTTTACCAAACTCAAGCATATGTCCGATGAACGGTAATGCTGAAGGCATCTTAGGTGGTTCTTTAAATGTCGAAACAGCGTTGTCGTTGTTGGCAGGAGTCATAACTTAAATTATAAATTTATTAAGGAACATCAATGAAATGGCACGACAAAGGCGATCGACTGATTGTTGAAACTGCCTCGACAATTAAATGTAATTTACTAGAAGTTGATTTTCTTGAGCGTTTGAGAGCCACTATCAATAAACGTCTGATATACCGACTGAGCTCTGTATTCGGTCAAGCAAGCCACCAAATCTCTATTGAGTTTGTCATTTAAATTCTCTCGGCAATACAGAAACGTTGCCGAGAAGCATCTAAAGGAGGAATTTATTGAAATTGGATTTTGGGGGCTGGTAATTTGTATTACCAGCTAGTTTTTGCAAATTTCGAATAATCGAAAGTTTAGCGATCAATAAACATCCCTAACGTAACGCTTATCTTTTTTCAGTTGATTAACGTAATCAATGGCTTGTTGCTCAGACAATTTACCATGAGTGGCAATAACTTCATGTAACGCTTTGTCGACGTCTTTAGCCATTCGGTAAGCATCGCCACAGACGAAGAAGTAACCGCCCTGCTCCAGCCACGCAAATAGTTCGGCACCGTTTTCCAGCATACGATCTTGAACATAAATTTTCGCGTCCTGATCTCTGGAGAACGCCAGATCTAAACGAGCAAGCAAGCCGCTTTCTTGCATAGCTTCGATTTCTTCACGGTATATATAATCGGTTGCGGCATTACGATCACCAAAGAACAACCAGTTTTTGCCTGCTGCTTTGCGAAATTGGCGTTCTTGCAGAAAGGCACGAAACGGTGCAATGCCGGTGCCGGGGCCGACCATAATCATCGGCAGGCTGTTATCTTCAGGAACTCTAAATACCTTGTTGGGGGTAAAGAAGCTGCGTACTTCGGTATCGGCGTTGACCAAATCGGCAAGAAACGTCGAACAGACCCCTTTGTGTTGACGACCGTGGCTGTCGTAGCGAACGCTGGCAACGGTTAAATGGACAGTGTCAGGGTGCATTTTGCCGCTGGAGGAAATGGAGTAAGCGCGATGCTGCAAGGGTTTTAGTAAAGCTATAAATTCAGCGGCAGCAAACTCGCAAGCGGGAAATTGCAGCAACAAATCCAGAATATCGCGGCCCCATAGATAATCCGACAACTTTTCTTTGTCGCCAGCTGTTAGTAAGCCATTGAGCTCCTGATCACCTGAACGTGTCGCTATTTCTTCCAACAATTCCTTGCTGGGCAGTTTAATTTCAAAATGTGTGCGTAAAGCGTCTCGCAACGATATTTGCTCGCCATTGACTGGCTCAACCTCATCACCGGTACAAGCCAAAGCTTTGATGATGTCATCGACCAGTTGCGGGCAATTGGTAGGTACTACACACAAGGCATCCCCAGCTTCGTAGCTTAATCCTGATCCGGCAATGGATATTTCATAATGACGAGTTTCTTTGGATGAAGACGGCGCAGTTAACAAGCGATTGACTTGTAGTTTCGCCGGGAATGGGTTTTTTCGGTTGTATTGCGACTTTTCAGCAGCCGGTGCGCCTGTTTCGACAATCACGGTGCCTGCTGCACCTTCCGCCATGTGCGGAATGACTTCCTTAATCCAAGTTTCGGCCGGTTCTTCAAAAGCCGTATCGCAATCGACACGATCAAAAAGACGCGTTGCGCCTAGTTCAGCCAGCCTGTTATCCCAATCGATGCCGGCTTGGCAGAATAAGTCATAGCTGGTATCGCCGAGCGCGAGCACCGAGAATTTAACATTGCTAAGCGTGGGAGCCGTGTCTGCGCTAATCGCATCCCAGAGCAGCTGAGCATTGTCAGGCATTTCGCCTTCACCATAAGTGCTGGTAATAACCAGTAAATAGTCCATTGCTGAAAGTGCGCTAACTTCAACTTCATCCATGCCTTTGACCACAGGTTTTAGTCCGTGTGTCTTAGCGACAGCTGCAGCGTCATTGGCAACAGACTCAGCGCTACCGGTCTGACTACCGTAAAGAATATTGATGATCCGAGCATTGGTTTGATTGACAGAACCGGCGCTTTGCACCAAATGCGTGTGCAGTCCGGCAAAAAAACCGTTTAACCAAGCACGTTGAGTTTGACTGTAAGGAGCGTCTAATGGAAGTTGAGGTGTTTTCATGTATGTGACTAAGGAAATCTATGTTCTCGCTTAGCGGCCTGTCCGTGGATACACAGACAGGCCGCTAAGCGAAAGTAGTTAAGGTAATTAAGCTACGCTTTGACTCATCATGCTTTGAGCAATATCCAGTCCAACCAATGCGGCCAGGTATTCTTCAATGCCTGGAATGCCAACGAGAGCTTGCCTGTTAATCTGGTCTTGCTCAATAATCCAAGCTGTTGAACCGATTGAATAAATGCTTTGCACAGAACGATTAATTAACGCAGTTTTGTAATCATTCAAGCGTTTAGAAGCCAGCAGTATCGCGAGGTGATCATCGCTGTAATTGCTATATGCTTCACGGGTATTTTTAACCAGCGCTTCCTGCACTTTACGTGGTCGCTCAGTAATTAGCTTACGCGCCGCTCTATCAATATTTGCGGCAGAGCGCTGAGCTTCAGGTACTACTTTAAGCATATCTTGAGCGATTTGCTGGGCTTTTTCCAACACAGCATAGCTATTGACCAGTTTGTAGGTCAAATGAGTATCTACCTCACCCACTCCAGGAATAGCACCATCAAATAGCGGTTTTGCTGTTTGGTAAGCGTGTTTTACTTGCTCGATTTGTTGACGAGCCAATTCAACTGACAATTCTTCGATGATTTCCTTACGATCCAGCGCTTGCTGCAAGTATTTCGCAGTTTGCGTTTTGTACAGCCATAGCGGCAACGCAAACTTGAAGTGCTGGCGTTCAGAAGCCCAATTGTTAATTAGGTTTCTGGCTTTACTGGAGTTAGCGTATTCAGCGTGTTGCTCAAGCATATGCAAAATAAATTGCTCGTGAGCGCGCGCATTATCAGTGTCTTCGGTCAGGCTATGCAGCTCAACAGATGTTTTGTCATACAGATTTTCCAAACGATTTTCAGGATCATACTGGTAAGCATTACCGCCTGACATACCATTGCAGAAGCCTTTGCCGAATCCACCGATGTTTAACACCGCGCCATTGGTCATGTATTCACAAGCAAAATCACCGACGCCTTCGACAACAGCCATTGCGCCTGAATTTCTAACTGCAAAACGGTCACCGGCTTCACCATTGATAAAGGCTTTGCCGCCAGTGGCGCCGAATAACGCAAAGTTGCCGATTAAGACGTTATTGCCGGGCGTTTTGATGCCGCCCCCCGGAGATTCAACTACCAAGGTGCCGCCGCAGGCTGATTTACCGACACCGTCATTACAGGTGCCCAGATGTTCTAGCCTCATGCCATCGTTTAGGAACGCGGCATAACTTTGTCCGGCCGAGCCTTTGGTACGAATCACTACGCTGTCCGGTGCCAGATAACGGCGACCGTGCTGGTTGGTGTAAATGATGGGCGATTTGGTCAGCTCTTGTTCGTTGAGCTGGTAAGCCAGCAAGCGTTCAATATCGATCGCAGTTTGGCCACCTACAGTCTTGGCACAATTGCTCAACTTAAAGCCGTCACCTTCAATGACAATTTGCCGTTTACCTGCCAGGAGGCCCGCTTTGACTTCGTCAATGACTTGGTTGTCGACACTGAAATTAGCTTCCAGATAAATAGGTTTGGCAATCTTAACCTCATCAACCTGAGCCAGCATTTTAGTCAGATCCAGCTGACCGACCATGGTCGGATGATTGATCAAATGCAGTAAGTCGGTTCTGCCACGAATGTCACGCAAACTTTTGTAGCCCAATGAGGCCAGTATTTCCCTGACTTCGTGCGCCAAGTTCATGAAGTATTGAGCCAAGACACGTGGATCGCCTTTGAACTCTTCATGTGCAGTCGTTAAACCAGCCGGACATTTGATGTTGCAGTTTTTCGCCATCACGCAGCGCAGCATCATTAATGCCGTGGTACCGAATTCAAAAGAGTCTGCACCCAGAATGGCCGACTTAACGACGTCGGTACCACTTTGATGCGCGCCACTGCAACGCAATACAACTTTATCGCGCAAACCATTAACGGCCAAGGCCTGATGCACTTCGGCAATACCGATTTCCGGTGAGCGACCACTGTTTTTCAAGCTAGTTACTGCGGCAGCACCCGTGCCGCCAGTATTACCGGCGACGTTAATCACATCGGCACCGGCTTTAGCGACGCCGACAGCTATCGTGCCGATGCCTTCGGAAGACACCAATTTGACGCCAACTTTAACGCGTGCAGCTTTGGCATCATGGATCAGCTGACCCAAATCTTCGATGGAATAAGTGTCATGATGCGGGGGCGGGCTGACCAATTCGACTCTAGGAGTACCGCCACGCAATGCAGCAATTTCTACCGACACTTTCGCTGCCGGCAATTGCCCGCCTTCGCCGGGTTTTGCGCCTTGAGCAATCTTAATTTCAATTTCTTGAATGGTGGGGTCTGCCAGAAGACCGGCCCAAACGCCAAAACGGCCTGAAGCAAATTGTTTGACTTTGCTGGAGCGTAAGGTGTTAAAGCGGCTGTGATGCTCACCGCCTTCGCCGGAATTGCTTAAAGCGCCAACGATATTAGTACCTTGGGCAACCGCTTCGTGAGCTTCGGCCAACAAAGCACCATGGCTCATTGCACCTGAGGCCAGCGTTGTAGTAATTTCGTGAGCCGGCTGAACATCGGCCAACGCTATGGGGTCCGATGCAAGTTGGCTATGTGCTAAATAATTGGCCAATAAACTGTCGGACTCAGTGACAGTAAGAGTGATGACATCATTCGCAATGGCAATATTGAAGTTGGTATCAGCAAAACGTTTTTTGTAGTGCGCGGCCAATTGTTCCACGCGCTGGCTTGATGAATTTGCTGTCAGGCTAATCCTGAAAGTGGTTGCATCTGTTTTACTAACGCTCAAACCACGAATCAGATAATTAACATTACCACGCAAGTTTTGTTTGCCTAAGATACGGTCGAAATCTTCAGTGCTTTGGGCATGAGACACGTCGGCCGGAAAGTCCATAATGTCACGCAACGCAGCAGGTCTGTCATCACGTTCAAGGTATAGATTTTTGGTGAAGCTGCGATAAGCCGGAGTAATACCGAAGTTATCCAGTTGTTCCGGAGTGCGCTTGTCGTAACCGAAATCAAGATAAGCGGTATCGCTGGCTTCCGGCGCGTGTTCTGGGATATACAGAATCGCCTCATCAGTCATATTGATATATTCGCGCACGGCGGTATTGCCGTATGAATGGCCGGCGCCATCCTGACGTTCCTTGAACAAACCTAGGAATGGAATGTCTTTTTCCTCGCGTACCGCCAAGGCTTTTTGATGCCACTCGGCAGCACTGGCAGCAATATCGGCATAACGCACACCGCCAACTGACGCATGGATATTTGGGAAGTAAGGACGCAACCTGGGTTCGTCAGTATCCAAATAATTGGATTCAAAGAATTCGCCGCCGATATAACTTTCTACCGTACACAGGCCGAATTTGCCCATGGTTTTCATCAGCGATTTTTCAGCTCCTTTTTGGTAGTTGTAGAGAGTTTTTTGGTGTTGGTCGGCTGAGTAGTGACTCAATACTCGATTATGTACGGTGAGCGGGCAAATAGCCGATGCACCAAAGCCTAATAAAGTTGCTACGTCATGCGGACTGGCGACTTGTCCGGTTTCGGCAATCAATGACGAGTTAAAGCGTAGGCCTTGTTTAACAAGATGTTGATTAGCGGCGGCCATCATCAATAAGGCAGGTATTGCTGCTTTATCTTTACTAATATTGATGTCGCTTAAAATGATAATGCCGACATTGTCTTTGGCTGCTTGCTCAACTTGCAAGCATACCGCTTGTATGGCTGCTTCCAACGCATTTTCGTTGTTAACGGCATTATCAAAATCAGGCGTGTACAAAATATCGAAAGTAACGGTCGCAACCGATGACTGTCTGCGAATTTGCTCCAATTGAGTGCGTTGCAAAATTGGAGTGTCGATGACCAATTGTTTGCTGTCGCCAGCTGCAAAAGTAGGTTTTGCGCCCAAGGCCACACGTAATGTCATACCATCGCTTTCGCGGATAGAGTCCAGCGGCGGGTTGGTGACCTGAGCAAAACGCTGGCTAAAATAGCGCGACATTCCGCCTTCCGCGCTGTACAAGGCATTAGGTGCCAAGCCATAGCCCATCGCGGAGACTTTTTCCATGCCGGTGGCCAACATTGGATCAAGCAAAAATCTAAAACTTTCCTGGTTGAGCGAGTAAGCGGTATGTTGTTGATCTATATTGAAATCGTGATTGTACTTAAGTTCAGATGGATCAACTTTCGGCAGACTGGCAAGATGCAGACTGCGTTGCGCGAGCAAAGCTTGATAATCTTTTTCTTTGGCTAACCGTTCCATCACTTGATAGCTGTTGTAAGCCTCGCCTGTATTGTGATCAAAGTACAGCATGCCGCCGGCTTCAATACGACCGCGTTTCAACACGTCTTGCGGCGGAAAGTCGATTTGCCCCGCTTCTGACATGACCGCCAAATATTCATGAGTTTCAATTGAGCGTAATGGGCGTAATCCCAAACGATCAAGACGCGCACCGACACGGATGCCGTCATTGAAAATTAATGCTGCCGGGCCGTCATTTTTTTCTTCATAAAGACTGAAATACTCCAGCATCGCCCGGACTTCGGGTGACAGCGTGGTGTCATTTTCCCAGGCTGGAGGCATCATCGCTAAAACTGCTGTAACAATATCCAGATTGTCTTCGTTGATGCGGCGAGTCAGAGTTTGATCCAAGCGTCCAGAATCAGATTGGCCGCAAGGGAAGCAGATATTCTTGTTGTGTTGGCGAGCGATGGCATTTTCGCTCAAGCGGTTTTTCTTATCGGTATTCAACTCGCCGTTGTGCGCCATATAACGGAATGGCTGGGCCATCATTGTGGCTGGGGCTGTGTTGGTGGAAAAGCGGGTGTGGAAAAACAGCGTGTTGATTTCGTGGTCGGTATCGTAGAGGTCGATAAAGTAAGGGATTACTTCGAATGAATTCAGGCGGCCTTTATAAACTTGAGTACGCGAACTCATAGACAGCGGGTAAAAACCGGTCAGTTCAGGACGGGTGAAGCCTTCAACTTCAATGTCCAAGAGCGCTGCTTGAATATGGCTTTCAAATTCGCTGTGGCTGGAATTTTTCAAATGTTCAGGTCGACCAAACACAACTTGTTTGATTGGAAATTGAGCTTTGGCGGCAGCTGCATTGATAACGGAAGTATCTACCGGCACATTGCGCCATTGGATGATTGGTAATCCGAAATCTTTAAAATGACGTTCAATCAGCTCATTAGCGGCAGAATCGAAATGATCATGATCTTCCGGGAAAAAGAAGTTGGCGACACCAAATTGACCTAGTTCAAGATCGGCTTTGCCAGTGACTTTGCGGAAAAACTTTAGTGACAAATCAATATTAACGCCGGCGCCGTCACCGATACCTTCTGCACTCATACCGCCACGATGTGGAATAGTGCATAAAGCTTCGTGAGATTTGAGCAACAGGTCGTGTGTTTGTTTGCTCTGTTTGTGGGTAATAAAGCCCACGCCGCAGCTGTCCTGCGATTGTTCAGCGTTATAAAGCATAGGTTCTTTGTTATCCAAGCGGGAATATGCGTTCATCGATTAGCCCCTTCCAATCATGCCGTAGGCGGCGTTTATAGGTCGTTTTTTGCGCCAATGCGTGTTAGAGTCGGGCGGTTAAACGCACCAGTGCATTGATGTGTTACGAAATCCTATGTAATAAATTCTTTTAGTGAAACCTATTAATGGTAACACGATAGATGTTTACTGTCATTTCTGTACTGGCCGCTGTCTTGAACTCAATTTTTTTTGGCTGATGAGTATGAAAGAACATTTTGATGTTGTGATTGTTGGCGGCGGCATGGTCGGAGCGGCTGTTGCTTGCGGCTTGGGCGGTTCAAAGTTAAAAGTCGCCGTCATTGAAAACGCGCCTCCGCAAGCGTTCGCGCCAGATCAGCCGCATGATTTGCGTGTTTCTGCATTGAGCATCGCCTCAAAAAACATTTTGGAGATGGTCGGCGCATGGCAAGGCGTTCTCAATCGACGCTTTTGCCCCTTCCGGCGCATGCGAGTTTGGGAAACTGCCGGCGATACTGAGTTTTGCAGTGACAATATTGATTATCCAGAATTAGGTTACATTGTTGAAAACCGCATCACTCAGCTGTCGTTACTGGAGCGATTATCGGCTTTTGAAAATATTGAATTAATATGCCCCGCCTCGATTAAAAAAATAAATTATGCCGTTAGTGGAGCCAGCGAGATTGAACTGGACGGTAGCCGAACTTTATCTGCTCAAGTATTAGTAGCTGCTGACGGCGGGCAATCCAGAGTCAGACAGGCTGTAGGATTGGGCGTGACCAGCTGGGATTATAATCAGCATGCCTTAGTGATCTACATCGAAACGGACTATGAACAACAAGACATTACCTGGCAGCGTTTTGTTCCGACAGGGCCGCAAGCGTTTTTACCTTTACCAGGGCACTACGCTTCTTTAGTTTGGTACCACTCGCCCGATGAAGTGCGTCGCTTACAAGCACTACCCCATGAGCAATTAAAACAAGAATTGCTCTCAGCATTCCCTGATTGCCTGGGCAAGGTCAAAGCAGTGTTAGGCGTGGCGAGCTTTCCATTGAAACGCCAGCATGCCCAAGCCTATGTCAAACCAGGAGCAGTACTGGTAGGTGATGCCGCCCACATGATTAATCCACTCGCCGGACAAGGCGTGAATATTGGTTTACTGGACGCCGCTGCATTGGTGGAAGTGCTAATCGAGGCCGATAAACAAGGTGAAGATATTGCGAGTTTGGCGGTGTTAAAGCGTTATGAAAACATGCGTCGCAACGAAAATCTAAAAATGATGACCGTGATGGATGTGTTTTATCGGGTGTTTAGCAATGAAGTGTTACCGATAAAATTTTTGCGTAACTTGGGACTAGGCCTAGCCGAGCGCATTTTGCCTGCTAAAAACAAGGTTATGCGCAGCGCAATGGGACTAGAAGGGAAACTGCCTAAGTTGGCGCGCGGCGAGCCGGTGATTTAAAAAGCTCCTTACACCGAATCCTAATGCTTCACTCGCCTACCAACTGACCATCTTCGCAAGAAAATATTACGAAGCGCAGAACTTTTAGAGCTAAGTCAATGCGCCTGCACAGCTGGAACCCTGCCCTGCTGTGCAGCCAAAACAATGTTCAGCAACACTGATTTTTGCAGCTTCTAAATCTTGCTCAAGCAAATCCTTTAAATGCACCTGGGTACCGCCTGCCAAAGGCAACTCAAGCATCTGATTAAAATCGCAATCGTAAGCATAACCTTGCCAGTCCACGCTCACCAGGCTTTTACACATCACTTTACTAAGATTTTCCGGCTGGTAAGCATCTTTCAACAATTGTAAATACTGATCGAACACCAGACTTTGCTGTTCATGCTGCTTACCCTTGGCAAATAACACGGCGCCGAAACGCTGAATAGGCATATTGACCAGCGCGAACAGCTGATTGAAGCGTATATCGAAATGCTCAAGCAAATATTTACGATAGTCGGCTTCCAACTGCTGTTGCGGCGGCGGCAAACTCGGACCTTGCGGATTAAAGACCAGATTAAGCACCAAGCCGCTACCGGCGTTACCATAGCCCAGCGCATTCAGTTTTTTCAACGCCTTAATGGAAGCAGCAAACGCGCCTTTACCGCGTTGCGCATCGACATTGCTTTCTAGGTAACAGGGTAGCGAGGCAATGACTTCTATTTGATGTTTCGCCAAAAAATCCGCCGCCCATTCATAGCCCGGCTCCACCAAAATAGTCGGATTGCAACGATCGATGACATGCAGACCTTGCTGTTTGGCGGTTTGCACCAGCCAGCGAAATTCAGGATTCATTTCCGGCGATCCGCCAGTCACATCCAGTTGTTTAATTTGCTGTTTTTCCGCAAATTGCAGGGCTATTGCCATGGTCTCGCGCGACATCAGTTCCGTGCGTTTCGGCCCCGCATTCACATGACAATGCGTGCAGCTCAAATTGCACAAATAACCCAGATTCATTTGTAAGGTGGTCAGCCGGTCGCGGCGAATTTGCGGAAAATGGCTGTTGAGCAATAAAGATTTAACGTTATACATAACCGAAACCTTTAAAAAAATTTAACGGCAGGGATTCTAAAAAGCGGATCAGCTCAAGTTGTTCCGGCATAGGGTCGCTTAAGAGACGTAGCGATTCGTGTAAATGAATCAAATCCTGCGGTTCATCGACATCTTGCAGCGGTGTTATTGTTTGCACTTCGCCCAGAGAGTCGATTTTGTTTAAAAATTGCTGACCGGTATCGGCAACACTGTATGTGACGTCGATCCAAAGATTGTGCGGCAAACTGCAATTGCCGCCAAATAGCCAAAATCCACCGTCAACGCTCGGACCGAAAGCAAACCGGGCATGTTCATCGCGCGCCAGCCAATCGGCGGCTTTAAGCAAATGCGTCACCGTCATTTGCGGAATATCGGCCCCGACCAAAATAACAAAATCGTATTGTTTCAATAACGTTTCGTAAACTAGCGACATGCGCTCGCCTAAGCCGCCTTCGCCTTGCCACAAACAAGGCAAATCTTGCCAAAGATCATCAGCCAAGGCGGATTGTTCCGCCACTGCATAAACGCCCTGCAACGCAGCTTGTTTAGCCGAGGCGTTAATAACCGCCGCAACCGCACGAGCAGCCGCCAGATGAAATGACTCAGCAGCTTCAACGCCCAGTTCTTTAGCCAAACGGGTCTTGACGGGCGAAAGCCCCGGCGTTTTAACAAACAACGCAATCGCGCCGTACATGGTCATCAGCAGCAAGCCGCTCCGGATTTCGTCGACAGACTGGCATTGGGCGGCGCGCAATCAAACAAACCAAAATGCGTGCTTTTGTCGCCAATTAATTGAAAATATTCCGCGTATCGAGTGCTGCCAAGCATATCGGCAGTATTGCCGCAGACACGTAAAGGCTTGCCGGTTTCCAAATGATGATGGTCATCCAGGTCGAAGGCATGCGGATGTTGCGGCAACGTGCCTTTATAAATAGCAATCTGGCCGAAGTCTTCGCAGAGGTCTTCCAGCGAAACTTTAAACGCACGTACCGTAATCGAACGGAACGCGACCATACCAATTTTGTTGGCAACTTCCAGGTCATCCAGCGTGATAGGATTTTCTTTAACGATACGCACATCGGGGCAACCCAAGTCTTGCATGATGCGGCGAAAATCCTCCCAATACAGAGCGCCGCCCAAACATTCGCCCAGCAATACAGGATCCAGCCTGAGCGCTTCCGGGATGCGCCGATCGGCATAGACATCGGAAAAATACAGCTCGCCGCCGGGCTTGAGCACGCGGAAAATTTCCGCCAATACTTTGCGTTTATCCGGCGACAGGTTGATGACGCAGTTCGACACCACGACATCGATGGAATTATCGGCAATACCGGCGGTAGTCAGGTCTTCGATATGGCCTAGATGAAATTCGACATTGGAGCGAGCATAACCGTAACGCTCGGCATGCCAGTCGCAGTGGCGCTTAGCGACGGCAAGTTGCTCTTCGGTCATATCGACACCGATCACCCGACCGTGCTCGCCGACTAGGCGCGACAACAAATAACAATCCCGCCCCGAACCACAACCCAAATCCAATACCGTACGGCCTTCCAACGCAGGCGGCAAAGGCGAGCCGCAGCCGTAAAAACGGGAAACAACTTCAGGATGCAGGTCGGCAAGAAACGGCCGTAAATGCCAGGGCATGGCGTCTAATGTACAACAAGCACTGGTTTTTAAATCATCGCTGGATGTCAGCACCTGCCCGTAATAATTTTGTACTGATTCACTAATAAGCGTGTCAGTCATGACGCCTCCAAAGCACATGAAAATGTCTAAAAAATATAAAATATAAAATATAAAATAAATCAATTTGCTAAAAAACTTGCTTACAAAATTATCTGTTGAGCAACCTTAAGCGAAAAAATTACTGGTAATAGTAAAATCGAACTTTACACAGTAAAAGTCGATTATTACATGACAACCTTACACAAGGATGCGATTAATTCTTAAGCATAATTGTGCCGCTTTTGACTGGCATATACGACGCTGAAGGAAAAAGCCGACCACCATATTAGTGCGTTACAAGGCAGTCTAACCAATAACAGGGTGTGTCTTTTTGAGTGCTGCAGCTATACTGCACGCCATTGACCGTCTTTGTTGGGTACGACAGATGTAAGTTTTTCATCATCTTGCTACCTAATACATTGGACTCTACTCAAAAAATCAAATCTATTCGAACTCAAAGAGGCGTTAAATCCATGACGAGAAAATATTTTGGCACCGACGGAATCAGAGGAAAAGTGGGCGAACCCCCAATTACTGCCGATTTCTTATTGAAATTAGGCTGGGCTGCGGGCCGGGTATTCGCCAGCGAAGGGGAAGGTTTTGTGCTGGTCGGTAAAGATACTCGAATTTCAGGGTATATGTTCGAGTCTGCATTAGAAGCGGGGTTAACGGCAGCGGGCGTAGATACGCGTTTATTAGGCCCGATGCCTACGCCTGGAATTGCTTACTTGACGCGTACGCTCAGAGCCCATGCAGGTATTGTAATAAGCGCATCTCACAACCCATTTTACGATAACGGCGTTAAGTTCTTTTCTGTGCAAGGCACGAAATTGCCTGATGAATTAGAACGCAAAATGGAAAAGTATTTAGATTCGCCTATGACTACGGTTGAATCAGCAAAACTAGGCAAGGCCAAGCGATTAACCGATGCGGCAGGTCGCTACATAGAATTTTGCAAAGGCAGCGTACCAACTCGTTTGGATTTTGGCGGCATGCGAATCGTCATCGATTGTGCCAATGGCGCCACGTATCACATAGCGCCACATGTCTTCAGCGAAGTAGGCGCTGAGGTGGTATCAATTGGCGTAGAACCCGATGGCATTAACATCAATGAAGAATGTGGCGCAACCAAACCAGAGAAGCTTGCGGCTACCGTACTGGCTTACCGAGCCGACATGGGCATTGCTTTAGATGGTGACGGTGATCGTTTGATTATGGTTGATCACAAAGGTGAAATCGTTGATGGTGATGAGCTTATCTACATTATCGCCAAATCAAGATTAAAAGCGGGACAAATGTCTGGGCCCGTAGTCGGCACATTGATGACCAACTTAGGCATGGAACATGGCTTGAAAAAACTGGGGCTTGATTTGGTTAGATCCAAAGTAGGTGATCGCTATGTCATGGAAATGCTAGTGAAGCATAAAGGCATCCTAGGTGGCGAAAACTCTGGTCATATTATTTGTCTTGATAGAACAACGACTGGCGACGGCATTATCGCAGCCTTGCAGATTATGGCGGAAATGCAGGATACGGGAAAAAGCCTGCATGAATTAAAATCCGATATGCAGAAATATCCGCAAATACTGGTAAACATCAAAACAGGAAAAAAGATCAATCCTGATGAAGATGAAGGCATTCAAAAAGCAGTAAAAGCAGTAGAAAAGAAGCTTGGCAACACTGGACGGGTATTACTTAGAGCATCTGGCACAGAGCCGTTAATTCGAGTAATGGTTGAAGGACAAGATCAAGAAACAGTTAAAAGCTACGCCAATCAATTGGCTGAAGAGGTCAGGAAAGCAATAGGCGCTTGAACAAAGGGAGGTAAGCATATACTATACGCGCTCTTAAATTCAGTTGGCACAATTGGTGTTACGTGCAATACAGACGTAACTTAACGCCACTGATTTTTAGCAATCAACGGGTAGATTTTCGCAACATTAATGCGCTACCCATGCAGATTTATAATTTGGATTGGAAAAAGTTTAGACCTTGCTATGTATCAAGTAATCATTGTTATTCACGTATTGTTGGGATTGGGTGTTGTTGGTTTGATACTTATGCAACAAGGTAAAGGCGCAGACGCAGGTGCTGCATTTGGCACCGGCTCATCTTCCTCAGTTTTTGGTGCTCAGGGCGCAGCTTCATTTTTATCACGCTCCACAGCAATTTTGGCGACCTTGTTTTTTACAACAAGCTTAGGACTAGCCATCTTAAATGGCCAAAGAGGCTCAGCGAACGATTTAATTACTGCACCAAAAACGCAGGATGAAATAACAACCATATCAGCACCAGCTCAACCCAAAAGCCCTGAAGACATTCCAGCGCAGCCAGCCACTATAAGTGAGCCAGCACCAGCTGTAGAAACACAGGTACAGCCAAATCCGGTAGATACCGCAGTTAGTCAACCTGAAGAAGCTAAAACAGAAGCTCCTGTTGAAAGTGCACCAAAGGTAATTGAAAAACCTGCAGTAGTTAAAGAAGCTAAGCCGGCGCCGAAATCCAAAGAAACTAAAGCGCCTAAAAAGACTGAAAAATCTAAAAAAGCTCAAAAACAAACTGATTAAAAAATGAAGCCGACGTGGTGAAATTGGTAGACACGCCATCTTGAGGGGGTGGTGACGCAAGTCGTGGCGGTTCAAGTCCGCCCGTCGGTACCATACAAGCATTTTAAGAAGTGCAAAGAAGTACAAAAACCCGCAAGCCGCCTGGCTTAGCGGGTTTTTTATTGTCCAACGACGTGCAGCGAAATACAGGGGCATACAAGCAAAAGTGTGTCATTTATCGTATCATTTTAAAAACCACCCAACAGAATGACACACTCGATGATACAAAATGGCTGAGAAACTTAATAAAGATACTGTTTACAGAGCATCCAAACCAAAAGATAAAGATTATTTCATCAACGATGGTGGCGGTCTGGCTTTGATGGTTAAAACTACTGGATCGAAATTGTGGTATTTCGTTTTCACGTTTGAAGGTAAACGTGAAAGATTGTCATTCGGTATTTATCCAGATACTACCCTTGAAGCTGCTAGACGAAAATCAGAAGAATCCCGTGCACAAATTGCCAATGGCGTTAATCCTGCTGATATTAGAAATGAAGCCAAAAAATCTAAACAGCTTGTAAAGCTAAACCAACAACGGGCAAATGAAAGCTTGCCGATATTAAACAGCTTTGCAGATATTACCCGGCAATGGTTGGATTCAATCGCACACTTAACCAGTGAAAAAACGCATACCAAGAAAACTTCAAGAATTGAGCGGCTGGCCTTTCCTCTTCTTGGTGATATTGCAATCAATAAGATTAAATCTTCCGATGTACTCGCAAGTCTAAAGCCCATGATTGATAAATCACAGCTTGAGACAGCCCACCGGTTACATGGTGAAATTAGCTCAGTATTCGCCTATGCAATTGTTCATAACTTCACTGACTACGACCCGGCGCAAGCAGTAACAAAACAAATCCCCGCACAAAAGAAAAAACACCGCGCCGCGTTGATCGACCCCAAACAGGTTGGGCAGTTACTCAGGGATATTTCAAACTATCAGGGCACCTTCGTTGTGCAGTGTGCATTTAGGTTATCACCCCTACTCTTTCAACGCCCTGGCGAAATACGTCAAATGCTTTGGGCAGATGTTGATTTGGTGGCTAAGGAGTGGCGGCCTTATGTGTCAAAAACAGATTTTCATCACATTGTGCCGTTATCAACGCAAGCAATAGCCATACTGGAATCTATAAAGCCGCTTACTGGTGGCGTTCAGTATGTATTCCCGTCAAGCCGTGGCGATGGTAGACCAATGAGCGACAACACCATAAGAACGGCGCTTAAGTCACTGGGTTATGAATCAGATGTAATGACAGCACACGGCTTTAGAACGACAGCCAGCACATTATTAAACGAGCAAGGTTGGAGCCCTGACGCAATAGAACGACAACTAGCCCACTCACCAAGAGACCAAACAAGAGCCGCTTACAATCGCGCGCAATACCTGGCTGAAAGACGCCGAATGATGCAATCGTGGGCTGATTACCTTGATCAGTTAAAACTAGGAGCTCAGATCATACCGTTCCAACGCCACGCATAAGCTGTATTTGCCGAAAGCAAGGAACATATGGCAATAGAAATCGCATTTCTTGAAGCAGTAAAAAAGAAAAATAGTGATAGTAAAAGCAGTCAAACACCTAGAAATTTTTTATTTTCTGAGAGAAAAAGATTTTTTCTACGTTCCAGATGTTCCCAATGTGCCACTACATCCTTTTGGTGGATCTATAACAGCTTATGAAGATAATCCCGCGCATATTTATCGATGCTTGGCGAAAACTAAACAGTTACTGATTCCTGCCAAGTTTTGCCATTTAACTTTCGATTGATTGCTTATTTATAGCGGCTTGGAGCTTAGATTAGGTATGAACTGAAAAAACAAAAAACCATTTGCATATTAAATAATAGTCATTAAAAACAACATGTTAATGATTAATATGCCTTTAATAATGGTGATAGGCTGGGGTGTTTTATTTCATTTTATATAAAATTATTTCAATTTACGAAACAGGCGTTTCATTACTACCCGGTAAAACTTTCCGTCATGAGCCACAATAAAAACTATATATATCAATCTGTTAAGGTATTCATCACCCTAAATAATGAGCAGCATGTAATTCAATTATTATTTCACTGCACCATTTTAGTGCAAAAAGGCCGCGGGTGAGGAGGAGTGAATTTCGGTCGCCCTGGCTATAACTGCGTACAGGGCGTGAATGATGGCAACAGGTGAATGAAATAGTGTTTCTGCTACTTCATATTTGATATTAAATACTGGCGTTATTGATTTTATCCGTACTAACCAGCGGGTTGAACTTAACAGCATCAAGTAAATGATCAGGCGCAAGGTGTGCATAGCGCATGGTCATCTTAATATCACTATGCCCAAGTATTTTTTGCAGGGTAAGAATGTTGCCGCCGTTAACAATGAAGTAACTGGCAAAACTATGTCTCAGAACGTGAGTAGACTGTCCGCGTGGTAGATTGATGTCAGAGATCTTAACAACCCTACCGAACTGCTTCCTGGCATCACAAAATATCCTATCCTCTGGATTCTTGTAGTTTGCGAACCGTAACAGCTCAGCATAAAAAACATGGTCCAACGGCACGGATCTAACCTTCTTAGACTTCGTGAATTCAAAAGTCACTTTGTTATTGTGCAACTGCTTTCTCGTCAACTTCTCGACTTCCCCCCAACGTGCGCCGGTGCGTATGCAAATTTGAGCAATCCACCAAACGCTTTCATTTCTGGAGGCTTTCAAGCACGGAAATAGCTTATTGATCTGATTAGTAGACAAATAACCCAGTTGCCGTTCATGCACCTTGATCATGTCCGTCTCAGCAAGTGGGCATTCGTAATTGATAATCTTCAGCTTGCGTAGCCTGCGATACACCGCCGCCAAATACCCGTGCCTATTGTTGATAGTTTTGGCGGTAATTGGATCAACTTCTCGATTGGTACAATTGAATCTGTACTCCAGAAACTGCACTGGCGTTAATTCGACTGCAGGAATATTGCCAAGGTCGCTGGCCATTTGTTCCAAAATGGCCAGCCTGGCAACGCCATCACTTAGATTTACTCCGTGATACCGATACCAGACGCCAATCAACTCTAACAGGGTGCGTTGATCAGCACTGGCAATAAGCGGCTTTTGATTAGCTAGGAGGTATTCACGCTCAAAGCGTTCAGCATCTTGTTGGGAAGGGAACGACTTCCTGACCCTAGGCATTCCCTTACGGTCAATCTGGACGCACCATTTTCCTTCTTGATTTTGCTTAACAGCCATGAATCCTCCCGTCTTTTATTCAGTGGCTTCTATGATTGCCGTAATATATTGATTAGCCTCATGTAAATCAGGAAGTTCGTTTTTACCTGAAAAGATTGGCGGCAATAATTGCTCACAAATCAGAGAGTAGGTTGCCACTTTGAAAGCTTCTTTCTCTCCAAGATTAAAGCCTTTGGACTTTCGTTCTACCGCTATGATTGCATTAACCAGTTTTTTAATTGGCTCACTTGCCACGGCAACCAACTCATCAATTGATTGCCTAACCAAATAAACAGCTAGATGGTCTTTTATATGATCGAGTTCTCTTTGTGCCGACGATAAATCAAACTGTAATATCGATAACGACCTGTTCAAATAATCAAGTGATTCGTTCAGCTCCGGCAATTCAGACTCAAACCTTTCAGCATTGCCCTTATGCGCCAGATATTGTTCGGCCGATAGGGCTGGCGGTCGTAATCGAGATGGATTTTCAACCGCCCTATCTTCAATGGCAAGCTTGGCTTTTATATCTGCGATCAGGGATTTGTTTTCGTTGATTATGTTAGTGGTTTTTTGAATTTCAATATTCCTGTCTGAAATTGAATTGTTCAAAATAAGAATTTTTTCTTTATGTTCTAAATATTGGGTATATTTTTCTTGGTTCATAAAAACTCACTTAAGTTAGGTAGTAAAAAACATGCTGCACGGCATACACCATGCAGCACAAAAAGCCGAATCAATTAGATATATTTCAGCGGGCTATTCTTATTAAGAATCCCCTCAAATCTGAAAATAATCTGGCCTAATTGAAACGATCCTTGGTCATGAGTGCCGCAGCATTCTTCTGAAAACGTCTGAAAATCACTTTTCAACTTATCAAACTCATACTTAATGGTCCCGTAATCATCGATTCGGCCTTTATCAACGGCGGCTTCAGTTTTTTTGGTTACCGATTCCAGCCGTTTAGCGA
>Ga0208752_100017_pt1 | contig 107141 bp, 110 predicted proteins | sample LakWasMet27_LOW6_2_FD_183871 | JGI IMG/M metagenome (GOLD analysis project Ga0208752, IMG submission 183871) | Freshwater sediment methanotrophic microbial communities from Lake Washington under simulated oxygen tension - Sediment Metagenome... | ecosystem: Environmental > Aquatic > Freshwater... | reverse complement strand
CATTGCGCGTCGCCGTGACTTGGCCGACAGCACCTTGACTGGCATTCCCAGATCCGGTGCCGGCAACCGTAATAGTAGGAGAGGAAAATGTTTGCCCGGATTGGGGCGATGTAAAAGTCAAGGAACATGCATTTGCGGACGCATGAAATACAAATAGTAGAAAGACAGTAAAAACACTGTATTTACGTACCATCGACCGACAGGTTGTATGTAACATGCTGTTCCTTAAGTTGATAGGGACCGGGTTTGCGATGCGAAAATATAGTTCACTTTAACGGGAAAAGCCATGCGGCTTAGTGACGCATGGCATTATGAATCCATCAAAACCTGCGCCCTATTTAAGTAGTTTTGGGCGAAAATTGAAAACTTTAGCCACAGTTGTGCATACGCCTCATCAATCAGATTCTGTGGCAAAGAAACTCAACGCGCTTATTTCCTAACAGGCGAGACTGAATACCATTAATGACTATCCTCGAGGTCTTCATCCTTATGAATAGCCTGCAGAGATAAGCCTGAAAGTGAATCGTTACCGACATTGCCGGACGCTGCTGGTGATGATGACCCCAGCCCATCACTTAAGTTGATTTTTAATTTGAGGTTGTTAGGTGAATCAGAATTATGCAAGGCTTCTTCAAGGGTAATCGTGCCGGCCTTGAAAAGCCTTAATAGATGACTGTCGAAAGTTTGCATACCGATATTTTCTGATTTTTCCATCGCTTCTTTGATGGCATGAACTTCACCCTTAAGAATTAAATCACGCACCAACTGGGTACCCAGCAGAATTTCAATAGCGGCGGTCCGTTTACCTTCTACAGTCGGCACCAGCCGTTGCGAGACAAAGGCTTTCAGGTTAAGCGACAAATCCAGCAGTAATTGATTACGGCGTTCTTCCGGAAAGAAATTGATGATTCTGTCCAAGGCCTGATTGGCATTGTTAGCGTGCAGAGTAGATAGACACAAGTGCCCGGTTTCAGCAAATGCCAAGGCGTGCTCCATGGTTTCCTGACTGCGAATCTCACCTATCAAAATAACGTCCGGCGCTTGGCGCAGGGTATTTTTAAGCGCGTCTTCGTAACTTAAGGTGTCCACCCCAACTTCCCGCTGATTGACTAAGGATTTTTTGTGCGGGTGGATATATTCGATAGGATCTTCAATGGTAATGATGTGCCCGGAAGCATTGCTGTTACGGTAATCAATCAGTGCCGCCAACGAAGTCGACTTGCCCGAACCGGTGCCGCCGACAAATAAAATCAGCCCGCGTTTTTCCATGATGGTTTTCTTCAAAACCTGCGGCAACCCCAATGCGTCGGCATTTGGAATATCAACTTTGATGTTACGAATCACCAATGAATAATTACCACGCTGCTTAAAAATATTAATCCGAAAGCGCCCAATGCCCGGCTCGGAGATGGCCAGATTTAACTCAGGCAGCTGCTCAAACGCCAAGCGCTGCTCGGCATCCATCAAACTATAAGCTATGTCTTTCAAGCGTTCTTTAGTCAGCTTTACATTTTCCAGCGGCTTTAATGTACCTTGAAACTTGGCCGCCGCTGGTGCCTCGGCGGTCAGGTAAAGATCTGAGCCATCGTTTTGTACCAAAATTTTTAAATAGTCTGTCAGTTCCATAAATATCCTATAAAGATGATAAGAGCGCGGACTGTAAGTCTAGTCAACACTGAGGGAAGTTGAAGTCAGCAAGGCAACAGCGCGTATAATGCGCGATTTTTCTAATAGCAAAAGCGCGTTATGAGTGAGCAAAAAAAGGCGGTGGCATTGATTTCCGGTGGGCTGGATTCGATGTTGGCGGCTAAAACCGTGATGGAGCAAGGCATCCATGTCGAGGGAATCAATTTTTTCACCGGTTTTTGTGTCGAAGGCCACACCCACGCCATCAGGGGACAAAACAAAGCTAAACCTAAGCGTAATAACGCCTTATGGGTCGCTGAACAACTGGGTATCAAACTGCATATTGTCGATGTCATCGAAGAATACAAAAACGTGCTGATCAACCCCAAGCACGGTTATGGCGCGCACTTAAACCCTTGTTTGGATTGCAAAATATTCATGGTCAATAAAGCCAAGCAATGGGCCACCGAAAATGGCTTTGATTTTATTATTACCGGCGAAGTCATCGGCCAACGCCCCATGTCGCAACGTAAATGGACTATGCCGATAATTGCCGAACAATCCGGCGCCGATGATTTACTGTTACGGCCGTTATGCGCCAAATATTTACCGGAAACCCTGCCGGAACGCGAAGGCTGGGTCGACCGAGAAAAACTGCATGACATCACCGGTCGCTCTCGTAAACCACAATTCGCGATGGCAGCAGCAATGGGTATCGATGACTTTGCACAGCCGGCAGGCGGTTGCTGTTTTCTGACTGATGCCAGTTATTCAGCAAAATTGGTCGATTTATGGAAATCCCATGACGGGCACAAAGACTATGAGCTCGATGACATCATGCTACTTAAGGTCGGTCGGCATATTCGTCCCAAGCAAAATTTTAAAGTGATTGTTTCCCGAGAAGAAGGCGAAGGCCGATTTATGGAAGGTTATAAAAAAGAATTTATTAGTCTGCGCGCTACTAGCCATACCGGGCCATGGGCATTAATCGATAGCACTGGCACCGTTGATGCCGAAGATATTTATACCGCCGCTCGCATTGTCGCCCGCTATGGTCATGGTAAAGATGCCGAACAAGTGGACATGGTGATCATGCAACCTGACGGCTCGGAAAGAGAGATTCACGTTAAACCCTTTGCCGCCGATGAAATTCCGCAGGCATGGTTTATATGATCAAAGAAATATTAAATGCCCGGCGTTTGCTGTGTCCGTTACCGGTCATTCGCACCCAGGATAAAGTCAAATTGCTAACGCCCGGCGACCAACTGGAAGTAGTTTGCACCGATCCGGGCGTGATGCAGGATATTCCGGCGTGGTGCCGCATCAATGGCCACACCGTATTGGAAACACGCTCAGACGATGGTGAATACACCATTGTTTTACAAGTAGGTGCTTAATGTCCGAAGCCACTGATACCGTAAAAATGGATAAACTCAAAGCCAAGGCCAGCTATGTCGGTGCCGCGGTCAATGTCACGCAAACATTGATAAAAATCGGTTTTGGCATTCTCGGGCAATCAGCGGCTTTGATTGCCGACGGCATCCATTCACTATCGGATTTACTCAGTGATTTACTGGTGATTATTGCCGTCAGACTGGGTAGTCGTGAAGCGGATCATGATCATCCCTACGGCCATCGGCGTTTTGAAACCATTGCCACGGTCATTTTAGGTATCAGCTTGATTGGCATCGGCGGCGGCATTGCTTGGTCGGTGATGGAACGCATGGGCAATCCCGAGCATTTGCCTGTGCCTAACGAGATTTCTTTAGCCGTGGCCGCCGTATCCATTTTGATCAACGAATGGTTGTATCACTACACCAAGCGCATCGCCAAAACCACTCGTTCCAAATTATTGATGGCCAATGCCTGGCATCAACGTAGCGATGCGCTGACCTCTGTGGTCGTGCTATTCGGCATCGGTGCGGTCATGCTGGGTTATCCGTTGGCTGACGCCATTGCCGCTATTGTGGTGGCGCTGATGGTGGCTAAAATTGGCTTAACCTTGGTAGTCGGCAGTATTAAAGAACTGGTCGATACTTCATTGCCACCGGCAGTAGTTACTGAAATTCGCAGCTCCATCATGGCCATCGACGGTGTGGAAGGCATTCATTTATTACGCTCCCGGCAAATGGGCGAGGATGCCTTGATTGATGCGCACATTGTCGTTGATCCACGCATCACCGTTTCAGAAGGCCACATGATTGGCGATATTGTCCGGGATGACTTAATCAAACGTTTTGACGATGTCATGGATGTGCTGGTGCATGTCGATCCGGAAGATGACGAAGGTTTGTTTGAAGGTAGCAAGCCGCTCACCCGAGCTGACGTGCAAGGCTTATTGGACGAGTATTTGGTCGAGGTAAAAACCGCCATTGAGGATTTTAGAATCCATTATTTGGACGGCCAGATTGAGGTGGAAGTTATCTTGCCGTTTACTCTTGCCGAACAGCCTGAGCGATTGGCTTACCTGACAAAGCAGTGCAAATTAATCAGCACGCGCATTAAAAAAATCGATAACGTATTTTTATTTTTTAAACTTTAACGAGGATAAGTCATGGCAGTAGGTCAGTGCGACTTCCCGCAAATGCCGGAAATAGCCGGAATTGAATTAGGCACAACGTGTGCTGGTATTAAGCAAACCGTCCGAGACGATGTGCTGGTCATACAATTAGCCGAACAGGCGACCTGCGCCGGAGTATTCACCCAGAATGCCTTTTGCGCCGCGCCTGTGCATGTTGCCAAAGCCAACCTGGTCCACGCACCGCGCTGGCTGTTGATCAACTCCGGCAATGCCAATGCAGGCACCGGCGCACAAGGCATGCTGGATGCCTTAAGCACTTGCGCCAGCCTCGCCGAAGTCGCGGGCGGTTTGGCTAATCAGGTATTGCCGTTTTCTACCGGCGTGATCGGCCAGTCTTTACCCGTAGTGAAAATTCAAGCCGGATTACCTGCAGCCGTGCAAAATCTATCGGCAGCCAACTGGTCTAAAGCCGCCCAAGCGATTATGACCACCGACACCTTCCCGAAAGGCGCTAGTCAGGCGCTCAATATCGACGGCAACACCATCACCATTAACGGCATTTCCAAAGGCGCTGGCATGATCCAACCCAACATGGCGACTATGCTGGGCTTTATCGCCACCGATGCCAAGATCAGCCAACCGTTGCTGCAAGCTTGCCTGTCGAAAGTCGTTGATCAATCTTTCAATCGCATTACCGTCGATGGCGATACCTCGACTAATGACGCCTGCATATTAATGGCCAGCGGTAAATCGCTGGTGCCTGAACTCACCGAAGGCAGCGACAACTATCAATTGTTTGCCGATGCCATCATGTCGGTTTGCAAGCGCTTGGCGGAACTGATTATTCGCGACGGCGAAGGTGCCACCAAGCTGATACGCATTGTCGTCGAGCAAGCATTAAGCGAAGAAGAGGCCGTGCGCGTTGGCAAAACCATCGCGCATTCGCCGCTAGTCAAAACCGCCTTTTTTGCCAGCGACCCTAACTGGGGCCGGATTTTGGCAGCAGTTGGCCGGGCGGGCGTCGAAAATATGGACCTGGATAAGATTGAGATTTACCTGGATGAAGTCTGCATCGTCAAAAATGGCGGCCGGGCAGATTCTTACACCGAGGAAGCGGGCCAGCAGGTCATGAATAACGCCGAGATTACCGTCACAGTTAAGTTAGGCCGGGCCGACGCCAGCCAAGAAGTTCTCACCTGCGATTTTTCTTACGACTATGTGCGTATCAATGCGGAATACAGAACCTAAGGAAGTGCCGATTAAATCCTTCGACAAGCTCAGGATGCCCCCTAAAGTATTAGTTTCGTTCGTGGTGAGCTTGCCGAACCATGAGCGAAATCAACTTGTTCAGCGTATCAGCCGATGAAGGTCTTGCAAGTGGCCGCTGGCGTGATCAAAAATCAGCATGGTCAGATTTTAATCGCTTTGCGGGATGCCTCATTACATCAAGGCGGCTTGTGGGAGTTTCCCGGCGGCAAGCTGGAGCCCGGCGAAACTGCCGAGCAGGCATTGATCAGAGAGCTTAAAGAAGAACTCGACATTAATACCCATGCCGCAACACCACTGATTACAGTCAGGCACAACTACCCTGATCGTCATGTGCAACTGAATGTATTTTTGGTAGAGAATTTTTCAGGAGTTCCCAAAGGTTGCCAAGGCCAACCGCTTAAGTGGGTAGCGCCGGATGAATTGCTGAAATTTTCGTTTCCGGCCGCCAATCAGCCTATCGTTACCGCGGCGCGTTTGCCGCGTTGCTATGGCATTCTTGACGATGCCGATCCGTCACTGCTGATGGACAACCTGCACAAGCTGTTGGCTAATGGCATCAAGTTGATACAGGCGCGGTTAAAAAATCTGCCTGCCGCTGCGGTAGACGCTTTTATCCGACAAGCTTACGCTATCTGCCGACAGCAACAGGCTGTGTTGCTAGTCAACTCCGCGACCGCTAATGTCGCCAATCTTAATGCTGATGGCATCCATTTAACGGCTGCGCATTTAATGGGTTTAACCGAACGCCCTATAAACATCACGTGGTTATCTGCATCCTGCCATAGGCTTGAGGAACTACAACACGCGCAACAGATCGGCGTAGATTTTGTGGTTTTAGCGCCGGTGCTACCAACAGCAACTCATCCAGGTTCGGCAACCTTGGGCTGGGATCGGTTTGAAGAATTGGTGGAGCAGATAAACATGCCGGTGTATGCACTGGGCGGCATGGTTACGGAAGATTTAACCGCAGCTTGCCAGGCTGGCGGGCAGGGCATTGCAGGGATTCGAGCGTTTATCGAGGGCTAATGTCAGTTCTCATAATTGAAGTGCAAGAACGCTCAAAATCTAACAATTTTTGTAGCCTCAACGAGTCTACCTCGCTCCTTATCCCAGTTGAAATTCATCGCTAACCCGGATACAAATAATGAATTGGAGTTATAGACCAGAAGCTAACGATAAAGGATTTCAGGGAAATTACAGGTGTAAATAAAGAGAGCAGCCGTTCAGTGCTGGTTACGAGCGTTACCTACTTTTTGCTAGAGCACTAAAGATTTTTGTCCCGAACAGTAGAATATCAGTTAGGAAATATACGATTTAACATGCGAAACCAGACGATCAGCTATCACCTCGCCTAACCGAACCGGCACGGCATTACCGATCAACTTTCCGATTTTTTTGAATTTAATATCCCCCCCTTTGGGAATGAAAGCATAATCTCTGGGAAAGGTTTGCAACATGGCTGCTTCACGCAACGATAACGCTCTATCCTGTTCGGGGTGTCCGAAACGCCCGTTTCCGTATCCGAAGCATTGAGTCGTAATTGTAGGGGCCGCCTTATCCCACTCCATCCTCCCATAAACGCTCGGATAAGTAGCGCCGGATGACTTTTTATGACATTCCGCTAGCAAATGAGACGGCCAGTCACGCCAAGTGCCACCTGGTTTAGAAACCCTGATCCTTTGTAAATTCAGCTTACTCAAAGAGGATGCCACATGTAATGAATCGTCGGGATGACTTTCGCCAGCCGAGATCGGAGGTAAATCCCCGATCGTTTTACGTACCGTAGAGTTGTCGCCTTCACTGGGTAATAATTCCAAATTATCCGAGCCGATTTTGGAAGCCAACAAAACCAGCCTTTTCCTGGTTTGAGGAACACCGACAGAAGAACAATCGACGACGGACCACCACTTGGCATAACCTTGCAAGCTATCCAAAAAGTCCTGAAAAACCGGGTGATCGGCTAACTGCGGTACATTCTCCATTGCAATTAGCTCAGGCTGAATATCCCTTACCAAACGTCCGAAACTCAGCACCAGAGGCCATTGAGCGTGGTATTGTTTGTTCCGGCCACTACGGCTGTAACTAGAGAATGGCTGGCAAGGTGCGCATCCGGTCAATAATCGAAGCTCGGCATTTCCAAACCACTGCTCGACGGTATCGGATTCCAAAGTAGCAACATCGCGCTCGACGAATTTGGCGAAATTATTGGCTTCGAACGGAAAACGGCATGCCGGATCGACATCGACACCGGCCGCAACTGCAATGCCTCCATTGATTAATCCGTGAGTTAGCCCTCCGACCCCGCAAAACAGGTCGACAGCTTTAATTTTAGGTTGGATTGTGTTCTTATTCTCCAAGGGTATTTCCAGTACGTCTTTCGGGTGCCAAATACTCGAAACCTTCTATGTAAGCAACGAAATTACCGATAACTTCTCTAAGGTAAGCGGTTGTATTATCCTTCAATCCGTCCAAATCTGTCACAGTGATTTCATTTGCGCATTCGGTGAACGAAATACTGCCGTGAGCAAGATCATTTCGATACTTTTTGATAGCACTCAAAGCTCCCAACCCATCCTTATATTGTCGTTTGATGCCTTGATAGACAGGCCGACTGACATTAAGGTTAAAACCGATACGCTCGCTGATTTTTTCGATTGCAATCTCATCCCAATTACCGCCACCGCCTTTACCGATTGGCAGTGCGGTGATTGGCCTATTGTTTATAAGATGATCGCAGAGCTCCATAGCGGCTTTGAATCGGTTATCCAAATTCAGTTCCTTATGAGTTTGAGCAATGCCTTTAACCCACTCGGAACGTAAGGACTCGGATAGATCCACTACTTGCAACTCGCCACTTACGGTTGCGGCATTCGTTACCGCTTCCACACATCGAGTAACCGTCGATTCAACCAAGTTATAAAGCTGAAGGTAAACACTGGAATAAAGTATCTTTTGCTGATCTACGCTAATCACATGATCGATATTCTCCAGCTTCGGAGCACCATGTGTAGATGCTTGCTCCAAAGATTTCAGAAAATCGATATAGGTCGACACCTCTGCCTGGCGTTCTTCGAACGCTCTCGAAAGTTCGGCAACCATTATTCGGCCTCAAGTAATTTGTCCTTAACGAAATTTATCCTCCCCAATAATCTCGCTTTTGCATTAGCGCCGTCTGCTCCGATTACTTTGATGAACTCTTTGCTTAAATGCCAACCGTCAACATTAAACGATTTTTCGGCTATTTCTGGATTTTCCTGTAAAGCTAGCCACGAACCGATAGCTATTGATTCAAATCTGGATCTTGGTGTCGCTTTAGCACTTTTCGATCGTGTTCTACGAAATCCCAATGGAAAAGTTCGTTTAACGAAAGACATGGTCTTAGTAAATTTCTCTTTGTACTCTTCTGCCAATGTGGGGACTTCATTAAAAGCCTTATTCATGCTCTCTACATAGAAAAATAAGAACTGGGATGGCCTATCTTTGTAGTTATCCAATCCGTCGCTATATGCAAAAAATCGAGTAACCAATTCTTCCCGCTCTCGTTCATTGATTTTTTCTTTTGACATCGGTGCCATTTCGACGAATTCAGCGTTCTTAGCTAATTCGACCACTACATCCATAAATGGACCATTAAGCGCGCCGCGGCGAATTTCGGCTTTATTAGCGATTTTGCTTCCAGTATTGATCCTGTTAAATAAATCGAATCGCGCTTCTTCGTCGGCATGTTCGTTCAGAATTATGCCGCGTATCGATCGATTTTTAATTTTTCGTTGCCTGGATTCCGGTAGGTCGGAAAATTTGAACCCGGAAATCAAGGTAAGACTTTCCAGTGCCGTCAATTCCAGGTCCCCTAGAACGAACTCTTCAAGTGTTCTCAGACGCTGAGAGCCATCGACTATTTCTAGTTTTCCATCCGGTCTTTCCCAGAAAAATAGAAAGGGGATAGGTAATCCCATTAGAAGAGATTCGATAAATCTGGATTTTCGTTCCGGTTCCCAAGTAAATTCTCTTTGATACTCGGGGACAACGAATTCACGATTCCTCGTCTTATTCGCAAGCATTTCAACGGAATACTCCGTTAAATAAAAATCAATGCGTTTGGATTGTTCAAGTATTTGAGACTCTACAGCTTCGACTTCATCGGGGTTAGGAATATATCTTGTGGCTTTGTTTTTCATTTTAGGCATGAAAATTAACTTAAAAATTCAGTATTGATTATGCCAGCTTTCCTGATCCAGCAATTCGCATTGTCATAATTACAAGCGAACACCAACCTTAACGCTTGAAATTGTTCAATTTTAAATCGCTGGATTAGCAATAAAGTACGTTGGCTTCGAAATGCGCGATTACACAAGCTAATCGCACCTATTTTGAATGACAGCTTATTTGTCATTTCTTGTCTTTGCAAATACACATAGTTAGGTACTGCGCATAGGGATCGTTAAAAGCCTTTCACTATAAATCCTAAAGAGCATCCGTAGTAAAGTGTAACTGCTGGCATCTTGCTCATACAGCCCCTTCACACACATGCTGACCAAGTTATTTCATAAATTATCAGGCCTGCCAGCTAAAGCTCATTGATATTGGCTGGCAAGTTAATGACCACATCCTTGCCGGACCATTTTGCACTGCCCACGGTTGTCCATTCACCGCCAAAGTTTTTGTGCAAAAGATCATATTCCCAGGTAGACGGTGCGCTGATTCTTTTCATTTTTATGTGGAATTCAGTTTGGTCGAGATTTAAACCGATTTCTTGCCCCCAAAAGGCAGTGACTTTCATGATCATTTTCTGCAATCGATGATTGTTAATATTGGGCGTGACCGCAATGTTGGCCCACATCGAATGCACCCTGCCCCAGTTCGGCGCTACTAATCGGCCTTGTTCGTTGACAAAAGGCAACCAGCGCTCAACACCCTCCTTGTCTGTGTAGGTAATCGCCAGAATGCGGTCATAGCCTTCAAAATGATCATGCATGTAAAGCGGATGCGGACTGATTCCCCAAAAAGTTTGCGAAATCATTAATACCGCATTACTCGCTTTGGCTAAGGCGTCGGTAATTGCTGATTGTTTGGTATCGATATGCAGCCGGTAAATAAAGCCATAGTGGATAGTGCTATTCAATTGCAGCAGCAGTAACACGATAAATATTTTCGCCAGTTTTCTGGAGAAAGCCTTAGGTTTTTGTGCCGCGATTTGCTCAAGATAGCGGTGATACCAAGTGTTATCTGGTAATGCCGCTGACACGAGGCATGTATCGGTGCATGGTAAGCGCAGGCGCGAATCGGCAATGGCACGGTATTTTGCCGTCGCAAATTGGCGAATTCCCGGCAATGCTAAAACCAATCCCACCAGCGCCAGGTAACGCATTTTCAGTAGTATTTGGATATAGGTATCGACGCCTGAATAGACGCGGTTTTGGTTATCCAGCGCATAAAGATCGGTCAATAATGTTTGCTGATCTATGTGCGCCAAGGCTGGGTATTGTGCAGCATATTGCTGGGCGTTTTTAAAGTCTATGCAACGAAAAATATCGAAGTGGTTGAGTATCAGCACGGTACGATTGCATAAGGGACATTGCTGGTCATAAAACACGATCAAGGATTTTTCTTTGGCAGCCAGCTTATTACCAATTCGACGCCACCAGCTGAACGGCACCAGCAGAAAATAAAAAATCAACATCCCCAAACCAAATGGGTAGATGTTAAAAGACAAGGTAATCCCTAGATGTAAGCTGAATTCGATAAGCAAAAAGACCACTCGTAAGCGGCGATTTGCAAACAAAAAAGGAAAAGTGAACTGAAAAACAATGATGGTGTAACCGATGATTTTTTGCAGCAGTTCGTTATTCAGCAGCGGTGACATATCAATCGCTGATACATAGTAAGGCTGCGTAGAGGGGAGCCAAGCGCCCAGACCATTGCGCCAATGTTCTGCATACATTTTATGAATGACAGAATCAAAATAGAGGAAACCAAGACAAACTAAGACCGGTAAATAGTAAGCCAATCGAGAGACTGCAGGGGCTGAATAAGCGCTGTAATGTGTAAATGGCGTGCTGAGTTTATGTCTGAGGCTATCTATCGAAAAAGCTTTATCTCCGGGCATAAACAGCAGGAAAAACCCGGTGCCAATCATAAACAGGTCAAATCCGCCGTCAAAATCGCGTTGCATGGGCGTAAAGTTGACGAAGATAATCCAAAAAATATAGTTACAGATGACCGCGAATTGGTAGCGATAACCAACGACTATGCAGCAGGCAATAACCGCCCAAATGCATAAAAAGAATGGAATCATCGGAAATTCGATGTCCAAATAAGGAATCGGGTCGAAAATTAAGTGATTGAAATAAAGCAGAAAAATAATTTCCTGCAATGCTACCAAACCATAAAAGAGCCTAAATAGCCCAATACCCGTAGCGGGCGCTCGTTGAGAGAAAAGCTCGAATAGTTTGACAGATATAAATTGATTCATTGCAACGCCGGGATGACCAAAAAAACGTGCAAATTATAAGGGAGTTATGAGTGTTGAAGTAAAAATAAGCGGGCAAAACAAAGGCCGCTTCCAAACCCGTAAGGGTTGGTATCAGCGGCCTAAGTAAGTGGGACTGTTAAATCTTTTTATTTTTCGTCGTCTGGGTGTTCAGCGAAAACCCATTTTACGAAGAAGTAACCACCAACAACCACTACTAATGCAATGGCCATGCCAGCTGGTTCTTTTAACATTTCAGTGACGTCTAAGATCGCTCCCATGAATTTCTACCTATAATTGTATTTTTAGAAATTGCTAATTACCTAGCAAACGGAATGCAAATGATACTTTAGGAAAAGTTAATGTCAAGGCTTATTGTGGCGCGGTTCTTGAACATTCAAGGTGAAATTTATTTGTTAGGTGCTGAAATATAAAGCTCGAAGAGCGTTGTGGTATGGTTTAAACTTTATATTCCGGGAGATAACAACTTAGAGGTGGGAATAATGATAATAAAATGGCTTAAAATAGCACCAGTTGCGGCTATTTTTCTTGCGTTTACTGCCAATGCAGATATTGAACTTAAAGATAATTCGGAGATTCTAGGGAAATGGAATTTGTATGCAGAAGCAACCAAATTGGATGGGGAAAAAAAGAAAATTACCGTTGAATGGGAATTCAAAAATGACGGTGTGTTGCAAACTACATCTACAGATTCTGTCGGTCGCACTAAGGAAATGAAGATCGCCATTAAGTATTCAATTGCTGATGGCGTGATAAAAAAACAAGTAACTCCAGGTCGCGAGAAATATGAGTCCTGTAAAGTCATTGATAAAGATGGCAAAAACATGACTTTAAAATGCGATTATCTGTTCTTCTTTTTAACAAAAATATAATAATTTCAAGAAGGGGTATAACAAATGATTGGTGGCGTAATTATGATCCTTGTCGCGGTATGGCTTTATCAGTCGGCGCTCAAGGCAAAAACAAGTAATCTTTTATTATGGGTCGCAGTTGGATCCATTACGTTCTTTGTGGTGCAATTTTTACTGGTGGACTTAAACGTTTACCTTCTTGAGGCTGTCAGAAGCGGCGAAACGAGTGTCGGCTATGAAGCAGTTGATGGTGCTGACAGGAAAAATGTTGGTGGATTTCAAGGATTTGGCGGAATTTTAGAATCTCTGTTTTTTGAACTGTTTCCTCCTTTTGCAGGTGTCGTTGCAGCTGGCTTGATTCGGGTCAAATTTATTACCAAGGAAGCCATTTCGTTGACCACTATATTCGGTGGCATTAAAGAACTGTTCCAAGGCATTAAAGAAAGCTTTAAAACACCAGAAAAGTAATATTAATTGTTCTACGTTGAATTAAAAAAGCCCAAGATTCTTGGGCTTTTTTATAGACTATGACCGATCAAATTAGTGCTAGCCGATTATATTGGAAACCAAAAAAATCAAGCCTAATACAAATAATATAGTGAAAGCTATTCCTGCAATTACGTACGTAGCAAACGATCCCTGAGTAAAATCACGTTCCCTATTATCTCCACTTTGTACGCCAATAGCAGCTGATAAAACGCTTTTTATAACTTGAATAATAGTTGGTTTGGACATTGTTCTCTCCGGCATTAACATTAAAAAATGATAGGGTTTGCTTAGTTTATAAGCAACGATTATTTAATTACTTCTTTCTGCATTCCAACTCAACCTACCGCTGATAAATCTTAATGAGCAAAACAGAATTATTAAAACAGCAACTGTCCCAACGTATTTTGTTTCTTGATGGCGCCATGGGCACCATGATTCAAAGCTACAAGTTGGACGAAAAAGATTATCGCGGCGAGCGTTTTGCGCAGTGGGAAACCGACCTAAAAGGCAATAATGACTTATTGTCATTAACGCAGCCAGACATTATCAAAGCCATCCACAGTGCTTATTTTGAAGCCGGTTCGGACATTGTCGAAACCAACACTTTCAATGCCACCACCATTGCCATGGCGGACTACCACATGGAGTCGCTGGCTTATGAAATCAATGTAGCCTCAGCCCGATTAGCCAAAGAAGCTGCCGAACAATTTTCGCAGCAGACACCGGATAAACCTCGCTTTGTCGCCGGTGTGTTGGGACCTACCAACCGCACAGCTTCAATGTCGCCCGATGTTAATGATCCTGGCTTTCGCAATATATTTTTTGATGACCTGGTGATTGCTTATACCGAAGCAACCCATGGCCTGATTGACGGCGGTGCCGACATCATTCTGATTGAAACCATTTTCGATACGCTCAATGCCAAAGCGGCCATTTTTGCAGTCGAGCAAGTATTTGATGAGATTGGCTATAAATTGCCGGTAATGATTTCCGGCACCATCACCGATGCATCAGGACGGACACTCTCCGGCCAAACTGTGGCGGCATTTTGGCATTCGCTCAAGCATGTTGAGCCTATTTCGTTTGGCTTCAACTGTGCGCTGGGTGCCAAGGAACTGCGCCAACATATCGATGAATTATCCACAATTGCTGACACCCATGTATCCGCACATCCTAATGCCGGCTTACCCAACGAATTCGGCGAATACGATGAATCCCCGGAAGCCATGGCTCAAGAGCTGAAAGACTGGGCTCAAAGCGGCTATTTAAACATTATCGGCGGTTGCTGCGGCACGTCGCCCGCACATATCAAAGCTATCGTCGAAGCGGTCAACGCTTATTCACCCAGAATCGTTCCGGAAATACCGAAACAATGTCGACTATCAGGCCTTGAGCCCATGTCCATCGGACCAGACACATTATTCGTTAATGTCGGCGAACGTACTAATGTCACCGGTTCTGCCGCATTCAAGCGCTTAATCATTGAAGGCAACTTTGAAGCCGCGCTCGACGTTGCCAAACAACAAGTCGAAAACGGCGCACAAATCATCGACATTAATATGGACGAGGGCATGCTCGAGTCCAAAGAAGCGATGGTGCGTTTTTTGTTGCTGATTGCTGCCGAGCCGGATATTGCCAAAGTGCCCATCATGTTGGACTCCTCCAAATGGGATATTTTGGAAGCCGGCCTTAAATGCATCCAAGGCAAAGGTGTAGTGAACTCGATCTCGCTTAAAGAAGGAGAAGAAGCGTTTATCAAGCATGCCAAGTTAGTGCGGCGTTACGGTGCGGCGGTTATCGTTATGGCGTTTGATGAAGACGGCCAAGCGGACACCAAAGCAAGAAAAATCGAAATCTGCCAGCGCGCCTACAAAATCCTCACCGAACAAGTCAATTTTCCGCCGGAAGATATTATTTTCGACCCCAACATTTTCGCCATCGCCACCGGCATTGACGAACATAATAACTACGGCCTGGATTTCATCGAAGCCACTCGCGAAATCAAACGAACCCTGCCTTACGCGCTGATTTCCGGCGGCGTATCCAATGTATCGTTTTCGTTTCGCGGCAACAACACCGTGCGCGAAGCCATCCATGCGGTGTTTCTATATCACGCGATACAGGCCGGCATGTCGATGGGCATTGTCAATGCCGGACAACTGGCCATTTATGCCGATATTCCCGATGATTTACGCAATGCCATTGAAGCCGTTGTTTTAAATACGCATGACGGCAGCGGTACCGATAAATTGCTGGAGCTGGCGGAAAAATACCGTAGTGACGGCATCGACACGAGCGGCAAAAAAGAAGATGCCGAATGGCGCAGCTGGCCGGTTAATAAACGCTTGGAACATGCCTTAGTTAAAGGCATTACCGACTATATCGATGAAGACACCGAACAAGCCAGGCTGGAAGCGGAACGGCCGCTGCATGTCATCGAAGGCGCATTAATGGATGGCATGAATGTGGTCGGTGACCTGTTCGGCGCGGGCAAAATGTTCTTGCCGCAAGTGGTTAAATCGGCGCGAGTAATGAAGAAAGCCGTGGCGTATTTGATGCCCTACATGGAAGCCGATAAAGCGGCCGGTGACCGACAAACCAACGGCAAAATTTTGATGGCCACGGTCAAAGGTGACGTGCATGACATCGGCAAAAACATCGTTGCCGTGGTGCTGCAATGCAACAATTACGACGTGATTGACCTTGGTGTAATGGTGCCCGCTGAAAAAATCTTGCAAACTGCGCGCCTGGAAAACGTCGACATCATCGGCTTAAGCGGCCTGATTACACCCTCTCTGGATGAAATGGCCCATGTCGCCAAAGAAATGCAGCGTCAAGGCTTTACCATTCCGCTGATGATTGGCGGCGCAACAACTTCACGCGCACACACCGCCGTAAAAATTGAGCCGCATTATCAAGGCGGACCGACTGTTTATGTCACAGACGCATCACGAGGCGTAGGCGTTGCCAGCAATCTGTTAAGCGCCGATTTAAAGGCTGACTTTGTCAAAAATGTGCGCGAAGAATACGCCGAATTCAGGGAACGCCACAAAGGCCGGGTGGCGCAAACCAAGCAACTGTCTCTGGAAGACGCCAGAAAAAATAAATTTACTTGGGGTGATTATCAACCGGCTCAGCCTTCATTTTTAGGCACAAAAGTCATCGATCGTTTCCCGCTTGATACCTTGGTTTGGTATATCGACTGGACGCCGTTTTTTCAAACCTGGGAAATGGCCGGCAGTTATCCCAAAATACTTGATGACAGTGTTGTCGGTGTCGAAGCCAGAAAGCTGTTTGAGGATGCGCAAATCATGCTGAAAAAAATCATCAATGAAAAATGGTTGACAGCACGCGCCGTGGTCGGCTTTTTCCCGGCCAACAGCGAGGGCGATGATGTCCTGGTATACACCGACGAATCACGGCAACAAGTGTTGGAAGTGTTACATCACTTGCGCCAACAAAATATCAAAGCGCCCGGTCGCCCCAATTACTGTTTGTCTGACTTTATAGCTCCCACTGATAGCGGCAAAGCTGACTATATCGGCGGTTTTGCCGTCACTACCGGTATAGGCATTGAAGAAAAACTACAGCAATTTGAACAAGATCACGACGATTATAGTTCTATCATGCTCAAAGCCTTGGCAGACCGTTTGGCAGAAGCTTTTGCAGAATATTTGCACCAAGTCGTACGTAAAGAATATTGGGGCTATGCGCAAGATGAAGAACACAGTGCCGAGCAGCTAATTCACGAAGCTTATCAAGGCATACGACCTGCCCCAGGTTATCCGGCCTGCCCTGATCACACCGAAAAAGCCAAGTTGTTCGAGTTGCTCAATGTCACCGAAAACACCACTATTGAACTCACCGAAAGCTTTGCAATGTACCCGGCATCTGCCGTGAGTGGTTGGTATTTTTCACACCCTGAATCCCAATACTTCAATGTCGGTAAAATTGAGCAGGACCAATTGCAGGATTACGCCAAACGTAAAAACATGGCAGAAGAAGTTGCCGCACGCTGGTTGTCGGCACACTTAAATCATTGATATGCACTTATTGTTATTCGGAACCGCAGGTTGCCATCTTTGCGAGCAAGCAGAAGAAATTTTGAGCGCCTGCGTTGCGAATGAGAAAAACGTACTGCTTGAGTTGGTAGATATTGCCGACGCTGAAAATGAACACTGGCAAGAGCAATACGCCATTCGTATCCCGGTTTTATACCATGCAGACAGTCAGAAAGAATTGGCTTGGCCTTTTGATGCGGCAATGGTTAATGATTTCATCACCAGCATGATTGATAACCAGCCTAATCTTTAGCCCGACTAAAAGAATAAAATTCAACCAGCACCACAGGTATTAACAACAAAATCAACACGGCAATAGCAACAAAAGCCGGGTTGAATACGCCCGCTAGCCAATAAGCACATAATGATGCCAACAATAATCGCATTGGGCTCGGGATTTTAACCATGACAAAACTGCCCTCCATAATAAAAAATTTGGTTTTATTGCCGGTAGAAAAATAATCCTCCTCAGCAATCCAACATTATCAATGTAGTAATCATAGACTTAATTTATAGAGCGGTTTTATCCAGTACGCATAAATCGATTTTGCAGGTTTTGCCCACAAATTAAGACTTGTCGGCTAGTGATCAGCAATTAAACATATTGCATGACCTTTCCAGAAAAACTGCTTAATTTTTAAACACCCGCTATTTGCGAAAATAATCTCATCTAATCCTCGATATAAACAGGCAATGCGACAGAATGTCACATTGCCTATTTTTTATATTTTGTTATCTTGCTTATCCACCTTATAAAAAGTCTAAATCTAATGAAAAATCAATGAGTTTTGTATTTTTCTGTTAGCAGGCGACACTATTTTTCGCCGAAAACAATCAAGAGCAATAAATGGATATAGATCTCAAGATTCCAAACAAAGTAAAGCTGGTTCACGAGGCCTTGTTGCTTAGGCATACGGTTGAATTTCAAATAGACCGGCCGGTACAAGCCTGGCAATGGATGAATCAAACACGCTCAGTACCTGATCAACAGGAATGGGTTCGACCTGAAGTAACAGATGCTTGGTTACGATGCCTTGAAGATTATTGTTTACCCTTGGGAAATTACGCCAATTGGGACAATTATCCCGTTATTGAGGCTGCGGTTGATCATCCCAAACCAGTTAACAATATTGAAGAGCTGATTAAACAGCTTAGCCACAACTTTCATGTTTTTTTGAAAGAAGCTGGGGTAATGATGGTGTTGACGACTCCGGAAGGCAGATTATTGTATGTCGCGGGCGAACAGCAGTTCCCAGGATCTTTTATGACTCGAATGCATGTTCAAGGTGCAAATTGGTGTGAGTCAATTCTCGGTAACAACGGCATAGGAAGTACCGCAGTTCTAAAAAAACCGGTCGCATTTCAAGGCATGGAACATTTTTTAAGTGTTCTGCATCCTTTTACCACCGTTGGTTACCCATTACTGGACGATGCCGGCGACCTGATGGCGATCATTGGTTTAGTCAGTGACCATCAAGAAAGCATGAATTCGTTGTTTGCTTTTTTGCATTTGATTTGTGTACTGGTCAATACTAATTTGCCGTTAGCGCAAAACACCGCCGCCCAAGAGCGGGTGTTGGAACAAATCCACTTTAATCCCGCCAAAAAAATACAACCTCAACTTAGTAATTCCGCTATTTCTGAAGAATTAGATGCGCTCATCAACAAAGCCGTTAAGCTGCAGACGCATAAAATCCCCATTTTAATCACTGGCGAATCAGGTGTGGGCAAAGACCATTTTGTTGGCTTATTAAAAAATGCCGGCCCCAGAAAAGATGCCCCACTGATCGCCATTAATTGTGCTTCAATTCCACATGATTTAATTGAAAGTGAATTATTCGGTTATGAATCCGGCAGTTTTACTGGTGCCCGAGCTAACGGTAAGCCAGGTAAATTCATGCTTGCTGACACCGGCATCTTGTTTCTTGATGAAATCGGCGATATGAGTTTCGATTTGCAATCAACGTTATTACGTGTGCTGGAAACCTCTGAATTTACGCCGGTAGGGGGAAGTAAACCGATTCGGGTTAATGTCCAGGTGGTTGCTGCAACTAATGTGCAATTGCTTGAAGCGGTTGAAGCCGGCCGTTTTCGTCGCGATCTTTACTACCGCTTAAATGGCGCGCAAATTCATTTATTGCCTCTTCGCGAAAGACCGGATAAAAAAACGCTTATTCAGCATATTCTGCGAAGAGAATTAAATGCCATTGCGCCAAATGGTGAGATTAAAATTTGTCCTGAAGTGCTGTGTTTAATCGAACAACATCCCTGGCCTGGTAACATTCGTCAATTGATTAATGTCATCAGGGCGACACTTTATACCGCCAGCAGTCAGGTCATTACCGTTAAAGACCTGCCGGTTGATTTCGTCGCGGAACTCAAACAATTCGGCTCTCCCTATGCCCCGGCAATTAACTCAGCGCTGCTTACACCACTAATTGATAATTCGCCGGTGATGAGCTTAACAGCCTGGGAATTACACGGCATAAAAACCGCCTTAAAAGACTGCGAAGGCAATATTTCCTTGGCAGCAAAAAAATTAGGCATAACCCGAACCACACTTTATAAAAAAATGGATCGTTTTGGTCTTAACAGGGAAGGTGATGGTTTATTTGCCTGATGCGCTGCGACAACCTGTCGCGCGGCAATATGCCACATTTTGTTAGCGGAAGTAGCCTTGTAAAATAGCTGCAACTCTTAAATACAAAGCCTCCTAAAGGATACAGAGTTTTTTCAACGACTAATTTTATTAGTCGTTTTTTTTTGCCCCAACCTTACTGACCTGATTTGCTTTTGGTAAAAATTAACAACTCTAACGGTAAGTAACATGGCCACTACAGCAGCATAAATTAGCGGTTGCGTGTAATCCTTTTTGACCAACCAAAAGTAATGCACTAACGCCGTAATGGCTGCTGCATATACTGATCGATGTAATACCAACCAATATCGACCAAAACGTTTTTGCATCGATGACGTTGATGTCAGCGCCAAAGGTAATAGCAATAAGTAGGTAACTAACCCAGCCAATATATATGGGCTTTTTGGCACTTCATCGATCAATGCCGTCCAGGATAACGATAAGTCCAGTACTACGTAGACCAGCAAATGCAAACTGGCGTAGAAAAATGCAAACAGCCCCATCATCCGCCGAAAGCGAACAGGCCAAGATTGCCCAGTAATAATTTTTATCGGCGTTAATGCCAGACCGATACATAAGAAGCGCAGCGCCCAATCGCCGAAACCAAAATGCAGCGTTTCTATTGGATTTGCGCCTAATTGATCGTTAATACCAGCAAAAAGTAACTCGAAGAAAGGTAACAGGCTAAGCGTAAAAACCAGCAATTTAATAACTGCCCAATATTGTTTGTTAAGCAGCATTAAAAAAACTTAGCTAAATCCATATCAGAATAAAGACTGGCGACTTGCTCGCCGTAACCGTTAAATTTTTCTGTCTCGCGCTTGGGGGCAAAAATACTCGAGCCCAACACGCGTTCTCGACTCTGGCTCCAGCGCGGATGCGGAACCTCCGGGTTGACGTTGGCATAAAAACCATATTCTCCGGGAGCACTCTTATTCCATGCTGTTGCAGGCATGGTTTCGGTGAATTCAATTTTGACGATTGCTTTAATGCTTTTGAAGCCGTATTTCCAAGGCACTATTAGCCGCAATGGCGCTCCATTCTGGTTCGGTAGTGTGTCGCCATACATACCGGTGGCTAAAATGGTTAACGGATGCATGGCTTCATCCATGCGCAAGCCTTCGACATAAGGCCATTCCAGCACATGAGAGCGCTGACCAACCATGATGTCTGGGTTGTGAAGTGTGGTGAATTGGACGAATTTTGCTTTTGAGGTGGGTTTGAATTTTTTCAGCATTTCACCCAGAGGGAAACCGACCCATGGCACGACCATCGACCAGGCCTCGACGCAGCGAAATCGATAAATTCGCTCTTCTACCGGGTTGGCTTGCAAAATATCTTCCAGGTTATATTTACCCGGCTTTTCTGTTTCGCCGCTGACTTCGACCGTCCAGGGATTGGTGGCTAAGCCGCGTGCTAATACTGACGAATCTTGTTTGTTGGTGGAAAACTCGTAGTAATTAGTATAACTAGTTGCGTCTGCACGATCGGTGACGGAGGCAGTGGTTGAAAGCGCGCTACGGGTAATATTGGCATATTTGCCAGCTTCAGCCTGACTCACCTCCGGTAATAATGCACTGGCTGAAAGCACGCTAGCGGCTTTAATAAATTGCCGCCGGGATTCAAATACTGCTTGATCGGTTATTTCATGACTTGCGATTTCCGTTTTGCTTTTGATTAACATCTCGTCCTCTGTATCTGCAATCTTACTGTCAGCAAGTTATTCCACAGAGTTCTTCAGGGCGCAATATAAATCTTCAACTTCTTTTCTAGCCCAAGGTGTTTTTCTTAAGAATTTGAGGCTCGATTTAATGCTGGGTTCGTGATTAAAACAGCGAATATCCACAAGTCGGCCTAATTTTGGCCAGCCATAAACGACAACAAGTTCGGTCACTACAGCTTCCAGCGTTACTCCATGCAATGGATCTTTGGCTTGCTGATTTATATCAGTCTTCCCGCTCATAGCGTCTCCGTATTGCATCATCTCTAGCATCGTTAATTTCACGCATGATGCCGCGAAGATCGGCACGTTTAGTATTGTCTTTGAAATGGCCGGTTAATTTAACCTCGGGCGTCAACAGCCCACTTTGGTAAAGCTTCCAGATTTCTTTGCCGTATTGCGTAGTTAACAACTCCGGTGCAAATTGCCCAAAATATTCGGCCAGATTTCTGACGTCACGCTCCAGCATATTTGCAGCATTATTGTTGGCTGCCGCATCCACCGCCTGGGGCAAATCGATGATCACCGGGCCATGCTCATCAAGCAGGATGTTGTATTCAGAAAGATCGCCATGAACGATGCCCGCACAAAGCATTTTGACCACTTCTTTAATCAGAAGTCCATGGTATTCCAACGCTTGTTCTTTAGTTAAATCAAGGTCGTTAAGCCGTGGAGCGGCGTTACCATCTTGATCTGTAACCAGTTCCATCAGCAAAACGCCACCGACAAAATTGTACGGTTTGGGTACACGCACACCTGCAGCAGCAAGCCGATATAACGCATCAACTTCAGCGTTTTGCCAAACTTCTTCTTGTTGTTTACGTCCAAAGCTGGTGCTTTTTTCCATAGCACGCGCCTGACGACTGTTGCGTACTTTGCGTCCTTCTTGGTATAGCGCTTGTTTATGGAAGCCGCGTTTATTGGCTTCTTTATAAACCTTAGCGCAGCGAATCTCGCCTTCGGAACGAACGACATACACAGCGGCTTCCTTACCACTTTTCAATGGCCGGAGCACTTCATCAACCAAGCCATCGTGTACCAGTGGCTCGATACTTTTGGGTGTTTTCATGAACGCCTTTTATGTTGAATTTGTTGACACCAGGCCAGTGCGCCCAAACCGGCCATACGCCCGGTAGCAAAGCAGGCGGTTAATAAATAGCCACCAGTGGGCGCTTCCCAGTCGAGCATTTCGCCTGCGCAAAATACCCCGGGCATAGCTGAAAGCATAAGCTTATCGTCAATTGCGCTAAAGCAAATGCCGCCTGCGCTACTAATAGCTTCCTCTATGGGTCTGGCCCCAGTGAGTTTAATGGGTAACGCTTTAATGGTTGTACACAGCCGCATCGGGTCAGCACAATCATCAGTACTTAATACTTCATGCAGCAGCGCTATTTTTACTGCCGACAATTTTAGGCGTTTGCGCAGGTGATTGGCTAGTGACTGTTTGCCACGCGGTATAGATACTTTGCCCAATAATGTATCGAAATCATTATCCGGGGCTAAATCGATGTAGACAGTGACACTGCCTACCGCCGCAATTTCATCACGCAATAAAGCCGACAAACTGTAAATTAAGCCGCTTTCAAGCCCGGTTTGCGTGATGACAAATTCCCCTTTTTGGCTGACTTGCTGCCCTGCCGCGATGAGTGATAACTGTACCGATTTCAACGGTTGCCCGGCAAAGCGGCTGCGAAAATACTCGCTCCAATCCACCTCAAAACCACAATTGGCTGGCTTTAAAGGGTTGATTGTCACCGACTTATTATGCAGTAGCGGAACCCAAGCGCCAGTTGAGCCAAGTTGCGGCCAGCTGCCGCCGCCCAATGCCAGTATAGTGGCATCCGCGGCGGAAGTTTTTTCACCATTTGCCGTATTAAAGCGCAGGTCACTATTTTCCGTCCAGCCTAACCATTGATGCCGAACATGAAACACCACTCCGGCGGCGCGCAATCTGTGTAACCATGCTCGCAGCAACGGCGCGGCTTTCATATCAGTGGGAAATATGCGGCCAGAGCTGCCGGTAAAGGTATTTATTCCTAACTCCTTTAGCCAGGCAACCAGCGCGCCAGGTCCAAAATCTGACAGTAGGGTTTCAATATAACTGCGACTAGCACCATAGCGCGTTAAAAACCTATCGAATGGCTCGGCATTAGATATATTCATCCCGCCTTTACCGGCCATTAGAAACTTGCGACCAACCGAGGGCATAGCATCGTAAACATCAACCTTTATGCCACTTTTAATCAAAACTTCAGCGGCCATCAATCCAGCAGGCCCGCCGCCTATAATGGCAACGGTCTTCGTATTAGCCATGATTACTGTCTGTAGAATCAATAAGCCGCTCGACTATCAAACTAATCGTCCCCATAAATCGTAGTCATCGGCCTCTTCTAATTCAACATCAACAAAATCACCAACTTTTAGATGCGTGGCGCCATCGATAAATACTTGTCCGTCAATTTCCGGAGCATCGGCTTTACTTCTGGCGACGACACCTTCTTCGACCACTTCGTCAATTAGCACGGTTTCGATTCGACCGATGCGTTGTTGCAGGCGTGCGGCACTGATCTCTGCTTGATGCGCCATAAAGCGAGCCAGTCGCTCTTGTTTAAGCTCTTCAGGAACGGCATTGGGCAGCTCATTAGCGGCTGCACCTTTGACTGGGGAATAAGCAAAACAACCGACTCTATCCAGTTGCGCTTCAGTCATAAAGTCCAGCAGCTCTTCAAATTCTTGTTCAGTTTCGCCCGGAAAGCCAACGATAAAGGTGCTGCGCAGAGTAATGTCCGGGCAGATGTCGCGCCATGCTTTGATGCGGTGCAGGTTGTTTTCGCTGGCAGCCGGGCGTTTCATTAATTTAAGAATGCGACTGTTGGCATGCTGAAACGGAATATCCAAGTACGGCAATATTTTACCTTCTGCCATCAATGGAATCACATCGTCAACATGCGGATAAGGGTAAACATAATGCATTCTGACCCAGATGCCTAAATCGCCAAGGGCTTCGGCTAAGTCATAAAAACGAGTGTTAACGACGCGGCCTTTCCAGTCGCGAGGTTGATATTTGAGATCCAGGCCATAGGCGCTGGTATCTTGCGAAACGACTAATAATTCCTTAACGCCGGCATTGGCCAAGCGTTCGGCTTCCAGCAGCACATCGTCAACTGGCCGGCTGACCAAGTCGCCGCGCATGGATGGAATAATGCAGAAGGTGCAACGATGATTGCAGCCTTCGGAAATTTTTAAATAGGCATAATGCCTAGGCGTCAGTTTGATGCCTTGCGGCGGCACCAGGCTGATAAAAGGGTCATGAGGCGGCGGTAAATGTTCATGCACTGCGTTGACGACCTCTTCTAATGCATGTGCGCCGGTGACTTTTAAAACTTGTGGGTGGCGTGCGCGAATTTCGTCTTCTCTGGCACCCAAGCAACCAGTAACAATTACCCTGCCATTTTGCGCCAGCGCTTCGCCGATACTATCCAATGATTCTTCCACTGCTGCATCGATAAAGCCGCAGGTATTAACGACGACCAGATCGGCATCCTGATAGGTTGGCGACACGGTGTAGCCTTCTGAGCGGAGTTTGGTCAAAATTCTTTCGCTATCAACCAGCGCTTTGGGGCAACCCAAACTGATAAAGCCTATATGTGGGGCAGTCATTTGAATCTCTTGGTATATAAATCGGATTAGTCTATCGAATATGGCATTTTGCATAAAACAAAAAGCCTTATCTTGTTGGTAACCAGCTTGTTAAATCGGGAGGATAAATCTGATGTCGCTCTGTTAAAAAGAACTTAGAGCGTGGAACGACTAGGAAAATGGGTTTAGCGATTTAAGTGATTCAGCCAACCGTTCAGCTGGCTGAATCCAATTACAAGACTAAGCTTAGTGAGCCGCGTCGTAAGTTACTTTCATGTCTTGAAGAATTTTTAGGGCGTCTCTCAAAGCAGCTTCAGCTGGTTGTAATTCACCTTTATCAATTGCTTCACGAGCTGCTTTCAATTGGTTGTTGGCATATTGACGGCTACGTTCGGTTTGTTCGTAGCGGAACTCTTTTTGCAACTGGCGAGCATCGCCAATTGGAGCCAAAATTGCAGCTTTGTCAGCACCTTTTTCAATTAGGCTAATTGCTTCTTCAACTTTAGCAATTGTACCTTCAGCAGCTTCACGCACTTTGGCTTCTTCTGCTTTACCCGCGAAAGCGGTTGATGAAATCATTGCCATAGATGCTAAAGCAATAGAAACCACGATATTTTTAAATAACTTCATTGATTGTTTCCTTCGGAGTTGTGGATGTTAGCTTCCACTTATAAAAAACGATTAAGACGATGTGCGGAATAACATATTTAAACAAATGTGCCATTTGCCAATAAATTGTAGCATGGAAGACAATCTGAAATAGGAAATTCTTGACTTAAATACTCAAAAATTAGAGTGTCCACTTGAGTACATTCTTAGCCATATTCTCAAAACAAATTACTGATATACCCTTATAAACAAGCTGTCTCAGACAACTAAGCAAATTTGTTTTCGCATGACCGCATTCACAAATTTTTGATATACTGAAAAACGGCTATTAACTGTGGTTATTTTGCAGAATTGTGGCCGGGTAACATCCAGTTGTATTCAAAATTAAAATTATTAATCGAGGTAGAAACCGTATGAAAGTATTGAAAAAAATCCTTGTTTCATTGGCAATAGCATCAGCACTGGGTGCAGTATCACATTCAGCAATGGCTGAAACCGATAAAGGCCGCGTTGTTTACGCACCTGCAGAAGCAATTGATAACACTGTTGCAAAAATTAGAGTTGCATTAGCTGCAATTACTCAAGGAACTGATGGCGATAAAGCAGCTGATCTGATTAAAGATGCATCTGACTCTTCTAAAGAAATCAATGCCAATGACAGAGTAGATCGCGCACGCCAAAAAGCTAACAACCTTTTAAAATCAGCACGTACTCACGCAAAAGACAAAGCAACTCAAGAAGCAGAGCAAGAATTAAGAGAAGCCATAACAGCTTTTGAAGCCTTGAAGCCCCTCATTTAATTCAAAACCTGTAAGTTTGGTGTTGTATCAATACGATATCTGTGATAAAAATTAAGCGCTTGCGATGTGATGCAGGCGCATAATAATTTACAAAATCTTTTAGGAGGATCACAATGAAAAAAGTATTATCTTTAGTAGCTATGGCGTTAATGATTGTTGGCCTAAGTGGCTGCATGGACGACCCAGATGGTTCTAAACAAAAAGTTTCTGGCTCTACTTCCAGCATTCAGCTTTAATTTTTAAGCTTCCTGGAATAAAAAGCCCAGCTAGTAGCTGGGCTTTTTTTTGCGTCACAAGACGGTTTGCAATAAGCAAGGAGCGCTTTTTTAGGGTTACATAAGCGATATAGGCGCTTTCATATCCCCGATAAACTTACAACTATTAAAAAATGGAGATAATGAAATATGCCGACAGATCAATATTTACAAGGCCAACTGGCCAAGTTTTTGGTCCGAACACAAGCAATAACAGCCTTGTGTATATTGCTTGCACTGGCTGGGCTGGATTTCTTTTTTCCGACTAATTATCATCTGCAAGCTGGGATACATGGCATCAGTTCTATTTCTGCACTGGTAACAGGCACATATTTGACCCATCGGGCTTATGCCTTAATTCGAGGCGTGCATATTAATTTCCACTCGTTGCGCTATTGGCTAGTGGGTGCAACGGCGATAAATTTTCTCGGCGCCCTCAGCGGTAACTGGATTTACATGCGCTATCGTGGACAGGATGGCCCAAAAGACTGGATTTTGGCGAATGTACCTGCTTTCCATAATTATTTGATGGAGTTCAAAGAGTTCGTTTCGTTATTCCCGTTCCCACTAATGCTAGCGGGATCATTCATTTTATTTTATTACGGTGATGCTATTCGCGAGCGCCGCGACTTGACTCAATTGGTCGGCATCTTGATATTACTAGCCTGGCTGTTTTTATTGTTGGGCTTTGTGGCTGGACTGACATTGGCTAAATTACGTTTTGTATAAGAGAAATTGTAATGTCTGAACTTCAATCCCCCGAAGAGCAATCAAAGCTAGAACCCACTGAACATGAAACGTTGTTCTCTGGACCTGCAATTGCCGCAACTGTATCGCTATTACTGGGTTTTTATACCCTAATGATCACCCACCACATTTCCCGACTAAGCAAAGAAATGGATAAGTTCATCCATTCTTATGGCTATTGGATACCCGGCTCTACTGGCGTCGGACCAGATGGCAGCATTGGTTCTTATGCAGGCAAAGAAGCCCTGGCGTTGTTGGTTTGGGGCTTAAGCTGGACTATTTTTCATCTGCTTTGGCGGAAGCAAGACATCCCTGTTCGAGGCTGGCTGCCAATATTTTTAGGTGGCTTATTGCTAGTTTCTCTAGCATTTATTCATCCTATTATCGATCCATTCATACTCTTGCTGATCGATGTATTTGGCTAAGCGGGCACTTCAATGCATACTGAAACAATGATAAAAGCTAAACATTTTTTTCTCGGATTAGTTCTGTTACTGGCTGTTTCTCAACAACCGGCACATGCCGAAGGCGTGCTAATGAAAGCACAGCCTCGCGATAATGCAGCGGTGTCTAACTTTGATAGACAAATAAAATTGTGGTTCAGCGGCAACGTCGGTGACCGCGCACCGTCGCTAGTTGTGCTGGACGATCAAGGCAAACGAGTTGATAACGCCGACTTGCAATTAACCATTGATGATCGCAGTGAATTAAGCGCAACCACCAAGCCGCTAACACCAGGCAATTACATTGTGCGCTACCGTGTTGTAACAGAAGATGGCCTGGTCGTCAGCGGCATCAGTAGATTCACAATTAAACCTTAAGCTTCGGCCGGAGTCGCTCTTATGACCTCAATAAATATGCTGGTAAAAATATTGTCTTTGCTGATGGTATCTTCCATAGCAACTGCATCAGTGCCGTTAGCGAAACGCACCGGTGCCGGTGGCAAAATGGATATGTACGGTTGCATGCAAAGCAACGATTATTACATTGCTAACTTTGCCGCTTATCAAGGTGATTTACAGCAACCTAAAAATGAGAGTGCTTTATTAACGGCTTTATGCGAAGAGTTACCGGCCGTTGGCTCGACACAAATCAGCATTGATTTACTGGATCGAGATGTGCGCCGTAAACCGGTCACTATTAAGGTGCTGGATAGCAATGCCAACGTCATATTAGAAACACCGCCTACGGTACCCAAACAAGGCATACTTACCGCTAATGTAAACTTCCCTGTAGCGGGGCACTACCAAGTTGTGCTGTATATTGATGACAACGAACTTAAAGTTGCTCCAGACATCAGTGCGCTGCATATTCCGTTGACAGTGGCATTGGTTACACCAGGCACTTCGGCATCCATGAGTAACTTATCGATAATTGTTCTTGCTATCCTGGCTATAGCATTGGTGTTTGGTTGGTTAATGCCGCGTTGGCTAAAGCCTGAACACGCTTAGGGCAAATATCATTACGGCGCATTGGCAATAACAATAGCCCGCTTGGGCGCCGGTAAGCCTTCACAAGTCAGGTCTAAATTATCTGAATTAAGAAAATTCTTAAGCGAATGAAACGGCATCCATTCCGAGCTGCGCTGTTCTTCGATACTGGTTACCGTAACATCAACCACCCGGATATTGTTAAAGCCGCATCGCGCCAGCCAGTTGATTAATGTGGGAACACTGGGTAAAAACCACACATTACGCATTTTGGCATAACGGTCTTCCGGCAACAGCGTTTCACCTAACCCTCCATCAATAATCAAGGTTTCCAAAACCAATTCACCACCGGACTTAAGACACGCTTTAAGCTCCAATAAATGGTCGATGGGCGAACGCCGATGATAGAGCACGCCCATCGAAAAAACCGTATCAAATGCTTTCACCTCAGGCGGAATATCTTCTATACCGACAGGCAATACGTAAATCGGCGCTTCGCCGTACAGTTTTCTAATCAGTTGAAACTGCATAACATTGAGCAGCAACGGATCAACGCCTATTACCATACGGGCACCCGCGCCTAACATGCGCCAACAGTGGTAGCCATTACCACAACCGACATCAAGCACCATTCGTTGCTGTAGCGGGCTAATGTGATCTTTTAAACGATTCCATTTCCAATCGGATCGCCACTCCGTGTCTATATGTACACCAAAAAGATCGTACGGCCCTTTACGCCAAGGCAGTAGAGTTTTTAACTGCGATTCAAACAGTATTTGACTGTTAATTGACAAATCACTGCCTCTGCCAATCTGCACAGTATCAGCATCTAACAATCGATGCGAGGTGTCAAAAGTCGGCAAGTCGGCAATCATTGCTTGCCATTGACTTAAGGTGCCATGCCGATTTTGGCTAAGTGCATTAAGTAACTGTTCAGGGAGTTGGTTAGCCCAGTCGTCGGCTTTGGCATCAAGCAAAGCTTGGTACAGCGGTTGATAATCGATCATTACGATAAGGGAAAGCGCTCGAAATTATTCGAGTTATAAGCAGAAGTTTGTGCTTTTGAAAAAAGTATTAACCCCGCCCAACAGGCGGGGTTATTGCAGATTTTATTTAGGAATTAGCGGCAGATTTTGCGGCCAGAGCTTCAGCGTTGCGCTTTACTAGCCCATCGATAACAGCACTTAAAGAACCTTTGGTCTGTACTTCATTGGTAAAAGTGCTGCGATAGTTAGTTACCAAACTCACACCTTCAATCGTAATGTCGTAAGCTTTCCATCGTCCATCATCTGCCAAAAACATCCGGTAATTGACGGCAACGGGTTGAATGCCGGGTTGCAACACTTCGGTTTTGACAATAGCTTTGTTGGCATCTTCACCTTGTTCCATTGGCAGGAAATGAACCGTCCATTCTTTAAATTCAACAAAGGCCCGAGAGTAAGTCCTTACCAGTAAGGTCTGAAATTCATGTTTGAAACGCTCGCGCTCATCATTAGTCGCGGTTTTCCAAAGCTTACCCAATACCAATGCAGAAATTTTGTCGAAGTCAGTATGTGGATAAATAACTTCATTAACGAATTGGTTAACTTTGCCAAAATTCTGGATAAAAGATTTATCCTGCAATTTAGCCTGTAATTTGTCCGCGGAAACTTTTATCACCTGTTGCGGCGGCGCCAATGTCTCAGCACTCGCTGTGGAAGGCATAATGCCAAACAACAGTGCCAATAAACCAAATATCATAAAATGCTTAGCTTTCATAAAACCCTCTAAAATCCGATTGGTAAACGCATAAATCTTCGTCAATATTAAGAACGCTGCATTCACTGATACAATAACAAACACGTCAATAATGCCGACATTAGACAGAAATTTGTCGGCAAAACACAACGAACCTATGAGTAAGTGCAGATGAGCAATGATACCATCAAATTCCCCCTAACTCGCATGCGAAGAATGCGCTACAGCGATTTTTCCCGCCGTTTAATGCGTGAAAATGTACTCACTGTTGATGATTTAATTTATCCAATATTTGTCACGGAAGGCTCTAACCAACGACAAGCCATTGCTTCTATGCCCGGCATTGAACGCCTGTCTTTGGATTTACTGCTGGAAGAAGCGCGTGACCTATATGAATTAGGCGTTCCTGCTATTGCACTATTCCCGGTAATTGAAGCTGATAAAAAATCCGAAAATGCCGCTGAAGCCTATAACCCCGATGGTTTGGTGCAACGTAGCGTCAGAGCTTTAAAAGCCGCAGTGCCTGGATTGGGGATAATGACCGATGTGGCGCTGGACCCATTTACCACCCACGGTCAGGATGGACTGATCAATCTGGATGGTTATGTATTAAATGATGAGACGATTGAAGTATTGACATTACAAGCCTTATCTCATGCTCAAGCCGGTGCAGATATTGTCGCACCTTCGGACATGATGGATGGCCGCATCGGTGCGATCAGGCAAATTCTGGAAGCCAATAATCATACCAACACGCTGATCATGGCCTATTCCGCCAAATATGCTTCCAGCTTCTACGGCCCATTCCGTGATGCCGTGGGGTCCGCCGGAAATTTAGGCAAAGGCAATAAATACAGCTATCAAATGGATCCCGCTAATTCTGATGAAGCGTTACGAGAAATCCAATTGGATTTACTGGAAGGCGCCGATATGGTAATGGTCAAGCCGGGCATGCCTTATCTGGATATAATCCGCCGAGTGAAAGACCAGTTCGGGGTACCGACCTTCGCATATCAGGTAAGCGGCGAATACGCCATGCTGAAAGCCGCGGCCATGAACGGTTGGTTGGATGAACAGCAGGTGGTTTTAGAATCGCTATTAGCCTTCAAGCGAGCAGGCAGTGATGCGATTTTGACTTACTTTGCCAAATCCGTAGCGCAATGGTTGCGCGATGAGCGGCGGTCATAAATGTCAGCAGATCGTTATGCGGTGCTTGGTCATCCGATAAAACACAGTAAATCACCACGCATTCATCAAATTTTTGCCGAACAAACCGGGCAAAATCTTAGCTACAGCGCTCAAGAAGTACTGCCGGAGCACTTTCAGGATGCAGTCACCGAATTCTTTGCGCAAGGCGGTAAAGGCTTAAATTGTACAGTGCCATTAAAGGAACTGGCTTGGGCATTTGCCTCACAGAAAACGCCACGCGCGCAGTTAAGCAAAGCTGTTAACACCTTAAAACTGGAACAAGATGGTTCGATACTAGGCGATAACACTGACGGCGTTGGTTTAGTCACCGATTTAACGCTCAACCATGGCATTGCCCTGGCCGATAAGCGCGTGTTGATTTTGGGTGCAGGTGGCGCCAGTCGCGGCATTATTGGCCCGCTGCTTGAGCAAAAACCCCAGTCGCTCATAATTGCAAATCGCACTATTGATAAAGCCCTGGGCTTAGCAGAAGAATTTCAAACTATTGCGCCAGTAGCCGGATGTGGCTTTACTGAATTGGCTGGGCAACAATTTGATTTAATTTTAAATGCCACGTCAGCCAGCTTGAGCTCGGAACTACCGCCGTTACCGGATGCTTTACTGGCTGAAAAAGGCGTCTGCTATGACCTTGCCTATGGCAATGAGCCCACGCCTTTTGTCCGCTGGGGCCGGGACCAACATGCCATAAAAAGCCTGGATGGTTTGGGCATGCTGGTTGAACAGGCTGCAGAAGCGTTTTTCATCTGGCGAGGCGTCCGCCCTGAAACACAAACTGTCATTGCCTTGCTCAATTCCGAAAGAACCGGCATTCCGAGTTAATCGGTTTCTAAGTGCTCATTTTTAAGTAGGATGTAATGCTGATAAGAATATTCCAGAAAGGCCTTTTCCGACTCTGTTAAGGGCCTGACTTGTCTAGCGGGTGTGCCGACATACAAATACCCGCTTTCCAGTCTTTTGCCAGGCGGCACCAACGCCCCCGCCCCCAACATCACATAATCTTCCAGCACGGCACCGTCCAGAATGATTGCCCCGATACCGACCAGGCAATAATCGCCGACGGTACACGCATGCACGACGGCACGGTGACCAACCGTAACACCTTTGCCAATCTTAAGTGGCCGACTTTCCGGAGCAAACGGCCCGGCATGCGAAACATGCAGCACAGAGCCATCTTGAATGTTAGTACCGGCACCGATGCTGATGCTTTCAACATCTCCGCGAACCACAACCGTGGGCCAGATTGAGACATCGTCGCCCAATGTCACGTTACCAATGACTACCGCACTGTCATCAATAAACACTGCTTGACCAATGTGCGGCAGTACGCCGTTAAACTGTCTAATTGCCACGTTAACTCCTGATTCCTTAACTATACTAAGGCGAATTTATCATCAACCTGACAGTTGTGATAGTAAAAAACCCACCTACAGAGGCGCATATGGCACTGTTAAACGCACTTAAAAGACAATTCCGCTCGGTTATCGAATGGCAAAATCCACACCCGGACGCGCTGTTTCAACAATGGACCGATAATGGCGATGAAATCAAAAATGCCTCCACATTGATTGTCGGCCCAGGTCAAGGCTGCATATTTGTCTATCAGGGCAAAGTACAGGCAGTTATAGAAAAGCAATGCCTCATCAATCTTGCAACCGATAACATTCCGTTCTGGACCACGATCAGCAAATTCATGCAGTTTTTTGAGAGTGAGCACAAAGTCGGCATTTACTTTTTCAAAACCAGCCAAATACTCGATCAAAAATGGGGCACGACCTCGGTCATCAAATATCAAGATCCTAAGTATCAGTTTCCGGTGGGCTTAAAACTATTTGGGAACTACAGCTACCGTATTGCCGAGCCTAAAGATTTTTTTGTCAACGTGGTCGGTAGCCACAATGATTTTTTCATCGATGATTTCAGAGCCATTATGTCGGCGCGAATTATTCATCCGATGGCCGATTTTCTGGCAACCAGCCGCTACAGCTATGCTGAAATAGATGCTAACCGAGAAGAAATAGCCTTGGGCTTAAAGGTCAAATTATCCATTGCTTTTCAAGCATTGGGATTTGATATTACCGATTTTCGGATTGAAGGTACTGATTTCGACGATGACACCCTCAAACGCGTTAACCGCATTGCCGACTTAACCGCAGAAACTCAGGCCGCGCAAGCTGCAGGCGTTGATTATGCCAAATTGCAGCATCTTGAGGCCATGCGCGAGGCCGCCAGAAATGAAGGCGGTGGCGCGGGCATGGGCTTAGGACTGGGCGCAGGCATCGGTCTTGGTCAGCAAATGGCGCAAACTCTGACTGAACCGGCGGCATTAGCACAACCAGTTGCGAACGACACTGCCGCAAAGCTGACCCAACTCAAACAACTGTTTACGGCTGAACTGATTTCAGCTGATGAATATGCTGCCAAGAAAAAAGCCATCCTGGATAGTCTTTAACCAATGGCAAAATGTACTCACTGTTCGGCACCGTTACCCGCCAACAGCAATCGTTGTAATTACTGCAGCACCCGCAATGATGTCGACCTGGTCGGCCGCCAAGCCTACAGTTTAACGGGTCAGTCGAACCGAAATTGTCCACATTGCAAGACCCCCTTGCAGACCATCGAGCTACATCTTGACGGCAAAGTGGAAATAGATCGATGCAACGATTGTTTTGGACTGTTTTTTGACTCCGGCAAAATAGAATTACTACTGGAACACGCCGTTAGCGATGTCTATGACATCAACATCAAGCAACTGGATAACATCAATAGTGAACGTTATCAGACTGATAAACAGATCAAATACATAAAATGCCCCGCGTGCCAGAATTTTATGCTGCGTCGGGTGTTTGGCTATCGTAGCGGCGTCATTATCGATCAATGCAAAATCCACGGTATTTGGCTGGATAGCGGCGAAATCACCCATTTGTTGGAATGGAAAAAAGCCGGCGGGCAATTGTTGGCGGCACAGAAAGAAATTGCCGGAAGCTCGAAACCTGCAAAATCCAAAAGCACAGGCCTAGCCTGGGATAATCGTACTAGCGGCCTGAGTGACTTCGAAGGACCAACGGCATTGGAGACCTTGGAGACCTTGGCGAACGTGCTTGGCAATCTATTTAAAGAGTAACTGATACAATTATCGACGCTGGACATTACCCAGAGTAAAACAATGATTTTTTTATAAAAAGTCGAGTTTGTTATACTCGCTGAACGTAAGTCGAGCTAAAACGATAATTTTTTCTAGCCGCCATGGCAGGCAACATGTATTTATACGATCAGTTTTTCAGGAAATAGGCATGTCATTTCTAAATTCCCTTTTCAAAGAGCGAAAAAAAACACCGGTAACATGCAGTCTGGAACCCGAAGCCGTATCTATTGATACCTTGGAAACGCTTATTCCTGTCCGTAATTTTAGCAATGACAAGTTATTGGCTTTTGCAACCGAAGCTAAATCAGAAGTTTATCCTGCCGACACTTTGTTATTCAGCGCCGGTGATCAAGCTGACAGCGTTCTTTATCTTCTAAAAGGCTCGGTCACATTATCGGACAGTAGTGGGCAAAACTATGGGATTCAAGCGGGAACCACCAAGGCGAAATTTCCGTTATCCAGTGGCGCCGTGCATACCACGACAGCACTAGCTGTATCGGACGTTGCGGTAATGAGAGTTTCGCATAACATTATGGCAAGCCGACACTCTGAAGCGACACCCCTAGCAGAGCTACACATTCCTGAAGACTTATCTGAAAACCACTTACTGCAAGCTTTTTTACAGCATTACAACAACGAAGAAATGGAAATACCTTCGCTGCCGGATATTGCTGTTAGATTAAGACACGCGATGCAATATGACATTGGCATTGCCGATGCTGTAAAAATCATCCAACTGGATCCGGTGATTTCGGCCAAACTGGTTGAAGTGGCCAATTGCCCGCTTTACGTCTGCTCCACACCAGCCAAAAGCTGTTTTACCGCTGTTAATCGGATTGGCTTGCATGCCACGCGCAGTTTGGTAATCAGCTTAAGCATCCATCACATCTTCAAAAGCAAATCGCCGGTAATTAAAAAACATCTGGATAGAATCTGGAAGCAAAGCCTTTATATTTCGACGCTAAGCTATGTTCTGGCGAATGTCAGCAAGCAAGCAAACCCGGAAGAAGCATTACTGGCCGGACTGGTGTGCGATATAGGTGCGGTGCCATTTTTAAATTTTGCCGCCAACTTGCCCAAAGATTATTACACTGAGGCAGACATTGAGCTGGCATTGCCGTATGTCAAAGGGCCAATAGGCTACCGGATTTTGCAGAACTGGGGATTTACCGAAGACTTTATCAAAATTCCGTTATTTTCTGAGGATTGGTATCAGAACCAAGGCCCAGAACTGGATTTAACAGATATTGTGGTGCTCTCGCGACTGCATAGTAAAATCGGCCTAAATCAATTTCCCGAGTTACCGGCGATTACCTCTATCCCAGCCGCCAGCAAACTTAAAGATTATTCACTATCCCCTGAACACTCTTTAAAAATCCTGCATGACGCCAAGCAACAAGTACATGATGCATTGGCGACCCTCATCCATTAATTGCTAGTTATTGTGCCTTGCGGATTGCCAACAGCGCCAAACTTAACGCTATCAAACTGGGCACCACGGCAATGAGTGGCGGATTAAGGTCATAAATCAGCCCAATATGACCGGTGATCTTATCGATAATGTTAAAGCCCATACCGATCACCACCCCTATCATCATCCGCCCGCCCAGACTTACGCCGCGTTTTACACCAATCACAAACGGTGCCGAAATCAGCAGCATAATAAATGTAACCAGCGGATTCACTATGCGTCCCCATAAAGCCATTTCATAGACGTGCGATTTTTGTTGGTTGTCTTTCAAAAAATCGATATACATCATCAAATCATAAAGCGCCAAATTGTTGGGATTGACGACCACAATTTTCACCAGATCCGGGGCGATTGACGACCGCCAAATGCTTTCAGTTTGTTGACTGGCGAGTATTTGCTTAGTGGAGATTTCAGATTGCTTGATTTGCTCAAGCTGCCATTGCTGATCGCCTAAAAAGCGGGCGCTGTCGGCGTGGGTTGATAAGCGCAAGTGCGCTGCATCATCTAGTTCGAAGATATTAATATCAGACAAACTACCGTCATCTTGCAATTGCCGCACATTGATAAATTTTTTACCTTCCCGTAACCACAGCCCGTATTTACTATTCATGACGACTTGCTCATTTTGTGCCGTCACTTTTAACAAACGGGCCGCACGCTCAGCAGAGGGCGCGACAAACTCACCGACAATAATAGCCATGGCAACCAAAATTGCGCCCGCCAACATCACTGCGCGCAAAATGCCGAACACCGACAAACCGGCCGCGCGCATGGCAATGATTTCATGGTTATTGCCCATGGCTCCCAAAATAAACAGACTGCCCAATAAGGCCGAAGCAGGCATCAGCTCATAAAAAACAGTCGGTGAGGTCAGCGCCAAATAGGTAAAAATTTCTTTTAAGCCATAGTGGCCTTTACCCAAATCTTTAATTTCGTCACTGAAAGTGAACAAATTGAACAGCGTCAACAATAAAACCAGCGCAACCAAGGAACCTTTCAAAATCTCCCTGACGATATACCCATTGATTACATTCACTTTGTCACCTTGCTCTTGAGTGTCGCGCGCAGCCATTGCCAGCCATACAGTCGTGCCAACAATATGCTGCCAATAATAAACAGCAACAAGTTGACGCCGACGGCTCCTAACCAAACCGGAATAGTTCCCTTAATCACCCAACTTTGACTGACATGAACCAAGTTGCCATAACTGAAATAGATTAAAAATCCAACCAGCATATTGCCGTAAACACCGCTCCGTGGCGACATCTGCGCCAAAGGTACGGCAATAAAGCTGAGTAACATAATGCCCAACGGGATGAATAACCGCCGTTGCAATTCGGCAATATCCCGACGTGCGGCAGACTTTAGCAATACCTCGGTAGCGATGGATTCTTGAATGAAACTGTCGGCGGCGACTTTGCTATCTACCCGCACCGAGTATTGATCGAATTGCTCAAGCACATAATTCAATGCGCCGGGCTGGCCTTGTATGCGTTCGCCCTGTTCCAAAACCATATAGCGGCCAGTGGGTAAATCTTCCAAATGCCCTGTTTTGGCGTTAATGATGCCAATAGTGCCGTGTTGGCGATTTTGCACAAACACATCGTGCATTTTTTTGTCGTCGGTAATTTTCTCCACATACACCACCAGGTCCCCCTGGCTATATTCGCTGAACTTTCCAGCAGCGATACCTCTAAGATCGGCCGACTCTTCGTCTTGTTGCATCAGTTGCCCCACTCGCGCTTCAGCCCACGGCGCCACATAGGTAGATAGCCCTGTAGCAAATATCGACAACGGCAATACCAACACAAACACTGCCCGATACATAACGCCAGCTCCCCCACCGGCGGAGGCAACCGCGGCCATTTCTTGATCGCGGTACATTCTACCCAGCACCATCAGCACCGCCATAAAAATGGCGGCGGGAAGAAACGTGACGCAGGCGATAACGGTCTTTAAGCCCAAAATACTTAGCAGGGTTTCATTGGACACTTGGCCCTCAATCGCCTTGTCTAAAATTCTAATGAACTTACGGCTAACAATAATGACCACAATCACTGTCAACACCGATGTCAGCGTCTTCAACAGATCTTGCGCGATCATTTTGTCCAGGATGCTAATGAACGGCCGATACCCCGATTTGTAGCCTTTTGACCAGTCTTCTGCCAAGCTTGTCTCCCCAATCTAAATCGATTTTGTGTTGTATAATCCGGCCCAGCCGTAGGATCTGCTGCGCTATGCAGCCTATCTTCCTATCAACCCTTTTACATCCAGCCGAGTTAAGCCATGGACTATTCTATAGAAAGCGCCCCCTTAGAAAAACTGCAATCTGATTGCATCATTGTCGGCGTCTACCAAGATCAACAACTTAGCGCATCCGCAACCACCCTTAACAGCAGCAGCCAAGGGTTGATAGCTAAAATCGTCAGCCGCGGCGACATCAGCGGAAAAAACGGTGAAACCGTTCTAATCAACGCAGTTTCCGGCATCGCTAGCGACCGAATATTGCTGGTCGGCCTGGGTGAGAATAAACCTTTATCCGGCAAAGATTACAAAAAAGCCCTGCAAGCAGCGGCCAACAGCTTGAAAAAACCTTACATTAAATCCGTGGTCTCAGCATTATCAGAAACCCCGGTTGAAAACCGCGACTGGTCATGGAAAGCCCGGCAAGTGGTTGAAGCATTCCATGATGTCGCCTACCAATTTACGGCTTGCAAGTCCGATAAAACCACGGAAAGTAAGCTCGAAAAACTCAGCATCGCCGCCCCGGAAACGCAAGCAACTGCGGCACAAACTGGTTTAGCCCAAGGCCGCGCCATCGCTGAAGGCGTCACGTTAACCAAACTGCTTGCTGACTTACCTGGCAACATCTGCACACCGTCTTATATTGCTGAACAAGCACTCGAATTAGGCAAAAAACATAGCAGCTTAGCGGTCAGCATTTTGGAGGAAGCTGAAATGGAAGCGCTGGGCATGGGGGCTTTATTGTCCGTGTCACGCGGCAGTCGGCAACCCGCCAAATTGATCACCATCAATTATCAAGGCGGCGCTAAAGACTGCAAACCGATAGTCTTGATCGGCAAAGGCCTGACCTTTGATGCCGGCGGCATATCGTTAAAACCCGCACCTGGCATGGATGAAATGAAATACGACATGTGCGGCGGTGCGTCGGTGCTGGGTACTCTACAGGCTGCGGCGCAATTGCAACTGCCGTTGAATATCATCGGCCTGGTTCCTTCATCAGAAAACCTGCCTGATGGCGATGCCAACAAGCCGGGCGATATTTTAACCAGCATGTCCGGCCTTACCATTGAAGTGCTTAACACCGATGCAGAAGGCCGCTTATTGTTATGCGATACCTTAACTTATGCCGAACGTTTCGACCCGGAAGTGGTCATTGATTTAGCGACATTGACCGGCGCTTGCCTGGTCGCCTTAGGCCGTGTACCCAGCGGTTTACTAGGTAACGATGATGCCTTATGCAATGACTTACTGGCGGCGGGTGACGTTGCCAACGATACCCTCTGGCGCCTGCCGCTATGGGAAGAATATCAAGAACAACTCAAATCCAACTTCGCAGACATCGCCAATGTCGGTGGCAAAGACGCCGGCACCATTACCGCCGCTTGTTTCTTACAGCGCTTCGCCGAAAAATTCCGCTGGGCGCATCTGGATATTGCTGGTACTGCTTGGCGCACCGGCCAAAACAAAGGCGCAACTGGCCGTCCTGTGCCATTGCTGGTGCAATATCTGCTCAACCGAGCGCCTCAAGGTTAACATCGGCAACAAGAGCAACAATTGATGTCGGAGGCCACTTTTTACGTATTGCAGTCAAACTCCCAGCGAGCGCGCTTAGAGTTTGCCTGCAAGCTGATTGAAAAAGTCTATAACAGCGGCCAGTTCGGCTATGTGTTAACCGACTCCGACACCCAAAGCCAGCTGATCGATGACCTGCTCTGGACTTTCAGGGCAGGTAGCTTTATTCCGCATCAACAGTATGCTGGCGAACTGCCCGAAGTAAAAAATGTTTTCTTGATCGGCTCGATAGCGGCTCCTGAGCCATGGAGAAAAACCGTGATTAACTTGTCTACGCAATGCCCACAAGACTTCCAACATGCTGAACGCATTCTGGAAATCCTCGACAATAGCGAAACTACTAAAGAGCCGGGTAGACAACGTTATCGCCAGTATCAGCAGGCCGGTTTGGCTATTGCCACACATAAGATTTCTTAACCTAAAAAATATAACTTTAACCCCGCGACAGATCTCTATTTGCCCCTGTCCGCTTCGACACTGAAAAAACTGCCACACTATGGAAAAAACATACTCCCCGCACGACATTGAACAACGCTGGTATCAAACCTGGGAACAGCAAGGCTATTTTGCTGATCAAGCCGCCGATCCCGATGCGGAATCTTACTGCATCATGATTCCGCCGCCGAATGTCACCGGCAGTCTGCACATGGGTCATGCCTTTCAAGACACTATCATGGATGCCTTAACGCGCTACCATCGCATGAAGGGCTATCGCACCTTATGGCAACCGGGTACCGATCATGCCGGTATCGCGACGCAAATGGTGGTGGAGCGTTTGTGTAATGCCGAAGGCCTTACCCGCCATGATTACGGCCGTGACAAGTTCATTGAAAAAGTCTGGCAATGGAAGGAAGAATCCGGCGGCACCATTACCCGTCAGTTGCGGCGCATGGGCTCATCTCTGGATTGGAGCCGCGAGCGTTTTACCATGGACGAAGGCATGTCCGACGCGGTGCAGGAAGTATTCATTCGCTTGTACGAAGAAGGCCTGATTTACCGCGGCAAACGTCTGGTGAACTGGGATCCTGTGCTGCATACCGCGGTGTCCGATCTGGAAGTGTTGTCCGAAGAAGAAAGCGGCTTCATGTGGCATTTGCGCTATCCATTAAGCAACGGCACCGGGCATTTAATTGTCGCCACTACCCGCCCTGAAACAATGCTCGGCGATGCCGCAGTTGCTATCCATCCCAATGATGAACGTTACAAACATTTATTGGGTGAATTTGTTGAGCTGCCGTTAACCGGCCGCCGCATTCCGATTATTGCTGACGAATATGTCGATCCTGAATTCGGCACCGGTTGCGTAAAGATTACCCCGGCCCACGATTTTAACGATTACGAAGTATGGATGCGGCACCGCAATCATTCGGCTATCCAAGCATTGCCCAATGGCGGCTTGATCAATATTTTTACCATTGATGCGCAAATCAGAAACAACAAGGACGATGACAGCCAATTGATTCCACATCAATATTTTGGCCTGGATCGCTTTGATGCGCGTAAACAGATTGTGGCTGATTTGGAAGCGCAAGGTTTATTGGAAAAAGTTGCTGATCATAAATTGATGGTGCCGCGCGGTGATCGCAGCCAGAGCGTGATCGAACCACTGTTAACCGACCAATGGTATGTGAAAGTTGCGCCATTGGCGGAACCGGCCATTGCGGCGGTTGAAAACGGCGACATTAAATTTGTGCCCGACAACTGGAAAAATACCTATTTCGACTGGATGCGCAATATTCAGGATTGGTGTATTTCCCGGCAAATCTGGTGGGGGCATCGCATCCCTGCTTGGTATGACGACAAGGGCAATATTTATGTGGGACGTTCCGAGCAAGCCATTCGTGAACGTCATCATTTGCCTTCCGATTACCCGATTCGCCAGGATGAAGACGTTCTGGATACGTGGTTTTCGTCCGCTTTATGGCCGTTTTCTACTTTGGGCTGGCCGGAAAATACCGAAGAATTGGCCAAGCATTACCCCACCAGCGTACTGGTGACCGGGTTTGACATCATTTTCTTCTGGGTGGCGAGGATGATTATGATGGGCTTGAAATTCCAGGGCCAGGTGCCGTTCAAGGAAGTGTACATTCATGGCTTGGTGCGCGATGCCGAAGGCCAAAAAATGTCCAAATCTAAAGGCAACGTGCTGGATCCTATCGACATTATCGACGGCATTGAGCTGGAGGCATTGGTCGCAAAACGTGTCTCTGGAATGATGCAGCCGCATCTAGCCAAAAAAATCGAACAATCTACACGCAAACAATTTCCTGACGGCATCGCCTCGTTCGGTACAGATGCATTGCGTTTTACCTTTGCTTCGTTGGCATCAACAGGCCGGGATATTCGCTTTGACTTGGCGCGCACCGAAGGTTATCGCAACTTCTGTAACAAACTCTGGAATGCGGCGCGTTATGTGTTGATGAACACCGAGGAGCAGGATAACGGTTTGTCTGACGGACCGATTGCATACACGCAAGTAGACCGTTGGATTACCGCCCGTTTACATCAAGTGACTGCGGTGACCAGCAATGCCATCGATAACTACCGCTTTGATTTGGCGGCGCAAGCGATTTATGAATTTACCTGGAACGAATACTGCGACTGGTACCTGGAATTAGCGAAAATATCGCTGCAGTCGGATGATCTGGCTTTGCAACGCGGCACTCGCAAGACGCTGCTGACTGTTTTAGAAACCGTGCTGCGGCTGGCACATCCGATCATGCCGTTTATTACCGAAGAAATTTGGCAGCGCGTTGCGCCGCTGGCAGATACTGCAGGGAAAACTATCATGCTGCAACCTTATCCAGTTGCTGATGATGCACTGATTGATCTCAACGCTATCGCCGAAACCAACTGGATCATGAACTTTATTTTAGGAGTGCGCCGTATTCGTGGCGAAATGAATATTGCTCCGAGTAAACCGTTGCCGGTATTGCTGCAAAATGGCTCTGAAATAGATCAGCAAAACCTGTCCAAAAGCCTGAGTTATGTACAAAAACTGGGGCGCTTGGAGTCAATCACCTGGCTAAATCCAGATGACACTACACCGGAATCAGCGATTGCCTTAGTTGGCGAGTTGAAAATCCTGATTCCTATGGCTGGTTTAATAGATAAAGAAGCCGAGTTAGCAAGGCTTGCAAAGGAAATCCAAAAAATTGCTAACGATTTGCCAAGAGTTGAGGGCAAGTTGAACAATCCCGCTTTTGTCGATAAAGCGCCACCGGAAGTGATTGATAAGGAACGCGCCAAATTGGCAGAGCTACGATCGTTGCTAAACAACCTTGAACAACAGCAAGAAAAGATCCGCGCATTGTAAAAAAACCGCTTGTCCAGAACAGTCGCCAACGTGAACTTTGTTGGTGGCTGTTGCGTTACTTACGCCATAACCCAATTCAAAACCGCCACACAGCACTCGTAAATTTTTGGTTACGAATCTCTAAATAACTAGATAATTTTTGAGGTGAAATTTATCAGTGTTACCGCAAGAACAAACAGCCCTTCATGCCAGTTGGACAAATCTGTCATGTCGTCTATAGTTTTTCTACACCCTTGATTTTTATAATCACACGCCATGGCATCTGTATTTACTGACTTACAATTTAATGGCCTAACTCGTTGTTTTGTCGAGAACGGCCTGCTGACTGAAAATGACGCACAAAAGTATATTCAGGGCGCACAAAAAGCCAAAGTATCGTTAATTGCCTATCTGGTTACCAATAAACTGATCGATAGTAAAACAATTGCAGCCCGCGCTTCACTTGAGTTTGGCATACCTTATTTTGATTTAGATGCCATTGATTATCGAAGCTTGCCAATTAGTCGGGTAGCGGAAAAACTGATTCGCAAACACCATGCTCTGCCTTTATTCATTCGCGGCAATACCCTGTTTTTGGCCATCTCTGATCCAACCAATTTTCAAGCGTTGGATGACATCAAATTTCAAAGCCGACTTAATCCTGAAGCCATTCTGGTTGAAGAAGACAAACTGGCCAAAATCATTGATATCGCATTGGAAGCGGCTGATACGTCTATGTCCGATATGCTGGATGCTGATCTGGACAATCTGGAAATCACCGGCGGCGAGGAAGATAACACCAGGAACGACGCTAATTCTGACATCGATGACGCGCCCATCGTTCGCTTTGTAAATAAAATTCTGCTCGACTCCATCAAGCAAGGCGTGTCTGACATACACATGGAGCCTTACGAAAAAAACTTCCGCATTCGTTATCGGGCAGATGGCATTTTGCATCAGATTGCCAGTCCACCAGCCAGTATCGCCAGCAGAATAATCTCCAGAATCAAGGTAATGTCGAAAATGGATATTGCCGAACGCCGCGTGCCTCAAGATGGCCGAATCAAGATGACGCTATCTAAAAACCGGGCGATTGATTTCCGGGTTAATACCTGTCCAACACTATTTGGTGAGAAGGTGGTACTGCGTATTCTGGACCCAACCAGCGCACAGATTGGTATCGAAAAGCTGGGATTTGAGCCGGAACAGCAGCAGCTCTTTTTGAGCGCTATCAATAAGCCTTACGGCTTGGTGTTGGTCACCGGGCCTACCGGCAGCGGTAAAACAGTGACCTTGTACACGGGCCTGAATTTGCTTAATAGTGTGGAACGTAACATTTCCACTGCAGAAGATCCTGTCGAAATCACAGTCGAAGGCATTAATCAGGTCAATATGAATGTTAAGGCAGGGCTAACCTTTGCCACAGCGTTGCGGGCTTTTTTGCGGCAAGACCCGGACATTATTATGGTCGGCGAAATCCGCGATACTGAAACCGCAGAAATCGCCGTAAAAGCCGCACAAACAGGCCATTTGGTGTTATCCACCCTGCATACTAACGATGCCCCGCAAACCTTGAACCGCTTAATGCAAATGGGTATTCCACCCTTTAATATTGTGTCGGCAGTCAATTTAATTATGGCGCAACGATTGGCTCGACGGTTGTGCGAATATTGCAAAACGCCAGCAGACTATCCAGACATTGCCTTTTTGTCGGCCGGTTTTAAGCAAGAAGAATTGTCGACATTAAAAGTGTTCAAAGCCGGCCCAGGCTGCGATCATTGCACTAATGGCTATAAAGGCCGCGTGGGCATTTATCAGGTGATGACCTTAAGTGAAAAGATGCGCGAGCTGATTCTTGAAGGCGGTAACGCGATGCAACTAGCTAATCAAGCAACGTCTGAAGGCATTAACGATTTGCGCGCATCAGGATTGAATAAAGTGCGGATGGGCGTTACCAGTCTGGAAGAAATTGATCGAGTAACCAAGGAATAACTATGGCAGAACAAGCGGAACAACTGGATTTTGTCTGGGAAGGAACTGACAAAAACAAAAAAAAAGCGGGCGGGGAAATCTCCGCGAAAAGCGAGGCTGTGGCTAAAACCGAGCTAAGACGTCAAGGCTATCGCGTCATCAAGTTTAAGAAAAAACCTAAACCATTTTTTAAAGCTAAAACTCAAGCGATTACACCAGGTGATATTGCGATTTTTGCACGGCAACTGGCGACGATGCTGTCGGCAGGCGTTCCTTTAGTACAGTCCTTCGATATTGTCGGTAGAGGTCATGATAATCCCAGCATGTGCGCGTTGTTGTTGGGCATCAAAGCGGATATTGAAGGTGGCGATACCTTAGCCGAAGCCCTCAACAAACGGCCGGTGTATTTTGACGAATTATTTTGTAACTTGGTCGAGGCAGGCGAACATGCCGGGGTATTGGAAACTCTATTAGACAAAATCGCCACCTATAAAGAAAAGACCGAGTCGATGAAGAAAAAGATCAAAAAGGCGCTGACCTACCCGATCTCAGTCGTAGTAGTGGCGTTTGTGGTGACCACAATTTTGCTGATTTTTGTGGTCCCGGTATTTGAAGATCTTTTCAAAAGCTTTGGTGCAGACTTGCCGGCATTTACACGCATGGTAATTGATATGTCTGAATGGATGCAGAAATGGTGGTGGATTGTTATTGGCATCGTAGTTGGTGCTGTTTATACCTTTGGTTATTTCAAAAAACGCTCACGACCATTTAATCATTTTCTCGATAAAACGTTACTGAAGATACCCGTCGTCGGACTGATCTTAAACAAGTCAGCCATTGCGCGTTTTTCCAGGACTTTATCCACGATGTCAGCAGCTGGTGTGCCCTTAGTAGAAGCCCTGGAATCAGTGGCAGGTGCCTGCGGTAACATCATTTATGCTGAAGCGGTGTTAAAGATGCGCGAAGAAGTGGCCACCGGCCAACGCTTGCAGTTTGCTATGAGTCAGGCCAATTTGTTTCCGCACATGGTGCAGCAAATGGTGGCCATCGGCGAAGAATCTGGCTCTATGGACGCGATGCTGGCGAAAGTTGCCGATTTTTACGAAGAAGAAGTCGATAACCTGGTCGACAACTTAAGCAGCTTAATGGAACCAATTATCATGGTTATTTTAGGCATTCTGGTCGGCGGATTGATTGTCGCGATGTACTTGCCTATTTTCAAAATGGGCGCTGCTGTCGGATAAACCTTCCAAAAATTTAGATTGTTTCATTTATTTGTGAATAACTCGAATAAAACCTTTAAAAACAATACATTAAGAAGGCTGCCAAAATAAGGCGGCCTTTTTTTGTTTCATTTTATTAAAAACTCATAAAATAACCTTATTCGAAAAACTATCGTTTAATTAATAGCTTGGGACAATAGTCAGAGCTTCTTCCCGGACAGCTGATCAATCTGCAGCTGTACAAATTGATCTCGGGTAACCGAATAGAAAATGCATAACTCTTGGCGATTACGTGCCGAGGCCCATACGATCCGCTCACCTTGCGGCTCCATTCCTATTCGTTGCATGACCGCAAACGATGCTACGTTTTCAACCTGGGCACCTCCTTCAACCGAATCCAGGTTTAGACGTTCGAATGCCGCAGTAACAGCCGTGATCGTAGCTTCGGTTGTGTAGCCGTAATGGTGGTACGCCTCGTTAAGCCAGTAGCCTAAATCACCCATCTTCGCCTCTGTCTCAGCACGAGACACCCGAATCCAGCCCATCACCGCCTGATCCACCTGCCGCTCGATCAAAAAATGCAGTGCTTGTCCTGCTGCAATTTCCTCGCGCGCTTGAAGTATTTTAGCAACGGCTACCTGTTCGGTAGTAGCTAGAGGCCAAGCAGCGAGCCAGCGGCTAACACCAGGAGTCATCAATCCGGCAATTGTGGTCGCATCAACGCAACGAGGACACCGAAGATGGGTTCGCTCCGTGTCGATAGGTTCGAATAGATCTTCGTCATTCATTGATATATAAGTAGTGGTTTGTGCAAAGACTGGAACAAGTGCCTCATTTCTTTTGAGCATACCCGATTCAACAGTCGTTCGCATTCCCCCGCAGTGAATTTTCCGGTCAATCAAACCACCTAAGTTGATTGACGAAACTTCTAGTGGCCCCGACTTGCAATTGTTAATCTAATTTTCACCAGCTGATATTGGAGAAATTGATGATTGCCATCCCTAAGGAGTTTGCTCCTAATCCCGTGCGTGAACGCTTGCTCAAAGCGGCTCTCGACAGTTTTCTAGCTGACGAATACCACAAGGTCACAACTCGTCTGATCGCGGAAAAAGCCGACGCCAATATCTCGATGATCCGTTACTACTTTGGTAACAAAGAGGGCTTATATGAGGAGATGATCCGTGACACGATGAACCCGCTGCTTAACGTGTTGGACGGACAAATGCTGGACTCCGTTGATGGGCTTAAAGACTTCTTCAGTCTGTATTACGAGATCATGTCCAAGCGGCCTGAATTTCCAAAGCTAATATTGAAAGTTCTGGCGCTTAACCAAGGGCCGGGGCGGCACTTTATCCAACAGCTATTGGAGCGAGGGCGCACACGCGGTGCCAAGAAGGTGGAGGATATGAAGTCTGCCGGGCAAGTCATGCCTTCATTAGACCCTGACATTGTCAGGATGGCATTTGTCAGCCTAGCGATGATGCCGATCCTGCTAAAAGATGTTTTTGAAGCGCAGATGGGGCGAACCATGGATGCTGACTTCCTCGAAAAATTGGCCGCGTTCAATGGCTACCTGTTTGCCGCTGGTTTGGCGCCGGAAAAAGCACAATAAACGGATACCTATCATGTCATTACAAAAAAATTCCGGCGCCGTTCGCATATTTGCCAAGCTGATGAAATTTGCCGCCTGGCTACAAAACCTTACCAACAAACTCACGCCGTCACCCTTTCGTCTAATCCAGATCGGCTCGGCATTCTGGCAATCGCGAGCGCTTTATGTCGCCACCCGCCTGGATATTGCTTCCGTATTGGGCGATGAACAACTCACCGTTGAAATCATTGCCGAACGCGTTTCGGCCCAAGCTGACGGTGTCTATCGTCTGTTGCGAATGCTGGCGGCGATGGGTATATTCAAAGAAGTATCGCCTCGGGTTTTCCGAAACAACGCGTTATCCGCTCACTTGCGGGAAGATCATAGCAAGAACGTCCGCGCCATGATCCTGATGCACAACTCGGTCGAGATGAGCCAGCCTTGGTATGAGCAACTGGATCTGGGCGTGCGTAGCGGAGAAGTACCATTCCAACTATCTCACGGCAGCGAGTTGTATGCTTATATGGACGACCATGCCGAGTTCGATGCGCTGTTTGCCCGTGCGATGGACAGTGTGGAGACATTGACGGGCGATAGTTTTGCCACTGACTTCGATTGGGGACGATTTGACCGCATCATTGATGTGGGTGGTTCGAAGGGAAGTAAATCATTAGCCATACTAAAACGGCATCCGCATCTCACGGCTTTGGTGTTTGACCGGGAACAGGTAATTCAAACAGCGGCAAACTATTGGCTCAGCAAAGAGTCACCAGCCCTGCTTTCCCGGCTGACCTTTCAGTCGGGGAACATGCTCGAATCGGTTCCCCCAGCCCAAAATGACAAAGACATCTACTTGTTGAGTGCCGTCCTGCATGGCATGGATGACGATAATTGCGTCAAGGTATTGCGCAATCTGGCTGCTGCCAGTGCCGGAACCGGTGCCCGCATTGCACTGATGGAACTGGTGGTTGAGGAATTTAACGCCAATTTTGCCAGTGCCGCTTTCGATATGCAGATGTTCATGGCAACTCAAGGCAGGGAACGAACGCTTTCTGAATGGCAAGCTCTATTCGATCAATCAGGATGGGTGCTTGAGGAGATAATAGGTATTCAATCGCTGGGCAAAATACTGGTATTGAGACCCAAGAATTAACATCAGTCTTTGCAAGTCATTCGCTTGATAAAGTCCGGCAGACTTTGGCCTTCGCCATCTGCAAAGGTAGTGTTTTCCGGCTGAATACTCAAAATCCGGTCCAGCCGGAAATTACGAAAATCATCACGGAGTTCGCACCAGCCGACCAGGGTCCAGACATTACCCCAAAAATACAGACCCAGCGGCCGAATACAGCGTAGGCTTTGTTCGCCGTCAGCACGGCAATAATTCATCTGTAACAGGCGTTTGCCGTCGATGGCTTTACGGCAAATATCCAAATTAACATCGAGATCCTGGCGCTGAGAGAAGCGCAAGGAAAACAGCTTGCTGTCTTCGATCTTGTTTCTGAGCTCGGTAGGGATGACGGCGGTAATTTTATCCAGCGCCGATTGCGCCGAGTAACCCAGCTCAGTGCCCGCCCACGTTTTGGCCATCCGCGCACCGATGACCAAGGCCTCGATTTCATCCGAAGTAAACATGATCGGGGGAATGTCGATGGTGTGCCGCAGCCGATAGCCGACACCGGCTTCACCCTCAACCGGAACGCCGGACAGACTGAGATCCTGAATATCCCGGTAAATGGTGCGCTCGGACACTTCCAGACGCTCGGCAAGCGCCTTGGCGGTAACCAAACGCTTGTTGCGCAGGATTTGTACAATTTGGAATAAACGGTCGGCGCGTCGCATCGTACTGGGCAGGCGGCCGATGTTTCGGCCGCCTGCTGATCAAGGTTGATTAGGCCGCTGAATACAAACCAACACGATTACCTTCGCTATCCAAAAACAGCGCGAAATATCCACAGTCGCCGTCATGAATTGGCGTTTTTGGCAAAATAACGCTGCCGCCGTTCTGGACGGCCCGATCCAACGGGACGCTTAAATCCGCACCACCGTTGAAGTAAACCACCGTACCGGTTTGGCTGGGTTGATAATGCTCGCCCAACACCAACATGCCGCTGACCGCACCTTCCTCGGCATTGAAAATCGCCAGTTGATAGCCGCCCATTTCCTCGTCTTTAAAGGTGACTTGAAGAACATTTTGGTAAAAGTCTTTAGCGCGCTGCAGGTCTGTGACCGGAATGTCAAACCAGTTTGCTACATTGTTCATTTTGTTATCTCCGTGTTTTAAGTGTTAACGAGCGGCTATGGTATGACAGCACTCCTGACAGCGTGGTGTCAGGAGTGTTTACACCTTTAACAATTTTTTATGCCATTTCGGATCAAGTCTGGCGGCATACACTAACAAACAAACTCCAGCGTAAAAGAGAGGTCGGCTGTTTCAGTCGATATGGGCTTGCAACGTTGTTAGCATCTGGCGCAGCGCAGCGGAAATTGCCGGATGAGTAACAATCCCCTCTTCGTCAAGATTTGCACCCAGTATCGGTACCGTAATTGATGCCTCCTCAACAACGCGGGCCGACATCATTGTAATAATCTCTTTCAGTGATGCCTGGGCATGAACAGCTCTTGGCGAGGCGTTTAACAACGCGACCGGTTTGTTCACAAAGACCTCGCTTCCTACCATCCAATCGAGCGCATTCTTCATCGCACCGGTGATGCCGTGCGCATACTCCGGGCTGGCGATCAACACCGCATCGGCGGCCAATAATTGCTCACGAAAACGCGCCACAACAGGCTGGTCGGTCATCTCAATATCGGGATTGAACAACGGTAAATATCCCAGATCGGCAAACAGCTGCACCGAAATCTCCGGCGGAGCTAATCGCGCAACCGCTCGCAGCAACGCCGAATTGAGTGACGCTGCACGCAGGCTGCCTGATATGGCCAGTATTTTCATAGAATCCTCTGTAACTAATGGAATCTTATTGCCGGGCTGTTAATGGGTAGAACCTGGAGACGACAGGGTGGTTACCTTATACGGCCTAATTGACAGTTGCCCCTAATAACAGAATCCAGTCTAATGCCATCTCTTATTTTTTATTATCGTCTACACGGCGTAACCAAAACAATCACGCGTTGAATTAAGGAGGATCGTATGTCTAGTGCAACTACAGGTGCTGTGCGCAGCATTCTGCGTCTTGAGGGCTTTTGCGTACTTGTTGCGGCATCTGTCGCCTACTCCAAATTCGGCTTTGGCTGGGGTACTTTCGCGCTGTACTTTCTTACGCCGGATATTTCTTTGCTCGGTTATCTCGCAGGCTCAAAGGTCGGCGCCATTAGCTATAACCTGGCGCATTCCTATATTGGCGCAATTGCTTGCCTGGTGGCGGGATTTGTTCTCCCGGCCCCGGTAATGCTGTGCGGTATCATCTGGTGCGCACATATCGGCTTTGATCGCGCTCTCGGTTATGGACTTAAATATTCGGATGGATTTAGCTTTACCCATCTTGGCCGCATCGGGCGATTTCCGGCAATTACGCCCACCTCAGGACAAAACGATTAGACAATGAATCTATACGGTAAGTTTTTATCAGCCTGTATATCACCTTAGACCTAAGCATATGCTCACTACTATTACCATACACAGAGCAACCGTAAACGACGCCCATGAAGTCGCCGTTATGGTTGGTGAACTGTTGAATGAAATAATGACCACTATTGGTATGAACGTTTTTAATTTTAGTCTTGATGAAACAAAGGCCAGGCTCCAGGATTTCATCGACCGAGAAAAATATTTCGTTTTTGTCGCTCAAAGTAAAAATGTAGCCCCAGCAGGTTTTATTACGCTTTTTGAAGCCCACTCGTTATACGCTGAAGGTGCTTTTGGCACTATTCCGGAGCTTTTTGTTCGTCCTGAGTTTCGCTCTCAAAGCGTAGGTCAACGCCTTGTAGAGCAAGCAAAAACTTTCGGCAGTTCGCGTGGCTGGAAGCGCCTTGAAGTTACCACGCCGCCACTCCCACTATTTGATAAAACATTGGCATTTTACGAGCGCGAGCAATTTGCAATTACTGGTGGTCGAAAGTTAAAAATTGTGTTGTGAGTAACCAATCCCCCGCGTTCAGGCGGGATTATCGCAAAAGCACCTTAGCCCTTTAGCGTAAAAGAAGGAGTTTTACATGAGTCAAAAATTCGGTGAGATGCGACAGATTGCTTTCGTTGTTAGCGACATCGACAACATAATGAAATACTGGACGCAAACACTTGGCATTGGTCCATTTTTCATCAAGCGAAATATTGAGTTTTCTAACTTTATTTATCGCGGCTCTAGTGCAAAGTCGCCTGTTGTAAGTATCGCCCTTGCCAATTCCGGGCAAATGCAAATTGAATTAATACAACAACACGACGAGACCCCAAGCATTTACAAAGAATTCCTGGATTCCAACAGCGAGGGTTTCCAACATGTATCATCATGGATGACCCGAGACGATATGAAAAATCGCAGACAAGAACTTATTGCTCAGGGTGTAAATATTGCCCAAGAATGCACAATACCTTCTAGCGGGGTTAATCTGCTGTACTTTGATACCGGCAACGGTAACGGCAGGTTCATTTATGAAATAGCAGACCTTTTGGAGCCTGCACAATATGAACGCATTCAGAATATCGCAAAAGCTGCTCAAGACTGGAATGGCCAAGAACCCATCAGAGAAGTTAAGACATAGGCCTTCGTAAAAACGCGCTGCCCTTACGTTTGCTATACATCATAAGGATAAACAATGGCTCAAATAAAAATTTACGGCATTAAAGAAAGACTGGCTCCGGTACGAGAGCGTTTGTCGGAGGTTATCCATGAGTGCGTGATGGAAGCCTTGCAGTTTCCAGCCGACAAAAGAGCGCACCGGTTCTTTTTAATGGACAAAGAAGACATGCTTTACCCGGCGGGGCGCACCGATGCCTATACGATCATAGAAATAACCATGATCGAAGGCCGTAGTGTCGAAGCAAAAAAGAAGTTGATCAGGCTGCTCTTCGACAACATTAGAGACAAGATAAATATCCCGCATCAGGATATCGAAATATGCATTCAAGAAAGTCCGGCATGTACCTGGGGCTTTCGCGGCATGCATGGCGACGAAATACAATTGAACTACAAAATCAATGTTTAAATCTCCCAGAAATATACATAACACTATGAACTTACTCGCTCAACCCATAGGGTTTCCAATTGCCGACTGGAAACCAGTCCCGGCTCCTGCTCGTAAAGTAATGACTGGTCGTTTTTGCAGCCTGGAGCCACTCAATTCGGAGCGGCACGCCGCCGATCTATTCTCGGCTAACGCACTAGATACCGAGGGCAAGAATTGGACATATCTGCCATACGGCCCCTTCAACTCATACGCATCTTATCGCAACTGGATAGACCCATTCTGTGCAACTTCAGACCCGCTATTTTTTGCCATTGTTAGTCATGCGACCGGGAAGGCGGTGGGTGTTGCAAGCTATTTACGAATCGACCCATTGAACGGCTCGATTGAGGTCGGTCATCTGAATTTCTCGCCTCTTATGCAACGAACAGCCATCGCAACCGAAGCGATGTGGCTCATGATGAGGGAGGCTTTCGCATTGGGTTATCGTCGCTACGAATGGAAATGTAACGCCCTGAATATGCCATCACGGTCTGCGGCACAACGACTGGGCCTATCGTTTGAAGGCGTCTTTCGCCAAGCAGCAGTTATCAAGGGACATAACCGCGACACGGCCTGGTACGCAGCCATAGACCAGGAATGGTCGGCCCTGGCTGAGGCATTTCAGACCTGGCTTGCCCCGGACAATTTCGACAGCACAGGAAAGCAACGCATTGCGCTGTCTAAGCTCACCGAAGCCGTCCTCGTGCAGCGGGGATAATACAATTATCTGCATAAACCTGCGGCAAATGAAATACTTCGAATTAGGTCTTTATACGTCAAGTCATGACACAACGCGCAGGCATAAAAATCAGCATTCTTATGAAAATAGACAGCCTTGATCATCTCGTATTAACCGTCAAAAACATCGAAACCACCTCAGACTTCTACTCGAAAGTCTTGGGCATGAAGGTCGTTACCTTTGGCAACGGTCGTAAGGCTTTGTCATTCGGTTCGCAAAAAATCAATCTGCATGAACACGGCAATGAATTTGAACCCAAAGCATGGCAACCTGCTCCCGGCTCTGCCGATTTATGCTTTATCACCTCGGTGCCATTACCTGAAGTGATAAGTCATCTGTCTTCATGCGGGGTGATAGTGATCGAGGGGCCTGTACAACGCACTGGAGCGACCGGCCCGATTCTGTCTGTGTATATACGCGACCCGGACATGAATTTAATTGAGGTATCGAATCATAGTGCTGCACCCTCACTTTCGGAGAGTTTATGAGCGCTATCACCGTTCGGCAGGCCGTTCTGTCTGATCTTGAGGCGCTCGCGCTGCTTTTTGATAGCTATCGCCAATTTTACGGCCGCCCAAGCGATTTGTCTGCGGCAACGGAGTTTTTGCTGGCGCGTTTCAATCATGGAGAATCGGCCGTATTCATTGCCCATGAAGGTAATAAACCTGTTGGCTTCACTCAGCTTTATCCCAGTTTTTCATCGGTATCGCTGGCCCGGATATTTGTACTCAATGACCTTTTCGTTGATGAGCATACCCGCAGAAAAGGCGTGGCCTCAAAATTGATAACAGCCGCCATTGATTATGCGAGTTCTTTAGGCGCCGTTCGCGTTTCTCTGTCAACAGCGACCAGCAACGAAGCCGCCCAGCGGCTTTATCAATCTGCAGGTTGGAAACGTGATGAACAATTCTTTGTTTATCACGTTACTGTTCCGCCCATGTAAGCCCCAGGAAAATGAACAACATGATTAAACCAATAGCGTTGCTCGGCAAATACACACCGACATTCCCTCCGCACGCTGCGACCAATGCGGCCATTAAGCATTCCCGTCACCTGTTAGGCGTGGACATAAACGCTGCTTGGGTTTCAACTGAAGACATCGACCCAACGCTGTTTGAACAGTATTCGGGCCTGTGGGTTGCGCCCGGCAGTCCTTACAAAAATATGGAACTTGCGCTGTGGGCGATTCGTTATGCCAGGGAAAACAACATTCCCTGTTTCGGCACCTGCGGCGGGTTTCAACATATGGTGATCGAATATGCCCGGAACGTCCTCAGCTTTAAGGACGCGCAACATGTTGAGTATGATCCACCGCCTCAAGCCTGTTCATCTCCCAACTAGCTTGTTCGTTGGCTGGGCGGGAAATGCAGCTTAGTTTTGAGCAGGGATCCCAAATAGCGGCGATTTATGGCGGATTGTCAGCCACAGAACATTACTACTGCAATTTCGGGGTCAACCCAGATTGCGTTCCGGCATTAAAACAAGGGCCAATGAAAATCACCGGTGCAGATACTGAGGGCGAAATTCGCGTTATTGAATTTCCCGGCCACCCATTCTTCATCGGAACGCTGTTTGTGCCGCAAACGCGCTCTACTCCTGAACAGCCACATCCGTTGGTGACAGCTTTCTTGGCGGCTGTAACTGATCGCGAAGACTAACACCTGGCAGTAAATCAGAGGTATCCATGCAAAAAATTGATTTCAAAAAAACTTTAAAACACCTCTATCTACCACCGACGCATAAAGTGGTGCAGGTAGAAGTTCCGCCCATGAACTACTTGATGGTGGACGGTACGGGCGACCCCAATACGGAAAAATCTTACCAGGAAGCCATTGAGGCGCTGTTCACGCTCTCCTACACTCTGAAATTCATGATCAAAAAAGGGCCGCTGGCGATGGATTATGGCGTGATGCCGCTGGAAGGGCTGTGGTGGGCAGACGATATGGCGGCTTTCAGCGTTGAAGATAAATCCAATTGGCAATGGACACTGATGATTATGCAGCCGGATTTCATCACCCCGGAAATGATCGCCACTGCAATAACGGAAGTCAGGAAAAAGAAAAATCCCATCGCGTTAGACCTCGTCCGCTTTGAAACATTTGCGGAAGGCGTCGCTGCGCAAACCCTACACATTGGCCCGTTTACCGAGGAAGGCCCGACGATAGCACGAGTACACCAATTCATCACGGATAGCGGACATCAGTTGGACGGCAAGCATCACGAGATTTACCTCAGCGACATCCGCAAGGCCGACCCGAAAAAATGGAAAACTGTCATCAGGCAACCGATGCGCTGATTTTTTGTTTAGATGTCTATGCTTGTGACTCTTCTTTACGTTTGTACCACTATGCAGAAATACTTATTACCAAGCCAATACATCGATTGCGATCATCCATCTGTTTCTGAGAAGGCAGCAAAATTGGCTGATGGCGTCAGCTCTGAATTAGATCTGGTAAAGATTTGCTTCGAATTCGTTCGCGATGACATAAAACACAGCTGGGATTACCGGATGAATCCCGTGACCTGTAAAGCCTCTGACGTATTAATCCACGGTACCGGCTACTGTTATGCCAAGAGCCATCTGTTGGCCGCACTGTTAAGAGCCAATGCCATTCCGGCTGGGCTTTGTTATCAGCGACTGACCGTTGCAGCCGATGGCCCTCCTTATTGCCTCCATGGCTTGAATGCGGTTTATCTCAAACAACATGACTGGTATCGCATTGATGCCCGCGGCAATAAGCCGGGTGTGGCCGCTGAATTTTACCCGCCGACAGAAAAACTGGCTTTTCCCATTATTGACGACTTGGAAAGAGACTTTCCGGAAATCTGGCCCGAGCCGCTGCCATTAGTGGTAAAGGCGCTGACGCAGAATGCGACAGTAGAACAGGTCTTTGATAACTTGCCGGATATTGAGGTCATACAAAATAATCGCGCATTCAACGCGAACGCACCTAAACCTTAAGGATATTTATGATTACCTGCTACCTGCGCTACATCATCGATCCATACAAACTCAAAGAGTTTGAGCACTACGGAAAGCTTTGGATTCCTCTCGTGGATAAATTCGGTGGAAAACACCATGGCTACTTTATGCCGTCAGAGGGCGCTAACGATGTGGCACTAGCCCTGTTCTCTTTTCCGAGTCTGGCGCTCTATGAGGAATATCGAACCCAATCGCTTCAAGATCCGGAATGCCAAGCTGCATTCAAATATGCAGAGCAAACACGTTGCATATTGAGCTATGAACGTAGCTTTTTCCGCCCCGTATTTGAATAATCATGGTTTGCCCATGATTCTGGCACGCCCCTTACTTTAAATTTGAACGCACATGAAACCCATATCAAATACTGCTTTTTATTGCTGCGGAGTTCGCATGCAAGATGCCGAAAACGACCAACCTGTCGGCCAAGATAATTATGCCAAGGAGTTTATGGATGAACGAGGCTTAAAAATTCTGTCCTCTTTTTATGCGGAAAAAAATCCCAATGCCGGCAATGTCGCCAGGCATCGAATTATTGATGACTTCATACGTAAAGAACTCGCCAACAATCCGGAATTACCCGTCATTTTGATCGGCGCCGGTTTTGATAGCCGGGCTTATCGGCTAACTGGCGGCAACTGGATTGAACTCGACGAGCCGCAAATTATTGCGTACAAAAATGAGCGGCTTCCAATTGAAAGGTGCAAAAACAAACTGCAACGCATAACAATTGATTTTGAAACCGAGTCGCTTGAAGAAAAGCTACAGCAATTTTCTTCAAATCAACCGGTTGTTGTGGTGATGGAAGGTGTTTTTATCTATTTGCAAGAAGAAGTGATTAAGCAGACTCTGCAAACCTTACATAAATTGTTCCCAAATCATCAATTGGCTTGCGATTTGATGACTGATAAGTTTTATAAAAAATACAGTTATACCTTGCATCAAAAATTGGGTGAATTAGGGGCAAATTTTAAGTTTACCTTAGCAAATCCAAGTGAAGTGTTTTGTAACGCTAACTATCAGCTTATCGAAAAACACTCAATCATCGGTAAGGCGGTTGACTGCGGTTCCATTAAAGTACCCCGGTTTATATTTAAAACATTCTTAAAAACACTGGAACAGGGATACTCAATTTATGTTTTTAAATCAGGTTAATAGGTTGAAAGAGAATAATCCGGCCAAAGATTTTCTTCGCACTATCCCGAACGATCTTCCCGTTCCGGTTGATGATGGCGGCTGTAGCCATCTGCCAGGACTAACGCTTCCCTCGGTAAACCTGCCCTCAACGAGCGGCGGCACGGTCAATCCATCCCAGATTCCCGGTTGGCTCGTTATTTACTGTTATCCCATGACCGGGCAACCTGCGCGGGCCATTCCTGACGGTTGGGTACAGATACCGGGAGCCGCAGGCTGTACGCCGCAATCTTGCTCATTCCGTGATTATTATCGTGAGTTGCAAGCATTGAATGCCAAGGTGTTCGGGCTCAGCACGCAATCCTCTGACGATCAACTGGAAGCGGCGAATCGTTTGCATCTTCCATTCGGTTTATTGAGTGATGCGTCTTTCCAGTTCGCGCAAAATTTGCGCTTGCCCATGTTTGAAATAGATAACATGCGCCTTACTAAGCGCGTGACGCTGATTGCCAAAGACGGAAAAATACAGACATATTTTTATCCCGTATTTCCACCTGATAAGAATGTTGAAGACGTGCTGGCTTGGCTAAAGACGCATGATTAATGCGGCAAGTTTTACACACAGGTTATCATTAAGATACTAGGCATTGCGTCTGGCACCACCAGAAACGACAAGGCTAACTGGACCCGTTTGTTATGTAATTTTTTCCGCTTCAACTTCAATCATCACCATCGCCACATGCGCTTTACCCGCAGCATCTAGCGGCACTTTAGCGAGATAGTTTGCAGACACCTCTTCGATAAACATCTCTCTGTTTTCTGTTGGGATTCGCTCCGTGTAGGGCAACCATGTGGTTCGAATCCATCCTTCAAGCCCTGATTTTCCATCATGCGTCATATCTTTAGGAATAAGTTCAACGCGATTGATAGAAAATCCGGCTTCTTTTAATAACGCTTGATAGTCATCGACACCCAGAAAAGTAAAAGGGAATTCAAATTCGGTAAAGTACTGGGCCCATTTCGCTGCAGCTTTAACATCGTTCATTGTCGAAATTATGCCAGCCGCATCGCCTTTGCCGCCCATGCGCAGGAGAATTTTGCCGCCACCCCTTAGGCTTTTATATAAGCCTGCAATAACAGGTTGGTGGTTTTTTACCCAATGCAGCGCCGCATTTGAGAAAACCACATCAAAACAACTTTCAAACGATAAAGCACTCGCATCCATGACTTGAAACGAAAGATTCGAATATTGGTTTGGTGAATATTTTTCCTTTGCCAGTTCTATCATTTGCCTTGAGTTATCGGCGCCGACAACTGAGCCATCAGCCACTAATCGTGCGAGTTCTGCCGTTACTTTTCCGTCACCGCAACCTAAATCAAGAATATTTTCCGAGCCTGTTAACTTGAGATTGGCAATCAGCTCTCTTGCCCATTTTTGTTGGGCTTGTGAGTTTTTCTCATAATCTTTGGCATTCCAATTGTATGTATTCATATTTTTCCTTATCACATTACAAATTATTGCCCATCGCCTCGGTAGTAATTCCAGACGCTGTAACCAAGCATCAAGCAACGGCTCTTCTGGTGAGATAAGAATGCAAGCTGGTTTGTTTGGCAGCAGAGGCTGAGGGCAACATAAAGACTATTGATAGCCTATAATAATTAAGTCCCGAAAATTTATATTTTTAATAGGTTATTTCAGTGTGCCACGGCTTTGTTAGATCGAAAAAATATTGCTATCTTTCAATTAGATGCACCAAAAAACCAGATCCACCATTAGTTAGCACCTTGAATTTTCCTCCCCTGTCTTAACTCGTGCTCCTTTCAAGAGGAGTGCATATTCTTTTCCAAAATCTTTATGATGCAAGAGCTAAACATCCAGTTAAACAATCCTGTTTTTTTCGTTAGCTTAGTCGGCATTATTGGACTATTAGTCGGCAGCTTTTTAAATGTAGTCATTTATCGACTGCCGGTGATGATGAACCGTAGCTGGCGCAAAGACTGCCTGGAGTATTTGCAACTCCCTCCCGATCAAGAAAATAACGAACCATTCAACCTATCCGTACCACTATCTCGCTGCCCCCAATGTGCGTCGCCTATCAAACCGTGGCAAAACATCCCAGTTTTTAGCTATCTGTTATTACGCGGCAAATGCGCCAACTGTAAACATTCCATTTCTTTGCGCTATCCGGTTATAGAGGCATTTACCGCCATTACCTCCATCATTGTTGCCTGGCATTTTGCTTACACGCCGCAAGCAGGATTTGCATTGCTGCTGACTTGGGCATTAATTGCCCTTACTTTTATTGATATTGATAGCCACCTATTGCCGGATTCAATCACCTTGCCGTTACTTTGGTTAGGCCTGCTCTTGAGTCTGTTTGGGATATTTACTGATACGCATACCAGCATTATTGGCGCTATTGCCGGTTACATGATTCTCTGGAGCGTCTACCAATTATTTAAACTATTAACCGGCAAAGAAGGCATGGGCTATGGCGATTTCAAATTATTAGCTGTGTTCGGCGCCTGGCTGGGCTGGCAGACCCTGCCGATGATCATCATTTTGTCGTCATTGGTCGGGGCAGTGATCGGCATCGGCATGATTATTTTTGTTAAACGCGATCACGCCACTCCCATTCCTTTTGGACCGTATTTAGCGGCGGCTGGTTGGATCGCTTTGTTATGGGGCGAACCCATCAATCAACTTTATTTGGACTTTGCAGGTCTTTAACCAATGTTAAAAGTTGGCCTGACTGGCGGCATTGGCTGTGGTAAAAGTACGGTTACCCGGCTATTCGCGGCAATGGATGTGCCTGTTATCGACGCGGACCAAATCGCACATCAGTTAGCGGAAAAGGCTCAGCCGGCACTCAAACAGATACAACTGGCTTTTGGCAGCAGTGTAATTAACACGGATGGCACACTAAATAGAGCCGCACTTCGAGAAATAGTTTTTTTCGATATTGAGCAAAAACAACGTCTTGAAGCCATCCTACATCCCTTAGTTTTCAAAACCATCACCACAGCGCTTGAAAAACTCAGCGCACCTTATTGCCTTATAGCTATCCCATTATTGTTTGAGTCGGACAAAGCCGACTTTGTTGACCGCGTGCTGGTGATCGATTGTCCGGTTGCAACGCAGATTGAGCGAGTTAGTCAACGAGATCATTTAACGGCTGAAACCATACAAGCCATCATTGACAGCCAAGTCTCACGGGCATTTAGAACAACCCATGCCGATGATGTGATCGATAACTCAGATGCCGAAGATAGGCTTGCGGAACAGGTTAAAAAACTGCACAATTCCTACCTTTCATTAAGCGCCTGCCGGGATAATCGAGTCTGTGAACAACACCATCACCTATGAATTTCCACTCAACGAACGTATTCGGGTTTTCATACGGCTAGAACAGCTCTTTCAACAATTTAATCACTTTTTAACTGGTCCCACCGTTGCCGATAAGCGCGCAGCGATCGCAACATTGCTCGATATTATGTCCATTTTCAGACGCAATGATCTGAAATCAGAAATATTAAAAGAGTTGGACCGACATGCCAAAGTGCTCAATAAAATTGCCACGAGTCAAAGCGTCGATACGCAAAAAGTTCATGACTTGCTAGATCAACTAGCCGAGATTAGTCAAAAGCTCTATGCCGCCAATGGCAAAATTGGCATCAATGTAATGGAAAGTGATTTATTTCAGAGCGTTACCCAGCGTAGTTCTATACCTGGCGGCACTTGTTCATTTGATTTACCCGAATACCATTATTGGCTGGAACAAGATGAGCCCACCCGGCTTAAAGACTTAGAACGCTGGAGCAGCCCGTTTACCGATGTGCGTAATGCCATTGACCTGATTCTTAATTTCATCCGTAACAGCGATGCACCTAGCCAAGAAGTTGCTGTTGCCGGTTTTTTTCAGTTCTCATTAGACCGGGGCCAGCCGTACCAATTGATCAAAGTAAGCGTCGATAAAACCTTGTCTTGTTTTGCAGAAATCAGCGGCGGCAAGCATCGCTGCAGTATCCGATTTATGAAGCCATCAGAAGATGATAAGCGTCCAACGCAAAGCCACGACGATATTCCATTTACATTGAACTGCTGCCTTTTCTAATGTCCGAGTCAACACTACAGGTCAAATGTCCAACTTGCCGCCGTCCGGTGCCATGGAGCCCTGAACAAGAATTTAAGCCCTTCTGCAGTGAGCGTTGCAAAATGATTGATCTTGGTGAATGGGCAATGGAAGAAAAAGTGATTCCAGGTGAGCCGCTAGAGGACACTCTTGATCAACTAGACGACGATAGTTTTTTTCAGTGACTTTTGAAAATATTGAGCTTGGCTGAAGTAAATTTGAGGCATAAAAAAACCAGCCGATGCTGGTTTTTTTATGCCTCAATTCTTTTTGGCGGAGTGGACGGGACTCGAACCCGCGACCACCGGCGTGACAGGCCGGTATTCTAACCAACTGAACTACCACTCCGTTTTGAGAGCGCGTATTGTATAAGGTTTTTATTATCCGTCAAGCAAAGATAAGCACATAGATTAATATGATGGCAGCATCGAGAGAATTTGAATTTGTAGTACGGAAATGGAATGCCTGGGTTCCCGGCATGAAACATCATCCGGATTGGCATGATTGGTTTAATAATCAGGACCCTATTGAGCCTGAACAAGCACTCATATCAAGCAATGTACCCAAACCTCTACAACGCCGATTAAGTCCCTTAGCTAGAGCGGTTTTTAATGCTGCGGATGCCTGTATTGATAACGATCATGCGATGCCTGTTGTGTTCAGCTCTGCGCATGGCGAAGTTAATAAGTCGTTAGAAATGCTTAAAGACATGCAACGCGGCGAAGATGTTTCACCTACCGCATTCAGCTTATCAGTGCATAACGCTATTTCCGGCTTGTTTTCGATCGCCTATAGCAATCATCAAGAAATTACTGTGCTTGCACCCGGCCAAGACGGCATCGCGGCGGCGTTTATTGAAGCGCTTGGCTTACTGCAGGAAGGCCATGATGACGTGCTGATCATTTTATATGACGAACCGCTGTCAGAATTTTATCCATACTTACCTTTTGCCCTCACTGCCAAAACCAGCGGTGCCTTGGCATTAAAAATTTCTTGGTCAGGTGACGGTTTGCCATTGCAGTTATGTCGTTCATCCGAGCACCGTAATGATGGCGAACATGCCTTACAAATATTCTCCTTTTTAAAATTTCTAGTAACGGATGATCAGTCTTTACAACTAGGTAACCATAGACACAGCTGGATATGGCAAAAAAAATAAACTATCTATGGCGGCTTTTGGCAACAGGGCTGAGTTTTTTCATCTTTGGTGCGGGCGGTTTTCTGTTATGGGTATTAGTGTTCCCGACACTCTCTCTATTACCCGGCACTTCCAGGCAAAAAGCCAACCGCGGCCAACAAGTCGTGCATTACAGTTTTTATGTGTTTATTGGCTTGATGCACAGACTTGGCGTGATGACCTACGAAATAGACGGTTTAGATAAGTTAAATCGCCCCGGACAATTAATCGTCGCCAATCATCCCACATTGATAGACATCGTATTTTTGATCAGCCGAATTAACCAGGCTAACTGTATTGTCAAAGCCCGGCTGTGGCATAATCCTTTCATGCGCGGCCCCATATTAAATGCTGGCTACATCAGCAACGGAGATCCCGAACAGATGATCGCTGAGTGCGTTGATTACTTAAAATCCGGCGGTTGTATGATTATTTTCCCGGAAGGTACGCGTTCAGTTCCTGGTAAGCCGTATCGATTTCAACGTGGTGCAGCAGCCATCGCCTTGCAGGCAAACGCAATAGTAACGCCGGTGACACTGACTTGTTATCCCAGCACATTAACCAAAGCGGAACAGTGGTATCAAATCCCTCAGCGCCGCTTTCATATAGCGATGCATGTTGGCGACGATTTTGTACTGGATGAATTCACCGCCAGCGCCAAAGCCTTAGCCGTCCGGCACTTTAACCAGCATTTACAAGATTACTTTACTCAACAGCGGGAGCTTTATCTTCACCATGGAAAATGAATTAAAACAACTCATCATCGACGCACTGGATTTGGAAGACATCAGTATCGCCGATATAGACAGTCAGGCGCCTTTGTTCAATGATGGTTTAGGATTAGATTCGATAGATGCTCTGGAATTGGGCTTGGCTATTCGAAAAAAATACAACGTAAAGATTGATGCCGAAAAGGAAGATGTTGTGAAAATCTTCTCCTCGGTAGCCACATTGGCTGCATACATTCAAGCTGAGCGCAGTTGAGATAAGCCATGCAAACACGCGAAGAAATTCTAGCGGCGATTAAAGAAATCATGGTCGAAATGTTCGAAATCGACGAACACGCCATCACTCTTGACGCCAAATTATACGAAGACTTGGACTTTGACAGCATCGATGCGGTCGATATGATCGTCAGGCTGAAAGAAATGACCGGCAAATCTGTCAAAGCTGAAGATTTCAAAACAGCCCGAACCATTGGCGATGTGGTCGAGGCCGTTTACAAAATGATTAACAGCTAAACATGAACTTGCTAATCAACAGCCTGATTGGCCTAGCAACGTTGCTATACCCATTCGCTGTTTTTTTCGGCAGCCGATATTTTGAGCCTTGGAAATTGGCTGGAATCTTGATTGTACTGTTGTTAGTTAGATTGGCCGCCAGTGTCTCCAGAAAACACTGGAGTACCCCGTTATTAATTGGCGGTATTGGCTATGCGTTATTTGTTATGTGGAGCAATCAGTTAGGTGCGTTGCGGCTGTATCCGGTATTGGTCAATAGCTTAATGCTGCTGATTTTTGGCTGGAGCTTACTATCGCCGCCCAGTTTGATCGAGCGTCTGGCACGCCTACAGCATCCCGATTTGCCGCCGCAAGGCGTTATCTATACTCGCCGAGTTACCCAAGTCTGGTGCGGCTTCTTTATCGTCAATGGCTCGATAGCCTTGGCAACGGCGCTATGGGCCAGCCTGGAAATATGGAGTTTATACAACGGCTTCATCGCCTACTTGTTAATGGGGATTTTATTTGGCGGCGAATATCTAATCAGGATGAGAACGCAAAAGCATGTTCAATAAGTTGGTCCCGCTGTCGTATTATTTAGTTGCCCCAAAAGTAGTTACCATAAGCACCGCTACAGATGCCGTTGCCCAACATGCCGGGCAAACTTATTCAGCTAAGCAATTTGCCGACGCTGTTAAATTCTGGGTTAACAAATTGCAGGCTCAACCCACCCAGCGCTACGCCTTATATACCGAAGATACTTATCCCTTTGCAGTGCTGTTGTTTGCGCTGCTGCATGCCGGCAAAGAAATTTGGATACCCGGTAATAACCGCCCCGGCACAGCTCAACAGCTACCGAAAGATTGTCAGTTACTAGGCGATTGGGATACCGACAAACCTATAGATTATTATTTACAGACAACAGAATATTCCTCTTTGTCTTTAGCGCCGTTAAACGCCTTCGCCCCCCAATTGGTTATTTTTACGTCCGGCTCCACCGGGCAGCCTAAACCGATAGCCAAATGCTTAAATCAGTTTCAGCTTGAAGTCGACACGCTGGAACAGCTCTGGGGTGCGCAGCTAGGCAACGCGCAAGCCTTGGCGACCGTCAGCCATCAACATATTTACGGCTTACTGTTTCAAGTGTTATGGCCATTATCAGCCGGGCGCTGTTTCCATAGCCAAACAGCGATCAATCCGGAAATTTTAATCAATACCGCCGGATCAACACCGGCATACTGGATTGCCAGCCCGGCGCATCTCAAGCGCTTGGATCAGCATTCACCCTGGCAAGGCATTGCCGGTTTAAAGGCGATTTTCAGTTCCGGCGGCGCCTTACCTGAACAAGCGGCAACACAAATAGCGACTGCAAGCGACCAAGCCGTAATTGAAATCTACGGCAGCTCGGAGACCGGTGGCATCGCCTGGCGTCGGCAAGAGAAAGCCTGGACATTATTTTCAGGCATGCGCTTAACCTTTGAAAATGATGGTTGGTGGTTGCATTCGCCTTATTTGGAAATCCCCCCTAACCCCCCTTTTACAAAGGGGGGAGAACTGAACAAATGCAAAAATCCCCCCCCCTTTGTAAAAGGGGGGCTGGGGGGGGATTTCCAATTAGATGACCAACTCACCCTGCTGGATGATGGGCGTTTTCTGCTACATGGACGTTCAGACCGCATCGTTAAAATAGAAGAAAAGCGCCTGTCCTTAACCGAACTGGAACAGCGCTTGCTGGCATTGCCCTGGATAGATGAGGCGCATGCGCTGGTAATCGCTAAAAGCAGAGATTTGGTCGCTGTGACCGTAGTGCTAAGTCAACGGGGGGCCGAATATCTAGCCTGCCAAGGAAGAAATCCATTAATTAAGCAACTCCGCAAAGCGCTTGAGCCTTGGTTTGAAGCAGTCGTGCTGCCCAGAAAATGGTTATTCGTTAATACCATGCCGTTAACGCCCCAGGGCAAAATCGATCAGCGCTTATTAACCAGTCTGCTAGATGTTGATAACCGCAAGCTCCCCCAAGCACTCAATCTTGTAATAACTGCCGACGACATCAAACTTGGGCTTAAAGTCCCGGAAGATTTAGTGTATTTTCCCGACCATTTTGCCAGTTACCCGTTATTGCCTGGCGTCGTGCAACTGGCTTGGGCAGAGCATTTCGGCAAACTATTTTTCGCTATTAATAAGCCGTTTAGTCACATGGAAGTCGTTAAGTTTATAAAAATCATCCAACCCGGTAATGAGTTAATGCTGACCCTCAACTGGAAAGCGAATACCGGAAAGTTATATTTTAATTTCAGTTCAGCTCAAGGTCCGCATAGCTCAGGGCGTATGGTTTATGAGGGCCATAAATGAAAACCTGCATCGTCGTTCCCGTTTATAACCACGAAGAAGCTATTCCTAAGGTGGTGGAAAAACTAAAAGCATTTGAGTTGCCGTGTTTTTTAATCAATGACGGCAGCTCATTACAATGCGCCCAAGTACTGGAAGACTGCGCGAAACGAGAGTCAAGCTGGCTGACGTTAATCACTCGCCCAGAAAACAGCGGTAAAGGTGCAGCGGTGATCGATGGCTTTAAGGCCGCATGGTTATTGGGCTTTAGCCATGCCATTCAAATTGACGCCGATGGTCAGCACGACATTAATGATATTGCTGTGTTTCTGGCCGCCAGCAAACAGCATCCAAACGCAATGATCCTGGGTAAGCCGCTATTCGATCCTTCCGCACCGAAAAGCCGTTTATATGGACGACGAGTAACGAATTTCTGGATAGCAATCAACACCATGTCGCTACAAATCGCCGACGGCATGTGCGGCTTTCGTTTATATCCACTCGCCGCAGTTACCGAGTTAATCGCAACGACGCCGATAGCCAAACGAATGAATTTTGATATTGATATTGTGGTGCGTCTTTACTGGCAAGGCGTCGATACCATCAACATCCAAACTGCTGTGCAATACCCCTATGACGGCGTATCGCATTTTAAAATGTGGCGTGACAACGTGATGATTTCAACAACACACGCCAAACTGTTTTTCGGCATGTTACCGCGCCTCCCTCAATTACTAAAAAGACACTGGCGATGAGCAAACCCGCACATTGGTCTGCTATGGGTGAATGGAGCCTGGTCTGGGGCATGCGCTTTTTATTGCGTGTTTACCTGCTGTTTGGGCGGCGGGTATTGCAATGGTTTTTATACCCGGTCGTGAGTTATTACTGGCTTGCAAACAAGTCCGGCAGAGCGGCTAGTTTGGATTACCTCAAGCGCATCAAGCAATACGCACCAGCCGTACACTTAAACGACAACCTTTGGAACAGCTATCGACACTTCATCAGCTTTGCCAACGCCATTATCGATAAATTGGCGGCCTGGTCCGGTGCATTGTCGCTGGCTGATGTCGATTATCAAGGACGCGAAGAATTGCTCGCTGCCATCAACAGCGGCAAAGGCGCTGTGCTGTTGGGTTCGCATCTGGGTAATCTTGAAGTCTGCCGCATGATTGCCGATCTGGATAATGCCCCTCGTATTACCGTGCTGGTACACACCAAACATGCAGAAAAATTCAATCGTTTATTAAAACAAACTAACAAACACAGTGGTTTAAACCTGATTCAGGTCACCGAGATTAACGCCGCCACCTCAATGCTGTTGAGCGATAAAATCGACGACGGTGAATTGGTGATAATCGCCGCCGACCGCACACCGGTCAGCCCACAACCGCGCGTTAGCAAAGTTAAGTTTATGGGCAGCGACGCATTGTTTCCGCAAGGCCCGTTTATTCTGGCTTCGTTGCTTAAATGTCCGGTTTACACGTTGTTTTGCTTAAAACATCATGATAAACACACCATCTATTTTGAGCATTTCAGCGATGCGTTAACCTTCCCCAGAAAAACCCGCGAACAGGCCATACAGCAAACCATTCAGCGCTACGCCCAGCGCCTTGAGCATTACTGTTTAATAGCGCCGTTACAATGGTTTAATTTTTTCGATTTTTGGCGACTAAATGAGTGATAAAAAGACCGTAGTATTCGATGGCCAGCCGTTGACCATTGAAGATATTTGCCGGATTGCCCACCAACACGCGCAAGTTGAGTTAAGCCCACAGCCGGAATTTATCGAGCGCATCGACAAAGGCGCTCGCTTCATCGATACCCTGCTAAAAGAACAAGGCTTTGTCTATGGCGTAACGACCGGTTATGGCGACTCCTGCACCGTTTCCATCCCGCTCAACCTGGTCGAACAACTGCCCAAACAGCTCTACACCTTCCATGGTTGCGGGCTGGGTGATCATTTTGATGCCGAGCAAACGCGCGCCATTCTAGCGGTGCGTTTAACCAGTCTGGCGCGCGGTTTTTCCGGCGTCCGCTATAAATTATTGCAGCAGCTGGCCGATTGTTTAAAGCAAGACATCCTGCCGTTGATACCGCAAGAAGGCTCGGTCGGCGCCAGCGGCGATTTAACGCCGTTGTCTTATGTCGCCGCCGTGCTGGCGGGCGAGCGGGAAGTGTTTTATCAAGGCGCGCGCCAAGCCACGCAAACCGTGTTTGCCGCGCTTAATATCAAGCCACTGACCCTAAAACCCAAAGAAGGTCTGGCGATTATGAACGGTACGGCCGCAATGACCGGCATCGCCTGTCTGGCCTATCAACGCGCCGAGTATTTATCGCACCTAACCACACGCATCACCAGCCTGGCGTCGGTCGCCTTAAACGGCAACGCCTACCACTTTGACGAAAAACTGTTTTCAGTTAAACCGCATCCCGGACAAAATCGCATCGCTGAGCGCATTCGTGCCGATTTGCAGTTACAAGACAGCGCGCCGCGCAACGACACCCGCTTGCAAGATCGTTATTCCCTGCGTTGTGCGCCGCATGTGATTGGGGTGCTGGAAGATTCATTGCCCTGGCTGCGGCAGTTTATTGAAAATGAATTAAACAGCGCCAACGACAATCCCATCATTGATGCCGAAGGCGAACACGTTTTACATGGCGGCCATTTTTACGGTGGTCACATTGCCTTTGCGATGGACAGCTTGAAAACCGCCGTCGCCAATCTGGCCGATTTAATGGACCGGCAAATGGCGCAGTTGATGGACCCCAAATTCAATCATGGCCTGCCCGCCAATTTGTCCGGCGCCACCGGCGAACAAGCCTTATTGAACCATGGCTTCAAAGCCTTACAAATCGCAGTATCTGCCTGGACCGCAGAAGCCCTCAAACTAACCATGCCCGCCAGCGTCTTCTCCCGCTCCACCGAATGCCACAACCAAGACAAAGTCAGCATGGGCATCATCGCTGCTAGAGATTGCATTCGTATTCTGGAGTTGACCGAACAGGTTGCGGTGGCGGTGTTATTTGCTGTGGTGCAGGGCGTTGAATTGCGAGGAAATCTGGATGGACTAAGTCCTGCTTTGCAAAATACCGTCAAGCAACTGCGCGAGCATAATGCTTTTTTGAATACTGATCGGACATTGGAGCAGGAATTACGGAGTTGTTTGGAGCTGACCAGAAAACAGTATTGGAATTTGTATGACTAGAGCCAGAACGTCTCGATTCCACATCAATAGGCGCATAACAGTCAAATAAACGGCAAACTTAAAAAGTGTCAGGTTTTTTTACACCATGGAAAACAGTTGATTTCTTCAATTTCTAACGTGTGAATGCTTTAAGGCTAATTAGGACAAGTCTTACAAAATAGACTCAGCGGCCAACGCTACTTATCTTCGATTTGCTTTTTCTCATTGCCTGCAAAGAAAAAAGGATAAATTCCTAGACACAAAGGTAAAAAGTGTCGGATTTCTTTACAACCCTTACCATACACTCTCCTCAAAAAACAAATAAGCCATTGAATAAAAACAATTTATTTTTATGGCATTACCTTTGCTTGTGTTTTTACAGTAGCCCAAATTATCGGCTACAGACTAAAAATAAATCGAAATGGAATTTTCGAGGTTGCTATAGGTATTCATACGAATATGTTTACCTTATATTTTTAACCAAAATGATAAGGGTGGACTTATTTGCTAGTGCTCATTTAATTAATTTGAGGATGGTTAGTATTTTCATTTTAAATACTTACGGAGAACATGATGAAAACAAAATATTTTGAAAAAACGCTAATAGCTGGTTTGCTTATGACCAGCTCATCTGCGTTTGCATTTAATACATTGCAGTTGGATATAGATGGCGGCACCTATGATGCGACGACCCAAACCATTGTTAAAAGTGGCAACATTTTTGATGTTTATGCCTATGGCATTCAACCCAATGGCCAAAATGCAACTGATATAAAAACAATACAGTACTATCTTTCTGCTGCTTTAACAGGACCTAATGGCTTGGTGCCTCAATCAAGTCAGAACCTGGGTAGTTTTGCTTACACTATTGGATCAACAACTACTACAGTTGCCGTGACAGCAGACTTGGTGTTTGGAACACCGCCATTAGATACATTTATCCAAGCTTTTGATAATGGCGACTTAGCTACACACTCAGCCTTTCCAACGTATTTTACTCAGATATCTTTGCCTAATTTTACTAATGCACAACAGATAGATGCATACAATACCCAAGACAGAGCGATCGCCGGCACGCCTATAAATTTTTCTGGCACTGGCATGTTTTATCAAAAAGTAAACTTTGATTTAACAAATCTAGCTACTGGGTATGATTTACATTGGGATTTATATTCGGCTGCTGTTGTCCAATGCGGAAATAACCCAAATTGCAATTCTACTGATGTCGATGTAAATGATTTTGCACCATTTTCTCATGATGCTGAAAGTATTCGGGATAACAATCCACCACCGCCACCTCCACCCGATGAAAATGTTCCAGAGCCAACAGCGCTTTGGATGTTGGGCTTAGGTTTACTGGGCTTGGCGGGCTTTAAACGTAAACAAACTAAATTAGCTGCTTAATTTCAGGCTGTTTACGTAATAAAAAGGGCGCTTTATGCGCCCTTTTTTATGCCACTTAAATCGTTAGTAGGAGCGGGTAGGGCCAGCTCCTACCTATTATTAGAAATTAATCGCTTTGCTAGCTCCCAATGAATTCCCTGCTTTATCAAACGCTTGCACTATATAGGTATAAGTGCCTTTGCTGCTGGGTTTGTCGTTATATTTAAGGCTAGTAGTGCTGCTGATTTTAGTACCGTTACGGCTAATATCGTAATGGTCAACGCCTGAGCCCGCATCTGTTGATGCACTCCATGATAGAGCGATTTGGGTTTTTTTAACGACTAGGGCTGACAAGTTGCCGGGGGCCGTAGGTGCGGTACCATCAACAATCACACTAGCTGATGCGCCGGCATTGTTATGACCATTGGCTGTTGCAGTAACTGATTTGCTGTAAGTACCATCTGTTGTTGGTGCGGTTAATGTCCAGGTAGCAGTTGCAGTACCCGCAGGATTTAATGCATACGACCCAATAATGCCGCCGTCACTGTTAGTTAAGGTAAAGGTGGTCGCGTTGCAAACTGATGAATCTTTATTGGTCAGCGAAACATTGAAAGAGATGGTCGCCCCGGTTTTACTGTAAATAGAGCTAGGCGTTAATGCCACAGCAGGTGCGGCACTGGTGCAAACGGCTTGTGCGGCGGTAGCTGCTGAGCCGATATTAGAATACACAGAGTTACCGTTGCTGTTATAGGTACGGACGCGATATTGATATGTGGTTGCAGCCACCAATCCGCTATCGCTAAAGCTGGTGATATTACTATTTGTAACAGCAATTTCTGACCAGTTAATACCATCAGCTGAACGCTCTAGTCTAAAGCCGGTTTCATCATTGGCATTATCCGTCCAGGCTATATTGATTTGGCTGACAGATAGCGCACCGGCTGTTAAGTTGCTTGGGGCCTTAGGCACTGCAGTTGATACTGTTGCCCTAAATGCGGCAACAATGCCTTTATTGTTATTCATCGACAAGGCGTTATTTTCTGTCGCTGTGCCGGTCACTTCACCTGTAGATAAGCTGACATTTGGGTTTGAGAAGTAGCTGATTCTGTTAGCACCGGTGCAAGCGTAAGACATAACGGTTCTAAAACCGGCTGTTTGGCACAATCTGTAACCATAAGAATAGCTATATGCGCCAACAGAAGTGCCGGCATTAGCTAGATCATGATTATTACCTTGGTTATGCCCTAATTCATGCGCCATGGTTTGGTTGGAAAGACAGGCATAAACCGAATCATCATGGACAACGCTAAATGCATAGGCTGAAAATCCGGTGTTGATCCAATTGTTAGTCATCATGTAGCCGATACCGCAGTAATTGCTGTCTGCAGTGATAAGCGACACCTGGTCTGCACCCACTTGGTTACGCAAGGTGTGTAGTTCATCCATTTTGCCGTCACTGGTGCCAGTCAAATCGGTCAAACTGGTGGACATGTTGCCGGTTTCTGCATAATTGGTTTCAACCATCTTTACCAAATTAAGCTGTATATCGACTTTGCTGTTGATATAGGCTTGGTTGGCCATCGCAACAGCGTTGGTGATTTTGGCTTCAATACCGGCTTGGCCTGATGCATTGTTTTTTGCTTTGGGGGTATACGCCACCATTAGGTCAATCACGGTGCCGATGGTTGCGGCGCTGGCGGTGGGGGCGGTAATAGTTGAGTTGCTGGTGGTATCCGGTTGGCCACCGGTAGACAGAAAATCTTCGGCGGTTATTGTATCGCTGCCGTTTTTAGGATTTCTGTCTGGATCAACCTGCGTAATATCGTGTTTATTATTGCCTTTAGGTTCAATGTCATAGGTCTTTGTACCTATTTGCACAGTGCCCGAAATAGCATTGCCGCGTTGGGTTAAAAACACTTCACTTTCTTGTTCACCTTCAACGTGACCAATCCAGGTGGTACTGCCCTTTACATTGTCGATCAGACGATCGCGGACTGCAGTAACAATTACATCATCAAACAGATTTAGGGTAATAGTGTCGCCAGTTAATAACTCGCTATGAATATTAACAGCTCGGTTTCTGATGGCTTTTTTCGGCAAGGCTTTTTTGATTTGTTGAATGCCGACATCATCAAATAAATCAGGAGCTGGATTCTTAGCACTTGCACCAATAGGCAGCATGACAGCAGCCAATAATGATGCGACGAATATGTTTTTAGTTTTCATTTTAATAATTCCCAACTTGGTTTTTTGTTGGGCAAAGTATGGTTTAAATCGTAGGGAAATTTGTGACGCAGACTAAGCTTTTGCTTACAAGCTGTCAGTAATTACGTGATCCAAGTGGCATTTTTAGAGGGGTGCTGCTCGAAACCTGCCTCTGAATCGCTCTGAGAGCCAGATATTCGCGATAAAACATCGGGGCGAATTTTAGCATGCATAGCCACTGCAATCGCTCCTGGTTGTTCTTCATAATAATCCGCCGGACAAATTAAGCTGATTATCGTGCATGGCATTTTAGATAATGATAGCCTGTCGATACTTGTTGATAATATATCAACCAATATCGGCTTTTTACCTACCCTAATCAGTTAATCTCATGTTTCGACTCAGCCAATATATGCGCGAGCTTATCGCCCCTACCCCAATTAAACCGGCACGTAAACCTGCGGCGCCGGTAGTGATTTGGAATTTGATTCGCCGCTGCAACCTTACCTGCAAGCATTGTTACACCACTTCCGCAGACAAGGATTTTCCCGGCGAATTGACCACGCCGGAAATCTACACGGTGATGGATGATTTAAAGGCCTTTAAAGTGCCGGTGCTGATTTTGTCCGGCGGCGAGCCGTTACTGCATCCTGATATTTTCAACATTTCCCGCCGGGCTAAGGATATGGGCTTTTACGTGGCGCTATCCAGCAACGGCACCAAAATATCCAAAGACAATATCGACGAAATCGCCGCCATTGATTACCAATACATTGGCGTCAGTCTGGACGGGCTTAAAGATACTCACGATGAATTCCGCCGGGTGAAAGGCTCGTTTGACGAGGCCTTACGCGGCGTGCATTTGTGTCTGGATAAAGGCATTAAAGTCGGCATTCGCTTTACGCTGACTCAAGACAACGCCAAGGATTTTCCTGCGTTGCTGCAACTGATGGACGACAACGACATCGACAAGTTTTATCTGTCGCATTTGAATTACGGTGGCCGCGGCAACAGAAATCGCAAAGATGATGCCCATTTTGCAATGACCCGCGAGGCGATGGATTTAATGTTCGAATCTTGCTACGAATGGATTAAAGCCGGTAAAGACCGGGAATTTGTGACCGGTAACAACGATGCCGATGCAGTGTATTTTCTGCATTGGGTAAACAAGCATTTCCCCGACAAAGTCGAGCATATTAGAGCCAAACTAGAACAATGGGGCGGCAATGCTTCGGGGGTTAATGTCGCCAATATCGATAACTTGGGCAACGTCCACCCTGATACTTTTTGGTGGCATTACAACTTAGGCAACGTCAAAGATCGACCGTTTTCGGAAATATGGATGGATGTATCCGATCCGCTGATGGCCGGGCTTAAGCAAACTCCTCGGCCGCTGGAAGGCCGGTGCGGCACGTGTTATTACCAGCACATTTGCAATGGCAATACCCGTGTTCGGGCGGCACAGACTACGGGTAATTATTGGGCTGAAGATCCGGGTTGTTATTTGACTGATGCGGAAATTTCGGCGCCTTGATTGTAGGATGGGTAGAGCGCAGCGAAACCCATCACACCGACTTTTTGATGGGTTTCGGCAAAGCCTCTACCCATCCTACGATTTATTGCACTACCAAATTGTTATCTATGCCCTCTTCAACAGGCATTAATAAAATCACTGCACCTTCAACGACAAGCTACTGCTCAGTTCATTATTTTCACGGGGCGGGTCAATTACGGTATCAAGCGTAAACACCCGTTCATTAGCGATGCCGCCTTTTTGCACCAGATATTTAGCAATGACTTGCGCCCGTTCCGATGCCAGATTTTTCAGCCGTTGCGGTTCGGGTGGAATCAATTCGGATAATTTTTGCTTGGCGACGGCATAAAAATCATCTTTCGATGGAAAGAGTAATTTCGGGGTATCGCCGAATAGTGGTTTTTCAGCCAGATTCGGAAACTTTTCCATAAATTGCGCGATCATTAAGCGGCGATAATCTTCGTCACTTATCTCAACGTATTCTGGGCGGATTTTTCTGCCGCCTTCTTTAGCGATTTCCGCACTACGGATGTTTTTTAATTGATCGTACAAGGCATCATCCTGCATCGACGGCCAGTCTTCTTGTTGAAATACCGCGCCTTTGATTTCCACCGATAATTCCGGCTTTTCGGTTAAAGCTTTTGCCAAGCCGGACAGCTTGGTCTGCTGCTCAGGTTTTAGCTCTGCGCTGCCTGATTCAAAGGCAATTTGGCTAAGATCGGCATCAGATCCAATAAGGGAGGCCAAGGCCCGAAATGGTGAGGTAATTATCTTGCTGATGCTATTCACCAAGGCATCAACTACCAGATGAGAGATGCTGAATTGGGGGGCTTCCAGGCTGCCGGTGATGGGCACATCCAATTTAATTTTGCCGTCGCTATCTTTCATCAATGCCACGGCCAGCTCCAGCGGCAAAGATACGGCATCTGGGTTGTCGACTTTTTCGCCCAATTCAAATTGATCTATCAATATGGAGTTGGAAGCAGTCAACTGGCCTTGCTTGACGTTATATTTCAGGCCCAACGTTATTTTGCCTTTTTCGACTTTATATCCTGCAAATTGCACCATGTAAGGCGAAATCAACGGCATGGGCATGCCGATAAAATTTAACTCGACATTGTAGTCACCCAGGTAAGGGCTAATCTCGCCCTTGACGTTAACGGGAGAAAGCTCGTAGGCATTGCCTTTTAATTCGACCTTTACGACCGCATTTTTTTCTGACGAAAAATTCTGCGCGCCACCGTCCAAGCTTTTAATGGGTGCTGCAAACGGCAAAATTAACGACAAATCGGCGAAATCAGAAGCGCCATCGACAATCTGCAATGCATCCAACTTAAATAACGGCGGCTTTGCGGCCTGACCAGCCGCCGCTTTGCTCACGTTTTTAGGGCTTTTGGGGGCTGGTTTATCTTCCAGCAAAATATCCGAGAAATTGCTGGTTTTATCTTTTCTAATCACCACCCGTGCATAGGGTTTGTTAATGAGCAATTTTTTGGCCTTATAGGTATTGCCCAGCACATCGACATCAACGTCTTGCAGGGTCAAGTTGTCCCATTTAACAAAGTCTTTATTTTTAAGCTGATCTCGAGTCAACAACTTAGCAATGCCGGTGTTGCCGGTAAAGTTGATAGCCAATTTGTCTTGTTGCTGCTTAAGCGCGAGCTTGCCGGTGACGCCAAACTGTCCGGAAATAATGTCTAGCCGGGCGAATTTATCGACATACGGCTGAAATTTATCCAGCGCAATACCATCAACGGCCACCGCTGCCTGCACGGCAAAGGGTTTTAAGGTCGTGTTGCCATCCAGCTTTATTAAGCCGCCGTTATTTACACCAACACTGACTTGAAAAGGAATCGCCGTGCCGTCTTGATTGCTGACATTGCTCAGCTGCAAGTTAATCGGCTTGGCAGACATCGCGACCGGTTTTTTCAATGTTTTATCGGTAAAGTCCAGGCCAAAGTTGCTTAACGCAATACTGTTGACCTTGATGTTCCATGGCGGCGATGCTGATTCGGTGGCGGCTTGGGCGGTGCCGGTTTGAGATTGGCGCTGCGGTTCGCCCGAGCTGCCTGCAAATAACGCTTGGTAGTTGATAACACCGTCGGCATTGAGCCAAGCTTGCGCATTGGCGCCGTCGGCGGTTAATGCATCAAGCAAAATATCGTGTTTTTTTAAATCCCCACTTAGGCCAGTCAGCGCCAGCCTGGGGATTGTCACCAGCGGCTTACCGGCACCGGGTTCTGAAAACTGGAAGTCACGTAAGGCTAATTTGCCTTGTTCGACTCTAACATCGGGTTCACCCTCACCCAAGTTAATTTCAGCGTCAGCTTGCAGCGTAATGAACGGTGTTTTCAGCAAGATTTTGCCGGGTTGCTCCGCACTCACCTGCACATCGCGTAATTCAATATTGCTTTGCTTGATTACCAGTTGCAGATTTTTGTCGACCTGGCTCAGTTGGTAATCAGCTTCAATCAATTCAGAGCCTTGAATATCAGCAGGCAATGTTAAACCTGCCAGCGCGATCACTCGCGCCAGCTTTACACCGTCTAACTTAAGATGCCCCGCTGATTGCAAGGGCTGGAGCGCAAACGAGCCTTGCCATTCCAGATTGCCGCCAGAACTTAATGCTAAAGATAATGATAGTTTTGCGGAATTTTCTGGCTGTGTGCTGAAATTTTCAAGATTGAAATTCAGCGGGATAACGTCTTCTTTTTGATTGAGATCTTCCCAACTTAATTTGCCCTCGGCGATAGCCAGCTTGATGACGCTGACCGGGAAAGATTGGCTGTCACTGGGTTGTTGCTCGGTGTCAGCTTTAACCAGATCGCTAAAGTTAAACTTGCCGTCCGCTTGCCTAGCAAGTCGAACAAACGGCTTTTGCAACTGAATATCGTTAATCACCACCACCGATTGTTTGATGGATTCGACGGCATCAAGATCGACATAAAACTTGTCGAAGCTAACAAACGGCTGGCTGTTGCTCTCTTTAAGTTCAAAGCCTTGCAAACTAAATTGCAACTTAAAGGGATTGAACTGAATATCAGCAACTGCGGCGTCTCTGCCGATAGACTCACGAATAAGTTGCGGCAGTTTTGCTTTTAATAGCGCCGGTGCGGCATAAAATCCCACCCCAGCATACACAAGTACAGCGCCGCCAATTATCAACACTGGTTTAACCAAATAAGACAATAAGCGCGGTTTTGTCATCAGAATTCCTGGCTGGTTTTAACGTTGGGCAGCATTGTAAACAAAAAAGGCGATATTTAACGTCGCCTTTTTGTTAGATAAACACTGAACGAGCTGCTTAAATTAACCAAAAGTTGAGCCATTCCAGCCCCAGAACTCAGCTGGGCAGTTGCTGAATTCGATATAAATCCGCTCGGCTGATAAGGATAACGAACTCGTTAGCAACTTGCTTAACGATGCCGATAGCGCCTTTGCTTGAGCCGAAGTTAAACCTATGCTTTTACATTCAAGATAAGCCAGCGGCTGATTGCTGCCGCCGAATAACATGGCTTTGCCGCCAGTCACTTGCACCATCACATAACGTTCTGGTTTACCGGTTTCTTTGGCAAGTAATTGTGAAAGCTCCTTGAGTAATTGTTCGGATTGGCTTTGCTCAATAGCAACGTTGGTGCTGAGTTTTAAGAATGGCATGGCGGGTTCCCTAAATAAAGTAATGATTAAGCTGGAACGACTAACCGATCTCCAGATGAGAAAGAAAATGCATTTTACGGCTGCTAGTTTACAAACAACTTGGTTGATTGCGCTAATTAATAGAATTGCTGCCGATCTAAGAAAATCACAACATCACAAATTGACAATCAAACGCTTGATTGATATTATTTAGTTCAATCGATTGATTTATTTTTTTAGCAAGCAATTCACTAAGGCAGCATGGTCAAAAACACAGAAACAGAAACACATGATGCCCGAAGCAGGCTGGTCATTTCGGCATTACGGCTGTTTGCTGAAAAGGGTTATGAGGCGGCCTCTACTCGTGAAATTTGTGAGGCGGCCGGGGCGAATATTTCGGCTATTCGCTACTATTTCGGCGATAAGGCCGGGCTCTATCGTGCTGCGTTTACCGAGCCGATGGGAGAAGTACCTTGCCAATCAGATTTAAAAGCATTTGCCTGTTTGCCCATGGTCGATGCACTTGGTATGTTGTTCAGAGAGTTTCTTGAACCTCTGAAAAAGGGTGAAGAAGCCAGGCTGGTAATGAAGCTGCACTTTCGGGAAATGATTGAGCCGACCGGTGCCTGGCAGCAGGAAATCGATGCCGAGATCAAGCCGCAGCATGACGCTCTGGTTACTATGCTTAAAGAATATTTGGGCCTGCAATCCATCGATGAAGATGTGCAGCGCCTAGCTTTTGCGATCATCGGTATGGCCGTGCATTTTTATGTGGGGCAAGAGGTTGTCGCGGCCATTTCGCCGACCTTATTAAACTCCCCAAAAGCCATCGATGTGTTGGCGGAACGTCTGGCCGGTTATGCGGTGTCGATGATTGAGGGCGAGGCTAAGCGTCGCACTCAGGAGAAAAGTCATGCGTTATAAATTAAGTCTAAGTTTTCTCCCTTTAATGCTTTCAGCCTGCGGTTCCAGCGGCTTATTAACAACCGTGGGCCCCGATTACCAAACAGCACCATTGCCGACAGCGGCTAATTGGCAGGCTCCACAGCCCGATGGCAATGACAAGCCTATAGCCCATCAGAGCGACCCTGCGAAGCTTAGCCGATGGTGGGCGCGCTTTAATGATCCAGTGCTTAATCGATTTTTAACGACAGCTCAGCAAGAAAGCTCCTCGGTGGCCGAGGCCAAAGCTCTCATCGAACAAGCTAGAGCCAATCTCGTTGGCGCTGATGCCGCTTTATTGCCAAATTTAGATTCGAGTGCAGTGTTTAAACGTTCCTCATCTTCCTTTGGAGGCGCTCCGTTCGTATGGAACCAAGTGCCATTTGGGCTGCAATCCAGCTGGGAAATCGATCTGTTCGGCGGCTTGGCGCGCCAAGAAGAAGCGGCGCTTAGTCAACTGGAATCAAAAAACGCCTCTTGGCACAACGCCCGCGTCGCGGTGGCGGTGGAAGTTGCCGATGCTTATTTGGCTTATCGTTATTGTCAGTCACAAGTAGACATAGTCCAGGCTGATACCGAATCACGTCGAGAATCAGCGCGACTGGCAGACATCGCCGGTCAGGCTGGATTCAGAGCCCCAGGCGATGTTGCGCTTGCCAATGCCAGCGCTGCCGAAGGCAATAGAATATTGTTGCGACAACAAGCGCAGTGTGAGCGCTCGATAAAAAGCTTGGTCGCATTAACTGCGCTGGAAGAAACGGCAGTGCGTAAGTTGTTAACCGAGCCGGCGGATCGAGTGGCGACGTTGCCCAACCCGCCAGCGTTTCAAATTGATTCCCTGCCAGCACATGTATTGCTGCAACGACCCGACCTGACCGCCGCCGAGCGTGATGTTGCCGAAGCCAGTGCCAAAATCGGCGTTGAGCAGGCCAAGCGTTTTCCAAAGTTAAGCCTGTCGGGCAATATCACACCAACCTTGCAAAACATGAACGGAGCAGCGTTTTTTCTCGCAGAAACTTGGGCTATCGGACCAACGCTCAGCTTGCCGCTGTTTGATGCCGGTAAGCGGGCGGCTGATGTGGACGCGGCGCGCGCTCAATATCAATCTGCCGAAATTAAGTTTCGCAGCAAAGTGCGCACCGCAGTCAAAGAAGTAGAAGACGCCTTGGTGCGCTTGGCTAGCGCTAATCAACGTTTACCCGAGGGCCGCAAAGCCGTCACCGGTTATCGAACCAACTTTCTGGCTGCCCAAGCACTTTACCAAGCTGGCTTAGGCAACTTAATCGATGCCGAAACAGCCCGGCGCAATGTGCTGACAGCTGAATTAGCGGTTAAGGAAATAGAACAAGAACAGGTCAGCGCCTGGATCGCTCTTTATCGCGCCGCGGGCGGTAGTTGGGAAGGCGATGATGAGTCTAAAACCCCAAGTAACAGCGCCACCGAAAAACCCACTCAATTCATAAATCATCCCGTCGATTTCACCGGAGGAAAATCATGACAAAAGGAAACATAGGCACTTTCCTGTGCGCCTTAATTATATTGCTCGGCATTGGCGTTATTGCCGGATGCGGTAACGAGTCTGGCGCCGCAGACACTGCTCCCGCGCCCAAGCCTGCGCTCAGCGTGTCGGTAATTCAGCCTGCTATGCACGATATTCCGATGACTCTGACCGCCAATGGTTCGATAGCGGCATGGCACGAGGCCATTATTGGCGCTGAAGTCAGCGATCTGCATTTGACCGAGGTCAATGTACAAGTGGGCGAAGTGGTAAAAAAAGGCCAAGTATTGGCGGTTTTTTCTGATGAGAGCGTATTAGCCGATGTCGCGCAAAGCCGAGCCGTGCTGGCTGAGGCCGAAGCCAATCTAGCCGATGCGCGGGACAATGCCGATCGCGCTAAGCAAATCTCAGCGTCCGGCGCGCTAAGCAGCCAGCAAGTAAATCAATATCTAACCGGTCAAAAAACCGCTCAAGCCAAAGTGCAGCTAGCCAAAGCACAGTTAGATTCGCAATTATTGCGGCTGAAATATACCCGGGTATTAGCCAGCGACGATGGCGTTATCTCCTCTCGCAGCGCCACGCTAGGTGCCGTCACTGCCAAGGGCCAGGAATTGTTTCGCATGATTCGGCAAAACCGGCTGGAATGGCGCGGTGAAGTCACCGCCGCCGAAATGGCGCAACTTAAACCCGGCATTGCGGTCAATGTGATAGTGCCCAATGTTGGCAACATTAAAGGCAAGATTCGCGCACTCGCACCGACCTTGGATGTACAAAGCCGAAATGGCTTGGTTTACGTCGATTTACCGGAAGCGGCTCGACATAATTTACGCGCCGGAATGTTCGCTAATGGCGAATTCCAACTGGGTGTTAGTACCGGTCTGATTATTCCCCAAACTGCGCTGTCTTTGCGGGACGGCTTCAGCTATGTCTTTAAATTGGCCGAGCAAAACGGCGACTTGGCCAAAGTCTCTCAAGTTAAAGTGCAATTGGGCCGAAGAACTGAGGACAGTTTGGAAATACTCTCCGGATTGAGTCCGGATGATCGGCTAGTCGCCGGCGGCGCCTCGTTTTTGGCTGATGGCGATACTGTAAAGGTGGTTAAACCATGAACGTTTCCGCCTGGTGTATCCGTAACCCCATTCCGGCGCTGATGCTGTTTGTGCTGCTGAGCTTTGGCGGGCTGCTCAGTTTTAAATCGATGAAGATTCAAAACATGCCGGATTTGGACTTGCCGACGGTAACCGTCTCAGCATCCCTACCCGGCGCCTCACCTGCCCAGCTGGAAACTGAGGTCGCGCGTAAAATCGAAAATGCGATTGCCACCTTGCAAGGCCTAAAGCACATCACCACCAAAGTGCAGGATAGCAGCGTGACTATTACCGCAGAATTCCGGCTGGAAAAACCTGTGCAGGAAGCGGTGGACGATATGCGCTCCGCCGTTGCCAAGGTTCGCGCCGATCTGCCTGCTGATTTACGTGATCCTGTGGTTACCAAACTGGATATAGCTAGTGCGCCGATTTTGGCGCTGACCGTGTCGTCCCCCCAACGCGATGAGGAAGCTCTGTCCTGGTTTGTAGAAGATACCGTTGCTAAGCGCTTGCTGAGTGTGCGCGGAGTGGGTGCGGTTAACCGAGTGGGCGGTGTCAGCCGGGAGGTAACCATTGCCCTCGACCCGGTCAAGCTGCAATCGTTAGGGGCAACTGCTGCCGATATTTCTCGCCAATTGCGCGAAATACAACGAGAAAGCGCGGGCGGACGCACCAATCTGGGCAGCGGCGAACAGCCGGTGCGCACGCTGGCCAACGTTACCTCAGTAGAAGAAATGCGTCCGTTACAGTTGTCTTTGGCTGACGGCAGGCGAATTCGTCTCGACCAAGTCGCCACAGTGACTGACACAGTCGCCGAGCCCCGAGCGCTGGCGTTGCTCAACGGCAAACCGGTGGTGGGCTTTGAAGTAACGCGCAGCCGTGGCTCCAGCGACGTAGAGGTAGGCGAAGGTGTGCAAAAAGCCTTGGCGGAATTACAGATTGCCAACCCGGATATTGAATTTACTGAAGCCTTTAATTTTGTCACCCCGGTACGAGAAGAATTCCAGGGCTCGATGACCATGCTTTACGAAGGCGCGTTACTGGCCGTGCTGGTGGTCTGGCTGTTTTTAAAGGATTGGCGGGCAACCTTTGTTTCCGCCGTGGCACTGCCGCTGTCAATCATTCCGGCCTTTTTGGGCATGGAGTATCTAGGCTTCTCGCTAAATGGCGTCACCTTATTGGCCTTGTCTCTGGTGGTAGGCATTCTGGTAGATGACGCCATCGTCGAAGTGGAAAACATTGTCCGTCACTTGCGGATGGGAAAATCACCCTATCAGGCAGCGATGGAAGCGGCAGATGAAATCGGGCTGGCAGTGATCGCCACCACTTTTGCGTTGGTGGCGGTATTTTTGCCGACGGCATTTATGAGCGGGATTGCCGGACGTTTCTTTAAACAATTCGGCTGGACAGCGGCGCTGGCAATAATGGCCTCGCTGGTTGTGGCGCGGATGTTAACGCCGATGATGGCGGCTTACTTATTAAAAGATACCGGCCCATCGGATCCGCCGGAAGGACGCATCATGCAAACGTACATGAAGCTTGCGGCTTGGTGTCTTAATCATCGTCTCACCACCATCGCGGCGGCAGCGGCGTTTTTTATCGGCTCCTTATTTTTGATTCCTTTGTTACCCACCGGTTTCATACCGGCAGATGACAATCCGCAAACGCAGGTGTTCGTGGAATTATCGCCCGGTGTCAGTCTTGACCAAACCAAGGCTTCGGCAGAAGCGGCGCGCCAATTGGTCGCTAATGTGCCTTATGTGAAGTCGGTTTACACCACCATCGGCAGCGGTTCAGCGGGCGTCGATCCTTTTGCCGGCTCTCAAACCAGCGAAGTACGCAAAGCCACCTTGACCATTACCTTGGCTAATCGTCAAGACAGGCCCGTGCATAAACAAGCTATTGAAAAAAACATCCGGCAAGCATTGCAAAGTCTGCCCGGCGTGCGCACCAAAGTCGGCTTGGGCGGGTCTGGTGAAAAATACGTTTTGGTACTAAGCGGCGATGACCCGCAAGCCTTAAGCACGGCAGCCCGTAACGTCGAACACGATCTCAGAACCATTTCCGGCCTTGGCAGCATTGCTTCCAGCGCCGCGCTGGTCAGGCCGGAAATTGCCGTGCGCACCGATTTTGCCCGCGCCGCCGATCTGGGCGTGACCACCGCAGCTATCGCCGAAACGCTACGCATCGCCACTCTAGGCGATTACGATTGGTCCTTGCCTAAGCTCAACCTCGCCCAGCGTCAGGTGCCTATCGTAGTGAAACTGGCCGCAGATGGACGACGCGATCTTTCCGTATTGGAACGGCTCGCAGTACCATCAGGTAAAGCCGGTTCGGGATCGGTAATGGTGAGTCAGGTAGCAAACCTGGAGCTTTCCAGCGGCCCTGCGGTCATCGATCGTTACGACCGTTCGCGCAATATCAATTTTGAAGTGGAACTTTCCGGCTTACCGCTGGGCGATGTAACCAATGCAGTGCAAAACCTGCCGAGCATTCGCAATCTGCCCGCCGGGGTAAAACAGATCAATATTGGTGATGCCGAAATGATGACAGAATTGTTCACCAGCTTTGGCCTGGCGATGCTTACCGGCGTGCTGTGTATATTTATTGTGCTGGTACTGCTGTTTAAAGAATTTCTGCAACCGATCACCATTTTGGCAGCGCTGCCACTGTCGTTTGGTGGTGGTTTTGTAGCCTTGTTATTGACCGGCAAAGCGTTTTCGATGCCGTCGTTGATCGGGCTGATCATGCTGATGGGTATTGCCACCAAAAACTCCATCCTGCTGGTCGAATATGCCATCGTCGCCAGACGCGATCACGGCATGTCCAGACTAGATGCTCTGTTGGACGCCTGCCGAAAACGTGCTCGTCCGATTGTAATGACGACTATTGCCATGGGCGCCGGCATGTTGCCGATTGCGACCGGCATGGGCGATGCCGATTCATCCTTCCGCAGCCCGATGGCAGTGGCGGTACTCGGTGGGTTGGTAACCTCGACGTTTCTTAGCCTGTTGGTCATTCCAGTGGCCTATAGCTATTTGGATGATTTTAATAATTGGCTCAAGGCGCTTTGGCTACGTTATAAAACAGCCAATAAATCCAGCGCTAATGCTAGTCTTTCAAGTTAAAAGGCTTCCCAGTTAAGCCCTTAGCGCCGATTGCATCATATTTGCTCAGGCCAATTTAGATGCCGCGCTGTCAGTCCCGAGAATGGATTGGCTTAAGGGTTTGACAATTTGTTGCAACGACGACTCACCTTCAACTGGTTTCGGTTGCGGGTTGGTCGCACCAAGCTCAGTGGCTCCCTCAAAAAGGGCATTGAAAGCCGACAATGGATTTTCAAATGGTTTTAATGCCGATTTAGCCGTTTGTAATAGCTCCCTGGCTTGATTAAAAAAGTCTGCCGCCTGTTTTAATTTGCCTGAATCAACTTTCTGATCAGGCAAACTTATTTGTTGGTAAGCCGCGACGGCTTGAACAGATTTTTCCATCGATAGACTCATCGAAAAGCTCGCGATTTGTTCGTTATCCAAGCCTATTTGTTTTGCATGATTAAAAGCATCTTTAACATTGCCGTTAAAAAAATCCTTGCCAACACTATCCATGTCTTTCAATAATTTCTTCAATGCCTTTTGCTCATCTTCATTCAAATTACCATCAACGGTAACAGAAAAATTAGAGCTGCTTTCGGAACTAATTTGAAAGGCGCTCGCCGTCTGCCCGTCTTGTTGAATGTTAACTGCGCTTTGGCTATTTGCAGCCGATTGTGCCAGCCGAATTTTAACAACATCGCCTTCTTTGGTAACAATTTCGACGTCTGCCGATTGGCTAATTTGCGCTGAGAAACCTTGTAATTCGGCAGTCGAGGCAACCGGGGCTTGAGCTTTTGATTCCAGCTTAGTCAAGCCGTCTTGTATTTTGGTGTATGCCGCATCTATATCCTGTTGAGTTTGCCCTGCCAATAATCCCAATTTGCCCAAAGCCTCTTTGGCGTCACTAAAGCCTGTTTCCAACCCCTGTTTTATCTGGCTAAAAAATTTGTCCTTGTCAAAATTAGGGTCGTCGTGTTGTAACTGTCCGTAGGTTTTTTTAACAAACTTTAAAATTTTATCGGCTAATTTTTCAGGATTAAATTCTGTGTCATCAGCTTCAACGACTGCATTATCGTCCGAACCAATCGCTTTTTGCAGACCACTGAGCACCTGATTTTCAGCGATTTTCCCGGGATTTTTCACGAAGGAAGACTGGTCTTTTTCCAACTTGGACGGTGCGTTATTAGGCGTTTGTGCAGTGTGAAGACGGTTAAATTGATTGCCATTTCGTGTTGAAAACAGGAACGGAGAAATGGCAGTCCGAATGGAATTTGTATTCATAACAGCACCGAAAATTGTATGGTTAGCCTTTTTTATCGGCATACAATTTTTAAACTTTAATGTTGGTCTACAGAACTCCGCGAGATTTGCTAAATCGACTTTAATACCCGTGTGATTTTATTACTTTAAGGCTCATGAAATGAAAAATAGCGCGTTGTGGATCTTAGTTCTGAGTTTATGTTCCTTCAATGCTGTCTCCGCAATCAGGTGCGGACGCGAGCTGGTTCAGTTGGGTGATTATAAAGGTGATGTGCTCGCTCGCTGTGGTGAACCGGAATCCATTGAAACGCGCACTAAAGTAGTCGGCAGTACCTTGCATCACCCAAATAGAACGCTTGATTTGTACCAGTATGAAGAAATCCAAATAGAAGAGTGGGTTTACAACTTCGGTGCTCACCGTTTACGGCAATACCTTCGTTTCGAAAATGGAGAACTTAAAGAAATTAAAAGTTTAAGACGAGGGTATTAGTCGGCATAACAAGGAATACCGCATTATTGAATGGCTGGAATAGTTATTTCATCTTGGAAGGCAGATGGATCGTTTCGCCGGCAACCATAAAGGAGCCTTCACCAAGATGATGTATCGTTTGCGGATGTTCCTGTCGCGGGTTGATCCAGGCTTTAACAACCTCAAGGACAAAGAAGTTATATTTGCCTGCCATCGTCTCATCAACGATTTTGCATTCAAGATTGGCATAACATTCATCAATAAGCGGCGCCTCGACACACGCGGCGGCCACTGGCGTCAGGCCAAACGCCTTGAACTTGTCGACCGTTCGTCCTGTGCTGTTCCCACAATCCACGACCTTTTTCGACAGCTCCACCGTGGGAATGTTGATTACGCATTCCTTGGTTGCTTGCAAACTATCGAATGTAAAATTCCCGCTGCTGATCACGCAACCCACTAGCGGCGGTTCAAACTCCAGCATAGTGTGCCATGACATAGTCATGATATTCGCTCGACCCTCCCTGACGGTGGAGACTAAAACAACCGGCCCCGGCTCAAGCAGACCGTAGACCTTGGATAGAGGAAAGACTTCTTTCGACATATCGGCACCTCTTGTTGTCTGGCAAATGCGTTATGAACTGTATTTTATTGCATCTAATTTATGTCTTATGCGAATGATCCCCAGCGGGCCGTAGGATGTGGTGAACGCAGTGAACCGCATCAATCGCATTGATACATTTCAAACCTCGAGATTCCCAGCCCAATGTTTTGGATAAATCCCACTCTCAATATAGCTATGAAAGCTGGAGTAAGGCCAATTTACCACTTGCTGAACCCAGTCATGCTTTACCGGATTCCAATGTATGTCGTTGATGGGCGCTGATTTTTGATAATCGTCGTGCGCCAGATTTGACTACACATGATTTGAGACGAAGTCTCATTATCAACGCCTTGTCGGCAGCAATATCAAAAACTAGGTATTTTGCACAACGATATTAGGGAACTTGGTAGAGAAATCTTTGCCCCTTAACGCTAATCTTGCGGCGGTTTTTCGCGCAATTTCTTTGTAAATTTGCGCTGGTCTGCCATCAGGATCGGCGGCGACGATAGGTCTACCGACGTCAGCGTATTGGCGGATGCTAATGTCTAAAGGCAACGAGCCGAGCAAGTCGATTCTGTTACGTTCGGCCATCGCTAAACCGCCGCCTTGGCCAAAGATGGCTTCTTCGTGACCGCAGTTGCTGCAAATGTGGATGCTCATGTTTTCCACTAAACCCAATACCGGCACGTTGACTTTTTCAAACATCGCCAAGCCGCGTTGAGCATCAAGTAAAGCGATGTCTTGCGGCGTGGTGACGATAACTGCGCCACTAACCGGAATTTGTTGCGACAAGGTCAATTGAATGTCGCCGGTGCCGGGCGGTAAATCAATAATCAGGTAATCAACATCTGTCCAATTGGTGTCTTTAAGTAATTGCTGTAACGCGCCGGTAACCATGGGGCCGCGCCAGATAACGGCCTGGTCTGCCTCAACCAGATAACCGATCGAGTTGGTTTGGATGCCGAAGGAGACTTTCGGTTGCATGGTTTTGTTGTCTTTGCTTTCCGGAAAGCCGGATAGTCCAAGCATGGTTGGAATGCTGGGGCCGTAAATGTCCGCGTCCAAAATGCCTACCGTCGCACCTTCTGCAGCCAGCGCTAAAGCCAAATTGACCGCCGTGGTGGATTTACCTACGCCACCTTTGCCGGAAGCCACTGCGACAATGTTTTTAACATTGGGCATGGGTTTTAAGCCTTGTTGTACGGCATGAGAGACAATTTTTACAATGACTTCAACGGTAACATTGCCAATGCCTGGCAGCGTTTGTAAGAGTTGTGCAACGCCGGTTTTGAGCTCTTCAATATAGCTTTTTGCGGGATAACCCAGTTCCAGTTTAACGGTAACGTTGTTGCCATCAATGGTAATAGCTTTAACTGCTTTTGCTGTGATTAGATCAACACCGTTGTTGGGGTCGATGAAAGTTTGTAGCAGATTTTCTACATCTGACTTGTTTATGTCGGTCATGATTTTTCCAAAAGGAAGAAGTTAAAGTAAATACCAGATAATTTACTCAGGATATAAGGCGCGCACTTATTTTTCAATACACAAATCACTCGGGGATTGATGGCGTCATCGGTAAGCAGGGTTTTATGCAATAATATTGGCATTAGGGCACCTTCTAAAACTTATCCGTTCATGCTTCGACAGGCTCAGCACGAACGGATAAGTTAATGATTTAGTTATAAAACCGTTCGCACTCGACTGCATGGATGCAGGAGGTAGAGCAACGCAGGAGCAGTTGCCGAAAGCTTGTCGAAGTGCAATTTTTAGAGGTTGTCATTATTTTTTCGTAAAACTTGCCGCTTTTAAGACCATGTCCAATAGAAAAATTCTTGTTACCAGCGCCTTACCTTACGCCAACGGCCCCATCCATTTAGGCCATTTGGTTGAGTACATCCAAACCGATATTTGGGTGCGCTTTCAAAAACAACGAGGCAATCTTTGCTACTACGTTTGCGCCGACGATACCCATGGCACACCGATTATGCTCAAAGCCGATCGGGATGGAATTACTCCCGAAGAATTGATCGCTGCCGTCGGCAAAGAGCATTTAGCTGATTTTACTGAGTTTGGCGTGGCATTTGATAATTATCACAGCACGCATTCTGAAGAAAACAAAATCTTTTCCGAACTGATTTATGAACGCCTGCGCGATGCCGGTCATATCAGTTCGCGCAGCATTACTCAGGCGTATGATCCCGTTAAGAACATGTTTTTGTCTGACCGTTTCATCAAAGGCGAGTGCCCCAAATGCGGTGCCGCTGATCAATACGGCGACGGCTGCGAGGTTTGCGGCGCAACGTATTCGCCGACTGACCTAAAAAATTCGGTCTCAGCAATTTCCGGCGCCAAGCCGATAGACAAAGATTCGGTGCATTACTTTTTCGACTTAGCCAACTTCACCGACATGCTGCGCAGCTGGACTAACGCCGGACATTTGCAACAGGAAGTTCGCAATAAATTGGCAGAATGGCTGGATGGCGGTTTGCAACAGTGGGACATCAGCCGCGATGCGCCGTATTTTGGTTTTGAAATCCCCGATGCGCCGGGCAAATATTTTTATGTTTGGCTAGATGCGCCGGTCGGTTACATGGCCAGCTTCAAGAACTTATGCGACAAACAAGGCTTAGACTTTAACGAGTTTTGGGGCAAAGGCAGCGATGCCGAGCTGTATCACTTTATCGGTAAAGACATTATTTACTTCCACGCCTTGTTTTGGCCCGCCATGTTAACCGGCGCTCACTTTAGAACGCCCAGTGCAATATTTGCCCACGGCTTTTTAACCGTGAATGGCGCAAAAATGTCCAAATCGCGCGGTACCTTCATTAAAGCCAGAACGTATCTGGAGCATTTGAACCCCGAGTATTTACGTTACTACTTTGCGGCCAAACTGAGCAGCAGCGTTGATGATTTAGATCTTAATTTCGACGATTTTACGCAACGGGTAAATTCGGATTTAGTCGGCAAAGTCGTTAATATCGCCAGCCGTTGCAGCGGTTTTATTGCCAAACGTTTTAATAACGTACTCTCCGAGCACAATGCAGAACCGGGGTTATTTGAAGAATTCGTTAACGCCAGCCAGCAGATTGCCGATTTTTACGAAGCGCGTGAATTCGGCAAAGCCATGCGCGAAATCATGGCGCTGGCGGATAAAGCCAACCAATATATCGACGAGAAAAAACCGTGGTTGATCGCTAAAGAAGAAGGCAAAGACCAGGAATTGCATGACGTATGTTCTGTGGGCATAAACCTGTTTCGCCTGCTGGCCGCTTATCTAAGCCCAGTACTGCCGGTGCTGGCAGCTAATACGGAAGAGTTTTTGAACCTTAAGCCGCAAACCTGGCCCGCTCAAGCTACACCATTAATTGCTCACACCATTAACGCGTTCAAACCATTAATGACCCGCGTTGAACCCGACAAGATTGCCGCAATCATCGAAGCCTCTAAAGAAAACCTAGAGAAAACCGCCAACGCACCCAAGGCGCTTAACTTTGAGCCGATTGCTGACACGATTGAATTCGACGATTTTACCAAGCTGGATTTGCGTATCGCCAAAATCATTAAAGCCAAACATGTCGAAGGCGCAGAAAAATTACTGCAACTGACCGTCGACATCGGCGATGAAACCCGCAACATCTTTGCCGGAATTAAATCTGCTTACGCGCCGGAAGATCTGGAAGGCAGATTAACCCTGGTTATCGCTAATCTGGCACCGAGAAAAATGCGTTTTGGCGTTTCTGAAGGCATGGTGCTGGCGGCAGGTCCCGGCGGCAAAGACATTTGGGTGTTAAGCCCAGATGAGGGTGCAGTTGCGGGGATGCGTGTTAAGTAATTTGGATAATTGCGTGATTGAACAAATTAATAACATCCTGCCGCAAACCCAATGTGGTCAATGCGGTTATAACGGCTGCCGCCCTTATGCAGAAGCGATAGCTTCCGGAACCGCCGACATCAATCAATGCCCACCCGGAGGCGATGAAGGAATCGTTGCTTTGGCGCAGTTGCTGAATGTCAGCCCTAAGCCATTAAATCCGGCATTCGGCGAACATAAGCCCAAGAGCGTTGCCTTTATCATCGAAGAAGATTGCATCGGTTGTACTAAATGCATCGCCGCCTGCCCGGTCGATGCTATTTTGGGTGCGGCAAAATATATGCATACCGTCATCGCATCAGAATGCACCGGCTGCGAATTGTGTATCGCACCGTGCCCGGTTGATTGCATTGTCATGCAACCATTACCGGAACCGCTTTCCGCAGTAGAAAAAACTGCCCGTGCGCAATTAGCCAAGCGGCGCTATGAGGCGCGTAATCTTCGCAAGCAACGGGAAGAAGCTGAAAACCTCGAACGCGCGCGTCAAAAAAAGGCCGCATTGCTCAAATTAAAATCGGCGAGTTAAGTAATGAATGCCGAAAAACGCCTGGCAATTTTTGAACGTTTAGCACACGCACTCCCAGATCCAAAAACGGAATTAAATTACAGCACGCCGTTTGAGTTGCTGATTGCAGTGGTATTGTCGGCGCAAGCGACCGACAAAGGCGTCAACAAAGCTACCGCCAAGTTGTTTCCCGTTGCCAATACGCCGCAAGCCATCCTGGCTTTAGGCGAGGCAGGACTGAAGGAATATATTAAAACGATCGGCTTGTTTAACAGCAAGGCAGCCCACATTATTACGTTATGCCAGCAACTGTTGGATAAACATGACGGGCAAGTGCCTGCAACCCGGGATCAGTTAGAGGCGCTGGCAGGCGTTGGCAGAAAAACAACCAACGTCATCCTTAATACCGCCTTTGGTCATCCGGTGATTGCTGTGGATACGCATATCTTCAGAGTATCCAATCGTACCGGGTTGGCACCGGGTAAAACCGTGCTTGACGTGGAACGCAAGCTGGATAAATTGGTGAATGCGAAGTACAAGAAAGACGCTCATCACTTATTGATTTTGCATGGTCGGTACACCTGCATGGCAAGAAAACCACGTTGCCCAGAATGCATAATTGCTGAGTTGTGTGAATTCAAGGAAAAACAAGTCCCCTAAAAACTAAGAGTTTGTTTTTATTAAGATGATTTCATCGATTAAGACATCTCTTTGGTATCATAAGCAGTGTTCAAAAGCTGGTGTCATTGCATTTCATAATAATAAGTGAGGAATTAACGTGAAAAAAATCAACAAATCCCCTTTAGCAGCAGCAATGGGTGCTGCATTTATCTCAACCCTCGCTGCAAGCCCGGCCAATGCAGAAACCAATCCTTTTGGTTTAAGCGAATTATCTTCCGGTTACATGCAAGTCGCCGCGGCTGAAATGGCCTGCGGCGCTAACATGGACATGACAAAATCCAAAGCGCCGGAAGGTGCTTGTGCCGGTAAGCCAACAAAAGCAGCGGATAAACCCGCAGCAGCGCCCGCAGCAAAACCAGCCGCTGAAGGCTCATGTGGCGAAGGCATGTGCGGCGGAATGATGCAAGGCGACAAAATGAAGTCAGGCATGGAGCACAGTTGCGGCGCGATGATGAAAGGTAAAGACGGTGCTTGCGGTGCTGTAGGTAATACTAAAGACGATGGTCAAACTAAAGTCAGCCCGGCTCAAGCCGCCGGCAAAGCTGACGAGCATCACGACAAAGCTGGCTTAGACAAATCCTTGGGCAAAGTCATTCCTTACGTTCCTAAAAAATAACCGGCAGAGTCACTGCTTAGTTGCTTAAGAGGGCATGATCACCATGCCCTCACTTTCCAATCCAACACAGGTGTTCTTATGGACACAACTCCTTTCCTAATTAACGGTGCCGGTTTAGGCCTTAGACGTTCTATTTTGGCGCAAGTGGTTGATGCGCCTCCGCAAGAAGTGGGCTTTTACGAAGTTGCCCCGGAAAACTGGATCACCATCGGCGGCAAATTAGGCAAACGCTTTCGTGCCATGACTGAACGGTTTGATTTTATTTGTCACGGCTTGTCTTTGTCACTGGGCAGTACCGATCCTCTGGACGAGAAACTGGTCCGCGATGTCAAAGCCTTTATGGCCGAGCATCAGATCAAGCTGTATAGCGAGCATTTAAGTTACTGCAGCAAGGATGGACATTTATACGACTTGATGCCGATTCCTTTTACTAGCGACGCAGTCAGCCATGTCGCGGCGCGCATCCGGCAAGTACAGGATATTCTGGAGCAAAAAATCGCCATCGAAAATGTCTCGTATTACGCGGCCCCAGGCCAGGAAATGGCGGAAATCGACTTTTTTAATGCCGTGGTCGAAGAAGCCGATTGCGACATTCTGATCGACATCAACAACATTTACGTTAACAGCGTTAATCACGGCTACGATGCCGAAGCCTTTTTAAAAGCCATCCCCGCACATCGCATTGCTTACGCTCATATCGCAGGGCACTATGTGGAAGCTGATGATTTTCTAGTCGATACTCACGGTGCCGCCATTATCGATCCGGTATGGCGTTTGTTGGGCAAGGCTTATGAGCTTTACGGCGTATTTCCGACGTTATTGGAACGGGATTTCAATATTCCCGAAATGGCCGAGCTGCTGCGCGAAGTGAACACCATTAAAGCCATTCAGACGGCCTGGGGTACACAACATGCTCGCGCATCTGCCTGAATATATGAACGTCGACTTTAAAGCTAAACAGCAAGAGTTTGCCGCTTATATAAGAAATCCCCATAGGAATCCTGCACCTGCCGATGTCCAACCGGAACGCATGGCGATGTACCGACAGCTGTTTTACAACAATATCGACAGCTTTCTTGCCGCCAACTTTCCGGTGCTCAGAAAACTGCTCAACGACGAGCAATGGACTGAACTGGCTGAAGATTTTTTTGCCAAACACACCAATCAATCGCCTTATTTTTCAGAAATCCCCGAAGAATTTTTGGCTTATTTGGAAAACGAACGGCAACACCCGGACGATTTCCCGTTCATGCTGGAACTGGCGCATTACGAATGGGTGGAAATGGCTTTATCGATAGCCAGAGACGAAGTGACGCCAGCCCCAATCCCTAACAACCTGCTGCAGGCAAACGTCAAACTGTCGCCGTTAGCCTGGTCACTGGCCTATCAATACCCTGTACATAAAATAGCGCCCGATTTTTTGCCGGAACAACCACCCGCCCAGCCCACCTTTTTGGTGGTATATCGCGATCATGACGATGACGTTAATTTTATCGAAATCACCCCGATGACCTACCGCCTGCTGGAAATCATCGAACAAAACGAGGGCGTACAAACAGAAACGGCCCTACAACAAATCGCCGAAGAGCTGCAGCACCCCAATCCGCAACTGATCATCAGCGCGGGCTTGCAAATATTGCAAGAATTGGTCAACAAAGCCGTCATTATTCCGACCAATTCACTTCTTGTTTGAAATTACTGGAAACCAGTCAAGTAGCGGCTCATGTAAAATGTTTTACAGCTTCTATGCGCAAACAAACCTTAAGTAAAATCAATCCATTACGGACAAAGTAGAACAATGCATCCCAGTTTTTTTAATCAACTCTTGCTCATCAGTCAGTTTGAGCTCAAAAGGGGCTTTGCAACCCGTAAAGGCTTGTTGTCCATCGTGACCTTTGGCGTCGTTTGGTATTTTATTCTGCTGTATCCACTTCGATTTACCGCTGACGTATTGGTGGAAGATAACGGCTCAAACCAACACTTTAGTTTTTTTGATTTTATCGGTTTTGGCTCATTACAGCATTGGCCCATCCCTGAGTTCGGGGTGTTTTGGCATATTGCGCTGATTATCTTCCCCATGTTGAGCGTTACCCTGGCAGCCGATCAAACTTGTTCGGATCGTGAACGCGGTACCTTACGATTTATCTTGTTGCGCAGTAGTCGCAACCGCCTGTTCTTTGGTCGGTTTGTCGGCGTGATGGTTATTCAGACACTATTGATCTGTGCTACCACGCTAAGCACACTGGCTCTAGTGTTGACCCGTGATGTCTCGCTCTTTACTTCAGCATTACCTAACTTACTGGTCATAACGCTTAATTTAATCTTAGCCGTTTTGCCCTTTACAGCCATGATGGCGGCTTTATCCGCTACGGTTAAATCTGCTCGGCAAGCAACCCTCTGGGCCATTCTGATCTGGACCTTTCTCGCGGGCATCATCAGCGGGTTTGCTTACTATCTGCCTGCGCTTAGTTTTTTTAAATTACTCATTCCCGGTGTTCAACTGGCTGAGCTGACGCAACTGTCAGGATGGCAAACACTGCAATTAGCTTATATTCCACTCTTACAAAGCTTTATTTTGTTAGCCGTGGGGCGTTGGATAATGGCAAGGCAAGCACTATGAGTTCACCAATTATTCAATGTAAACAGCTTAATCACGTTTACTCGGGCAACCTCGCGCTTAACAATGTCAATTTTGAATTGGCCGCGGGTGAACCGATTGGCTTGGTCGGCCCCAATGGGGCCGGAAAAACCACCTTGCTCGGTATCTTGTCAGGTTTTTTGCACCCTACGTCTGGCACCGTCAGGTTATTCGATCACCCACCTGGCGCGAAGCAACTCATCGGCAAAGTCTCTGCACTCCCGCAAGACGCAAGACTTGACCCAAGCTTTACTATTGCTGAGCAACTGGTTTTTTATGGCCGTTTACAGGGTTTGACTAAACCACAGGCGATTTTAGAAGCGAGCAGGGTTTTAGAGGCTGTGTCACTAACAGAAATCAGCCATGAAAAGCCCGGCACACTGAGTCACGGCATGGCTAAACGGGTGGCGATTGCCCAAGCACTGATCGGTAAACCAGCACTGATATTGCTGGATGAACCTACAGCCGGGCTTGACCCTATCAATGTCAGAACAGTGCGGACAATCATCGCCGAGCAATCCTCAGCAACCACCTTCATTATTAGCTCCCACGATTTGGCAGAACTTGATCGCCTATGTCAGCGAATTTTACTGCTGGAAAAAGGCATATTGCAGTCAGAAATACTTGGCCAAAACGAACAACAGGCGGCCACCCGTTTTATTACCCTGCAAATGGAAAACGCCCCAGCCGGTGAAGTGATTAACAAATTCAAGACGATAGCAGGCGTCCTGCTGGTGACTAACCCGCAAAAAAATGAATTTATCGTGGAATATAACCCTGCTTTACAAGCCCAAATGGATCTGCAACTGATACAGTGCATCAACATGAATCACTGGCAATATCGGCAATTGAGCCATGGTAAGAGCTTGGAAGAAAAGCTGTTTTTTAGCGACTAACGGCATGCTGACAAGCCTTCAGCCTCATTATTTAACTGAAGTTACGCAGAGCGCTTTTTCTCCCGTTATTCCGCCCCGAGCATCGCAGGTTTTGGTGAAATAGGCCCACAAGGGGAGCGGCAAGGAGGCCGCTCGTTTTCGCAGGGCCAGGGATGGCCCTTCGAAAACCCTCACCAAAATCGAGAAGCGCAGGATTAAGGCGGAATCCGGGTCGCCTTTTCTTTGGATACTTTCTTTTGGCGAAGCAAAAGAAAGTATCTCGCCTGTCGGTGCGAGAACCGACATTAAAATAATCCGTCGCGATAGCGACACCAGCGACCCTGTAGTATCAACAAAGGTCACTCCGTTAGGTTTGCGTAACATCAATTATTTAATTTTGACATTCTCCACTTATATCTAAGGCTTCCTATGTCCAACAAAAGCATCGTGGTTACCGACCCCATCTACGACTATATCCTTTCCGCCTCACTTCGCGAACCGGAAGTGTTAAAGCTACTCCGTGAGGAAACGGCGCGCCATACTCACAGCAATATGCAAATCGCGCCGGAACAAGGGCAGTTTATGGCGCTGCTGGTTGAACTTATTGGGGCCAGGAAAATTCTCGAAGTCGGCGTGTTTACCGGCTACAGTTCAACTAGCCTGGCTTTAGCTCTCCCGCCGGATGGCCACATCACAGCTTGCGACATCAGCGAGGAATTTACCGCTGTCGCTCGCCGCTACTGGGACCAGGCCGGCGTCTCGGACAAGATCGACCTGCGGCTTGGCCCCGCACTTGATACCTTAGATAGCCTTATCGCAGAGGGTCGTTCCGGCAGTTACGACTTAGCCTTCATCGACGCCGACAAGGCTAATTACGATGGCTATTACGAACGGGCACTGGATCTGCTGCGCGTCGGCGGCTTACTGTTGGTGGACAACGTCCTTTGGAACGGCAAGGTAGTCGAGGACTCTGCTTTCGACGATGCCGATACCGCCGCAATCCGCGCCTTAAATGAAAAAATTCACGCGGATCCTCGCGTCACAATCAGTCTGTTGCCGGTAGCAGATGGACTGACATTGGCATTAAAGCGATAAAGTGTTTTTCCAGCATCTGTGTCAGAATTAACTGACCAAGCCTACGTCTTTCAAGTGCAGTCAGTGGTATTGCAAAAACATAAGGAGCCATGATGACGATTGCTGATCGCTGGCGCACCAGCTGGACCTGGAATCGATTGGGTAAAGCGCTGTTCAGTCCAAAGCCTGAGGGGCTGGATGCTAAATTAGAGCAAGTCAAACCGCACTTGCCGGTACCGGTGTTCTGGTTACTGGGTAAAACTCAGTCGGGAAAAACCTCGTTGATTCGCGCATTAACCGGCAGCGATACCGCGGAAATTGGTAACGGTTTTCAGCCTTGCACCAGAAGTTCACGTTTTTATGATTTTCCCTCGCGCAGTCATCCCATGATCCGCTTCCTCGACACGCGAGGCATTGGCGAAGCGACTTATGATCCCAGTGAAGATTTAGCCTGGTGTGCCGGGCAAGCGCATCTGTTGCTGGTGGTGCTGCGCGCGCTGGATATGAATCAAGCCGAGGTGGTTGCGGCTGTGCAGGAAATTCATGCACAACATCCACACTGGCCAATCGTGGTGGTACAGACTTCGCTTCATGAGGGGTATCCCACAACTGACGCGGAGCACATCCAGCCTTATCCTTATCAACAAACCCCTTTCCCGGCTGCAGTACCACATGCGCTGACTCAAGTATTACTGCATCAGCGCGATTGGTTCAAATCGCTCCCGGTACATTTTGTGCCGGTCGATTTCACCCAAGCCGAGGACGGCTACCACCCCGTCGATTATGGCCTGGACGCTTTATGGGAAAGCATCGAAACCGTGCTGCCGGCTGGCATAATCGGGCTATTACGTGGCTCGGAACAACATAAAGAACTACTTGATTTTCATGCCCAGCACGCCCATCCGCACATTATCGGTTACGCGGTATTGAATGCCGGGGTTGGCGCCATTCCGTTGCCTGCAGTGGGCTTGCCGCTGGTGCTGGCGGTGCAGGCCAAACTGTTCCACAGCATTGCCTCGATCTATGGACTGGAACTGACTCGCAGGCTTTATGCCGAATTCACCACGCTGCTTGGTGCCGGCATCACTGCGGGACTGCTGGGGCGTGAGCTGCTCAAGCTGATACCCGTTTATGGATGGGCGGTGGCAGGCGTTTATTCCGGCGCGATGACTTACGCGCTGGGTAAAGCTTTTTGCGTCTATCTATATGGCGTCAAGCGGGGCGCTTTGCCCGATCATACGACCTTACAAAAGGTGTATGACGAGGCCTTTGTCCACGCCCGTCAACTCCTCAAATCCAGGAACGACTGAGTCATGCCAATTCAACTCACACGCTTTGGCATCTTCCTTGGCCTGCTGTTTTTATTGCCCTGGTTGGCTTTGATAGCCCTGGGTGGGCGTTGGCTTTGGGAGCATGGCTGGCTCTTCTATGGCGTCGGCGCAATAACGGCATTCTTATTATTGTTATCCGGCCTGCTGCGTTGGCGCAGCAAACAGACAAAAGCACTGGTTATCGAGCCACTGGTAATAACTCCCAACCCAAATTGGCCGGATACCGCCCTTCCAGCCTGGGCGGCAATTGATGAGCTGGCGAAAAATTGGTCGGCTCGCACCGATCTATTTACTGACCAGGGCAATTTGCTGAAACTAAGTAACGAAGTTCTAATCACCGTTGCCAAACAATTTCACGCTGATTCCAAACACCCTATCATGGAGTTTCCTTTACCTTACCTACTCAAGCTGATCGTGCTGGTCTGTGAAGATATTCAGCATGAAGTACTGGATAAAATTCCCGGCAGTCATGCCGTCAGTGTTGGCAATTTACTCCGCTATAAGCAGTGGTATGACACGCTGGCCACTGTAAAACAAGCCGTTGATGTTGGCCATGCCCTCTTCAATTGGCCAAGCGCGGCATTGGGCAAGATACGCAGCTCGCTCTTGGGAAAGGGCCTGAATTTGGTGACGGATGAATTGCGCCAGCGGCTGGTAAATGCCTACATCCGCAAACTGGGTTATTACGCCATTCAACTGTATAGCGGCCAACTTACCCTGGAGGCAATAGCGCCGACCGATACCTTAACGCAATACGCACAGCAGGATAAAACCCAGGCCGAGCGCGATGCGAAATCGGTAGAACCGCTACGACTCCTTATTCTTGGGCAAGTCAGCGCCGGAAAATCCACGCTGATCAATGCCCTGTTTGGAGAAATAAAAAGTGCGGCTGGTCTATTGCCCACCACGCCAGAGATCACACCTTATGTACTGGAACGCGATGGCCTGCAACAAGCCATTGTGCTGGACAGTCCCGGCTATGCGGGTTTGCAGCATGATGAAGTCCCATTGGCCTTAAAACAGGAATGGGCCAAAATAGATGTCATCCTGATGGTGTGCAATGCCGCGCAGGCCGCGCGGGAGGCCGATGCCCAACAACTGAATGCCATCCGCCGCTATTTTCAGGAAGAACGCCAAAACCAAGCCTTGCCGGTCATCCTTGTCGTCGCCACGCAAATTGACCGCTTGCGTCCTGTGCGAGAATGGCAGCCACCCTACAATATTCAAGATCCCCAACGCCCCAAAGAACACTCAATCCGTCAGGCCTGTGCAGCCATCGCGCAGGATTTAAGTTTGCCGCTCGATCATATCGTGCCGGTTTGCATGGCATCGGAACACGCCGCCTACAACATTGAAGAAGGGCTGATTCCACTGATTCTCGAACAGCTCAACGAAGCTCAGCGGGTACGGTATTTACGCTGTTTACGGCACCAGCAAGACATCAGTTACTGGAAGCATTGGAAACAACAAGCCATCCAGGCCGGGCAACTTATTCTTAAATTGGGGGCAAAATTGTGAGGCTCAGATGCTTACAACTAACAGTATCTAACAATCGGTTAAACTGGACGGGCTCTATTTTAAGGAAACTTGAATGGTGATAGTCTTTTCACAACCAATACATAATTATTCCCGTGCCTGTCCAATAATCCTGAAAAAGTCTATGCCAATGAAATTTAATTGCCTTCTAAAAATAATTAACCGCCGTTCAATTTATTTATTCAGTACGCTGCTTTTTACGGCGTTGCCAGCCTATGTTACAGCCATGCCAAGCACGCATATTTCTGTGATTGTGTCCTTGGTCGACAACGAATCACAAGGCATCGTGCCGGTGCCAGCGAAAATTGGTAATGGCGATGACCCTCATAACAATCTCTATTGGGGTGCGGCTTATGGCGTGAAAACCTTTTTGAGCAAAGCGAATGGTTGGCGTAACTTGGGCTGCGAAAAGGATATTAATGACACCATCATGGAACGCTGCCAGTTTGCCTGGAAGGACAACCTCACCGTTACCGCCGATGCTTATCGCGGCAGCCGGATTGACCAAGCAATGCTTGATTTTATGCAACAAGCAGCAACGCCGCCCAATGCAACGACGCGAGAAATGGTGGTATTCATTGGCCATGATGGCTTGATGGACGAACAAAACCAGCCAATCATAGAACACTTCCCCAAACATGCCGGGCACGATAAACAAGCAGTTGTCTTGGCTTGCATGAGCGAGGAGTTTTTCTCAGAGCATTTGCTTGCCGCAGGTGCAAAGCCGGTAGTCACCACTTATAGCTTTATGGCGCCGGAAGCCTATGTCTTGGAAGCGGTTGCACGGGGTTTTGCCAACCAGGCAAGTGAAGCGGAACTGCGCAGTTCCGCCAGCGCCGCTTACGCAAAATACCAGCGCATCTCCGCAAAAGCGGGAAAGTCGGTGTTTGGTGCAAATGCTCACACTAAGCCTCTCAGATTGAGCCTCCGATAAAATAAGTCGGTTCGTCGTCACTCAAACTGGACGGCCGGTTGGGATATTTGGTTAAGTAAAATAGTTTTTACAGGCAACGAGTCTTCAAACGACGGAAGGTCTTAATTTCACCTTTATTGATATGAGCCCTACTTTGAAGAATATCTTACGCATCCCTTTTTTAATTTCTTTGCTGCTGTGGATTTGTGCGGCCGATGTTTATAGTGATGAAAGTCAACTAATGTCGTGCGGATCCTCCTATAGCAGACTGAACGACTTGGCGTTGCAGCAACCGCCAAGGCGAGTGCTTCTTATCCCCTTATTGAGTAAGGAACCGCTTACTACTGCAAGCCCAAGATGGTCCGAGCAGCCTGCTCGCACCTTGGAAGCCTTTTACCGGAACCGCTTCAATGCAGACGTCAAGCAGCTGCACGATATTTGGAGCTGGACGGATTATTACCAGCAGGTCGAGCAAATAATTCAACAACAGACTTCGTTCGACCGGGTAATATTCATCAGCCATGGCGGATACGACGGCCCGATACTTACCAATGCCGTGTATTGGCACGACCTTCAGGTTTCGGGGAATAATAGCAAATTACTGCAGTTTTCCGAGGCACAACCGGGGCTGAAGAACGTTTTGTCCATCACCTACGACACCGGGAAAAACCCAATCTTCAGCGCCTATATGGCCTCGCACTGGCCCGAATTAGCGCCGATGAAACCGCCCGAAGTTAGACATCTGCTTAAAGGCTTGGAAAAACAGTTACAGCCGCTGGATACGGCCTGCTTTCAACGTTACTGCTCGTCGGATAGCCTGTCTACAAGCGAGGGAGAGCTGCGCGAAGCCCGGCTTAATCTCTGCGAACTGACCTGTCGGGAACCGCTATTCGAGCAAAAAACCTCTGTTGAAATATCCCAGGAACAGTTTTTTCATTTCACAAAGACCCTGAGCTCGCTGACAGCGACGGATGGCCTAATCTTTTTCGGCGCCTGCAACCCCGGCAGCGAGGCTCCGGAAAAAACATTGGTAAGGACTGAAACTGAGTTTTTAATCAATTCGCCTATTGCTGGCGGGCCACACAAGAGTTACGTACATCTGGTAAGCGCAACAACCGGCCGCATCACCGCTGGTCCGATAGGAAACAGCAGTGCTGAGGACATTGTAAATCGAGTAATTATGTTTGAGAGCGGTCGCCCTCAACGCAATTTATGCATCGTCACGCCTGCGACGAAGTGATCATGTAGAAAACCGCGGCATAAGCACCGCGGTTTTCAATACTGAAACTACAACACGCCCCGCTCAATCTCATGCAGGTAAATAAATTCCGGCGCTTTTACGCCAGCCTGTTGCCTTATTTCCACCAACTCATCAGATTCAAAGAAGCGCCGGGCATTTTCCAGCGAAGACCATGCCGAGAAATGGACGATGTTGTTGGCATCATTGTCATATCTCAGCAGTTGGTAGCTGATTTCCCCGGCGTTTTTCCTGATGTCTGCCGCTTGATCAAAAACGGCTTTCCAGGCCGGATAGGCATCAACTTCATGAATGATTAGAACGTGTTGCATGCGTCTTCCAATAATTATTTGCGAGAAAAATCAGGCCCTGCTGGATGGGCATTTTGCTGTAAACAATGATATGCGGCATTTTCATACTTGATTCTTAACGACTGCGCGTTTTCATGTTCGGTAAGAAACTTTTCCGCTTCTATCGCTGTTAAATCTTTTTCTAAAAATGTTGCGATACACTCGCAGGCCTTGTCGATGCTGGCTTCATCAGCATCAGGATTTGCGGAAGCTTTCAACTCCCGTTGTTCACATTGCTTGGCAAATTCATGCTCGAATTTTTGTTTTTCAGCGATTGTGACCGGCGTATTGAGTAATTGATGACTTACCGGTGGTTCTGCACTGGTACTGACGCTAGCACTGGCTTTTTCAGCCTTTTTTTCAATCTTTGCTTCATCGTCGGAACAACCGGCCACTGACAAACTGATCGCAACACTGGCTAACGCCGCACATAGGATTTTTTTTGATTTTAATTTCATAGGGTTAACTTTTTAATATTGATGTTGTTAATTTTATAAAGGGCATTTAATTTTTCAGCGCGATGAAACCGTTCCAAAAAATCAGCCACCCTGCTCCCGGCGGTAATCATAAACCGATTGAGAGTTGGCTTCCATGTTGTTAGCTTAAATTCAAACGCCAAAATGTCCGGCAAGGATGATAGTGGTCCGGGATATATTCTCGTGTTGATTGTTTAAGGCATGCGAAAATAAAGTTTTACATCATCAAACACGATCACGGATGTCTAACTCAAAATCAACCCAAGCTAATTCAACCCGGCGCATCTCTTTTCTTAAAGGTCTTTGGCCTTTTATTCGGCCCTATCGGGGCAGAATGATCCTGGCTTTTTTCCTGTTATGTCTTGGCTCAGCCACAATATTGCTGGTGCCGTTGGCGTTCCGTGACTTGATCGACTTTGGTTTTGGCGGGCGGCAAAACACAGGCGCCGGGCTGTTGGGTTCGTTGAGTTTAAACGGGCATTTTATAGCGTTGTTCGCTTTGGCAAGCCTTTGGGGGCTCACGATAGCGGCGCGTTATTACACGGTGAGCTGGGTCGGTGAACGGGTGACGGCAGATTTACGCAGCGCGGTGTATGCGCGCGTACTGACCCAGTCCCCGCAGTTTTTCGAGACATTACAAACCGGCGAAGTGCTGTCACGCCTGACCGGCGACACCACCTTAATTCAAACGGTGGTCGGCAGTTCCATTTCCATGGGTTTGCGCAGCCTGTTCCAGTTTATCGGCGGCATGGTGATGCTGGCCGTCACCAGTTTGTACCTGTTTTCGTTAAACCTTGGCCTGATGGCGTTACTGATACTGCCGATCATGGCGATCGGCCGAAAAGTCAAAAAGCTCTCGCGCGAATCACAGGATAAAATTGCCGATGCCTCAGCGCTGGCGGGTGAGATTCTCAACGCTGTGCCGACAGTTCAGGCCTACACCCAGGAACAACGGGAAATAAAGCGCTTTGCCGACCGCGCCGAAGTGAGTTTTATCACCGCAATCCGCCGCAGTCGTGTGCGCGCGGCGCTGACAGCGATCATTATCATGGCGGTAATGGGCTCCATTATTTTCGTGTTGTGGATCGGCGCCAACCTGGTTAATGCGGGCACCATGACGGGCGGCCAACTGGCATCTTTCGTGCTTTATGCGACCTTGGTTGCCGGTGGGGTCAGCACCATGGCGGAAGTTTGGGGCGATGTGATGCGCGCAACCGGCGCTACCGAACGCTTGCTGGAACTGCTGCATGCTAAGCCAGCCATTGTCGGAGCCGACACTGCACAATTGCTACCGCAGACCGGCAAAGCTGAAATTCAATTCGATAAAGTCAGCTTCCGTTACCCGTCGAGATTGCAAACAACGGCGCTTGATAAAATCACTCTCGATATTGCATCTGGCGAAAGCGTTGCGCTGGTTGGCCCGTCCGGTGCGGGTAAGACTACCCTGTTCCAACTGTTATTGCGGTTTTACGATGTAACCGATGGCAGTATTCGCTTTAACGGCCAGGATATTCGTAATCTTTCTCTGCATGAATTACGGGGCAAGATTGCCATCGTGCCGCAAGATTCGGTGATTTTCTCGGCTAATGCTTTGGAAAATATTCGTTACGGCAGACCTGATGCCAGCGATGAAGAAGTCATCGCTGCCGCTAAATCCGCACAGGTGGAAGAATTCATCAATCGTCTGCCGGACGGCTACCAAACCTTTCTGGGAGAACGCGGCACGCGTTTGTCTGGCGGCCAACGTCAGCGTATTGCCATCGCCCGCGCGATTTTGAAAAACGCGCCGCTATTATTGCTCGACGAAGCCACCAGCGCATTGGATGCGGAATCAGAAATTCTCGTGCAAGAAGGCTTAAATGCCGCCATGCAAGGCCGCACCACCCTGATCATTGCACATCGCTTGGCGACTGTGAAAAAAGTCGACCGCATCATCGTAATGGATGAAGGTCGTATTGTTGAAATGGGTTCACCGGAAGATTTACGCAACCAAAGCGGGCTATACGCAAGGCTTGCAAGCTTGCAGTTTGATGTTTAAATCCATGCCAAAAATAAAGAGTTTGGTGCGGCTAATATTTATTAATCTGTTGTTCAACTTTAAAATCGCTTGGTCGATTGTCAGCATCGATCGAATATAAAATATTTACCAGCCATTTTTTATGAGGATATAAACGCAATGAAACTTTTGAAAAAATACCTGCCGTCTTTGCTGCTGGCTTTGTGCGTAAGCGTAATTTCACCCATGGCAAGCGCTGTCGGAAAAATTGAGAATGCTAGGTTCTGTTGACGTTTCACCGCAGCCATAAAAGCACCGAGGCAAATGACAGCATCCCCATGTAATTTATAGCATTTTCCTCATAACGCGTGGCAATCCTGCGGTAGTGTTTGAACTTGCCGAACAGGCATTCGATGGCATGTCGCTCTTTATAATGGTGATAGTCACACTCAAGCTGTTCTTTTCGATTCGATTTTGGAGGAATAACTGCTTTTATTCCTTGCTCTTTTAACCACTCACGCAAGGCATTGGTGTCATAGCCTTTGTCTGCCAAAACGGCCGAGGCCTTAACGTTTTCCAGCAAAGGTATCGCTAAACAACACTCCGCCTCTTGGCCGCCGGTTAATATGAATTTAATCGGTAGACCCAAGCCATCACA